>WNGN01000216.1_pt1 | contig 33547 bp, 28 predicted proteins | sample 5400561 | NCBI WGS metagenome assembly WNGN01 (sample SAMN13153379, study PRJNA577476) | soil metagenome | isolation source: 115 cm soil or saprolite under Garry oak tree replicate 2 | place: USA:California | collected 2016-06-15 | reverse complement strand
TAAATGATGCCGTAGGTTGATGATGTGGGTTGACGACGATGGCCTTTGCGGTGGAGTCGCTCTCCCCGCTATCATCAGTAACGGTCAACAGCACAGCAAATGGCATCGGACTCGAACTCTGGTTAATATATTGGTGTGGAACTGGAAGAATCGAGACATCTACAGAGGCAGTCCCCCCATCCCCAAAGGCCCATCTGTAATTGGTGATCCTACCCTGGGGAGCAGCAGATTGCGATTTTGAAGCATCAAACGTGACCTGGAGCGGACTTGACCCCGATTCAGGCGTGAACGTTAATCCGAACTGCGCAGTTGGAGACGGTCTTCTGATGCTAATGTTCTTGATAATGAGACTGGATATACCTCTCTGATTCGTAACGGTGAGCGTAACGGGGAAATCGCCCGCCTGCGTAAACTCATGGGAAACAACCGGAACTCTCTCATTAGCAGTTGCCCCATCGCCAAAATTCCAGTCGTAGCTTTCGATGATGCTCATGGAATCTCTGGACCCGGATGCATCAAATGCTACAGTGAGTGGCGCTGTACCTGTTGAGGGTGAGAATGTGAAATCTGGAGACGGCGGCGGCGGCGGCTTAGTCACATTCACTGATTGGGAGACGGAGCTGCTCACACCTCCATCATTGGTGACGGTAAGCGTCACCTGGAACGAACCTACTGACAGGTACTGGTGGGAAACAACTCTGCCATTAGCAGTCGCCCCATCGCCGAAATCCCAGGCGTAGTTCGTGATACTACCACGGGGATCACTGGACCCGGATGCATCACATACTACAGTGAGCGGCACCACACCTGATTGAGGCGAGAGCGAGAAGAAGGCATTCGGGGGCTGTCTCTGTACGAAGATGGTTGTACTGGCGGTATCGTCATGGTCATCATTTGAGACTGTCAACTGCGCGGTGAAGGGACCTGCGCTATTATACGTGTGAGAGACTACCAGTCCGGCCCCCGTCCCCCCATCGCCAAAATCCCAGTCACGATTAACGATTCTGCCGGTAGAACTTCTGGAATCGAAGTTGACAGTCAGGGGCAGAAAGCCTGATGTTGGGCCTGCACTGATATGGGCCTTGACGGGACCTGTCACCGGCGGTGGCCCATTCCCGCCATTTTTTGGAATGCGGGGCAGTAACGCTGGGGCCAGTGGTTCTTGCTCGTGTTCTTGCATATTCATCTCCTTGTTTAACTCAGTTCCCTTCCCTTCTCGAGTACACTACAAGCTGACTAAGGCAGTTCTATTCCTGTCTCAGGCTTATTGGACTCAGAAGCATCGTTATTCAAGAGGTGCTCTTTTACGAAGTCAAGCAGGTTTATACCACTTTGCACATAGGCTTCGTGGCCGCTGGCTATGTGGCGAATGAGGCATCGCAGCAAGGAAGCATCTCTCTCTATTGTGATACGTAGAAGAAATTTGCCGTTCTTGAGATGCACTGCTTCTCCCGTATCAACATTCACCACCCTTAATTTGGTGGTTTCTGTCTGCTGGTCATGCCAGCACCATACCAGGATAGAGAGCGCTTCACTGCCCATCGCATCTTTATCAGGATGATGCCGTGTACAAGAAGAATAAGATAAGATTATGAAGCATTTCCATACCCTCCTGTGCTTTTTCAAACGAAATTTCTTTCTTTTACTGTAGCACGAGGAGTTATGTTTTCTTTATGTTTTCTTTATGTTTTTACTCTACTGTTAAAGTAGATTCGTCTGCAAGTAGCGTTTGAAAGATTCGCACCGTCTCGGATAATGGTTGTACACCCAGTTCTTCGCGGAGTATATGTTCGCAGCGTTGATATTGTTGTAGCGCCTCACTACGGCGACCCTGTGCGATGTAAATTTGTATGAGCTGTCGATAAGCTACTTCGTCACAATGGTTCTCCTCGAGCCTTGAAATGGCCCATTTTGCTGCATCTTCGTAGCGTTTGACCGACAAATAATAATCAGTAAGAACGCCACACATGGAGAGATAGATCTTGCTTAATTGCTCACGCCGAAGAAATGACCAGTCTGAATACATATCTTCAGGTAAGAAAGGACCTCTGTAGAGGCGGCAGGCTTTCTCATAGAAAGCTACTTTCTCTCCGTTTCTCCGCTGTCCAGCTTTGAAACACTGTAGAAACTCATCCACATCTGTTCGGATCTCGACCGCCGGGTTGAAATGGTAGATCCGATTCTTGCACATGAGATATCCATGGCCTGGCTCGCATATACAACCATGATTGAGTGAGCAACGTAGTTCGCTGACGGCGAGGTACAGCTTTCTTTGGGCTACTTCCGGTTCTTCTTCTGGCCACAACATTGCCATGAGCATATCCATCGTCGCTCTGTGTTCTTCTTGGGCAATGAGGTAGCGTAATATCGCTTGCCCCTTGCGATTCGGACATGGATCAAGTGTTTTGCCCCTTCGGCTGACCTCAAATCGTCCAAAACAGGTGGCATACAGGGCAGGGAGATCGGTAATTTCTTCGAAGATCAGCCGCGATGTGGGCAAGGGATAATCATCTCTTATCTCTTCTGATTTAGTCACTGGTTGTTGAGTAAGTGATTTCTCCTGGTTGAGATCAGATGGTGGTGCCTGGTGTAGAGGCAGCAATCGATTACCCACATCAATTTTTTCAGGTCCGACTTGAGTACGAGGTGGTTCTGCCGTCTTCTCTTCCAGGACTGGAAGCATGTTTTCGAGAACAGCAATGTGTGCTTGCTGCTCGGCATCAGCTATAGCGAAACGTTTACAGGCTTGGTAGAGTTCTTCCTGAACACATGAAAATCTTCTATGACTTTTTGTCAACATATCCAGTTCAGTTGCAAGTTGAATCTGTTCAGGAGGAAGCTTTTCACGAACAAGCGCAAAACAGGTGATGCCTTCAGCGTAGCGTCCTTGCCTAAAGCACTGCAGCCCAAATGTGAGTAAGTGAGAGAGTGAAGACTCTTCGGACGCGATAGCGAGAGCCCTTTCATATGATGAGAACAATGAATTCATCTGTTCCCCCTAAGGCTTTGTAAACGCTACAGGATTAGCATTTATTCAGGATAAGCAATCAAATTTACATGGGCAATCTTATGACAATACTTGTACAATCTTACGCGAGGTTAGTGTCCGCTTTACTATTGACGCTAATGAACGTGCTTTTTCGGTGATGAGTTTGAGTTGCTACACTGTGGTGACTACTTGATACGTCTGTTCTAAAATGGAGGGAGTTGCTCTTCATTATTCTCGCATCTTTGGCGGGCTGTGCGTGTTTAGCTCACATGATATGGTAACCGCCTCGAGGGTCTGGCTACCTTTGGGCCAATATCGACTTGGGAGACCGGCTGGACAGAGGAAATGACTAAACGGGGACGACGGGAAATGGACTATGCTCGTTACAGCGGCGACCCGTTCTGGTAAGCAGAGCCTGCGACAAAATCAAGCACTGCCTCCAGCGCAGTGGTCGGCTCTGCTGTGGCAGTGCTGGAGCTGTGGGCACATACACGTGCTAAAGCCGTGCGTGCCTTCGCACAGTGCCTCGCCAGTACCTTGTGGCACCACTCGTAGGAAGCAGTCGTATTGAGCATGTCCAGCAGGATCAGGATTTGTTCGTCTGTCGCCGGTCCCGGCTGGGCATAGATGGCATGCATGCGTTCGCGGACATGGGGTACCGCATGAGCCAGTGCATGAATGACAGGGAAGCTCATCTTCTTGCGCCGGAGGTCTCCCGCCGCCGTCTTGCCGACCTGGGCACTCCTGGCCCAGATTCCCAGGAGATCATCGCGCAGCTGGAAAGCGATGCCTAATTCCTCGCCAAATTCAGCCAATGCGGCGATCGTTTCCTCCACCTCCGGTGCACCCACTCGGGCACCCATCTCAGTTGCTGCACGCATCAGCGCTGCCGTCTTGCGCGTGATCATATCTAGGTACATCTCAGGTGTCACCGTCGCGCTGGCTTCAAAGGACAGATCCAGATATTGCCCTTCGCAGAGGACCAGGCACGTCCGATCCAGGATCCTTGCCAGTTGCACTGCCAGGTCGGAAGTGACGCCGCGCTTGACGACCTCCCAGAGAGCCAGCCTGGCCAGGAAAACCATCGCATCACCGGTGTTGATCCCCTGAGCCTCTCCCCAGACCGCCCACACTGTGCGCCGATGCCGACGCCATTCATCGCGATCCTCAATATCATCATGGATCAGCGAGAAGTTGTGCACGAACTCTACCGCGGCAGCAACTGGTAATGCCTGCTGATGGCACTGCTCTCGCTCAACCTCGTCAGCACTTGTTGCCGCACTGGCCAGCGCACATGCCCATAGTAGCAGAGCCGGGCGCAGCAATTTGCCCGGGGGCAGCTGTGCAGGCTGTAACTGCTCATCCACCCATCCGAGATGATAAGCCATCTGTCCATAAAAAGGGTGGAGAGCGGCGTTGCCGTCTGCTCTCTCAAGGACGCGACGCATTTCGCACTCGACCTGTGGGTGGAAACGCTCGAGAGCGGCATCGAGTCGGATGTGTTCAATTGGACCGCTATCGGCTCTATGTTGTAGAGAACTGTGTGTATTCATACATAGTACCATCCTGTGAGGTGACACCGTGACAACCTTGAGCTTGACCACGAGCAAGCATGGCGCGATGTTACCGACGCATGGCCCTAGCCCTTGCTGTCCCATGTCAGATGGCGAAGGATTAACTCGTAGACGTGTGTCGCATCGACCACGGTGGTGTCGAGTAGATCGGGCTCCTGGATCATGCACAACGGACTGTCTTCAGTTGAGGCGTTCACGCGCCCATGAGAACCGCGCACGAGCGAGGCATCCAGCGGGATGACATCCATCAGGTAACGGAAGCCCAGGCGCGCCTTCAGCAGCGTCCACCCTACCTTCACTTTTGGAGCCTTGAGGTGTGGGTCAAGGAAGAGTTCTACGGGATCGTAACCCGGCTTGCGGTGAATATCCACTGTTCTGGCATAGTCTGGTGCCAGGCGGTCGTCGAGCCAATAGTAGTAGGTGAACCAGGCATCTGGCTCTGCAATCGCCACCAGCTCTCCCGTTCGCGGATGATCGAGATGAGCCTGCCACTTCCCCTCATCGTCCAGCACCTGTGCAACGCCCGCAATCGCCTCTAGCAGCCTGCGCACTTCGTGCACACGCGCCGGATCATTGACGTAGACATGGGCCAGCTGGTGATCGGCGACAGCAAAGGCAACACTCGCTCCGGGATCCAGCAGCTCTCGACCGAGTTCCTGACGCACGGCAATCATCCCATGCTTGCGCAGCTCCCGGTTCAGGTGAACCGGCCTGGAGACGGGTGTGATACCGTACTCGGACACAATCATGATCCGGGCGTCACGCGTCCCGTAGTAGTCGATGAGATGCCCACAGAGCGCATCGAGTTCTCTCAGGTCCTGGGCAATGAAGTCCTGAAAGGGGCCGAAGCGTTGGAGACAATAGTCCAGGTGCGGTAGGTAGATCAAGGTGAGCGTTGGGTCATAGCGCTGGTCCACCCACTTTGCAGCCTCCGCGATCCACGTGCTCGCACCAATCGAGGTGTTGGGACCCCAGAAGTTGAAGAGCGGGAATGGGCCCAGTTCGTCTTGGAGCGCGAAACGCAGGTCCGCAGGCCTGGTATAGATATCCGGAATCTTCCGACCCTCCGCCGGATACATGGGTCGGGGTGTGACCGCGTAGTCCACCGACGCGTACATATTGAACCACCAGAACAGGTTAGCGCAGGTGAAGGTCGGGTCGAGTGACCGCGCTGTCTCCCACACCTTTGGCCTGTGGATGAGCGCATTGGATTGCCGCCAGAACTTGACTTCGCACTCGTCTCGGAAGTACCACCCATTGCCAACGATGCCGTGCTCGTTGGGATAGCGACCGGTGAGGAACGTGGCCTGGACGGAGCAGGTCACCGCAGGGAGCACCGTGTTGATCGAGGCCCTCTTTCCCTGCTCGGCAAAGGCGCACAAACGTGGCGTCGATGGGCCGAGCAGACCTGGGGTCAGCCCAACAGCGTTGAGAACGACAGTTTTACGCATGTTCATGTCCCCCTCACGTAGTGTTGCAAGGAAAGTGTCAGCCCGAAGGCTACCAGGGCAAGCAGCACGCCAAGGGGACTGCCTGCCGTAGCCAGTACCAGAGCGTCCAACAGCGATATGCCTGCGATCAACTGCCCCACGGTCCGTCCTACCTGGCGTTTCGGCGAACGAAAAGCGAAGGAGACACTGTATGCAACCCAGATAGTAAAGAATAGAATGAGCGGCAGAGTAACCCACTGCACCTGTTGCAACTGTCGCGCCGTGAAATAGACCGTTGGCAAGAAGAGCGTTGCCACGATGCTCACATTCGTCATGCTCGGCTTGTTTTCGGTCTTGGCAATGTACGTCAGACCAATCACATAGAGCACCAATAGACTACCCGGAATCAGCAAGGTAGATAAAGATTGGACAGAGAAAGCCAGAAATGCCGTGATATAGACCATCAGACGGCAGAGGGCCATGAGCAGAGGGCTAAGCGGGTTGCTCTTGTGCCACCTATCATAGCAGATGATCAGAACGATAAGCACCAGTCCGCTCAAGAACGGGTGCGGACCAACACTCCACAGGAGCAGGCTGCCGCAACCGAACAGGGTGAGGGCCACTGCAACGGCTGCTGACCGGGATACGATACCGGCTGGTAGTGGCCGTTCGGGTCTCTCGCGGCAATCGACGGCATAATCCATGAGATCGTTCAGATACATACCAGCCATGTAGAAGAGAACCATGGCAATGGCAATAAGACCCAGCTTGCCATCGGGCCAGAGAGCCCCAGCCAGAGCCCCTCCAGCCAGGGTGTTACTGACCACCGTAGGGCTGTTGGATATTCGGGCCAGGGCCAGGTACCCGTACAGCGCCTTCCTCCATGACCGATAGATTGAAACCTTCTTACTCATATCCTCTTCTTCAGCACCCATTCATATTCTCTGGCAATCGAGTCGAGCAGGTCTTTTTTCAGGTCCTCCGGCAACACGCTCCAGGTGTACGTCTCGATCTCCAGGTGACGGCAGAAGCGTCTCTGTGCCAGGAGATCGAGCGTGTCTGCGAGCGTATCTTGTGTTGACTGGAACCTTGGGAAGTGATCAATGAAGATTGGCACATGAAAATGGATACGCCATTGGGCGATCTGGCGATCCTGGATATGGGGCAATGCCTCGATCAAATCAGGATAGTGGCGGAAGGTGCCATCGTGATGCTGCTGGACGACTTGATGGAGGTAGGTCGACTCCGCAAATGGCTCCAATGCACGAGCGATATCCACCCGTGCCTGTTCTTCACAAGGAAAGGCGACTTTCAGGGCCGAGCTGATCTGCACTTTCCCGATCTTGATACCGATCTGATCAAAACGGTCGAGCACAGTCGCGGGCTCTTCATAAGCAAGCGCCACATGGCACGTATCGAAGCAGACCCGTATGTGTTCAAGCAGATGGCTGCGAGCCTCGTCCCTGGAGACAGCGAGAGCGTCTGAGAGGAGGCGTGCCCCCTCTTCTAAGAGCCAGTGGGTATAAAACCGTACGACCTCCTCTGAGTTCTCAAGCAGGCCATCTGGTTCTGGTTCGATGGCCAGGTGAATGAGCTTGTCATGCTCGTGTTTAACCCGTACCAACGCCTCTGCGATCCGTACAATATTACGGGTAAAGCCCCTCCATGCAGTGGGGTCTTGTATGTTGACCCACGTTTTATAGGAAAGTGGACTGGTGGAGATGCTGCCATCGATACCGTCGGGCAGTAAAAAAGCCAGTATCTCGATGAGGCGCAGCGTATACGCTACGCGCTCCTCGTCGCGCCAGTCGGGTGCGTGGACGAGCGCCTTCACGGGCTGCTGGTGAAACGGACCATAGGGGAAACCATTGAGCGTGAAGACGTAGAGCCCGTGTTCCTGCAGGAAATACTGGAACTGCTGCAGGTGATCACCTTGCAGTAGTTCGCTACTCTCTCTGCCTGAAAGACGCAGTCCAATGCCGAAAGCGTTGCGGGGGGCGAAGCGTGCCTTGAGCGCTGGCACATAGCGTCGAAGGTTGGCATACACCTCACTCCACCCGTTGCCGGGATGAATATTGGTGCAGTAGGTCAGGTGAAAGAAATGATCGGGCTCTACATACATGAGCTTTCTCCTCTCCCATATGAGCGGCTCTCACTAGATGCTCTCGGCACTCTCCCCGGTCAAGCGAAACTTTGGTGATTGGCTCAAGAATTCAATCGGGTTCTCGTAGACCACCTTGCGAATCAGGCGGTCGGAGTGACCACGACGGCGCATCTCTAAGACAAAGTGCGGTATGGCGGTGGGCAGGCTGGGACCCCAATCACACGCCGACGCCACGCAGAGACGCTCACTGCCGTACATCTCGATCATGTCCACGGCACGAGCAGCCGAGGTTTTCGTCTGCGGGTAGAGGGTTAGACCTGTCCAAAAACCGCCATCAAGGATCATGCCAATGGTGTGTTCCTCCGCATGATCGACCATGACACGACCAGGCTCAATGCGCCTATTGTCGACGAGCGTGTCAACGATCACCTTGGTCCCCTTATACTTATCTTCCAGGTGAGGCGTATGGATATGAATGAGCTGGTTGTAGCGCAGCGCCAGATCAACGTGGTCGATAAAGGTGGCTATTTCGTTGCGCGTCACCCGGTTGACCCCAATCTCACCGATGCCCAGGACATTGGGTCGATCAAGAAACTGTGGGATCAGCTCCAGGACGTGTCGCGCCAGTTCTCTGTCCTCACCCTCTTTAGGATTGAGGCACAGCCAGCAGTAGTGCTGGATGCCATATTTCGCTGCACGCGTTGGCTCGAAACTGGTTAAGCGGTTGAAGTAGTCTGCGAAGACGACCGGTGACAGGCGGTCAAAGCCCGCCCAAAAAGCCGGTTCCGTCAGCGCAACACAACCTGTGAGCGCCATTTGTTCGTAGTCATCCGTGGTCCTGGAAACCATGTGAGCGTGAAGATCGATGTACTTCATGGCTGCACCTCTCCTCTGTGGTGATCGAACGCACCGAACGCACTCTTGCGATCCAACTGCACCAGCGGTTCAGCGGTCGGGTCGCTGAAGATCATTTGGATGTCGTAGACGCGACCAGGGGTACGTGCACAAAGTGCCTGGAGGGCCTGCCGTATGGCCAGCATCCTGAAGTCATCTTCGGCATTGCGGTCAACCGAGCGATCCATGCGATCCAGGAAGGCCGCTACATCGAGCATTTTGGCCCGCACCTCCATGAAATACGCATCGATGAGTTGCTGTTGTGTTAATGGACAGGTGCCATCTTGTTGTTTCATTGCCATTTCTCCCTCTTATGTAGAAGTCGATTGATACTCTGCAAGGAGTGCAATACTCCTGCTCATCATCTGTTCATCCATCTCGTGTACCTCGATACCTCGTCCGATACGCTCAAGCAAGGGAAGCGTGAGTTGGCCCCCCAGATGTTCCCTGAACTCGTTCAAGCCAGTAAAAATGCAGCGGGTGTCACGCTGATCGTGCAGGTAGAGGCTCAGCTCGCACGTGTAGACGGCAAACCCTAGTGCTGAGAGCAGTCCAAGAATACGCTGCCAGTCCGGCTTGGGCAGCAGTCCAGCAAGGTAGGAATAGGTCGAGTCCAGGGCCATGCCAATCGCCACGGCCTCGCCATGGCGTAAGGTGTAATGGGAGAGTTGCTCCAGCTTATGCGCCGCCCAGTGGCCGAAGTCCAGGGGCCGCGAGGAGCCAAACTCGAAGGGGTCGCCACTCGTCGCGATGTGGTCAAGGTGCAACTGCGCACAGCGGTAGATCAGCCAGAGCATAGCCTGCATATCTCTGTCAACGAGTCGATCTGCCTTTTCCTCGATGAAGTCGAAGAACTCGACATCTTTGAGCAGTGCCACCTTGATAGCCTCAGAGATACCACTGCGCCAGTCACGCGTTGACAGCGTCGTCAAAAAATCGGCATCGTTGAGCACGGCCACTGGGGGCGCAAATGTGCCGAGGAAGTTCTTCTTCCCGAAGGCGTTGACACTATTCTTGACGCCTATCCCTGAATCGTTCTGAGAAAGCACGGTCGTGGGCACACGAATGAAACGAACGCCACGGTGGGTTGTCGCCGCCGCATAGCCCACCATGTCGATCACTGCCCCACCCCCAATTGCCATCACATAGGAGTGCCGACAGATCCCATACTGATGAATGGCTTCTTGGATCGTTGCTACGTTCGTGAGATCGTTTTTGGCACATTCCCCACCAGGCACGACCAGTGGCGGATAGACGAGGCTCATCAACGAACGGTGGTGTTGGCAGTAGGAGGTGATGGCATCCAGCAGGTCAGGGTGGTGCTGCCAGACTCCGCGATCAACGACGCAAAGGATTTTCTTTGGAGGCTGCATGTCGCCGCCACTGATCACGTCGCGCAGGAGGGGATTATCGCAAGCAAAGAGCTGCTGTGTAAAGTGTACGGCATAGTGATAGCTCACCTGGACCGTTTGATGAATGAGTTGCATAACGTGACTCTACACCCCTTTGGAACGAGCAATTCCACCAAGCTGACCAAGCAAACACTCCCCGCCTCAACGAGCAGGGGAGACGTGGCTATTGCCAGTAGACATGATGCGCAAGAGCTTTTTAGGCGCATTCCCTCTCCCAGTGGTTGCACTGGTTGCCATTCGCGCTGATGACCACCATTCTCTGCTTGCTGCGGTAGGTATCGAAGGTGGCTACCCTGTCCACCGAACGATGGTACGCCTCTACGGTCACTCACACGGTGACCGTCAAGAGAGTTCTGCTCAAAGCTACACTATCGACAGCAATCTTTTCTGCTGAAGAAGCATACTCCTGAGCATGCAAAGTGATCAAGTACCGTAGGACTATTGGTTGATAACCAGCAAAGGTAAATCACGAAAGATGCTGGGGATACTGGAATCTTCATAGCATGCAAAAAGATCAGAATGGCAATCCTTTATTGTTTAGGCGTAATCCAGGGACGATCTATTGCAAGCTGGTTATCCAGATCCTAACGAAGTACTTTTCCTGACAACATTCACACTTTTCTCTATAATGTTGTTAGTAAAATAACAACAGGAGATACGTGATGAAACAGGATACCTTGACCGAGACCTTGCAACAGCTTGGATTTTCCCAATATGAAGCGCAGTGCTACCTTGGTCTATTGCGTCAGCATCCCCTCAATGGGTCACAACTCAGTACCGTCTGTGGCGTCCCACGCTCCATGGTCTATCAGACCCTCAACCGCCTGGAGGAGAAGGCAGCGGTCGTGCGCCTGAAAGGCGAAGAGGGGGAACCACAACAGTATGAACCGGTGCCACCTGGACAGGTGATCGCCCACCTCTCAGCACGTTTTCAAGCAACATGTGAGCACCTGGAAGAGGAACTCAACGCGCTCACAGCGAGCCGTCCTGCTGAAGTCGTTCTCAATATCGTTGGCGCGGACGACATTCTCAGGCGCGCCTCTTTCCTGGTACGCCAGGCGCAGCGGCGCATTTCCTTGATAGGGGGAGCACAAGAACTCGCCGCGCTGGAACAGGATCTCAAGGCCGCGGCTGTACGCGGCGTACCCGCGCGCATCGTGAGCCTGGGAAGCCCTCCAGCGGTGCAGGGGCAGGTCGTCACCTATCTTGGGGAGAATGTATCTTCCCCGACACGCTTTCTGATCCTCGTCGCAGATGCAGCGCACGTGCTCATCGCCACCTTCTCCCCTGAAACGCCCCCCACAGCCCTCTGGACGGAGAATCAGACCCTGGCTCAACTGCTCTCCGCCTTTCTCAACACGGAATATTACATCGTCCGTCTGTCAAACACGCACCCTGCGCTCGTACGGGAGATGCTCTCCCAGGCCCTTGAACCGGAAGATCGAGATCGCTTTGCCCGCATCTTGCACTTCCTTGAACAACAGGCCGAACAACAGGCCGCAGAGCAAACCAGGAGCAGAGCCGAGAAGGAGATACGCTCATGAAGAGCATCCTCACTGAACAATTCTACTTCTTGCCCGATGATCTCAAAACCTGGCCGGGCAAAGTGCTCATTCTCCAATCGGATGATGATCCCGCCACGAAACCAGAGAGGCGTATGGCTCTACGCAATCTGTATCCGCAGGCCCACATCCACACCTTTCATCAAGCGGGCCACACGCCTTTTCTGTCCCAACCCGACGAGTTCTATCCTCGCGTCTGGACATTTTTACGTGAGCCATAACTTTTCATGCTGTACCGAAGGTTAGACCCAACTGGCGCAGCCACTTACGGTAAGCAATAGCGGTGCGGTCGGAACGCAGATGTAGCTCGGCTTGCAAGTCCAGCGGCAATAGTTCGGGGCGCTGCGATTCGACAATTGGTACATCTTGCCAGGTAATCTCATCTTCAAATTTGCGAATCTCATCTTCTGGCAAGTGGTTGTAATCCATTGCTACATAGGTCCAGGCAATCGATTGCCGTTCGGAAACGGGCGTCACAGTAAAGTACATAGCAAAACGGGGACCAGATGAAGATTTAATAAAGAAAGCGGTCAAGCAGCGTACAACCTCGTAGGTATACGTGACGTTGGCTCCTTTTCCTGAACCATCGGGATCAGGCTGCCAGACCGTGATGTCGCGTGCCGTCACTCCATCGGGGTGTATTTCGGCTTCATAATCGTTAATTTCGGGATGTTCTGGATCACCCAGGTAGCCAGGGTGTACAAAAGGAAAATGGGTCACATCCAGAAAATTCTCGATGGCACGCGGTCCACTGGCATTATAGTGATAAGGTCCGCAGTGGATTTTACGAAACGACGTATCATCCCACTGAGCAAAGGGCGGAATATCCTGTGTTGGATTACCCAGACAAACCCAGATCCAGTTATATTTCTCACGCACTTGGTAGGTTTTGACACAGGCTGTGGCAGGTGGTTTTTGTGTTGGGTGAGCAGGAAAACGAATGCACTGTCCTGCTTCATTATAGGTCCAGCCGTGATACGGACACATCAAGGTCTCTCCCTGGATTTTTCCGAGCGATAGCCGTGTACCCCTATGCACGCACAGATCGCGCCAGGCGTGGATCTTATCACCCACACGCCACAATACAAGGTCTTCCTCGAGCAAGCGTACAGCCATCGGCTCATTCGCCTTAAGGCCAGGTGCGTATGCGACCACATGCCAATCATTCATGAGAACAGGATCATTCAACATAATGGTTCCTTGAACGCAACAGGTAATAGTTGGATTACCCCTTAACCCCCAACCTCTGGAAAATTTCCCTCGCACGCTCAAGCAGCTTCCGGCCTCTCTCCTCGTCTCCCGCCTGTTTCCGTTCCTGGAAGAACAAACCATAGGCTTCCTGGGTGCGAGCGTACTCAACCTGGTCATCAAGGGCCTCTAGCTCCGCGAGGGAACGTTCAAACCATGGCTGCGCTTCCTCGAAGTGCCCTTGAGCCTGCCAGATACGGCCTTGCAGGCGCTGACCGATCGCGGGCAGTTGGCGATAATGACGGCTTTGAGCATACTGCATGGCCTGGTCAAGATACTGCTGAGCCTCTTCAATCTTGCCTGCATACCGGTGTGACTTTGCCGCCTGCACGAGCAGGTGAGGAAATACCATGGAGGTCTCGCCATCTTTTTGCGCCATCACTATCGCTTCTTTGATATCGGCTATGGCGCACTGCCAGTCGTCTCGCCATCCATCGCAGACGCTGCGGCTCCACAGAACGCGCGCCTGCATATCCGCGTCGTGTAGCATCGTAGCAATGGCATATGCGCTATCGCCACGTTTCTCTGCTTCCTCCCACTGACCTGCCTGTATGGCAAGAAAAGCCTGCATAAGATTGGCCCAGCCTTGCGCTCCTACCACGCCGTGTTGCTGCGCCTTGACGAGGGCTTCGTGCGCCAGGCGCTGTCCCTCTTCAATCTGTCCGAGCAGCATACAGGCCCAGGCAGCGGAATAGTTCATCATCGGCTCCCACTCGGGCTTATTTGAACTGCGGCAGACCTCTGCTCCACGTAATGCATAGTCCAGCATCCGCCGGGGCGATTCCGTCAGAAATGCACACCAGCTGAGCGACCAGATAGAGACAACCAGGATAAACGCATCGTTGCCGCCCACTTTCTCGTGCAGTGCATCCGCTTGCTGGAGCTTCTCACGAGCCAGCAGCGGCTCTCCCATTACGGTCGCGGCCAACCCCCACTGAGCGTAGGCCTTAGCATGCAATGCCGTTTCTTCTGGCCTGTTTTCGATGCACTTTAAGGCGCGCTGGATATGCTGCACGGCGTCTATCTCTTTACCCTGCCAGTGGCAACAGAAGGAGACATGCAAATAAGCCTCCGCCTGATTCACATCGTTGCCCAGATCTCGCCAGAGCGCCGCCGATGCCATACCCGTTTCAATGGCCTTATCTAGCCGGCCGGTGTAAATGTAAATCTCAGATAACTGGCGTAACAACCCGGCTCGCCGGGGGCGTTCCTCGTCACTGATCAGCAGGTCAAGCGCAGCCTTCATGTGCTCAGCCGCATTAACAAAGGCGTAGACACTACCGGCATGAGCTGCAGCTTTCAACAGGTAATATACCGCCCGTGTCGGGTTCTCTGCCATCTGGTAATGGTAGGCAAGCGTGCTGAAGTATGGTTGCAAACGTGCAGTGTATCGCGTCTCGATGGCATGGGCTACCTGGCTATGCAGCGTCCTCCGCCGTAAAGGGTTGAGCCATTGATAGAGCACTTCGCGGATTTTGTCGTGGGTAAAGGCAAGGTCCAGGTCCTGCTCTTGTGCGCCGCTTTTTGACGAATCGGAAAATACAGAGAGTATCTGCGCCCGGATAGCATCGTCTATGTGTTCCGCCACCGCGTCTTCGGAGAGATTGCGTGCCTGACAGAGTAGTGCGGAGCTGAACTGTCTTCCCAGCACCGCCGCTAAAGTCATTGACGTGCGACACTCGGGTGAGAGATGTACCAGCCGCCGCTCGATCAATAAACGCACGCTGTGCGGCAGCTCAAGCTGACTGATATCTACCGTTGCCTGCCAGCGTTCTCCCACCTTTTTGATTTTACCTTCGAGAATAAGCGTGCGAATAGCTTCACCGATAAAGAAAGGATTGCCCTCTGTCTGGCGGAAAATCTCAGCCGCGAAGATGGGGCGCATAGAGTGTCCCGCGATATTCACCAGCAGTTGGTGAACTTCGGCTTCGGTAAGGCGGTGCAGTCGCACATCTTCGCTGATGCCAGCGCGCGCCAGTGTCCCCATCAGTCCGCGCAGGGGATGGGTATCATGTACAGAATCCGCACGATAAAGCATGAGATACAATGGTACAGCATGGCGATTTCCTGCTTCTCTTGTGCTGTTAGCGGGGGGTAAGCCTACGCTCTGCACCAGTAAGAAATTGAGCAATTGCATGGTGGCTGCGTCCGCCCATTGTAAGTCGTCCAGAATAATGATCACTGGTCGCTGCTCTGCTAGTGCATTGAAAAAGCGGGCTACGGCGCTGTAGAGGTTGCGCCGTTCCAGTTCCGGGCCAATCGGCTCTGGTTGAGGCAGTTCCGGCAGTTTGAAGCGCACTTCAGGCGCGATTTTTGCCAGGTCAACTGCGCTATCGCCCAGCATAGCGCGTAATTCAGCAGGGCTGCACGTGCGCACATATGCACTGATAGCGTCCGCGATGGGTTGATAGGGAAAAGATCCGCTCATTTCGTAGCAATATCCCCAGAGGACCGCTGCCTGTTGTGTTTCCTCGGACCACTCTGTGAACTCGCGTGCCAGGCGTGTTTTGCCTATGCCAGGCTCGCCAAAAATAAAGACGGCTTTGCGCTGCCCGTTACGCGTCTGTTGATAAACCCGCTGCATTGTCAGAGTTTCTTCTTCGCGCCCGACCAGTTCGGCTTTCAAAATACGCTCAGGGCTCATCTGGACCTGCTCCTCAGCCGCTTCTGTCCCTACTTCCTGGAGCGTAGGGGCCCGATTTATCGCGCCCTGCCTCATTTCCGCATCTCTACTGTTAGCAGCTGCCGAAGGGATAGAACTGCTCTGTGCCTTTCCCTCTCTATAACCAGCCTGACTGGGCGCTAGCCATTCTATCTCACCGTCAACCTTTAGGGGTACATCATCTGTGTGTTGTAGCTCAAACAGGTCGACGGCAATGCTCCCTGCTTGGATCCTATTGTAGAGGTCAACCGTCTCTGGGAGCGGGTTTGCGTCAAGTTCCTCCCTCAGGGCGGCACGTAAAAGCTGGTACTGATTGAGTGCATCGCTGCGGCGTCCCATGCGAGCAAAAACCAGCATAAGTTGGCGATGGGTCTGCTCGTCGGCAGAGTTCCGTTCTAACAACGCCTGCAGATATTCACCTGCTCGCTGACCCTGCGCGTTTGCCAGTGCCAGTTTAGCGGCATTCTCCAGCAGCCATGAATAGAGGCGCCGCAAGCGATCGCGCCGCCGCTGTGCCCAGTCCTCATATAAATCGTCCTGCAGGTAATCGCCCTTGTACAGAGCTAAAATATGATCGAACTCGTTGAGCAGTTGTAGGTCGCTCGCTGCATTCTGCCCCTTTTGAGATCGACTGCGCATCCTCGCCTGTAATGGTTTTACTGAAGATTCAAAACTGTCGGCATCGATCTCCATACTATCTGGAGTCAGCATCAGGGTGTCGCGCTCAAGCAGCACATAAATCGAGGCGCTGCCTTTGCCGGCGACTAAATCGGGCTCGAGCGCTCTGCGCAATAAATAAAGGGTTTTCCCGAAGGAGTTGGCCGCCTGCTCGCTGGTTGAATTGGGCCAGAGGATTTCCTGAATTTGCTCTCGGTGAAGACGGTGCTGCTCTGCCGATAAGAGCAACTTAAAGAGGTCGTTGACTTTGCGCCTGCTCCAGTTACCTCCAGAGAGAGGGACGTGGTCACGGCGTACCTCAAATCGACCGAGCGTCGAAACTTCGAGGAGCGTGGTTGCGTCAATCATCATTGACCTCCCGTAAGGGTCCTGGTCTCCCAGATCTCTTCTACCAGTGAGGGGATATCCCTTATGGGTACCCCGTTGTGGCGCACGTCTACATATTTCAAGTTCTATTATCTTTCCCTATGGAATGACCTGTCAATAGTTAGAAAATGTTTAGCCAGGTTCATTTTGTGGTGTCGAATTGGCTGCCGCTGGCAGCCAATTCGACACCACAAATTATTATTTTTCTCGCTGCCGGAGGCAGCGAACCGCTGGGGAAAAGCCCGGTAATACAGCGGTAATCCACAGGCAATGTTCGGGTAATGACCCACAAGTACACTTCAATTAACAAGAAAAGAGGGTTATGTTAGCGGCACTCACAAGGAGTGCCAGTAACAGAGGGAGACACCAGACATGACAACCCTGGCACTATCAGCGCCGGCATGCATCTTTGCCGAATCGTCGTTAAAGACCGGATCATCAACATCCGAGGTTCAAAAGGTTCAACAACCAACAATCTCCACCCGACCAGAACCGCCAGATGAAGAACTCATCTCGGCTATCTGCCTCGGCGCCGAGTGGGCGCTGGAGACACTCTACCAGCGCTATTACCGCTATGCTTATGCTCTGGCATATCGTATCCTACGTGAAAATACCGCAGCCGAAGACATCGTACAGGATGCATTTCTCTCCATATGGCGCAAAGCGTCCTCTTATCAGAAGCAACACGGTAGTGTCTATAGCTGGTTACAGGCCATCGTCCATCATCGTGCCATCGATAAAGTCAGGTCCGCCGCCAATCGAGACCGCAATTGGACGCCGTTACAAACAGAAGGTGAACAGGACCCTCCCAGCGAGCAACCTGAAGTATGGGAGGAAGCCTGGCGCAAGGAACGCGCTCAACTGATCCGTACCATCCTTGAGCAACTCCCCGCCGAGCAGCGCCTCGTCATCGAACAAGCATATTTTGCTGGCCTGACTCATGTAGAAATCGCGGAAAGGAACAATATGCCTCTGGGCACAGTAAAAGGACGTATGCGGCTTGGTCTGCAAAAAATGCATCGTCTCCTTGAAGAGCATGGCCTGGACAATACCTGGTAACGGTAGCCCAAATGGTGGTATTATAAAGTTGATTGGGTATACTGGAAGTTAATGACCATAAAATGGCAATACCCTTATGGAACATCTGATCACATTGAAACATTTTGATACGTAGATATACATATTGACATATGTATACCATGCTAGTATGATGGTATCATGCTAGAATTACATAAGAATAACGTATTGTAAGCATTGCTTCTGGATAAGCGTAAAAAATGCGTCGATTTCAATAGGAAAATGCGTCGATTTCAATAGGAGACGGTAGAGAAAGGGAAGGCGAATGGCGCGCAGCGCTGATCAGCCGCAGAAGCGCAACACGGGCTCAACCAGGGTCAATTCAGGCTCGGCATCATATTCAGATACGACTGGACGCGACTACCGGGCAACTGAGGATGATTTGCAGATAGAGGATGAACTGATCTCTGACTCGCCTCGTTTCAATACAACTGCAATTCGCCGAACGAACTTCCCTTCACCTCGTCCTCCTACTGCTGGTTTGCCAAAATCTGCTTCACCGATTCCGCAGCGTCGTACAGGACAGGGTCAACCAAGGCCGTCAACTTCCCTGAGTGACCCGGTTCTTATCCAAACAAAACCGGCGACGCGTGGCACAACAAAGCTGCGGCTGGCGCCGAAAAAGAATGTGCTCGAAGGAAACGTGCACTGGCTTCTCCCTTTAGGCATTGGCATGATCGCTATGCTCGTGTTGTGGGTAGTAGGTTCATTGCTACTGGCGTGGGGATTAGCCCGCTATGATGACGTTCGCTATGGCAATCCTCGTACCTACCAGGCCGATGCAGTCGTTGGACACGGCGGTGACAGCCCGGCGCATCCCAGTCATTTTATCGCCGTCAATCTGAATCGCCAGGCTATCGTGGTGGAATTTCCGGCTGGCAGCCAGTCCGGCGCCCTGAGCTACGTCGTCCCCTACTATATATTAGGCCCTGGTGGTGATCTGACGCCGATTACTTTAGAGTTTCGCGATGTCACCGGGGATAGCAAACCTGATATGGTCATTCATATTCACCTGCAATCGCAAGATCAGACCTTCGTCTTTGTCAACGATGGCAAAAAATTCAGGCCGCCGAATGCCAATGACCACATTCACTTTTGACGAATGATCAAAAGAAGAGCAGGGGCGGGAGGTTACGCAACCTCCCGCCCCTGCTCTTCTTTTGTCTATCTACCTCCTTGCAGCTTGCCTGACCGTAGGTACTTCCTTTCATCGCTGCTGACCGTAGGTAGAAGAGCTAGCGTGTATAGTAGGGTTGACCCTAGCGGTCAACCTAGCGTCGTTGGCAAGCTGGACAAGATACTTACCCGAATATACGCCTGTAATGTTCTGCCAATAGTTCAGCCGGGAAAAACCTGAACAGGTTCAGCGCTACCAGGGCAAAAGCCACCCAGTCGAAACCCGCATCGAGAGGCACACCCGCTAACGTACCTATTATAGGGAAAACTGTACTTAAAACAGTCTCGCTGAAGAGATCTGGAAAAAAGAGTAGTACCAGTAGTCCGACAATCGAACCGGCAAAAAGCAACTTGCGCCATAGAGCGACACGCCCGTCAAACATCATCGCACTGATGAGCTTGAAGGTTTTACCAACGTGTAAAAAAATCTCCCAACGACTGGGTTGCGTACGTTGTGCAGAATATGTTTGTGCTTGCATTGGTGCATTTCTCCTCTTGAATTGCATATATGTAATACGACCAGGAGATCTGCAAGTTGTACACTTCTTTGTATCCGCGAATACTGGCCTGCTTTCCGGTATAACGATCAAGACCAGGAGGTCTGCAAGTTGTACACTTCTTTGTATCTGAGGCGATGTGCACGTTTTTTCGCCGCAGGCGGCACACGGCTATGTTGTGGCGTTGCGGGTTTGGCAGACTGCGTCTGCCAAACCCGCAACGCCACAACAATGAAAAAAAACGAGCCACCGGAGGTGGCGAGGAGTTCTGTAAAGTCACGAATGCAGCGTAATAAGCCCTTTTTGGGCTGCCAGAGAGACCGCCTCAGTACGATTTGCAGCGCCTAATTTCCCCATGATAGAACTCACATGAAACTTGGCAGTTCGTTCGCTAATAATAAGTTGCGCCGCAATCTCTTTATTCGGCATACCCTGGGCGAGAAGATTCAATACCTCAAGCTCACGTTCGGTGAGAGGCTCATAGGGCAGGGAATGCTCCAGGCTATGGCTATATGTCCCTGCATGAGAGCCTGCAGTGGGCTGCTGTCCCATGTGTCCCATATGGCGCAGCAACTTTGAAGCAACGACCGGTTGCAGGAGCGACCCACCGGCCATCGTGATGCGAATAGCGCTGAAAAGTTCATCCCGCGGCGCCTCTTTTAAGAGGTACCCATTCGCTCCCGCCTGGACCGCGTGTATAATGCGCTCGTCGTTATCAAAGGCGGTGAAGACAATAATGCGGGAATGAGGCTGCTGCTGGCGTAAGCGTCGAATCGTCTCAACGCCATCGAGCACAGGCATTTCGAGATCAAGGAGGAGAATATCTGGTTGCAGCGCCAGTGCAAGGCGCATTGCTTCTTGCCCGTTGGCCGCCTCGGCGATCACCTCAAAATCAGGCTGAGTCTCCAGCACAGCGCGTAAACCCTCGCGCAAAATAGGATGATCATCTGCCAACAGAATGCGAATCTTTTCCATATCTTCCCCGCGTACTTGTCATCTGTCGTACTTGTCGTACCTACTGATCTTTCTCTCGCTGATCTTTCTCTCGATATGGGACGCGGGCAGCAATACGGGTACCTGCCCCCAATGCACTCTGAATACAGATGATACCGCCAAGCAGCTTCGCGCGCTCGTTCATCCCTGTCAATCCAAAGTGTTGCCCTTCGCCAATCTGCGCCACCATGTCGGGATCGAAACCGCACCCGTCATCCAGCACAACAAGCTCTACATACTCATCATTGCCCAAAAGAGTCACTTCAATATGTTGTGCCCTGGCATGTTTGCAAGCATTTGCCAACGCCTCCTGGGCAATGCGATAAATGCCCACCTCCAGGCGTGTAGAAAGCTGTGGAAAGGCCCTCTCGGGTGAGCACGAAAATTGTATTGGCAGCGCATGCTCCTCACAACCCCGCTGTGCCAGCGCCGCCAATGCTTCAGGCAGCGTGCGATTTTGTAATGGCGCAGCTCGCAAGTCCATCACCGAGCGACGTGCCTCTTTCAGATTGCCGCGAGCCAGGGCCAGTGCGCGCCTGATGGCCTCCTGGGCGCGTTCTGGCCGCGTCGTCCCCAGCGCATCGGCCGTTTCCAACTGCAAGGTGATAGCCGCCAATCCCTGCGCCAGGGTATCGTGAATCTCGCGCGCTAACCTGTTGCGCTCCTCGATGGTGGCCAGGCGTGCGGCCGCGAGTGTGTGTTCGGCGGAGAGTCGTGCTCGCTGTATCGCCAACCCGATCTGGTCTCCAATGATATGCAGCAGTTGCAGTTCTTCCGGCAGCAGCTCACGCCAGTCTTCGCTGGCAACGTTCAGCACGCCAAGCGGTATGGCACCCGCATAGATGGGCACACTGGCATGAAAGCGCAGACCCCAGGAGGTAGGGTCACTGTCGCGCTCGGCATTCTTCAGCCGGCTACAGCGGAATACATCGATGTTGGATGCCCCTTCGAGGCTGCCTTCCAGAAAGGTATCCAGGCAGAGACAGTAGCCGGTCATGCGTTCCCGGTGGTCGGCAAGGTACGGCGGCAGCGACTGTGCCGCTGCCAGGTATGGCTCTCCCTGCTGATCGAGCAGCCAGACCCAACCGGTCTGCATACCAAGCAGATTCGTGACCTGCGCCAGGACCTCCTGTAACGCCTCGTGCACGTCTACCTTGCGGTTCAGATGTCCCGCAATCGTGTAGAGTACCGCCAATTCGCGATTACTACGCAAAAGCGCCGCGGTTTCCTGATTGCCAGGTGAGTTTCCAGGTTGCGTGTCCATAAAGTGAGTATACCACTGCGCAAACAACAGTGTCGAGGCAGTTCAAATTGCAGCTTAGCGCTCTTTCCAATTCCACCACTTCAATAGTTCCGGATCATGTTCTTCATTAGAAGCGTAATAGACCGCGCAGCGAAAAACATACAGCATACAGCGATCGACCTGTGTACCCTCTTGCAGGTAGAGCCTTGTATAAAGCTCTTCAGGGTCCTGGTTTTGCAGTTCCTCTACATTGCGAAAACCCATGTTCCACAAATCCAATGAGATGGATTTTCCCACGCCGGGGATACGCTGGAACTCTTTCAATGCAACGCTCTTATCAGGTTCATCCATAGTTAACTCGCCTCTTTTTCTGCCTGCGCAAACGTCAGAACATACCCGTTGCAATCCTGGATGGTAAATTCCCGCGTTCCATAGAATGTCGTCGTCATTTCATGAAGAATCGTCACCCTGTTTTGCACTTGTCCATAGAGTCCCTTGATATCTTCTACATCAATATACAGCGTGAGCGACCCACCAATTGCTTTGTCCTTGAAGAGGGGCACATCCTCAGTCAAGCTTGCCCTGCTCTGAAACATAATCTCTACCGTATCATGCTGCATCATCGCCCAGTTGAACTGCCCCTCCTCGGGAACGGATGCCAGCAATGCAAAGCCCAAAACATCTTGATAGAAGGTCACAGTCTCATTCACATCCTCAACCATCAGGTTGGGTGTCAGCTTCTTCAATACCACAGTCATCGTTGCTTGCTCCTTATCACATGTATGTCACGATTCCTACCAGCTACCAGTATTGTACCCCTACCTTGTGACAACTATATGTCAGTAGCTTAATTTGCCAGAATGATTCCAATATTCCATCCCATCAGGTGTAATGTATAGGCTCCTCTACAACCTCCACCACTTTCCTACGAGACTCAGAAATACGCACCATAATCCCACCCACAATAACGCAGAACCCAAAGAGCACGCCCATAGTAAAGAGCGGTAGGCGGTAGTTGATTGCATAGAGTGGGCTGAATAGGTTGGCCCCGAAAAAGGCGCCCACCAGGCCGAAAGTCGAGTACATACCCTGCACCCTGGCACGCATAGTGCTGTGCGACGAGGTGGCGATATGGGCATCCACCGCGGGCTGGATAAAGGCATACAGGCAACCATGAATAATGAAGAGGACAACGACGACACTTGCCATGGTGGCCAAACCTAAGAGGAGATAGATAGGGACTTGTGCCAGGCCAAAAATAGCGATGATCAATGAGCGGCGCTGGCGGTCAGCCACGCGTCCCCCAACTGGTGAGAGGATGATATTGGGAATGGCCCAGCCCATATAGGCGATGCCAATAACGGCGACCGAGGCTCCCAGGTGATCGTGCATCCAGAGCGGCATGAGCGTGAGGTCAAAGCCAAGGTAAAGATAGTCGCCAAAAGCCAGAATATATGCGCCCACCAGCGGGAGAGCAAATAAAGCACGGTAGGATATTGCCGGGCCTGCTTCTTCGCTTCTGCTGGTGCTTCTCGTCTCCTTGCGCACCGCGGGTATCATGAAGATCACAAGAATGATTGCCACGACCCGGAAGAGAGCAGCCCCAATAAAGGCGCTGGCGTAGCCGGTAGTAGCCAACAAACCGCCAAGGCCCGGCCCGAGCAAGAAACCAGCGCTAAAGAACGCGCTGAAGATGCCGAAGGCTTCGCCCTGTTTCTCCGCTGGTACGATGTCTATGATCAGGGCACGCGCGGAGGGCAAAACAGCGGCCGCGGCCATGCCTTCGACGAAGCGCAGGACTACAAAGAGGATGGGATCAGAAATCACCAGGTAGAGCAGCGAAAGTACCGCCTGAATGAAGAGTCCCAGAACCATGACCTGTTTGCGACCCCAGCGGTCGGCCAACCAGCCAGAGGGATACTGGAACACAAAGTTGGATACGAGGTAGGCTGATGCCATTGCGCCGATAATAGCCAGCGACGCGCCATGCGCCTGCGCGAAAAGGACGCGTACCGGGCCGACCATACCAATGCCGGTATAAGCTGCACAAACAGAGAGGGAGATGGCTAATAGTGTTCGGTTCCGTAGCATCAACTGTCCTTGATCTCTTTAGCCTGTAATTCTTTGATCGCATCTTTTGCCACCCATTGTGCGGTTTTGGAATCCATATTTTGAATATCGTAAGCACATTCCAGGGCCAGAGTGCGAAGGTGACTATTACGTTTGCCGATCTGTCGCAAAGCCCAGTTGACAGCTTTTTTCACAAAATTCCTCTCATCATCCGCATAGTGCTTGATCAAAGGGAAAAATTGTAAGAAAGCCTCATCCTGGGCTTTTTTGTCATGTACCGCCAATTCGGCCATCATGGCAAACCCCGCACGTCGTACAAACTCCTTCTCCTGCTGGCACCACTCGACGGCCTTTTGATACGCGTAAGGCGTTTTATCAAAAAGATTCCCACACACCTGGTCGCACACATCCCACGAATCAAAATCGTTGACCCACGCATCCATTAGCTGGGGAGTCACCAGGCTCGGCTCACCAATCATCGAAGCCAGTATTCTAGCCTCATGGATCCCCGAATCCCACAGTTCTAACGCCAGGGCATGGTCCCTCCCAATCTCTTTCGCCATCTTGCGCAGCGTAGGCATCGAGATCCCCAAAACCTGAGCCGACCTGATGCCAAACCTGGCCATGCCTTCAACATTCTGAGCGTTTGCCTGCTGTTTCAAGTTTGCTATAATCTGGTCTGATAACATAAAAATGTGCTCGCTTTCGTCCCTCCGAATTAGGAGATATATCTCTATTGTAGTATACTAAACACTGGTAGATCTAAATAAGAAGTATCATCTAGCTTGGAGGAGTACCACGTATGGCGGAGCAACTCTTCAGGTTCAATTTGTGTAGGTGTTAGAATATTGATGGTGGCCTATGCCAGAAATACCTCCTGATGCAACTGAATCTAATACAACAGATACGACAGAAGTGCTGAGAGCTATTTTCAGAATTAAAGCTGGACAGCTCTGGGGCACTGGATTTCTTGTGCACGATAACCGGCACATTCTGACAGCCCGGCATGTGGTTGAGAGGAGCATACAGGAGAAAATCGAGGTACATGACGATAAAACAGAGCTAGTGTTTACCGCTCGCGTCCAGAAAATTCTTGAGAAATGGGACGCTGCACTCCTTTTACTGGACGAACCTATTACAGATATCATACCCTTAAATTTGTTGTCTTACTCCCTAGAATCAAGTCCCAAGTTCCGTACTTACGGATTTCCTCAAGCTTTTAAACGAGGTTGGTTCAATGGGGAAGTTCAAGGGCCGGTATCAGCAGATGATAGGAACTACGAAGTCTTTATTGCGGCAAATCTCCCGGATCAATTAAAAGGTATCAGCGGAGCGCCCGTTTTCCTCGAAAATGCATATGATGTTATTGGGATTTTTTATTGGCATGATCTAAACAATCCGCAGTCGGGAAGGATTGTACCAACAGCAGGTTTTTTCGACGAAGCATTCGAAGGCTTATTGAATTCTTTTGAGGTATCTTTTATTGAGCTAGATGATGATCCGTGGTGTTTCGTGATACGTTCTGAGTCAGACAGAATACTTGAACAAAGGCGAAGACGACATACGATGAAAGATGCCGTATTAGATGCAATGGTGCTGCTTCAAGATGATCCACGAGTCGGCAGAAACAAAGTAGTTCAATTCGAATTTGCTACTGATTTAGTATCCTCGCAGGAAGCTTACAGGAAAACTATTAAAAAACTCTGTAAGGCAAGGGTCGCGGTTTTTGACATTACTCACTTTGAACCCGCAGCAATGTTATTGCTGGGCATTCGCTCTGTTGTCAAAAGAGGCATAACCATCACAAGTTATGGTGGGAGTTACATAATAGGTGGTGCTCTTGAGATACCTTTTAACATTAAAGAATTGACTATTATTTCTCATTCAGCCGAGCAACATAAAGATGCCAACAAACCTGCTTATATCATTCATGATAAAATAAGCGAAGGATTAGATCAACTTGATAATCTCCCTCAATATCTTGACCTGCCTTCTTTTGACGCTGTTCGCAATCTTCCTCCAGATTATCGTGAGCCAGATAGTAACAATGTACTTGTTCTTTGTCCTTATAGTGAGAAATACCAGGAGACCAACTGGGACGACCTCCATTATCATCTCGATTTAGTGGTGAAATCAAAAGGAGGCCGCATTTACCGGATATTGGACCTTATGTCTCCGCGCCTGGTCTCGCCTACCATTTATGAGAAGATACGACGTGTCGTTTTATGTATTGTCGATTGGACAGAATGGAGACCAAATGTTTTCTTTGAGTTAGGCGTTCGGCTAGCTGTAGCTAATAAAAATAGATTTACTGTTTGTATAATTGATAAAAGTTATAGGATATTAATGGATGAGGTAAATCAAAGTATTCATGATGATCAGAGTATTGAGAGGTTTCAGAGAGATCCTAACAAATTCAAAATGCTTTTTCAGAAAATTATGCGTGTTGATACTGGTGATTTAAATGTACCCGATTTTGATCCTCTCAAAAATCGGTATAGCTTGATAGCTCAGCAATGCTTTTATTTACTGGAATTATTTAATCCTCTTGAATATAACCCGCCTATTTCTGATGATGATTTGAATAACGAACCTTATGATGATCAATTCAAGTATGATAGAGCGCAATATACGAATATGATGTTAAATTATCCAAATATAAGTACCCACGAAGTAGCTTCCAAAGATAGAGATGGACTGGCTCCTTACCTTACATATGAAGAAATTCAGGAAAGAATTGATCCAGAAGGAGAGTTTGCCTCAGTCCCTGTGTACCTCGAATTATTACGTACAGCCAAATTGTTTAGCGTTGATGAACGTGAAGCGCAGGCCGCCGTACTTTATCCCGGAAATAAAAAACTAATGGGTAGTGTTGAAACCGGTATTGTGCAGCGCCTTCTGGCTGCCTGGTATTTTCTTCGTAATGAATACGGGGAAAAAGAAATACTTGCAGATGAGAAGTTGTTCGAAGCTTTCAAGGAAATTGGGCAAAAACTAAGCCGCCTTCTTGAGGCAGTTAGACCTGATCAATCAGACGAGATTGACAACTTTGTGCGGTCGTTGCGAAAGCAGAAGGAGAAACGCTTATGAATAAAGTAATAAAACAAGCTCAGGAATTAAAAGAAGATGCGAAAACCAGTAAGGTTAAAGCTATTAGAATGAAAGATACTCGCAAGTTAGATCAGGCGCTCGGAGAGCTCGATGAAGCAATTGATCTTCTGAAGGAAGAATATAATCGAATCAAAAATAATAATGTTGAATATGCTCAATACAAAAAAGACCTGTATCAGGAGCTTGCGGATTGTTATGGAATGAAGGGGGGGATTTATCGCCGTAAAGCTCTGCTGGGGGATGACAGAAAATATCTTGAGGATTCCGCGCAAATGTATAAACAAGGATTAAAATATGAGATTGACGATTCATATAATCTCTCAAATTCAGTAGTTATCTCTATTTTGATTGACCCGACAAATCTCGAAGAGAAACGACCAAAATTACAAGAAGGTATTAAAAAAATTGAAGAACAGGTTCAGGGAAAGCGCAGAGATCAATGGTGGGCTTGGGCGGATTTAGGGTTATTTAATGTCTTAATGGGTAATGATGAAGCCGCTTTTAATGCTTATGGGCATTTTACGGAGCTAGGAGCACGAGCACAGGACTATGAAAGTACGCTAACTGTCCTCAGCCAGCTTCTTGATAGCTTGCAAACATCTGATACCTCTACCAGCAAACAAGTTGCTCAATCCATTAATAATGTAATGGCTTTTCTTAAGGAGAATAAACCTGGAGAAGTATCTTTGCGCTAGTGGCAACCAGATAGTGCAAATAAAAATGTGCCCGCTTTCTGATTTTCACCTGCTTCATCCTATCAATAGAGAGTGAGCCTTTTGACCATCAACGCATGTAGATTCAGGCAAAGCTTCGTAAGGCAGCTTTGCCTGAGATCGTTGTTGGCCCTCGATGGGGTGATTGAGGTAGGATGCCTCAACCACACGACAAAACGCTCGAGGTACTAGCTTTCCTGAGAGGCCTGGAGATTTGCCTTGAGGTCCTCCTCAGCTTCCTCTGAGAGGGTGGTCTGGAGAATAGTGCCCCCGTATGGCCTTAACGCGGCAATAACCTCATCCGGCGAGACATTACGCACGAGGAGAAAAATTGCCGAGCTATTGGGCTTGAGTTCGGCGCTAAGATCCTTGACGAATTTTTGATCGATCCCCATGTCGGCGAGTTTAACGAACAAGACTCCAGCGGCCGCCCCGACAACCGCTAATGCGATCGGCGTAAAGAAGAGCGCGCCAACCAGTAATCCTCCCAACGCGCCCCACCCGGCCCCTTTCCTGGTAATGTGCACTGAGTGATGGACCTTGGTATCACCTTCTTTATCTTTGGTGACGTAAAAGGCATCGTCCAGGTCGATCAGGTCTTTAGAGCGCAATTGCTTGAGGGTTGTTAAGACTTCAACTGCCCGGTCCTCCTCTGGATAGGCGATGACTATAAGGGTGCTCATACTGCTACTCCTTTCACTCACAGATGTCAAAGTGCAGGTAACTGTTAAGAGTATATCATAAAGTGCTGCACTCTATATCCCGCAGGGAGTGAGCCTTTTGTACGGTCGACACAACGAAGGAGAGACCTATTCGTTTACACCAGTGGCCCTCAGGCGGCCCCTTCTTGTCCCCCCATTCACTTCGTTCAGGGCAAGCTCTGAGCGCAGCGAAGGGTCTGTCATGATCGTGTTCCCATGTCACCCTGAGTGCAGCGAAGGGTCTGTCATGGTGGGCTTTGAGATGCTTCGCTGCGCTCAGCACGACAGGGTACCCTTGTCCCCCTGAGTGCAGCGAAGGGTCTGTCAGGATGGGGTTCTCATGTCCCCCTGAGCACAGCGAAGGGTCTGTCTCGTTGTGCGTCGAGATGCTTCGTTGCCCTCAGCATGACCGTGTTCCCATGTCACCCTGAGCCGCAGCGAAGGGTCTGTCATTATCGGCCCTCGGTGGATTTTCGGTAGTGACTCTTGATAGGAGTGGTAGAATGTGCTCCTACAGTTATTATGTATAGCGTCTCATCAAACGACTCTTGACCAGCTGGACCAGCAGTAAGTAGATAGCCGTCATTACGGCCAGGAAGAGGAAGTAGAGAGCTGGTAACGGCGTAAAGCCGAGTGGTCCGGCGAGCGGGGTATATGGGAGCAAGATGCCAATAGCGACGATCAGTAGCGTGGTGATCGTCAGAGGACGACTGGGGCGGCTGCGCAGTGGATTGCCCGCGGTACGAATGATAAACAAAACCAGCGTCTGTGTGGCCAGCGATTCCACAAACCAGCCTGTGTGGAAGAGCACAGGTCCAGCATTGAAGACCCGCAACATAATAAAGAAGGTCAGGAAATCGAAGATCGAGCTCACTGGTCCGATGGAGATCATAAACTTACGGATCAGGCTGATGTCCCAGTGCTGCGGCTTTTTAAGGAAGCTCTGGTCTACATTATCGGTGGGGATCGTTACCTGTGACAGGTCGTAGAGGAAGTTGTTGAGCAGGATCTGCGAGGGCAACATGGGCAGGAAAGGCAGGAAAACATAGGCACCCGCCATACTAAACATATTGCCGAAATTTGAACTGGTGCCCATCAGCAGATATTTGATCACATTGCCAAAGGCTTTACGTCCCTCCAGGATACCGTTGTGCAGGACCTGCAAGCTCTGTTCAAGCAGGATAATGGCGGCTGCATCCTTAGCAACATCGACGCCTGTGGAGACCGAGATGCCCACGTCTGCCGCGTGTAACGAGGGTGCGTCGTTGATACCATCGCCTATGTAGCCGACCACATGTTTGCGGCTCTTGAGTGCCAGGATGATACGGTTCTTCTGTGCCGGAGAGACGCGTGCAAATACGTTGACCTGCTCGACTACGTGGGAGAGCGCTGCATCGGACATATGATCCAGGTCGTTGCCCAGAACGATTCTGCCGCCATCCAACCCGACCTTTTCGCATACATGGCGTGTGACCAGCTCGTTGTCGCCCGTCAGGATCTTGACCTGCACGCCATCACTCTTGAGTGCCTGCAATACCTTGGCCGCGTCCGGCTTAGGAGGATCGGCAAAGGTCAGGAAGCCAAGCAAGACCAGCGTCTGTTCCTCCGTCTTGCGGTAAGTTGTTTGTTGGGGTATCGGGCGATAGGCTACAGCGATAACACGGTAGCCCTGCGAACTGAGATCCTGGTATCTCTGCACGAACTTTGTGCGTACCTCGCCATCGACGCCATCCAGCGCTTTGCGCTCGCCGTTGACTTCGTACGCGGAACAGTGGGGAAGCATACTTTCTGGCGCGCCCTTTGTAATCAGCAAGAGTTCGTCCTCGTGTCGCACGATCACCGAGAGGCAGCGCCGTTCAAAGTCGAATGGAATCTCACCAGCCTTGCTATATCCAGTAATATCTCTACTGCTATGCTGTAAAATAGCCTCATCGAGTGGACTTTTGATACCAGTCTCGTAAGAACTATTCAAGTAACCGAATAGCAGAACACGGTCGGATGTGTTATCTTGTAGATCGAGATAGCCTTCGAGTTGCGTTTCGCCGCTGGTCAAGGTGCCCGTCTTATCGCTGCACAGGGTATCGATGCTGCCAAAGTTCTGGATCGATTCGAGATGTTTGACGATCACCTTTTGCTTTGCCATACGCAGTGCCCCCTGTCCCAGCGTTACCGTCGTAATCATGGGCAGGAACTCCGGTGTAAGACCTACGGCAAGCGAGATAGCGAAGAGCACCGTCTCGAATGGTTGATGATGGCCCAGGATGCCGACCAGGAAGATGAAGAGGACCAGGAAGAAAACGGTCTGCATGATCAGCATGCCGAACCCCTTGATACCGCGCTCAAACTCGGTCTCCGGTGGACGGCTGGCCAGGTGTGCGGCGATATCGCCAAAGGCCGTATTGCGTCCCGTCGAGGTAATAAGGGCGGTACCTGTGCCGCTTACCACTGAGGTGCCAAGAAATACACTATTGTGTGCTTCGGCGAAACTCTCCGTGGGAGCAGCCAGGTCGTCCGCGCTTTTCTCGACCGGTAGCGATTCGCCGGTCAGCGCGGCTTGTTGTACATGTAGATCGGTTGCTTGTACCAGGCGTGCATCAGCGGGTACCAGGTCGCCAGCCATGAGACGAATCATATCGCCGGGTACCAGGTCGCGGCGTGGAACTTCAATCCATTTGCCATCACGTAGCGCAGTCGCCGTGGGTGCCACCCCGGCCCGCAATTTCTCGACAGCGTTCTGTGATTGGTATGTCTGCACAAAATTGAGAATGTTACTGAGCAGTACAATGGCGATGATAATGCTGGCGTTGATGCGATCGCCTAGAATTGCCGAGACAATGGCAGCGAGGAGCAGGATTGCTACCAGCGGATTCAAGAACAGGCGTAGAAATTGTACCAGTCCTGAACTGCGCTTAATGCCAGTCGTCTCGTTTGGACCATATTTATCCTGTCGCTTGTGCACCTCCTGGCCTGTAAGTCCCTGTTCGCTGCTCTGTAGCTGCTCAAACAGAGTTTTCAGCGGGATAGTGTGTGTCCCAGCTTTACTCTCACCAGGGGGAGCCTGTGTTCCCCGTGGAGTGAGTGATCCTTGCATAGCGCGCTCCAAATCATCTTTCCAACTCGTCTTTCTTTTAAAGAACACATTCGATGTGTAGCCAGTATCAATGATAACACCCAATGAATGAACCATCAGTATCAGTTATATCACAAGTACGCTCGGATGATACCATCTCGTTAAATCCTCGTATTCGATTATCTGGGAGATACCTCAGTTTCATACGAAACGAATGGGAAAGCCCATATCGATGCTCTCTCTCACTGAGTTTGTGACGGTCTTGTGAGATGAGGTGGGCAAAAAGTGACTGCATCGTGAGAGCAATCTGCTAAGCATTCTACCATGGAAGCATGTGAGCAGGTGTTGGCGGTAGACCCATTGAAGAGGGCGCCTTTCAACTGGTTCCAAGTCAGAGAAGGTCCTGCTCATTCCGCACCTATGCGCTGGAAGCATTAAGTGCGTAGGCACTCCCAGACCGGATACTGTTCTCATATCAGAGGCACTGTACATTCGCCGGGAGTACAGCCTACCTTTCAACAGGAGGTATTTTGGGGCGGATCGTCACATTCGTAGGGGCGGGAGAGGTGCTTTCACGGGTAGGTTTTTTCATGCAGCCGCCTTGGAAGCCCGACGCGCCTGACGCCACTGTTGCTTTTGTGTGTGACTTTTTTTCTTTTTCTTTTTCTTTTTCGCTTGCACTTTGACTGTGGGTTTCTTTCGTGGGACCAGTTCACTGGGCCAGGGCTGGGCCCGGAAACAGCCCACTGGACAGCCTTCCTGCTGCAGCAAGGCCACCAGAATCAGCCGTATCCCTTGCCCAAAACAACTCGACAGGCGCGGCCGTGACCGCTTGGTGGCGGTGCGTCTGGCAATATGCTGCTCGGGCAAAGCGTCCAGCCCGCTACACGTCGCCGTCGCCTCAGCCTGCCCTCCCACGCTCACCACCCAGAGGGTCGCCACCGCGATGGCGACCCACAAGCGTGCGGCTCGCTCGGGATCCTTCATCTTGGTTTGATGCCACTGCCATCCCCCGCGTTTGGTATCTTTGAACCCACATTCAATCCAGGTGCGCATACTGTACCACACGATATTGGCCGCCTCGGGTGCGAGGTCGGTGACGATGAGCCACGCTTCCGCATACGGCTCCTCCCAACGCGCCAACAGCGTGCAGCGCACCCGACACGTCGTCTCCGAGAAACAGTCCACCACCCCGCTCCACTTCGTTCCCACCTCAGGCACCACGCTCGAGAGCCAGCGAAAGCTGCTCTCCCCGTCCGGACGCACTTTGCCGGTGCGATTGATGCGCAAGAACGGATGCCACTTCAGACTGACAATATGCTCGTACAACCACTTGGCATACAAGCCGCGATCGGCCAACACAATCACCAGCCACTCTGGCGGCACCGCCTGCGCCAGATGACTCAACAACTCCTTCCAGTATGGCTCCCACGAGCCGGGCTCATTGCTGCGCACGATTTTCCAAGCCACTGGGATAGCGCAGCCACGATAGAGCACACTGATCGCCAGCACGGTGAAGCGATCCGAAAGCGTACTCGCGTCCATCGCTAACGCCAGGCGCTGCTCGCCAGGATCCCACCAACTCAAGACCCAACCCAACAGTGGAGCAAAACATTGGCTCACCTCCAGCGCTTGTCGATGCGTTCCTTTCTTCCGCTTGCTCGGATAACTCCATTCGCGTAACCGCTGCCTGAGCGTGGACTCAGACTCCTTGAGTAGCGGCGCGAGGATGGCCACCACACTGGTAATGCCACACGATTTGGCCAGCACCATGCCAAAACTCCAGGCAGCTAAGACCCGCGCTTGCGGTCGGCTCAGGTGCGGCAGATGCGTTGACACCGTTCGTTCCCATTGCGATAATGAGTCGGGGTGAGACATGTGATTCCTCCTGATTAGCTGGATTTCTTTGCAGACTCCAGCATATCAGAAATCTCGGTCTCACCGCTCGCTTCATAAAAAAAACCTACCCGTGAAAGC
>WNGN01000341.1_pt1 | contig 33655 bp, 30 predicted proteins | sample 5400561 | NCBI WGS metagenome assembly WNGN01 (sample SAMN13153379, study PRJNA577476) | soil metagenome | isolation source: 115 cm soil or saprolite under Garry oak tree replicate 2 | place: USA:California | collected 2016-06-15 | reverse complement strand
CGTGGTCACACCTAGGGCTTGGGGATGCGGAGAGTCTTGCTGATCATCAGCGAGCCCGAGAGCACGAAGAGCAGGACCAGCGGGTGCAGGTCCAGGGGGCCGAGGACGACGACTCCGAGCGGGAGCTCGGGCCCGATGCGATTCAGCCTGGCCAGCAACGCGAGCAGCAGCACGAGAAGCGTGCTCGTCGGGATTGGTGTGCCCTCGAAGTAGGTCACGGTGCCGCCTCCAGCGGTCACCGCCTCCGCGGTGATGTTGTAGCGGGCGAGCCGGCTGATCCCGCACGCTGCGAAGTACAGCAGGGCGATGGCATCGAGCGGGCGGCTCATCCCTGCCGCGTAGGCCAGGCATGCGGGCGCGACGCCGAAGCTGATCACGTCGGCGAGCGAGTCGAGCTCACGCCCGAGGGAACCCGCGACGTGGCGCCGGCGCGCGATGCGCCCGTCGAGGACATCGAAGACCAGCGCGGCGACGACGAGGAGGGCCGCCCCGTACACTTTCTCGGGGCGCGGCTCGCGAACGTACTCCATGGCCAGGAAGATCGCCGCCATCCCGCTTGCACCGTTGGCCAGGGTGAAGAAGTCGGCCAGGTGAAAGTCGCGAATCATCGAGAAGTGACGCTGCCGCGTGCTCATGTCACCCCCGCGTTCCTCGAGCCCAGGAGTTCGTTTCCCCCCGGAACCTTAACAGAATCGGGGCGGCTGTCTTCGGCCTCCTCCAGGGAATTGCGGCGGGGCGTGGTCGCATCGACATGAGCAGGAGGAAGGACACCCCTAGACTGGAGAACGTCGGATGAACGCGGCGAGCGCCTCAGCGGGAGCTAGGAGTTCCCTCGTCGGAGCGTCTGCGTGGTGATGTTCACGCGATGAGGACTGCGTGGAGCGCGAAGCAGTCGATCACGAGGCTGATGATTCCAGCGAAGCTCGCAACTGCCCGCATGGAGAAACTGCTCGTCAGCTTACGCCCGGCCTTTTCCAAGAGCGCGCGCAGCGTGGCCAGGATCGTGCGAAGTCGCGAGGCAGCGTCGGCTCGGCGCCGCGGTCTCGCAGTGTTTCCTGAGTCGTGGTGCGTGACGCGATGGAGTCGGCTCGTTTTTGGTCGAGCCACCCGGCGGGTGGGCGCGGCTGGCCGACGGGGATAGACGTGCGTGACCGCCATGACGGACGTCCTTTCTTCCAGCAAATAAGGATGCCGTGCCTCGATCTTCGCTACGACCATTCTCTCGTCTGAGTCGTCGATTCGGAAATTCTTCGGTTGCCGGTCACGGGGCGCCTTCGCGAATACGTCAAGATTTCGTAATCTCCGAGTATCAAGCTCGAAAATCTCGATAAGAATCGGCCCCTTCGACCCCGCCTGACGAGAGAGGATCTCGGCGCTACTCTAAGCTCATCACGACGACGAGGAGGGAGCGATGGCACGGAGTGAACAGCACTGGCGGAAGATCGAAACGCATCTGACGGAATGGGCGGCGGAGCTCGACAAGGCGAAAGCCCACGCCGAGGCGGAGGTGGCGAAGGTTCAGAGCCAGTATTACGAGCGGCTGGCCGAGGTGCGGGCCGAGATCGACCGGAGCTTGAAACGGTGGGGCGCCGAGCTCAAGGAGCTGACACGGCAGACGGGGACGACCGAGGCCGCGGCCGCTCGGGGCCTCGAGGAATTTCGCGCTCGCATTCAGGCTGAGCTCACCGAATGGCAGCCCGAGATCGAGCAACTCAAAGCGCGGGCGGCGAAGACCACGGCAGAAGCCAAGCGACTGGCCCAGCAACTCAGGGCAAAGGGGCAGGAAGCGACCGAGCGCCTCAAGACCCTCAAACGGACGGCCGGCGAGTCATGGGAGGAGATCAGGCCCGTGATCGAGAAGGCGTGGGCCGAGCTGCGGCCCGCTCTGATGAGCGCTGCCGCGAAATTCAAAGAGACGCAGCCGCGGAGCGACACCGCGACGACCGAGAGCTCGGCGCGCCCGGAGCCACGCGCGGCACGAGCGCGTGGTGTTTCGGAAAAGGCCTGAGCGTCGTGCGGGACGCCAGGGGACGTCGAGGCGTGCCACGATCGCGAGCCAGCATGACATCGGCGCCGCCGGGCTCCAGATTCCCGCCTCACGGAAACACCATGCGCATCGAATGATTTCCTCGACTCTCGAGGTTGGCATTCGAGTTGCGCCCGGGTCTGCTCGTGAACGCCGAACGAGGAATCAGACGCCCGACGATCCTGCTCGGGCTGACCGTCGTCCTGGCTGCCTGCTCTGCCACCACGGCGCGGACGGACAACGCGGATGCCGACCGCGTGTCGGCTCGGTCACAGACATCTCCGGGCTCCACGTCGGATGCTGCCCGCGGATCGGCATCGCGTCGCCGCGAGAGCATCGTCGGCATTGCCACCGAGCAACTCGGCGCGCCGTATCGATGGGGCGGATCGAGTCCAGAGGGCTTCGACTGCTCAGGCTTCGTCCAGTACGTCTACCGACACATCGGTGTATCGCTTCCCCACAACGCCGCCAGGCAGTACCAGTATGGAGCCCCGGTGTCCCGCGATCAGCTCGAGCCGGGTGACCTGGTCTTCTTCGATCAGCTCCGTCATAACGGCATCTACGTGGGTCAGGGCCGCTTCATCCATGCCCGACGTTCGGGAAAACACGTCAGCATCTCGAACCTCGATGAATCGTGGTATGCGGCACGCTGGGTCGGCGCTCGTCGGCTGTAGGAATTGAGAGGATAGCCGGCGCGGGCGGCTCGACGCAGCCGTCGAGCACACCCGCGACCGAATCGTCTTATTTCTGCGTGCTACCGGGCGATGCGCTTGGCGTGCCGCGCTCCTTGCGCGCCGCGCGAACGTGGCTGTCCGTGTCCTTCGCCAGCTTCTGGTGCTCGTGGAGCGTGGGGAGCGTCTTGGCTGCCCAGTCCTTGACCTGGGGGTCCTTCTCATTTTTCGCGGCGCGCTGGAACGCTTTCACGTCGCGGTCGTGCTCGCGCACCATGAGGTCCATGTACGCCCGGTCGAAGTCGGCGCCCGACGTCTTGGCCAACCGGTCGTACTCTTTCTTGGTGCGGCTGTCGGGTTCGGTCGGAACCTTCAGGCCCTTGCTGTCGGCGATCTGCTTCAGCTCGTCGTACGCCTTCTGGTGATCGGTCACCATCCGCTCGGCGAACTTCTTGACCTCGTCCGATGCGGCGCGTTCAGCGGCCAGCTTTCCGAGTTGCACCTCGGCGAGGTTGTCCCGGGCGGCGTTCATCACGACGGGGTCGTTGCCTCCGGCCTTCCGCTCCTTCGCTGGCCTCTCGGCCTGCTGCGCGACGACGACTCCGGGCAGGGCGAGCATCAAGGCCAAACAGGTTGCGTGCATGAGAGTGCGTTTCATGGATTCAACCTCCTAGGGCAATGGCGATCGGCATTGCTGGTGCAATGCGGATGCCATGGAGGAAGCGATCAGACCTCGACCCCCATCGCCTCAGCGAAGCGTCGGTAGCACTCGAGGTGGTCGCCGTATTTACGGTGACCGGCGGTATGTTTGGCCTGCGCCAGCAACAGTCGGTCGCGGTCGTGCGCACGCGTCTTCGCGTAGTCCTCGAGCAACGACAGCCCGAGCTCCTGGTTGTGCGGATCGTTGCCGACCTCGACAGCGGCGGACGCGAGCGTCTGGACCAGCGGCGCTCGATCGTGTCCGGCGGCGAGGTAGGCCGCGGTGAGCGCGACGGACTCGTCGGCCTCGAGCGCGAGCAACGCCGCTTCCAGCTTGGCGAGGAGTTGAGTCGCCGACCACCCCGAGGCGCCGGGCGGCGGCGTGAGCGTGCGCCGACCGAGGTTGTTCGGCGTGTCGCGCTGGTGCTCGGCCGCGTGCTGGATGAAGGAGGCGGCGACGAAGAGGAGCTTGAGCCGGTGCGGGTGCTGGAACGTGTCGTAGAACCAGCCGAGCGTGTTGCAGTACTCGTAGCCGTGCTGTGACATCGAGTAGTTGTTCACGTCGCCGGTCTCGAGGATCACCTGCGCGGCGGCTACCTGGATCGCGTCGAGGATCCGCCGCGGCGCGGCGCCACCCTTGAGGAGCGCGACGATCGCCTCGATCACGTTGATCTCGCGCCCGCGCGTGATGACCTCGACCAGCATCGCCTCCTCGGCCGGCGTGAGCGCGGCGGTCTGCTTCAGCAGCTCGGCGTCGCGGGCGTCGAGGAGGTTCTGGACGACGTTGCCGCCCATCTCGTACGTCGAGTACCAGCGCGGCCCGACGGCGATGTCCGGCACGCCGGCATAGAGCACGCTGTGCGCATGCTCCCAGCCGATCGCGTTGCCGAGATCGATCGTCGCGCGCGCGCGGTACGACTTGTGCCCGGTCGTGTAGGAGCGGTTGTGCAGCATGCGGTCCTGCACGTCGATGAGACCGGCGAACGCCAGGTGCGCGAGCGCGTCCTGATCGGGCCAGTGGATCTCGGGCGTCGGCGGCTCCTGGTGCACGGCGATCTCGTAGAGGCGCGTGTAGTGCCCGGGCGCCTTGCCGAGGAGCTGGTTCCAGGGGTCGAGCCCGGTCGGCATGTACCAGACGGTCTGCGCGAGCGGCAGCCAGGCCAGTTCTGGCCGCACCATCGACATCAGCGGCAGGCCGACGCGCTCGCTCAAGAGGCAGTGGTCGTTGTTGACGAACTTGACGATGCCGTCGTCGAGCCGCTGGTGGTACGGCACGTGGGTAAACGGCGCGTGGATGCGGACGGTCTCGCGGAGGATCTCGATGGCCGGCCGATGCTGCTTGAAGAGCCCATAGAGGACGTCGCTCGCCCCCTTCTGATCGCGCGCCACGATGCGCTCTTCGAGACGGGCGTATTCGGGGCTGGGGATCGACTCGCGCGTCATCGGGGCTGTCGAGGCCATTCGGCTCTCCTCCGCGGCGATATGGCCCGAGAGTATAGGCCGAGAGTAGCCCGGCGGGGGAGAGCCGGAGGAGCGGGCAAGATCGATGCCGTTGCGCGTCCGCGAGCCTCGAGCTCCGAAACGCGGTGTCGAGGGCCCACAATTTGCTCCACTGTGCGCATCGGCCCGGTGGAACCCCGCCGACGAGCCGACAAACAACTCACGGAGGATGGGATGAAGAATTTACTGTTCGCAGCGCTGGCACTGGCTCTCGCCCTCGGCCCCGCGATCGCGGCAGCTCAGGGTACGACGAGCGGCTCAGGCGGCACATCCGGCAGCTCAGGCACGAGCACCTCGCCCGGAAGCTCCGGCACGACGGGCAGCGGCTCGAGCTCTGGCTCGTCGAGCGCGCCGTCCACGACGTCGCCGTCTGCGAGCCCGTCGACGAGCGGCGACACATCGACCGATTTCTCGCAGTTCAAGTCGAAGGCCGACTGCGAGAAAGCCGGTGGTGATTGGCAGATGTTGACGAGCGTCTGTCAGAAGCGCAGCAAGTAAGGACTCGAAGCGACGCGCTCCACGAACCGCGCATCATGCCGACGCGGTCGTGGAGCGCGGCATCGACACGTCGTTGTCCGTCGTCAGCTCGCCGGCATCGGGACGACGTTTCCACCGGCACAGGTCTCCACGATCGGCCAGGCGCGCTGGTCGACGCCTTTCGTCACGGGCACCGGATGATCCGCGCCCTGGAACCTGAGGAGGCGAGTCTCGATGAGCACGCCGGCTTGCTGTTGAGTGAACGTGAGATCGATGAGGGGAATCTGCCCGTTGCCTCCGAAGGCGTAACCCGTCACCGTCGCGCGTCGCTGCTCCGAGCGCTGGATCACCTGGTACATCAGGTCGCCTGGCTCGAGCAGGAGATCCCCGCTGCGGCGCGCCGTCTGCAGGCCCTCGGCCACGCAGTTGGCGAGGATGGAATAGTTCCCCGCGGTCATGGCCTGTCTCACCGGCGGCGTCTGCCGGACTTCGTGAAGACTCATGCATCCCGCCAAGAGCATCGCCGCCGTTCCAATGTACAGAACACGCTTCATGCTTCCCTCCGTTCCCCCCAGCGTCGTGCGCCGCTGGTGAGCGCGAGGGTACTACCCAAGTGGGGCACGAGCGAGACCCCGGTTCAGGACGTGGTGTCGGGCCGCGGAGCTTCGAGCTTTGGCGCCGGCTTCAGAGTTTACAAAGCACCGGCCACTGGCCAAGCACCGGTCATTTCGCGAGCCGAGTCACGGCGGCCTCGGCTTCGGCGGCCAGCCGTGCGACCTGAGCGGCCGCCTTCTGGCGCCGCGCCAGCCGGGAAGCTTGCCCCGCCCACAGTGACAGGAACTCCGCACGGCCTTGTCGAGCTGCCGCGGTCCGGAGCGGTCGCGTCAAGGCGTTCTGGAGTGGAAAAGGCAGGATGGCGTCGGCGCCACCAGCCCGATCGACCTCGAGCATGAAGCGGTTGACGATGCCGCGCGCCGGGCGACCCGAAAAGGCGCGGGTGATTCGCGTGTCGTGTTCGCGGGCCCCGATGATGGCGGCCTTGTAGGCCTCGGGAATCCCGGCCTCGTCACACGTCAGGAACGCGGTGCCCATCTGCACAGCGCCGGCGCCGAGGGCGAGCGCCGCCGCGATCCCGCGCCCGTCCATGATTCCGCCCGACGCGATCACGGGGACCGCGACGGCATCGACGACCTGGGGCACGAGGGCCATCGTTCCCACCATCGCTCCGTCGAAGTCGCCCGCAAACGTTCCCCGGTGGCCACCGGCCTCGCTGCCCTGCGTGACGATGGCCTCGACGCCAGCGTTTTCGAGCGCGAGGGCCTCGTCGACGGTCGTCGCCGTGCCGATCAGGAACATCCCGCGTTCCTTCACCGCATCGCGTGCGCTCTCCGGAAGCACGCCGAACGTGAAGCTGAAGACCGATGCTCCGCTCTCGAGCGCCGCTCGGAGCTGGTCGTCGAAGGTGCCGCTGGCCGACGCCGGGATCGAGGGCGGCGCCAGCCCGAGCTCAGCGTAGAACGGGGCCACGCGCTCGAGCGCCGGGCTCGCGTCCGGGAGCTCGAGCGGTGCCGGCAGCGGCGCAAAGAGGTTGATGCCGAACGGCCGAGCCGTGCGGGCCCGGACCGCCCTCGCCGCCTCGGCGATCTGCGGCGGCGTCAGGTACGCAGCCCCGATGAACCCGAGCGCGCCCGCCTCGGCAACAGCCGCCACGAGGTCCGGCGTATCGCCTCCACCGGCGAGCGGCGCCTGGATGATCGGATGCTGGAGACCCAAACGACGGGTCAGGACGGTCTGGAGTGACATCGGACACCTCCGAGAGTCGAGGCTCTCGGACAGAGCTTCCCGGCGTCCGGCCTTCTCGTAAAATGAATAATCGTGAACGATACGATCTCTCCTGGAGAACGTGACATCGAGCTCTCCGACCTGCGACTCTTCAGGGCCGTGGCCGAGACGGGTGGGGTGACCCGGGCGGCCCACCGTCTGCATCGTGTCCAGTCGAACGTGACCGCGCGTGTCAAGCGGCTCGAGTCCACCCTGGGCGTGTCGCTCTTCGTGCGTGGACGGCGAGGGATGTCGCCGACGCCGGAGGGGCGCCGCCTCCTCGACTACACCGAGCGCCTGCTGGCCCTGGCCGAGGAGGCCCGGGCCGATCTCAGCGCGCATCCGCCGCGGGGTCGGTTGCTCATCGGTGCCATGGAGAGCACGGCCGCTGTCCACCTGCCGCGCCTGCTGTCGACGTTGCACGCGAAATATCCCGCGCTCGACGTGCACCTGGTGACCGCGACCTCGGGCGTGCTGATGGCCCAGGTGCGCGCCGGCGAGCTCAGCGCCGCCTTCGTCGCCGGCGACGTCGCTGAGCCGGGTCTCGTGGCCGACGTCGCGTTCGTCGAGGAGCTCGTCCTCGTGACCCATCCGTCGGTGCGCCGTCCCGGCGCCGACGAGCTTCGGGGCCGGACCCTGGTGACGTTCGGTGCTGGCTGCACGTACCGGGCATGCATCCAGGACTGGCTCGCGACGAGGGGCCTCCGGCCGCACCGGGTCTTCGAGGTCGGCTCGTACCACGCAATGCTCGCCTGCGTGGCCGCGAACGTCGGGTATGCGCTGGCGCCGCGCTCGGTCCTGCTCGCCTCGGTCGCTCGGGCGACGGTGCGTGCCCACCGGCTCCGTCCGCGCCCCTGGCGCGTCACGACCCACCTCGTCCGGCGCGCCAGTGATCGCTCACGTGCCGTCGAAGCTCTCCGTGCTCTGGTGGTCGCCCGTCAGCGGTGAGGAGCGTCTCGGTCTGTTCGGTTTCCTGACACGCCCGCGCGTTCCGTGACGCGATCCCTGCGGGGTGGGCCGCCTATTTCAGCGAAAATACTGAGCCTTTTTTTCGGCACAAGGCTTGATAGTGGAGGGCGGTGATGAGCTTACTTTTTTGCGTGCTGGCGCTGACCTTCGTCCTGCTCGTCTCCGCCGCCGTCCTGGTCTTGAGAATGCGGCCCGAGCAAGACGTGCAGATCGTCTTCGCGAAGACCTATCTCAAGACGTATCGGGCGACCCGGGACAGGAAGGAGAGCCTCCTGACTGCCCTGGCGGTGGTCCGGAAGCGCGCGCCGTTTTCAGACGTGAGCGACGATGACGCGGCGTTCCTGGCCGACCTCTTCGGTCGGCTCCATCATCCTCACGTCGTCCTGGGGCAGGTGCTTCGCTCCGCGGATCACAAGCGATCGGTGGGATCGTTGCGTAACCGAGATCAGCTCCAGGTGGTCATGGACGGTGCGCGGGCGCAAGGCGCCTGACGCGACCGGAGGGCTCAGACCGAGTAGGCGACGCGGTGCTCCGGCGTCCGGTCCACTCGATCGAGATCGCGGCGGCACCGGTTGTGGAGACGATCCCCGGCCCACTGCGCCAAACGGCGTTCACCACACACGAGGCACTCCCGCTCTTGCGGCCACACCCCGGTTTCCATGCCCGCGGTGAGCGCTTCTGGTCGCTTCGCTTTCGAGTTCATGCCCGCTGTGAGTGCATCAAGCAGGCCACGCCTCGTTGGGCCTTCAGAAGCGGCTACTTAGCCGTCAAATCACCTCGATCGAGACGACGAGTTGTAAGGGGAGACTACGGAGTCTTCTTGCGGAGGCGGTCGAGGCTCAGCGGGCCCGCGCCGGCGAACGCGAGATACAGGTAGATGAAGCAGAAAAGGATCGGCAGTTCGCCCTGATTCAGCAGCTGGTGGAGGTTTCGCGGAGCGTGGGCCATGAAGTACGCGAACGCCATTTCCCCCGACAGGACGAACGCGACCGGGCGAGTGAAGAGCCCGACGAGAATCAGCGCGCCACCGACCATCTCGAGGCTCCCAGCGAGGCCGAGGAGCGAATAGAGCTCCACGGTCGCTCCACTGCCGGCCCGCGGGAACCCGAAGATCTTCGAGGTCCCGTGCGGGATGTCGAGCAGTGCCGTCACGATGCGCAACACGCTGAGCAGCCACGGGGCCAGGGCCGACATCACCGAGAGGATACCGCGCCACCCACCAGAGCCCCGCGTTTTCCGAGCGCGGCGCGGCGGGACATGAGCGCCCGGCGGTTGGAAACTGGGCGAATCGAATCACAAGCTTCCCGACGCTCAGAAGAAGCGATCGTGCGGATGGACGAGTCTGAGCAGGCCGTCGAAGATCGGTCCGGCGATCTTCGGGAACACCTGCCAGGCGACGAGGATGCCGAGCAGCGAGAAGATCGGATTCCCGGTGAACCCGCGGACGGCGACGGCCGCGCGCTCGGGCACGAGACCGCCGAGCACGGAGGCGCCGTCCAGCGGCGGGAACGGCAGGATATTGAAGACGAAGAGGAAGACGTTGAGCACGAGGAGCACCGTGAGGACTTCGCCGACGGCGGTGAGCCACGGCGCTCCACTCGCGGCCTCGACCAGGTGGTGGAAGCTCACCTGACGGGGTGAGATGAACACGCCGGCGGCGAGGCCGGCCCTCAAACACACGAGGGCGAGCACGGCGATGAGCAGATTTCCGGTCGGACCGGCCGCGGCCATGAGCGCGGCCCGGCGCGGATAGCGTGCCGCCCAGACCGGATCGTACGGCGTGCTCGCCCAGCCGACGGCCCAGCCATTGGTGAACGCGGTGAGAAGCGGGACGCCGAGCATGCCGATCGGCTCGCGTCGTATGTGAGGGATCGGCGACAGCGAGACCTGTCCGCCCAGATACGCGGTGCGATCGCCACCACGCAGAGCGGCCAGCGCGTGCATGGCCTCGTGCACGGTCGTCGAGAACAGGAACGCGGCGAACCACAAGAGGCCCTGCGTCAGATCGCGAGCTTCCACGCTGGGCTACTGTACCGCGGGCGCACGGTCGAGAGCGTCTGCTAGAATCCGCCGATGCCTCGGATCAACGAGCACTACCTGAACCTGCAGGCGAGCTACCTCTTCGCCGAGGTCAAGCGGCGCACGCAGGCGTTTCGCGAGATCCATCCCGACGCGCGCGTCATCTCGCTCGGCATCGGCGACGTCACGCGGCCGTTGCCGCCGGCCGTGGTGCACGCCCTCGAAGAGGCGTCGCGCGAGCAGGGCCGAGCGGAGACGTTGAAGGGCTACGGGCCCTATGTGGGATACGAGTTCCTGCGCGCCGAGATCGCGGCCCACGATTTCGGCTCGCGGGGCGTCCACGTCGCCGTGGACGAGATCTTCATCAGCGATGGGGGCAAGAGCGACAGCGCCAATTTACAGGAGATCTTCGCCACCGAGTGCGTGGTGGCGCTCATGGACCCCGTCTATCCGGTCTACGCCGACAGCAACGTCATCGCCGGGCGCTCCGGGCGCGCCGACGAAAGCGGGCGCTATGCGGGCTTCGTGTACCTGCCGTGCACCGCCGACAACGATTTCCTTCCGGCGCTGCCCGATCGTCGCGTCGACCTCATCTATCTGTGCTATCCGAACAACCCCACGGGGGCCGTGATGACCCGCGAGGCCCTCCAGCGCTGGGTGGACTACGCGCGCGCTCACGAGGCGACCATTCTCTATGACGCCGCCTACGAGGCCTACATCCGCGACGCGGACGTGCCTCACTCGATCTACGAGATCGCCGGCGCGCGCGAGGTGGCCATCGAGTGCCGGAGCTTCTCGAAGAGCGCGGGCTTCACCGGGCTGCGCCTGGCCTACACGGTCGTGCCGAAGGAAGCGCAGGGCCGGACTGCGCGCGGCGAGGCCGTGAGTCTCAACACGTTGTGGCTGCGTCGCACGTCGACCAAGTCCAACGGCGCGCCTTACATCGTCCAGAAGGCGGCGGCCGCCGCGTACACGCCCGATGGCCAGAAGCAGGTCCGGCGACTGATCGACTACTACATGGAGAACGCCGCGATCATCCGCGACGGCCTGATGGCGGCCGGGCTCACCGTGTACGGTGGGCGCAACGCGCCGTACCTGTGGGTGCGTACGCCGGCCGGGCTCTCGTCGTGGGATTTCTTCGACAAGCTGCTGGCCGATGCCCACGTCGTGGGGATGCCTGGCTCGGGCTTCGGCCCGAGCGGCGAGGGCTACTTCCGTCTGACGGCGTTCGGCTCGCGCGAGCAGACCGAAGAGGCGGTGGCGCGAATCAGCGCCCGCCTTTGATCAGGCGTTGCTGCGCCTGCTCGACCTCGGCCGTCCAGGCGCCGTGCTCGCGATAGAAGCGCATCGCGGCCGGGTGATACGGAATCGTGATCTCGGCGCCGGCCATCTTTTCCCGGCTCCACTCGCGGAGCAGTGGGTGGAACGGCGCGAGCTTGGCACCGTCGTTCCAGATGGCCTTGAGCAAGCCCTCCACGAGGGCGTCGCTGGCCCCCTTGCCGGCGATGACGTACGCGTCGTAGGCGACTACGCAGACGTCGTCGACGACCGCGGCCGCCTCCTCCTTCTTCACGCGCCGCGGATAGTAGCCGGGCACGGCCGCGCGCAGGCGCTTCTCACCCTCGGGTGAGCAATCGATGGAGAGATGGCGGACGCCGACGCTCGCGTCGGCCTCGCGGACCTTGGCGCCGTTGATGGCGTAAGTGGACACGTCGGCGCGGCCCTGGACCAGCGCGTCGATGCCTTCGTTGAGACCGGCCACCGGCACCACCCGCACGTCCTTCCACGAGAGGCCGGCGCTCGAGAGCTCGCCGAAGACGTTGTACCAGATGGCGAGGTTGGCCGGATATTCCCCGGTGACGCGCTTGCCCTTCACGTCCTGGATCGTCTTGATCGGCGAATCGCGCCGCACGACCGGCGCCACCATCAACGGGAATGCGCGCATCACCAGCCGCAGCCCGGGTGTGTGAGGAAACGGATTGCGTCCGCCGATCTTGAAGCCGGGTCCGTTGTAGGCGAGGCCGACGTCGATCGCGTTGTTCACGCCGAGCTCGAGCTCGCCGGACTCCAGCATGGGCAGGAACGTGCTGCTGCCGGCGTACGGCTGCACGGTGAGCCGTGCCGTGCCGGACTCGGTTGCCACCTTCGCGAGCGCATTGCCCACGACGTAGAGCACGCTGCCTGGCGGATTGGTTCCGATCATCGCCGACGGCTGGGCACATGCGGTCGAGGCGAAGAGCAGCCCGAACGTGATGATGAGTCCGGCGTGTTTCATGGCGGCGATGGTAGCACCGCGCTTCTCGAGATCACCGCGCTTCTTCATCGAGCCAGCGCGCGAGCAGGCTTCGCTCGGCGTCGGTCATACCCGTCTTGTTCCCGAGCGGCATGTTCTTCAGCACGACCGTGCGGTCGCGGATCGTCTCGACGCGGGCGCGGATGCTCTCCGGCGTATCGAACGTGACGCCGTTGGGCGCGATCCGGAAGATGTCGTCGGTCGGCGTCCGCGAGTGGCAGGAGACACACCGGCGATCGATGACGTCCTTCACGGCGGCGAAGGCGACCGGATCGCCGCCCCGCGCGGGTGCCGCGAGCCACGCCGGAGAGGTGAGATAGACCACCGCGGCCAGCGCGGCCGTCACGGGCACGAGCCACCAGTCGGCCGGCCGGCCCTTCTCGCGGGCGATCATCACGTGCCGGACGCCGGCCCCCACCACGATCAACAGGACGAGGATCAGCCAGTTGAGCGGATGGCCGTACGTTCCCGGATAGTGATGGCTCAGCATCGTGAAGATCACGGGAAACGTCACGTAGCTGTTGTGCGTCGAGCGTTGCTTGGCGCGCGTGGACAGCGTGCGGTCGGGCGTCCGGCCCGCCTCGGCGGCGGCGATGATCTCGCGCTGAGCGGGCACGATCCGCATCCAGACGTTGGCGACCATGATCGTGCCGAGCATCGCGCCCACGTGGACGTACGCGGCCCGGCCGCTCAGCACGTGCGTCAGCGCGTACACGACGGCGACGAGCAGGATCCACGACAACACGGCGGCCGCGTGCCCGCCCTCTCGCGCGAGCGGCGACGTCCACAAGAGGTCGTAGACGGCCCACGAAATAACGAGGAGGCCGATGCCGACGAGGACGGCGGTGCCTGGCGTGACCGACGAGACGGCGGGATCGACGAGGTACACGCCGCGTGTCGTGTAGTAGATGAGGACCAGCAACGGGAAGCCCGTGAGCCAGGTCATGGCCGCTTCCCACTTGAACCAGTGGATCGGTGAGGGCAGTTGGCCCGGGGGCACCTGACGCCGCTCGACCAGGTAGAAGCCGCCGCTGTGGAGCAGCCACGCCTCGCTCTCGACGCGCGAGCGCGGCGGATCGGGCTTCGTGAGGCTGGCGTCCAGCCACATGAAGTAGAGCGAGGTACCGATCCAGCCGATGCCGGCGATCAGGTGGACCCAGCGGAGCCCGATGTTGAGCCACTCGCGGATCAAGGCCTCCATGGATCTCTCCCGGCGCCCTGCATCAGGCGGAATGCATCAGGCGGAAAATGTCCTCGGGCCGCAGCGGGGTGCCCGTGATGCGGGCACCGAAGGGCCGCAACGCATCCTCGACGGCGGCCGTGATGGCCGCCGGCGGGGCCAGGGCGCCGGCTTCGCCGATGCCCTTGACGCCGAGCGGGTTGAGCGGGCTGGGCGTGACCAGGTTGGCGATCTTCATCGACGGGACCTGCTCGGCGGTCGGCATCACGTACTCCAGCAGGGATTGAGTGCGCGGCTGACCCTGCTCGTCGTACACGAGCTCTTCGTAGAGCGCACCGCCCACGCCCTGGGCGACACCGCCGTGGATCTGGCCCTCGACGATGAGGGGATTGATCACCCGGCCGGCATCGCTCACGACCGTGTAATCGATGATCGCGATTCGTCCGGTCTCGCGTTCGATCTCGACGGTCGCGACGTGGACGCCGCTGGCAAAGGTGGCGCGAGGTGCCGCGAAGTAGTGTGTCGCCTCCAGACCGGGTTCCATGCCTTCGGGCAGCGGTGAGCCGGGCGCACACGCCGTCGCCAGGTCGGCCAGGGAGAGCCGGCGATCAGGCGCACCGACGACACGGACGACGCCGTCGGCCAGCTCGAGATCGGCGTCACTGACCTCCAGGAGATGGGCGGCCAACCGCCTGGCTTTGGTCGCGACGATGCGCGCCGCGATCAGGGCCGCGCTGCCCGCGACGACGGCGTTGCGGCTCGCGTAGGTTCCGACGCCGAACGGGATCAACGCGGTATCGCCGTGTCTCACGGAGACCTCGTGCGGCTGGATGCCGAGCTCATCGGCCACGACCTGGGCCAGCATCGTAGCCGTGCCCTGGCCGTGGGGCGAGGCGCCGGTGACGAGGAGTACGCCGCCGCCCGGATCCACGCGCAACACCGCCCCCTCGTGGGGACCGAGCCCGGTGAGCAGGACATACGCGGCGACGCCGATGCCGAGCAGTCGGCCGCGCGCTCCCTTCGCGCGCTCGACGGCTTGCGCGGCGCGGCGCTCGTCGTACCGGCTCAGCATCAACGCGGTGTCGAGCGCGCCCTGGTAGTCGCCGCTGTCGTAGGTCACGGGAACCTGCGCCGATGCGGTTCCGACCTCCCACGGAAACTCGTCGCGCCCGATGAAGTTGCGTCGTCGGAGCTCGCCGGGATCGATCCCGAGCGTTTGGGCGAGGTGATCGAGGGCGCGCTCGATCGCGAACACCGCCTCGGGCTGGCCGGCCCCGCGATACGCTGCCGCCGGCGCCTTGCAGGTGAGGGCCGCGCGCACCCGGCAGGTGTAATCGCGGATGCGATAGGCTCCGGGCAGGCTGGCGGCGGTGATTGAAGGACAGAGCACGCCGAGGCTCCGTGTGTACGCGCCGATGTCGGCCAGGATCTCGGCACGCAGGGCGAGGATCGTGCCATCACGCCGGGCGGCAAGCTCGACGTCGTGCCACTGCTCTCGCGCGTGGGCGGCCGTCAGGAGATGCTCGCGGCGCGTCTCGACCCACTTCACCGGTGAGTGCAGGAGCATGGCCAGGCGCGCGAGCACGATCTCCTCGGGGTAGATCTCCTGCTTGACGCCGAAGCCCCCGCCGACGTCCGGCGCGACGACGCGGATCCGGTGCTCGGGCAGTCGCAGCACGTCACGCAGGGCGTCTCGCAGCGTGTGGGGCCACTGCGTCGACGACCACAGCGTGAGCTGACCGGTGCCGGCATCCCAGGCGGCCGCGACGCCACGAGTCTCGAGCGGCATCCCCGTATAGCGGTGAACGTAGTACGTCGCGCGCGTCGTCACGTCCGCCGAGCGGAAGGCCGCGTCGGCATCGCCGACCCGCACGGTGAAGTCGGCCGCGATGTTCGCCTGGAGACCGTCATGAAGGAGCGCGGCGCCCGCGGCGACGGCCGCGCGAGCATCGGGCACGGCCTGGAGCGGGTCGTACTGGACCTTCACGCCCTCGGCGCCGTCCTCGGCGAGGTAGCGGTTATCGGCCACGACGGCGGCGATCGGCTGGCCCACGTAGCGGACCTTATCGTCGGCCAGCAGCGGGTGACGGCACGGTCTGAGCGCCGGGTGATCGACGACGGTGGGAATCTCTTTGGCCGGGTGAAGATCGCCCCCGACGAAGACGCCCACCACCCCGGAGATGGCGCGGGCCGCGGAGGCGTCGATCCGAAAGCGTGCGTGGGGATGGATGCTGCGGACGAACGCGACGTCACGCGCGCCGGACAGACGCAGGTCGTCGAGGAACGTCGCCTGGCCGCGCAGCAGCCGTGGATCTTCCAGGCGCTTGAGGGGTTGTCCGGCGAATCTCGTGGGCATGGGCGCGGCCGCGCTGGTCAATTATAATTCCCGCCATGGCCTACCGGGACCTGCGGGATTACCTCAGCACGCTCGAGCGGCGCGGCAAGCTGCACCACGTGAAGAAGGAAGTGGATGCGGACTGGGAGGTCACCGCGGTCATGCGCCGCGTGTTCCAGCGGATCCCACCGGCCCGTCGGCCCGCGGTGATGTTCGAGCGCATCAAGGGCTTCTCGATGCCCCTGGTGGCCGGAGTCCTCGGGGCCTCGCCCGAGGTCTACGCCCTCTCGCTCCAGACGACCGTGGACAAGATCGCCGACAAGTGGGCGGACGCTCAGACGAAGCCGATACCGCCCGTGCGCGTGAATCGCGGCCCGGTGAAGGACGTCGTGCTGAAGGGCGACCAGGCCGACATCACGAAGCTCCCGCTCTGCATCTGGACCCGGGGCCAGGATCCCGCGCCCTACGTCACCGCGCCGTGCGTGGTCTCGATGGATCCGGAGACCGGCGAGCGCAACGTGGGGACGTATCGGCTGATGCAGAAGGGGCCGCGGAAGTACGGCATCTTTCTGAGCAACGCCTGGCGCGACATGTACCCACACATCATGAAGAACGAAAAGCAGGGGAGACCGACGCCCTGCGCCGTCGTGATCGGGTGTGATCCGCCCGTGTCGCTCACGTCGGTGGCTCGGGTGCGCGGCGACGAGTTCGGCGTCGCCGGCGGCCTGCGCGGCGAGCCGCTCGAGGTGGTCACCTGCGAGACCAACGACCTCGAGGTACCGGCCCATGCCGAGATCGTCGTCGAGGGCTTCATCCCGCCGGGTGTGCGGGAGCCGGAAGGGCCGTTCGGCGAGTACACCGGCTACATGGGCGCGTCCGGGCCGAGCTTCGTCATCGAGGTCACCGCGATCACCCACCGGGTCGACCCCATCTATCAGGCCTTCTTCAGCCAGATGCCGCCGAGCGAGTCGAGTTGCATTCGCGGGACCGGGCGCGACGTGGCCCTGTTCAAGCACTTGACCCGGGACCTGAGGCTTCCGGTGCGAGACGTCCATCTCCTGGAGGCAGGCGGGGGCGCGGCGTTCCTCGCCATCTCGCTGCGCCGTGACCACCCCGGACTCCCCCAGCGCGCGATGTGGGCGGTGTGGGCCTATGACCCGTCGTGGTCGAAGTGGGTGGTGGTCGTCGACGACGACATCGACGTGCGCGACTACTTCCAGGTGCTGTGGGCGATGTCCTGGCACGTCCAGCCGGCGCGAGATGTCTACATCAACCGGGACACCGCCGGGGTGGCTCTCGATCCCTCGGTGTCCGAAGATGCGGACTCCGCCGATCGGAAGACCATCCCCTCTTCCAAAATCGGCGTCGATGCGACGCGAAAGCACAAGTTCCCGGCCCGCTCGGTCCCCCCCAAGGAGGATCTGGAGCGGGTGGACGCCCACTGGGGCGAGTACGGGCTCGAGTAGGTAAAGATTTTCTCAACTTTGTCTTGTGGGGCCCCCCAGTTATCGAGTATTCTTGGTAAAATGCACGCTAGTCTCAGGCTGAGCGTCCTCCTCCTCCTCGCCGTCGTCGTGTTGACGCCCTTCGCGGGCGCCGCCACGTACGAGGCGTGGACGGACGGGATCTTCGACGGGGACTTCGACTCCGAGGTCCTGGCCGCCCTCAGCCTGCAGAGTGTCATCGAAAGCGCACCAACCAGCAGCGGCGACTATGTCGAGGTCGTCGTGGCCGTCGTTTCTCCCGGGGACGACACGGCGGCCAACCTCACGGACCCTTCCCCGCAGACCGCCCGGGCTCCTCCGACCGCGTAGCTCACGCCACGTCGCGCCGCCGCCAGCCGGCGAAGCCAACCTGCTCGCGGTGGTCCACAACGCCTCCTCTCTCGAGGGTGGCAATGGCCATGAGACTACGTCCCTCCGATGAATGGAGGCGGTATGAGCACTGGAATCACGTATTCGATCGATGCCCGGAAACTGGACAGGAACGCGCCATGAGCGGCATTGCCGGCTTTCTCGCGCCCTGGTCCGAACGTCCCGATCCGAGCGTGCTCGAGCGGATGACACGGTCACTGCAGCATCTGGGTGGCGACGCGTGGGGATACTACGTCGACGATCGCTTTGGGCTCGGCGTGGCCCGGCGGCTCCGAAGAGCCGGCGAGCAGAGCGACCGGCCTGTTACCAACGAGGATGGCTCGGTGCACGTCGTCCTGGACGGCGTGATCTACAACTTCCCCAGCATCCGCGACGAGCTGATAAGCCGAGGTCATCAGTTCGTGACGACCGGGGACACCGAGGTTGTCGCCCACGCCTGGCAGGAGTTCGGGGACCAGTGTCTCCCCTTGTTCAGCGGGGTCTTCGCGCTGGCGATCTGGGATCAGCAGCGGCAGCAGCTCTTCCTGGCGCGGGATCCGGTCGGCGAGAAGCGGTTGTATTACGCGGTGGCCAAGGGATGGCTGATCTTCGGCTCCGAGTTGCGCGCGGTTCTGGCCCACCCGGCCGTGACGCACGAGCTCGAGCTCACCGTGTCGCGCTCGCTGGAGTTCGACATCGTTCCCGAGCCCCATTCGATCATCTGCGGCATCAGCAAGCTTCCCCGCGGACACTGGCTCACGGCCTCGAATGGCCGGGTGACGGTCCAGAGCTACGGGGACATTCCCTCGGGCGCCCAGGGATCGACCAGCGCTTAGACGATCTCTATCGCGCGATATAGGTTCCTATATCGCGCGGTGGATTTATCCGCCGGGTCGACCCGCTTAGCCTGTGGCGGATGCGATTCGGGCGAGCGGCCCTCCTCGGGCTCAGTTTCTTCCTCTGGCTCTCGGCCACGGCCTGGAGCGAGCCGGTTGCTGTCCGGTTCCCGGAAGGGGTGACGCGGGCCTTCCCGGCTGTCCGGTCGCTCGACGGCAAGACGCTGGCGTTCGGGGACTTCGTCCAGGTCGCCCGTGAGGATCGTGTCCACAGCCGGCTGCTGTTCCGCTTCAAGGATGGCTCCGTTCACGATGAGAACGTGGTCTTCTCCCAGCGCGGGGTCTTCCGGATGGAGAGCTACCGTCTCATCCAGAAAGGGCCCTCGTTCCCGGAGACGCTGGAAGTCGCGCTCGACCGTCAGAGCGGGGTGTATTCGGTTCGCCATCGCGCCGACGAAGACAGTCCCGAAGAAATCGTCGAGGGCAAGTTCGAGGTGCCGGACGACGCGTACAACGGGATGCTGACGCTGATCCTCAAGAACCTTCCGGCCGGCGCCGGCGATACGGTGAGCATGGTCGCCTTCACGCCGAAGCCACGGGTCGTCAAGCTTCGGCTCACGCCGATGGCCGACGAGCAGGTCACGCTCAACGAGTCACCGATGCAGGCCGCTCGCTACATCGTCAAGCCCGAGCTCGGGTTCTTCGCGTCGATGCTCCTCTTCGATCTCCCCAGCCTGCGCTGCTGGATCCTCCCCGGCGAGGCCCCGGCCTTCTTGAAGGCGGAAGGCCCGCTCTACTTCATGGGGCCGGTCTGGCGCATCGAGCCGTTCTGATCGAGCCGTTTGGGAGGCCTCACCGGGCCGGGATGATCGGCAGGAGCACGTAGGACGCACGATCGCCGCCGGTGTGCAGCGTCACGGCGCCGCCGAAGACGTCGCGGGGCCGGCTGATCGGATCGTTGTGAGTCATGCCGCCGGTGCCCCGCGTGCTGTAGTGGAAGCTCTTTCCGAAGGCGTCCAGGTCTCCCTCGTATTCGTAGTCCTTGCCCCGCACGGTGAGCGCCACGCGCCAGCCCGCAGGCACGACGATGCACGTGGGCAGGATCTCGACGTCGCACTCGTACACGTGTCCGGGCGTCAGCGGCTCGACGCGATCGTGCGGATGGTAGGGCTGCCACGGCGTGCTCTTCTTCGGGTCGAGGCGACGATGCGACGCGCGCAGCCAGCCGTTGGCGATGGGCGTGTGCGGATCGGTCGAGCCGAAGAACGTGAGCTCCCGGCCATTCGGATCGAAGACGCGGAGGATCAGGAACAGGTCGGCGTCGGCGGTGGATGACGAGACGAAGAGCTTGGCGGCCAGCGGGCCGGTGATCTCGGTCTCGCGGTCCATCGTCATCGAAAACGTCACGCCCTGGCCGAGCGCGTCGTACTCCACGGTGCCGCGCGCTCCTGGCGCCCCGGTCAACGCCCGCGTGGCCGGATCGAGATAGAACTTCGTCCACTGCGTGCGGGCCAGCGGCCACTCGTGCTCGTGACGCAGCACGAACTTCTCCCCGGGATGGCGGACGTTCAGCGTCACCGGCGGCGTCTTGTCCCAGCCGTTGTCGAGGCCCTTCAGGAAGTGATCGAAGAACTTCTTCTGGAGCGCGAGGCCGTAGCCCGACGAGAACAGCGCCCAGTGCGACTCGCCGTGGACCTCGAGCCACTTCTGCGGCGACGACGCCTGCAGGAACCCGTTGAAGTTGCCGCGCGGGTGGATGCCCTGGCCTCCCCAGTTGGCGCAGGACAGCAGCGGGACCGTGACCTGGGAGAGATCGGCGGAGCGCTCCTTGTGCCAGTCGTCGCAGAGCGAATGGGCCAGCAGGTCCACGTGAGGATCGGTGCGGTTCTTGGCGAGGTCGTCGTCGGGCAGCGTCTCGGGCCCCGCCACCGACTCGCCGGTGTTCGGGTTCTTCTTCGCGCGAATGCCGAGCCCGTGCTGCACGGTGAGCGCCTGGATCGGGGCCCACCGCTTCATGAACTCGCTGAGGATGCCGCCGTGGTAGGCGGGATCGCGATAGAAGTCGTTGAAGCCCTCCCACGGGATGATCGCGGCCAGGTGGCGGGGCCGGTGCTTGGCGGCCACGCGCCACTGGTTGACGGCGTAGTACGAGATGCCGAGCATCCCGACCTTGCCGTTGCTCCACGCCTGCGTCCCCGCCCACTCGATGCAGGCCGCGAGGTCGTCGTCCTCGCGCGGGCAGAGCGGATCGAGGTAACCGGGCGACCACCCGGAGCCGCGCGAGTCCACACGAACGATGGCGTAGCCATGGGGCACCCAGCGCTCGGGGTCGGTCACCTCCCACGCCTGATACTTGTTGGTCGACCCCTCGAGGATCTCCGGATGGTCGAGGACCATCTTCTGCCATTGCATCGGGTAGCCCTCCTGGTAGGAGAGCCCCTTGGCGTACACGCCGTGGGAGAGGATCACCGGGTAGCGGCCGTCGGGGATCGGGCGATACACGTCGGCGCGCAGCACGATGCCGTCGTCCATCGTGATCGGGACGTGCCACTCGATGCGCATGCCGTCGCGGATCTCACTCATGCGGTGCCTCCTTGCCGGCCGACAGGGCGGTGGGTCGAACCTACCACGACTCGATCGGCTATGATGCCGCCCAAGCCGCCGAGCGGGGGGAATCATGAAACAGCGTTTCGTCGCGTTGATGATCGTCGTGGTGATGGGCGTGGCGCCTGGCGTCGCCGCGGCCCAGGACTTGCCGCGGGTCAAGCCGGACGCCGTCGGGCTGTCGTCCGAGCGGCTCGAGCGCATCACGAAGTGGCTGGGCAGCGAGATCGAGCAGAACAAGATCCCCGGCGCCGTGCTGCTGATCGCCCGCCACGGCAAGGTGGCGTACTTCGAGGCACTCGGCAAGCGCGATCCCGCCAGCGGGGCGCCGATGACGCGTGACACGATCTTTCGCATCTACTCGATGAGCAAGCCGGTGACCACGGTGGCGGCCATGATGCTCGTCGAGGAGGGCCGCATCTCGCTCGGCGATCCGATCGCGAAGTACATGCCGGCATTCGCCAAGATGAACGTCGGCGTCGAGAAGGGCGACGCGCTCGAGCTTTCGCCGGCGAAGGCGCCCATCACCGTTCAGGATCTGATGCGGCACAGCTCGGGCTTCACCTACGGCTTCTTCGGCAGCTCGCTGGTGAAAAAGGCGTATCTCGAGGCCGACCTGGGGAACGCCGATCTGAGCAACGCCGACCTGATCGAGCGCATCGCCAGGCTGCCGCTCGCCTACCAGCCGGGTACGACCTGGGAGTACAGCCACTCGACCGACGTGCTGGGACGCCTGGTCGAGGTGGTCTCCGGCCAGACGCTCTACCAGTTCGAGAAGGCGCGGCTGCTCGACCGGCTCGGTATGCCAGACACGAGCTTCTACGTGACCGATCCGGCCAGGCAGGCGCGGGTGGCCGAGCCGTTCAAAGACGACCGCATGATCGGCATCAACGTCGAATTCAACGACCCACGGGTGCCGCGGCCGGCCGAGTCAGGCGGCGGCGGCATGGTGTCGACGGCGGCCGACTACGCGCGGTTTCTCCAGATGCTGCTGAACGGCGGCACGCTCGACGGTCGGCGCTACCTGGGCCCGCGCACGGTCGCGTACATGGCGTCGGATCATCTCGGCTCGCGGGTCGTGCCGGGGCCGCTCTATCTGCCGGGCGATGGCTACGGCTTCGGGCTTGGCTTCGCCGTGAGACGCGAGGTGGGGCTGGCCTCCTACCAGGGCGAGGCCGGCGACTACTTCTGGGGCGGCGCCGGCGGAACGTACTTCTGGGTCGACCCCAAGACCGACATGTTCGTCGTGTTCATGATGCAGTCGCCCAAGCAGCGCGTCCCCGTTCGCGCCGTGCTCAGGAACATGACGTACGGGGCGGTGCTGAAGTAATGCCGAAAGGGCTCCTCGTCCTCGTGGCGCTCGCCGTGACGTGTACCGGCTGCGTCTCGGTGAAGGACATTCCGCTCGACCAACGAGCCATTCCGAAGATCACCGGCCAGGACGTCGTCGTCGTCAAGCGGCCGTTGCCGGACTTCAGCGCGATGACGGCGGGCAAGATCAGCGCGGGCGCCCTGTTCGGGCCGCTCGGCGGAGCCGTCGCGGGCGCCGCGATGATCAGCGCCGGCAACGAGCTCGTGAAGGAGCACGCCATCGACGATCCCGCCTATGCCATCGCCGAGGAGTTGGCGCGATCTCTGGCCGCCAGGTACGGCATCCGGTCGGTCGGAGTCGGTACCGGCGTCGTCTCCGATGACGACGCCTCCAGCGTGGCCGCCACCTACAAAACGGCGCCCCTGGCGCTCGACGTCAAGACCCTGCACTGGGGCTTCATGTATTTCTCGTCGAACTGGGCCCGGTACCGCGTCGTCTACCGCGCCCGCATGAGGCTGATCGCGACGACCACCGCCGACGTCATCGCCGAGGGCGGCTGCGCGAGCTACCCCGAGAAGTCGGACGAGGCGCCCACCTACGACGAGCTCCTCGGCAACGGGGCCAGCCGTCTCAAGGCCGAGCTCGCAAAAGCGGCCCAGTTCTGCACCCGGGAATTTCTCACGAAGTATCCCGGCTCGTAGGGCCCGCGTGTCCACGTTTGCGATGAAACACCTGCCGGTCGCGCGTGACGCCGTCGCGCCCGATGGAGCCGAGGTTCGCGTGTTGCTCGCTCTCCACGGCGGGAGCATGGCCCACTTCCGGCTCGCGCCGAACCAGACGTCCCGCGCGGTGACTCACCGGACCGTGGAGGAGATCTGGTTCGTCGTGACCGGGCGGGGCGAGATGTGGCGGAAGCTCGCGGGACGCGAGGAGGTGGTGTCGCTCTCCCCCGGCGTGTGCCTCACGATCCCCCTCGGCACGCACTTTCAATTTCGCTCGTCCGGTGACGAGCCGCTGGGCGCCGTCGCGATCACCATGCCGCCCTGGCCCGGCGAAGGCGAGGCGTACGAGGTCGCCGGCCCGTGGACGCCGACTACGACGGGGGAATGACCGGCAGCATCACCCACGACTGGCGATCGCCGCCGGAGTGGATGGTCACGCGGTTGTCGAAGATCGCGGCGGGACGGCTGTCCGGATCGGCGTGGGTCATGCCGCCCGTGCCGCGCGTGCCGTAGTGGAAGGTCTTGCCGAACTCCGACAGCTCGCCCTCGTACTCGTAATCGCGCCCGCGCACGTTCAACGCCACGCGCCAGCCCGCAGGGAGCACGATCGAGGTGGGCAGGATCTCCACGTCGCACTCGTAGACGTCTCCCGGCGCCAGCGGCTCGACGCGATCGTGCGGGTGGTACGGCTGCCACGGCTTGCTCTTCTTGGGATCGAGGCGGCGATGCGACGCGCGCAGCCAGCCGTTGGCGATCGGCGTGTTGGGGTCGGTCGACCCCATGAACGTCAGCTCCTTGCCGCCCGGATCGAACACGCGCAGCACGAGGAACAGGTCGGCGTCCCTGGTCGATGACGAGATGAACAGCTTGGCCGCGAGCGGACCGGTGATCTCGGTCGGGCGGTCGAGGGTCATCGAGAAGAGGACGCCCGGGCCGTCGGCCTCGTACGGGATCTTGGCCGGCGTGTCGATCGCCTTCGGGCTCAGGGCCCGGCCGGCGACGTCGAGGTAGAGCTTCGTCCACTTCGTGCGGGCCAGCGGCCACTCGTGCTCGTGACGCAGCACGAACTTCTCACCCGGATGGCGGACGTTCAGCGTGACCCGCGGCGTCTTTTCCCAGCCGTTCGCCATCCCCTTCAGGAAGTGATCGAAGAACTTTTTTTGCAGCGCCAGGCCGTAGCCGGACGAGAACAGCGACCAGTGCGAGTCGCCGTGGACCTCGAGCCACTTCTGCGTCGACGGCGTTTCGGTGAAGCCGTTGAAGTTCCCGCGCGGGTGGATACCCTGGCCGCCCCAGTTGGCGCACGTGAGCAGCGGCAGCGTGACCCTCGAGAGATCGGCGGACCGGGACCGGTGCCACTCGTCGTCGAGCGGATGCCTCTTGAGATCCTCGAAGACGTCGATACGGTTCTTGGCCAGGTCCCCGTCGGGGAGGGTGACCGGCCCCGCCACCGACTCGCCCGTGTTCGGATTCTTCTTCGCGCGCGCGCCGAGGCCGTACTGGATGTTGACGACCTGGTGCTTGGCCCAGAGCTTCTGGAACTCGCTGAGGATCCCGCCGTGGTACCCGGAGTCCCGATAGCGGTCGTTCTGGCCCTCCCAGGGGATGATGGCGGCCAGGTGCGGCGGATGCAGGCCGGCGACGCGCCACTGGTTGCTCGCGTAGTACGAGATGCCGAGCATGCCGACCTTGCCGTTGCACCACGGCTGTGTGCCCGCCCACTCGATGCACTGGTAGAGGTCGTCGATCTCGCGCGTGCTGTTGCAGTCCATGACACCGGGCGACCAGCCCGCGCCGCGCGAGTCCACGCGGATCACGACGTAGCCGTGAGGGACCCAGCGCTCGGGGTCGGTGACCTCCCAGTTCTGATACTTGTTGGTCGAGCCCTCGAGGATCTCCGGGTGGTCCTCGACCATCTTCTTCCACTGGTGGGGATAGCCCTCCTGGTAGGCGAGGCCCTTGGCGTAGACGCCGTACGTGAGGATCGCCGGGTACGCACCCTCGGCGATGGGCGCGAAGACGTCGGCGCGCAGCACGATCCCGTCGTCCATCGCGATCGGCTGGTGCCACGTGATCTTCATGCCGTCACGAATCTCGGTGCGCGCCGTCACGTCGGGAAACTCGCTCATGCGATTCTCCTCTTCGAAAAACACAAGCTACCACGGTCGCGGCACGTCGGCGATGACGTTGCGCCCGCACGCGGTGCACACCTATCATGAAGACGAAGAGGAGCCGACGTTGTCGCTCCGTCGAGCGCTCGTGCTGGCCGCCCCACAATGAATCGTCTGTCTGAAACGAGCCTATGGCTTGTACCGAGCGCACTTCGCCGGAGACCTGGGGCCATTCCGCAATTACACCGATCGAGACGACAGAGCTCACACTGTACATGCCCGTCTACGAGTCGAGCCTGCCGGCTCGGGTGATCGGCAATGACGGGATCGGCCTGATCGAGCTCCGACGGAGCGGCGTGCGCACGCTCACGCCACGCTAGGACGACGCCGCGGCCAGCATCTCGCGCACGGCGACCAGCGCCGATTCGAGCGCGCCCTGCATCCAGGTGTGAGTCAGCGAGGCGTGCTCGCCGGCGAAGTAGATGCGGCCCTCGGGAGCCACGACGTGGCGATGGAGCGCCGTGTGCTGTCCGGGCATGAACCAGGCGAACGCGCCGCCACTCCACGGGTGGGTGTCCCAGTTCCAGCTCGCCGTGCGACGGACGACGTCGGGCGAAGCGAGCTGGGGGTGAACGCGAGCCAGGTGACGGAGCGCCCACTGGCTCCGCTCGCCGTGGGCCATCGACGCCCACCGCCGCGCCGTCTGGCCCCAGCTGTACGAGGCCAGGAAGACCGCCGGCGCCGCCGAGACTCGGGGATCGCGGGCCGGGGCGTTGTCCCCGGGATACCAGGTCGTCCCGGTCGGCAGGTCGGTGTAGGTCCCGCCTCCATATATATGGTCGTCCTGCTCCCAGAAGCGGCGCCCGGTCACGGCCAGGATCTTGGTGGCCGAGTCGTAGCCGAGCTCTCGGATGGCCCGGCGCTTTTCGCCCGAGAGCTCGGGGGCGACCTCGATGCGCGCGAGCACGGGGAACGGGAGCGTGCACAGCAGGAAATCGCCTTCTACGCGCCGCAGGCGCCCAGCCTCACGGTAGACGGCGGCGGCCTTCCGCTTCAGCGGATCCTGCTCGAGGCGAATGACCTGGGCGCCCATGCGCGGCTTGCTGCGGAGCTTGGTCGCCAGGGCCACGGGCAGCCGATCGGACCCGCCGACGATCTCGTCGAATCCCTGCGTCCACACCGCCACGTGTTCCTCGCGCAGGTGCTCGGTCGCGGCCGCATCGAGCAGCGTGTCGACGCCGGCGCCCACGGCGAGGAGCTCGATGGCCTCGGCCGAGAGCGTCTCGGCCTCGAGGAGCTGACGGAGCGAGAGCCGATCGAGTCGTCGCACGGTCTCGGTCCGGGGCTCGGTCAGCAGGAGATCGGCTCGCTCATCCTTCGTCATCGCCTCGAGGCGACGACCGAGGGACGCGGCCCACAGGTCATCCGGCGATTTGCCCTGCTCGCCCGGCGCCAGCCCATAGAGCGCTCCGAGCTTCGTCACGTCGTGCATGCGCTCGCGGCACCCGCGCATGAACACGAAGGCTTCGGGGTTCGACTGCACGAACGGCCGCAGCGTCAATCCGAGCTCGGCGACGTAGTGGCGCGTGAGCGGGTGAGTTTTCGGAATACGCATGGCGCCGGCCTCGCCGTAGAGGCCGTCGTCGAAGCGCAGCGTGCGCACGCGGCCGCCGACGTGGCGGCTCTCGGCTTCGAGGATCGTGCACGTGTGGCCGCGACGCTCCAGCTCGAGCGCCGCGCAGAGGCCGGCCAGGCCGGCCCCCGCGATCACGACGTGGAGCGGCGCGGGGGCGGCGATTGCGGCGAGCTCACGGAGCGGCGACGTGCCGAGCGTGGCTCCGGCGGCAACGCCTAGCCGGCGGAGGAAGTGGCGGCGCGTCAGCGGGGTCACGACGCGAAGAGATGACAGGCGACGCGGTGACCGGGCGCCTGCTCGCGGAGCACCGGCTCGATCTCCGTGCAGGCCGGCATCGCGTGAGGGCAGCGCGGGTGGAAGCGGCAGCCACGCGGTGGATCGAAGGCGCTGGGCACCTCGCCCGTCAGGATCACCTCGTCGCGCGCGTCGTCGGGGTGCGACGGCAGCGCGTTGCTCAGCAGCACTTGCGTGTACGGATGGAGCGGATGCGCGTACAGCTCGTCGCTGGGCGCGGTCTCCACGAGCTTGCCGAGGTACATCACGCCGACGCGCGTGCTCAGGTACCTGACGACCGCGAGATCGTGGGCGATGAAGAGGTAGCTGACGCCCGAGCGCTCCTGGATGTCCCGCAGCAGGTTCATGACCTGGGCGCGGATCGACACGTCGAGCGCGGAGACCGCCTCGTCGAGGAGGATGCACTCCGGGTTCGTCGTGAGCGCCCGCGCCAGCGCCACGCGCTGCCGCTGACCGCCCGACAGCTCGTGAGGATAGTCGTGGGCGACGCGCGGGGGCAGGCCCACGCGCGCGAGCGAGTCGGCGACGCGTCCGGCCACGTCCGATTTGCCGAGCTCGGGACGCGTCTGCCGGAGCGGCTCGCCCACCGTCGTGCCGACGGTGAGCCGAGGATTCAGCGAGCTGTACGGGTCCTGGAAGACGGCCTGGATGGCGCGCCGGTAGTCGCCGTGTCCCTCGCCGTCGAGCGTGTCGATGTCGCGGCCGCGGAAGAGGATGCGCCCGCCGGTCGGACGCTCGAGCCTGAGCACGAGCCGGGCGGTCGTCGTCTTGCCGCAACCGCTCTCGCCGACGAGCCCCAGCGTCTCGCCGCGCCTCAGCGCGAAGTCCACACCGTCGACGGCCTTCACGGTGCCGACCGATCGACTCAGGATCGTTCCGCGCGCGACGGTGAAGTGTTTGGTGACCGCCTGGGCTTCGAGCACGACGTGGCCGGCGACGGTGTCCGGGCGTGCCGGCGTCGCCGCGACCGGAGCGCAGCGCGCGCGCCCGGCGGCGCCGTCCGTCTCGCCGGCTCGCCGACAGGCGACCAGATGATCCGGGGCGACGGCCTCGAGCGACGGCCGCGTCTCGACACAGCGTGGCTCGGCGAGCGCGCAGCGTGGCGCGAAGCCGCAGCCGGCTGGCACGTGGGCGAGGTCGGGCGGCTGGCCCTCGATCGCCGTCAGCGGCTCGCGCCCGCGTCGGAGCGTGGGCAGGCAGTTCAGCAAGCCGATCGTGTAGGGATGGCGCGGCCGGTTGAACATGTCGCGCACGGTCCCCGTCTCGACGATGCGGCCGGCGTACATGACGGCCACGCGATCGCAGAGCTTGGCCACGATGCCGAGGTCGTGGGTGACGAACACCATGGCCAGGCCCGTCTCGCGCTGGATGTCCTTCAGCAGCCGCAGGTACTGGGCCTGGATCGTCACGTCGAGCGACGTCGTCGGCTCGTCGGCGATGAGTAGACTGGGCTGACAAGAGATTGCGATGGCGCCGGCCACGCGCTGGCGGATGCCGCCGCTCATCTGATGCGGGTAGGCGTGGACGCGACGTTCGGGATCGCTCACGCGAACCTGGCGGAGCAGCTCCACGATGCGGTCGTCGAGCGCGCGGCCGCGAAGCCCGCGGTGCAGGCGCAGCGTCTCGGCGATCTGCTCGCCGACGGTGAGGGCGGGGTTCAGCGAGGCCATCGGGTCCTGGAGGATCATCGCGATGCGCGAGCCGCGGAGCTGGCGCATCTCGTCGGGCGTCTTGGCGAGGAGATCTTCGCCGTCGAACAGGATCTGCCCGCCGACGATGCGGCCGCCCGGCTCGGGGACGAGGCGGAGGATCGACAGGCACGTCATCGACTTGCCCGAGCCCGACTCGCCGACGATGCCGAGCGTCTCGCCGCGCCGCACGGCAAACGTGGCGCCGTCCACCGCCTTCACGACGCCGCGGCGCGTGTGGATGTAAGTGCGGAGGTCTCTGACTTCCAGCAGCGCGTCAGCCATCGCGACCGGCATTCCTCCAGACGGTGGCCGGATTATACTTGGCGCTCTCGAAAGGAGTGTTATGCGCGCCATCGACATCCACGCCCATCTGACCCCGCAGTGCTTCTGGCGAGCGACCGACAATGGAGGTGACTGGCACACGCTCCGGCGCGAGCGGGATGCGCAGGGCACCGAGTTCGCCGTCGTCGGCAGCCACCGCCAGCCGCTGCCGCCGCGCGCCCGCTGGACGCCGGAAGAGCGCCTCGCCGACATGGACTCGCTCGGCGTGGACGTTCACGTCGTCTCACCCTACGTCGGGTTCTACAACTATCACCTCGATACACCGGTGGCGGTGGCGACGTCGCGGGCGACCAACGACGAGATCAGCGAGATGGTGCGCGCTCGCCCCCAGCGCTTCGCCGGCCTCGGCACCCTGCCCATGCAGGACGTGAAGGCCTCGATCGCCGAGATGGAGCGGGTGATGACGCGGCTCGGCCTCAAAGGCATCGAGATCAACGATCACGTCAACGGCCGCACGCTCGACGAGCCCGAGTTCCGGCCGTTCTTCAAGGCCGCCGAGCAGATGGGCGCGGTGATCTTCTTCCACCAGAGCATGGAGACGCTGGTGACGCCGCGGAGCCGGCGCTATCACCTGCCGAACTCGATCGGCAACCTCGTCGATCGCGTGGTGACGTTCGCCACGCTGGTCCACGGCGGCGTCATGGACGAGTGCCCGGAGCTCAAGATCGTCCTCGGCCACGGCGGCGGCTACACGTGCTACGGCATCGGCCGGATGGACCACGCCTGGAAGGTGCGCTCGGAGGCGCGGGTGCACGTGCGTCAGCCGCCGAGCGCGTATCTCCGGCGGTTCTACTACGACTGCATCGTCTACACCGAGGAGGCGCTGCGCTACCTCATCGACACCGTGGGCGTCGACCGCGTGGTGTTCGGGACGGACTGGCCGTACGACATGGCGCTCGACTGGCCGGTCTCGTGGGTCCTCGGCATGAAGAGCCTGACCCAGGAGGAGAAGGAGGCCATTCTCTCGAAGAACCTGGAGCGGCTCCTGAGTCTCTGAGCGGTCAGGCCCGCTCGACGGCGACGATCACCCGGCGACCCTCGGCGCGCAGCAGGCGGCGATCGTCCTCGGGCGTCGGCGCCGCTGGCCGATGGAGCACGAGGTCCTGCGTGAACGTCGGGATCACCTGGCCCTCGCGCCAGTGCGTGCCGTACGGATCGCCGCCGCTCGCCACCGCGCGGATGCCGTCGCGGACGATCCCGCGCAGCATGATCACGCCGCGGTCCGTCGAAGCCAGATGCTCCAGCGCGTGGACGGCGACGGGCCGCTGGCTCGACTGAGCGTCGAAGTCGGCGGGGTGGCGCTGGCGCTCAGCGTACGGGCGATCGCCCGACTGACCGAAGCCGGGGAGCGCCACCTGCTCGGGCGTGTATCCCCAGGCCGGATCCACCTGGGCCAGCTCGAAATTCGTCGTGTGCGTGTCGTCGTCGGGGACGGCCCAGCGGATGATGACGGGACGGCTCGTGGGCTTCGGCGCCGTGGCCTCTTCGATCTCGCGCGTGAACTGGTGGATGTTCGGGGGAATGAAGTCGCACACGCGGATCCACACGAGATCGCCGGCCCGGCGCGTCGCGATGTACGCCATGCCGGCCTCGGTCAACGCCCAGTCGAGCTCGGGAACGACGCCGAACGCCTCGGTGAACTGGTAGCCGCTGCTCAGCGCGTGCAGGAACGCGGTGTGCACCGGGTCCATGCTGTTGTCCTTCACCTGGAGCCAGTTGCAGGGCAGCGTGAACTTCGCGGCCGGCATCAGCCTGTGGCCGGGCACGTCGTAGCTGTCGAAGATCGGGAACGCCGGGCGTCGCTCCGGCGGGCCGAGATAGGCGAAGACGAGGCCCGTGAACTCCATGGCCGGATACGCACCCTGCCAGACTCGCTCCTTGAGCCGGCTCCCGCGTGGCTCTCCGGGAGTCTCGAGGCACCGTCCGTCGACGTCGAAGGCCCAGCCGTGATAGCAGCAGCGGATGCCGCGATCGAGCGGGATGCCGAACTCGAGCGACGTCCCGCGATGCGCGCAGTGCAGGTGCAGGACGCCGATCTGTCCGCCGCCGTCGCGGAACACGACCAGATCCTCGCCGAGGATGCGAACGCGGAGCGGGCGCTCGAGGTCTCGTACGAACGCCACCGGCTGCCAGAACCGGCGCAGGTACTCGCCGCCCGGCGTGCCCGGCCCGACCTGCGTCAGCTCGGCGTCGGGTGGCGGAATCGTGCGGCGGCGATAGCCATCGAAGGGCTCGTTCACGAGCGCGGATTGTCGCCCACGCCATCGTGGATGTCGATGACAAGTGATTTGGCCGCTCGCGTTTGACACGTGATCTGTCCGCTGTTGGTCATAGGCCCCGGGCGATCTCGCTCAGGAGCAGGACGCCGTGCTCACGAGCCTGGCCAGGGCGGCGCACGCGTCGACCAGGCCCGACACGACGCGGGGTCCGCCCTCGCCCGCCTCGGGTATCGGCTGGGCCGTGCCGACCAGGAGCGCGCGCACCTCGGCGGCCGTCAGTCGCGGATTCCGTTCGAGCAACAGCGCGGCGATCCCGGTGACGTGCGCGGCCGCGAGAGAGCTGCCCGAGCGGAAGTCGTACGTTCCCCCGGGCGCCGTCGTGAGCACGTCGATACCCGGCGCGGCCAGTAAACCGGAGCGCGCGAGACCGGTAGGGATTCGCACGAGGCCGCGTGAATCGCTGGCGAGGACCGCGATCACGGACTCGAGCGAAGCGGGAAAGCCGGGAGCCGACGATCCGTGGTCCATCACAGCGGCGACGACGGTGACGCCTACTACACACCGCTTCCAGCGTCGTGATCGAGCGGTGCCAGCACGCCTTGGCCACGATGATCTGCGCCTGCGGCGCGACCCCGAAGATCCCGATGCCGTTGTCGGCGTCGGCGGCGATGATGCCGGCCACCGCGGTGCCGTGGCTGTCGGCGGTGAACGTCCGCTCTCCGCCCTCGACGAACGTGGCCGTCTTGACGATGCGACTGCGGAGGTCGGGATGCGACGTGTCGACACCAGTGTCCACGACGGCGATCCGCACGCCCTTTCCCGTCGCCCAGCGGTGGGCGAGGCCGGCACGAATCATGTGCGCTCCGTACTGCAGCGACGCATAGGGATCGTCATGGGCAGGCGCGAGTCCCCCGAACACCTGGTTGACCTGGACCGACGCCACGTACGGATCGCGCTGAAGACGAGCGAGCACGTCCTCGATCGAGCGGTCGTCGGGGACCTGGAAGACGACGCATTGCACACCGATGGAGAGCAGGGGAAACGCGCCGATCTCGCGCAAGCCGTAGGACCTGGCCAGCGTCGCTCGCATGGCTTCCCACAGCTCCGACGGGGCCGACGCCAGCGTCACGATGAGCTGTCGGTCCTGCAGTTGCTCAGGAATCGCGTCGGACGGCGACCGACCCCTGTCGAAGGCGGCGCAACCGGCGAGCAGTGCGACACAGGGAAGGACGATCCACCACCACGGTCTCGGGGCGCGCGGGCCGGTCACGGTGGGCCTCAACGTCTCAAGACGGGCTCCGCGAGCTGGACCTTGGGATCGGCTCGCAGGATGGCCACGATCCGTGTGAGATCATCAGCCGTGCTGGGGCCGACCTCGAGGGTGTAAACGCCGATGGTCGAGGGGCCGTCGACGATCTTGCCCTGAACCCTCCCCAGCAGCGTCCGAAGCTCGCGCTCGGTGATGTCGTCAGTGAAGACGATGTGGATCTGCCCTTGGGCGGGCTGCCCTCGTCCACCGTCGGCGAGGGTGTGATACGGCGCGCGGGGTGCAAGAACGCCAGGCCCGGCCGCGAGAACCACCAGCACGATCAGTAGCGCGGCCTGCACGGCCAGGGCCCAGCGCATGGGACCAGGCGTCCGCTGAAACAGGTCGCGAAGCCATTCCATGACCCGTGACCACGCGCGCGATCCAGCATGCCGCCGGTCCGCCTCCAGCGCGTCGATGGTCGCGAGCACTCGCCCGAGTCGGTCGGCCGCCGGCGCCCCAGCGGCATCGGGCGCGCTCTCGACCGCGGCGGCCAGGGTCTGGCACTGAGCCGCCTCGTCCCGGCACACCGGGCAGCCCGACACGTGCGCGGCCACCACCGCAAAGTCCCGGCCCGCGAGCGTACCGTTCACGTACCAGGGCAAGAGGTCCACAACATCGCGATGACGATCGGCTTCGCTCATCCCGATTTCTCCTCGGGGGCCGGTTTCTCCTCGGGGGCCGGACGACGCGCCAGGCCGAGGGCCGTCAGGAGCGGCGCCAGCCGGCGGCGAGCGTG
>WNGN01001300.1_pt1 | contig 33702 bp, 30 predicted proteins | sample 5400561 | NCBI WGS metagenome assembly WNGN01 (sample SAMN13153379, study PRJNA577476) | soil metagenome | isolation source: 115 cm soil or saprolite under Garry oak tree replicate 2 | place: USA:California | collected 2016-06-15 | reverse complement strand
GGGTCTTCCGCGACTTTGGTGAATCCGCTCCTGTGCCCTTTGCTTGGCTGCTACTATCGCGCCTATTCTTCATGGATTGAAGAGTATCTAGCAGCACAAGTAAAGACACTTGGCAGGAATGTTCTCTGGAAATACCCGGCGATGCTCTGCTGGTGCAGCTTGCAAGCGGCGTGAGTTCTTTACAAAGCGTGGAGCACCCGCTGGCGTAGCAAGGGAAATCCTGCTCTGCCATATCCCATACGTTTAATGAGCTTGAGCTTGTTCACCTTTCCCTCGACGATCCCATTGCTATGAGGCAGGGTAAGACCGGCGAAGACAGCAGCTTTGTCTCGTTCAATCCCCAGGACAAAGCTTTGCACCTCGCGGATCTGGCTTGCTCTGGCTTGTTCAAGCCAGGCGTCGAGGTATTCTCCTGTCCGGGTGCGCAGCATCTGCGCGAACTGCTGGACCAACTCATATGCCTGATTCACCTCGGCGTGCAGAGACCGAAGCATGAGCAGGGTTTCTTGCTCTGCAGCGCTCAACTCTTCAGACCGACGAAGGAAGAGGAAAGATGCATCTCGTGCAAGGATAGGAGGACGCGGAAGCAGATCGGAAGCCTGGGGATTCTTCCGTCCTTCGGGAAGCAAGCGAACAAGTTGCTCATACACCGACTCATACGAGTGGGTGTAGCCACGGGCCACGAGTTCCCGGTACAACTGAGCGATAGTGTGGCAGCCTGCTTCCCACCGTTCGCGGAGAAAGGGGAGGTGCGGATCAAGATGCGTCCTTCTCGCACGCGGTTGTTGTTCGGGAAACGTGCCACTGCCCAACCAGCGCGAGACCGTGGCATGGCCTATCCCAATCTGGTTGGCGATGGCCGTCTGCGAGAAGCCGAGCTTGCGCAATGCCACGACCTGATTGTAGAGAGCAAGACGCTCCTCTCGCCGGGCTTGCTTCTGGTGTGCTTCCTTTGGACTCAGTTTGGGTGGCAGTCTGGGGTGTTCTGCTAAAAGAGGCGTGGTCGAGGATTTCTCGGCCAGACCGTTGCGATGAGCGGCCAGATGACGTGCCAGCACTCCCTCCAGAGCCTCTCTCAAATTTTTGATCATATGGAATCTATCCGCACATTGCGTGGCCTGGGGAGCACCAGCAGCCGCAGCAGAGGCATATTCTCCTCCCCTATCTCTACTCACGACTTCAATTTCGGGATGCTTTCTCATCCAAGCTGCGGCGGTCTCTTCGGTCCGATCAGGAAGAAGATCAAGGATGTGGTGGGTGGCTAAGTCTACAAGAATGGTGCCGAATTTCCTTCCACGCCGGAAGCTCCAGTCGTCTATTCCCAACAAAGAAACCTGGGATGATGAAGGTGAGGTAAGAGCCATGATGCGGCGAAGCGTCGTTGTTGGTGAGCTGTGAATCCCGATGCGATCAGCTAGCCGTGTCGCCAACTCCCCACTGGTAGCAAGCCCAATGGCCTGTACCGCTTCAAAGAGCCGGGTGGTGACCTGCGCCCAGGGCTCAACAAAGGTCGGGAGGCGCTCGGTAAAGATTTTTCGAGTGCAGTCAGGATTACGGCAGAAGAACTTGCGGACAAAGAGATGAAGGACGACCTGACGGCCTCCACAAGGGACATCACGTAAGGTCCGCTGATACCGACTGTGGACCTGCAGTGACGCTTGAGCGCACAGTGGGCAACAAGAAGAAGGGCGCACTGAGACAACGGCAATTGTCAAGAGAGCTCCTTGCAACTCTATCCGCTCCACGTGCAACCCTTCGGGAAGGGAGAGAAGGAATGACACCCCTATCAACACCAGACTCCTCATGAAATAACAACAAAGATTGTTTTCAAGAGGACTCTATCATTCCATGTCAATGCGTTTCTGATCAAGCGAGCGGATTCACCAAAGTCGCGGAAGACCCCACGCGCTGCGCAACGAGCCGTCTCTCTCAAGTGAAGTGGCTTCAGATCGGTCGTCGTTGTATCCCTAGCAGAACCACGAAAGTTGAACCTCTTCCAGAACAGCAGTCGGCTACAGGAGAAGAGAGACAGTCACGGTAAGAGGACACACGATCCTTGCCCTCCTGATTCACTCAGAGGAATGTGCTACCTCTTGAAAAAAGCTTCTTGTGTTGGCCATGCCTCCTTAGTTAGTTGCTGGCCAGAAAAGCGGGAACACCGGCAACAGTGATACGCATTTGCAGAGGTCCCCACCAGGCGTTGCGGTTGAGCCGGGCTTGCCAACTCCAGCGATGGCGCGAGCGCACTGCCCTGGGCGGACGAGGAGGAGGTTTTGTCTCAGGCAGAGTCTGAGGCAATGGAAGCACCTCAACATATTGCCGCCGAAAGTCGGGCTGTCCACCTGCGGCGAAGTGTGCGCCCTGCCACATCCACCCATCGCATCGGCCCGAGCAGGATAGGCTGACGTTCAAGAGACGAAGGCTGGGGCAAGAGACGGCGGACCACACTGACCCGACGAGCCCGGTTGCCTTTGGCCCCTGGTGCCAGGCACTGCTCTCGCAGACTACAAGGCTGACAATCGGTCTGGTAGGCCAGGTAAACGGCTCGTTGAGTGAAGGCATTCTCTTGACGGACTTCACTCAACCAGAGGCTAGCCCCGGCAGGACAGCGCAGTTTCCCGTCCTCTTGCCATACAAAAGCCTCGCCGGCAATTTGACCACGGGCTCGGCCTACGTCTCCGGCCAATTGCCACGGACCATACTCTTCTGGGGTGGGTTCTGGAATCGGCAAAAGGAGTGTCGCTTCTTTGGGTGGTGCCCATTCGATCTCGCGTAATGCATCTCCCTGCATCATTTTTCCAAGCGAGAGACGCAGATTCCACACCCATTGGCACGCAATTTGCCAGAGTTCCTGGCCACAATCCGTGTACGAGCACCAGCGATCGGGATCTTCTTCCACGTCTTCGTCGGCCAGGACGGCTTCAAAAGCTCCACGGCCATGATACAAGTCCAGGGCATCCTCGACCAGGAACCCATCGACAGGTAGCGTCGTGATGAAGAGTTCGTACACCCATTCACCTACTCGCTTGCCCACCCTGACTTTTCTGCCAGGTGGGGGAGCGGCATGCCGAGCGACAATGACACGCACCCGGGGTAAACCCTCGTCGAGGTCAAGCCAGCCTCCATCAAACAACTCAACCACTTCGCCAGTGTTCAGAGCAGTCACGCGTGCGCTTGGGGGATGAGTGAGCACACGCTGGAGTTCTGGACGCTCGAGCATCCCATACGTTCGCCCCCGCGTGATCAGGTAGACTCCGGCCTCAATGAGTTGGGCAATCACCACCGCATCGCCGTATTGTCCATCGAGACGAACCAAAGCCGTCTGTGTTGTGAGAGCGAAGTGCGCCAAGTAGGTTTTGATGGCCTGAAGCGCCGAAGCCAGTTCAGCCTGATAGTCGCCATTCCCTCGATTCCCATACGTGCCGATCCATTGGCGGGTATGCAACGGACCGCGCTGTGGTACGTGTGCGTACCACCTCACCCCGCTTGCGCCCCTTGTAGCCCGGCGCACAGACGGCATCGAGGCGGCGTCGTGCAGGAGGAAGCATCGGATCGCAAGGCAATGCGCGTTGTCGTGCTGCCTGGCGTGTAGCATCCACATCAAAGACAATGTAATGGCGTCCTTGTCGATCCCACAGGCCACCAATGGTTTCCGAAGTCCATCCTTCTGGAAAGCTGAACTGCTCGAAAAGCGTACGAAAGGCTTCTAAGCAAGGGCGATCCACGTCGGCGAGGAAGCGGCTCAAACTAGAGCGATGGGGAAGGTTGGCACGCCCAAAGAGCGCCATGAACGCAGCCCCAAAGGGAGATAAGCGCTCAAAGAAGTCTGAAAGTCGCCTTTCTCCGCTGATCGCATAGCCTATGAGAAGCACGAGAAAATCAATGGGTTCATAGTGGCCGAAGTGACCGCGCACCAGGCGGATCTGGTGTGTAAAGGCCTCCAGAAGTCCTTTTGTGGCGAGGTGCTGGGCGAGGATAGCGACTTCGGCCAACCATGGAGGAACTGAGGGACGCTCAACAGGAGAGGTTTGAACCTCTATGCACTGCCTGGGTATCATATCGAGAGAGACCTCCTTCTGAGAGTGAGATGTGTATCCCTCTCATTAGAGTTCTCTTTTCTTGTTGCGCTGCTCGCTTGCTGCTAACTCGTTGCGCAGCGCGTGGGAAGACCCATCCTTGCGGTGAAGTACCACATGTGATTTTGAACTCGTGCAGCACAAATTCGGGGCAATGAGCAAAGATTCAGAGCAAAAATGGACACAAATTCAGGGAATCTATCACAAAGGAGGAGCAAAGTTGGGGTTTTCTAAGCTCAAATTACGGCCAAACTTTCCTGTCAGTTACGACATGACGGCCAATCTTTCTTGTAAATTCCTGATGGTTCCTCAGTAAAAATCACCCCCTTTTCGGGGCGAAAGCGGCCAAACATTCTTGTAAAAGCGGCCAAACATTGCTGCCATTTGCACTTTGCTGCAAATTCAACATATGTTTTGCCGCAACGGCAAAACTTGCTTTAGTTTGTAGCAAGGCAAAACTTTTATTGCGATTGTGGTAAAAGTAGGAAGGTCTCCGTGCTCCATCGAGCTTTTCATAATGATCGAAACGATTTGATCAAATTTACTTCCTACTTTAGTGTCGCCGAATGCATTTGGCCTCTGAGGAACAGTGGATACTGTCCACACAGCTCAATCAGCTGATGCCAATCGCTGGAGTTGCGGGCCAGGCGGGAGGCTTCCAACATCAGCACCATCCCAACTGGCCGATGAGGGCACTGTCTACGACCCCCGCGATCCCAATGACCGCCTCTTGCTTGGCGTGAAGGGCACGCTCTCGGAAGCGGAACTTTTTACGCTACGCACCCGCCTGCATGAGGGACGCTGGAACAAAGCTCGCAAAGGGCTCCTGCAGTTCCCCTTGCCGGTTGGCTTCGTCCGGGCACCCGATGGCGCCTGGGATCTGGATCCCGATCGGCAAGTTCACGAACGGCTGGCCTGTCTGTTTAAGGCATTTCGCCGTCTGGGCGTCGCGCGGCAGGTCGTGCGTGAACTCAAGCAACACGGCCTCGATCTGCCCACACGGATTGTCAGCAAGGGCATATATGGTACACTAGTCTGGAAGAGACCGACGTTGAGTGCTGTTGTACGCATTCTGGAGAATCCCGCCTTTGCGGGCATTCCGAACGAGAAATCACGCTGGCCAGCGCGGAACTGCGAGAACAGAACCGGAACAGCCATGTCAGAACGCCGATCGACGCTAAACGTCTGGCCGATTTTCTGGCCAAAATCGAGGCGCATGAGGCCGTGTTGCTCCAGCGCCAGCGAGACATTGAAAATCAGGTGGTGTTGTATCACATGGAGCAGAACCGTGAGCCTTCACCAGAGGTGCCTCGGTTAGTCCCAAAGAGTTTGCTGCAAGAGAGCGAGACGTCTTCCGCGCAGGCTTCTCGCTTTGCTCCCATTGATCTGACCACCTTGCAAGTCTATGAGGAATATCGCTGATGGAAGAATCTCTTCACCCACCAGATGACCTGGATGAGCCCTTACAACCGGAACTCCAGGCCCTGCTCGATCAGTTCAAAGACTATGTGGTGTGGCATCCCCGACTGGTGCAGGTGCAAACGCACTTGTTGCATACGATCTGGGAACCAGCAGATGTAGCACACGTTGTGGTCTGTGGACCAAGCGGAGTGGGCAAGTCGAAGCTGGCGGAGGTTCTGGCCAGGCGATTGAATACTCCAATCGGTGAGTAAAGCCAAGCTCAAAGGGCAGTCAGTAGTGATTGCGCCGCATCCAGGGCGCAAGTCGCGGGCAGTGCGCAATGTCACACGTTGGATGGAGCAGGAAACGGAGTGGGTACGCGTTCAGAAAAAGGAGTAGCAAGCCTTTGGGCTTGCCATCATTGCTGACCCTGGCAGGCTCTCCAATGGATGGCCAGAGCAAAACAGGAAAAGCATATATGGAGTTGAGTAGATGGAACAACAGCACCGTAGGATAGTACTCTTTTACTCGTGCTCGTGTGAACCATCAGAAGGAAAATAAGCAGGCATGCCTACGCCAATTCTCGCCACGAAACTGTATCTCCCTCGGCTTCGACCGAACGTGGTCAGCCGCCCCCGCCTGCTCGAGCGGCTCAACGAGGGTCTGCACCGCAACCTGACCCTCATCTCTGCTCCTGCTGGTTTTGGGAAAACCACGCTAGTCAGTGAATGGGTCGAGGGAATCGAGCGACCGACCGCCTGGCTGTCACTGGACGAAGGGGAGAACGACCCCGCACGGTTTCTGGCTTACCTGGTCGCTGCTTTACAGACGATTACGGCGAATATTGGGGAAGGGGTGTTGGGTATGCTCCAATCAAGTCAGCCACCGCCAACCGAAGCGATCCTGACGGCCCTGCTCAATGAGATCACCACGCTCCCGGACCATTTCGTCCTCGTCCTTGACGACTACCACGTGCTTGATGCCAAACCGGTTGACATTGCCCTCACCTATCTCGTCGAGCACCTGCCGCCGCAGATGCACCTGGTCATTGCCACCCGCGAAGATCCACAGTTACCCCTGGCCCGGTTACGCGCCCGGAGCCACTTGACCGAACTGCGCGCCGCCGACTTGCGTTTTACCGCCTCCGAAGCCGCCGCATTTCTCAACCAGGCGATGGGCCTAAACCTCTCGGCGGCAGACATCGCCCGACTTTCAGACCGCACCGAAGGCTGGATTGCCGGCCTGCAATTCGCCGCGCTTTCCCTGCAGGGCCACCAGGATGTTCCTGGGTTCATCCGGGCATTCGCTGGAGACCACCGCTACATCGTGGACTATTTGGTCGAAGAGGTCCTGCAGCGTCAGCCCGCACCTGTCCGCAGCTTCTTGCTCCAGACCGCCATTCTCGACCGATTGCATGGCCCGCTGTGCGATGCCGTCACCGGCCAGGAAGAAGGCAACGCGCGGCTGGAGGCCCTGGAGCGAGGCAACTTCTTTGTCGTGCCGCTGGATGACAGGCGCCACTGGTATCGCTACCACCACCTCTTTGGCGAAGTGCTCTCTGCGCATTTGCTGGCGGAGCAGCCCGATCAGATCTCGACGCTGCATCGGCGCGCGAGCGAGTGGTACGAACAGAATGGCTCAGTGGCCGATGCGATCCGCCACGCGCTGGAAGCCTTTGATTTCGAGCGAGCGGCGGGCCTGGTCGAGCGGGCAGTGCCGGAAATGCGCCGGAGTCGACAGGAGGCCACGGTGCTTGGCTGGCTCAAGGCGCTCCCCGACGAGTTGCTCCAGGTCCGGCCCGTGCTCAGCGTTGCGTATGCGTGGGCCTTATTGGCTAGCGGCGAGCTCGAGGGCGTGGAGACCCGACTGCGGGACGCCGAACGGTGGCTGGACACGACGGCGGACAGGAGTGAGATGGTCGTCGTGGGTGACGAGGAATATCGCCGTCTCCCGGCTGCGATCGCTGTGTATCGTGCCGTACTTGCCCAGGCCCGGGGCGATGTGGCCGACACCATGAATTACGCCCGGCGGGCGCTCGACCTCGTCCCGGAGGACGACCATCTCGTGCGCGGAGCGGCAGCGGCGCTCCTGGGACTCGCCTCCTGGGCGAGCGGGGATCTCGAGACAGCGCACCGGACGTATGCCGAGGGCATGGCGCGCGTGCAGAGGGCCGGGAACATCTCTGACGCGATCAATGGCACAATCGCCCTGGCGGACATACGGATTGCGCAAGGTCGTCTTCACGAGGCAATGCGCACCTATGAGCGGGGATTGCAGCTTGCGACGGAGCAGGGCGAATCTATCCTGCGGGGAACGGCAGACCTGCACGTGGGAATGAGCGAGCTCCACCGTGAGCAGAACGACCTACATGCCGCCACGCAGGACCTGCTGCGAAGCAAGGAGCTGGGCGAGCGCACCGGGTTACCGCAAAACCCCAGGGCGATCTGGAGGGCGCTCTCGACCTGCTCCACGAGGCAGAGCGCCTGTATGTGAGTGACTTCTCCCCCAATGTGCGTCCTGTCGCGGCGCTCGTGACACGGGTGTGGGCGGCGCAGGGGAGGGTGGGTGAAGCCATAGGCTGGGCGCGGGAGCAGGGCCTCTCCGTTTCGGACGACCTCAGCTACCTACGCGAGTTCGAGCACATCACCCTGGTCAGGGTGCTCTTGGCTCGCTATAAGAGCGACCGTGCAGACCGCTCCATTCATGAGGCAGTGGGACTACTGGAGCGCCTCCTGCAAGCGGCGGAAGAAGGGGAGAGGACGGGAAGCGTCATCGAAATCCTGGTATTGCAGGCACTTGCTCACCATGTGCAAGGCGATATCCCTGCTGCTCTTGTGCCGCTGCAACAGGCCCTGACGCTGGCTGAGCCGGAGGGCTACGCCCGAATCTTTGTGGATGAAGGCCCACCCATGGCGGTCCTGCTGGAAGAGGCCGCCAAACACGGGATCGCCCCGCACTATGTCCGTCACCTCCTGACAGCCTTTGGCTCAGCTTCAGACAGAACGCCCGTCAAACAGGTGTTGATCGAGCCACTCTCGGAACGGGAGCTGGAAGTGCTTCGGCTGCTCGGAACCGGCTTGAACGGCCCAGAAATTGCCCGCGAACTCGTGGTGTCCCTGAACACCATGCGTACCCACACCAAAAACATTTACAGCAAGCTCGGGGTGAACACCCGTCGAGCAGCGGTCCGCCGGGCTGAGGAACTCGATTTGTTCTAACGAACCCGGCCCTCACCAACCCCGGCCCTGGTAGGTTTGTCGAACCGCGTGCCGGGGCTTTTTCTCTCCTCACAGCCTCCCGATTCACAAATCACCATATCAATCACCACATGTGGTGATGCCTTCTCACCATATTATCGTGTATCTTCTGATCAGAAGAAAAGAACGCCTGCAACGACGTGGAGATTCATCCCTATGAGGAAAAGGTACGAGGCGCAGAATGAGTGCAACACACGCATCAACGGAGGATCATGACAAGCCTGGGCTTTATGAAATTCGCATCAAGGGACACCTTGATGACAAGTGGGCCGCTTGGTTTGGGGGCCTGACCCTTACACGAGAAGACAACGGCGAGACGCTGTTAACCGGCCCGGTGGTCGATCAGGCCGCGTTGCATGGCTTGTTAAGAAAAGTGCGTGATTTAGGAATGCCACTACTCTCGGTAACCCGCGTCAGAGCCGGCCTGGCCGATGCGTAAGATATTAGACACGGCCAACAGGAAGAAGGACTACCATGGAAAAACGTTTCAATCAGACCCAGGAGATCGCTATTCCACCGATTGCTCAAGCGCTGGTGCTTGAGTATCAGGCACAGGGATACGAGGCAGAACACTTCCTAGCGAACTGCCGAGAACATGAGCGAACCGTGAGTCATGAAATAGACACTGGAACGAGTGCTTTGTTCCTCGATGTCCTCCCCTCTCATGTGTGATCACTGAGTGAGGAAGATACCTCATGTTGTGAGCCTTCTCACAGAATACTCACGTCGTATCGGAAATGTTGCTGTCCAGGAAAAGTGACCTGGCAGCGGGAGAAAAAGGAGCATTATTATGACACAGACCGATCCAAAGACCCCACGAGCAGACCAGTTTCAAGGAGACCGTGAAGCGTTTCAGGTCGCGAGTGGAGACACCATGAACTCACCGAAGCGTACCAAGCGCATCGTCGGTGCAAGCCAGCGCAGGGCGGAAATCGTGATTGCGGCCCTTTTCCTGCTGACCGCGGCCACCAGTATCCCAGGGGCTTTCGCCCTGGATCCGATGCTGAACGCCCCCGACTATCTGGCCTGGATTTTTCCTAACAAGGGAGCAGTCGAATTGGATGCCCTGCTGTGGTCGTTCAACAACATTGGGATTGTCTTTATCGCGGTGTTTGCGTTTCCCTTGCTCAGAAAACTCGATGAAGCCCTGGCGGTTGGGTACTTGGCTTCCCGGATCATCGAGGGCACCATCATGATGGTCGGCATCGTCGCTACCTTGCTTCTGATCCCGTTGAGCCAGGAGTTCCTCAAGGCTGGTGCCCCCCAGGGCTCGTGGTTTCTGTCTATTGGCGACGTCCTCAAGCACGCGAAATTCCTTGGCCTGACCGAACTCTCTCTTCCGATGCTCGGACTGGGTGGATCTCTCTTTACCTGGATGTTGTTCCGGTTCCGACTCGTTCCACGGTTTATCTCTCTGGTTGGTTTGATCGGCTACGCCCTGGTGTTTTTCGGGAGCATTGCCGGCTGGTTCGATCTTGTCAACGTTTCACCGGGTGCCTCAGGGGCAGCGGCGGTCCTTGCCCTTCCCGTCGCAGTGTTCGAGATCATCCTTCTCCCCTTCTGGCTGTTGTTCAGGGGCTTCAAGACACCGGAAGCGCCCGAGCATCCCGCCGCGGCGTGAACGCTTCCGCACCCCGGCGGCGGCCAGGAGAGGGACCGCCGCCGGGGTGCGGAGTGCCGACTTTCCGACAAAGTACACTGAAAAGGATCGGGACCAGAATTTGACCCATATCTTCGCCATTTTATTCTTCTGACGCATATCTCCCCGTTTTGGCGAACTTATGGAGTCAAACGACAATATGGTCGAGCAAGATTTGCGCTGCTGCGACCACGTGTGCTCCATGCTCTGTAATGATTCAGATCCAGAAGCGTGTGTGGGTGAGGTGAAAGAAACGGTTTGGAGAAAACTGTTTCAGCTTTTCAATCCCCTGTTCTTGTCTAACCATTCGCGGGGATTCCAGAGGACTGGATGGGCTCCTACAGGCGGAAAGGAGAGCTTTGGGTCGTCAGATTGGACCAGAGTAATCAATTGGGAGGCAATCATTGAATGCGTCACGCCCACAGCTACTAGAATCCGGCAAAACTTATATTAAATTCGCATCTTATAACAACGACCGCACCAAGCCACCGTCAACCTGGATCGTGGTTCCAGTGATGTAGGCAGCTTGCTGCGAGGCCAGAAAAGCAACTAACGCCCCCAGCTCTTCGGGTATACCGACCCGGCCCATAGGGACATCCTGGGCCATTTCTTTGAGCACTGCTTCTTCGCTCACCCCTTGCTGCACCCTTTCGTTGATGTGGTATATCTGGCGTAAACGGTCGGTGAGAATGCGTCCAGGGCAGACGTTGTTCACAGTGATGTTGTCGGGAGCCAGTTCAATCGATAACGTTTTTGCCAGGCCCACCACGCCCGAACGAATGGCATTGGAGAGGAGCAGCCCGTCGATTGGCTGCTTCACAGATGTGCTGACGATGGTGATGATGCGTCCGCTGCCTGTTTTGCGCATGTGTGGCAATACCAGCCGCACCAGCCGCACCGTGCTGAGTAAATTCAGTTCAAAAGCAGCCTGCCATTGGGCATCGCCGAATGACGCAAAATTTCCCGCCGGTGGTCCTCCCGCATTGTTGACGAGGATATCTATGCGCCCAAACTCGCCTACAGTCGCAGCAACAATCGCCTCCACATCCTCCGCTTTGGTCACATCTGTAGGGACAGCCAGCACCCGGCTCCTGGTAGCCTTCTGGATTTCCTGTGCTGTCTTCTCCAGCGCCTGTGTACCGCGTGCGCCGATCGTCACCCTGGCTCCTTCCGCGGCTAGCGCTGTAGCGCATGCACGTCCAAGCCCTTTGCTGGCCGCCATTACAATCGCTACTTTATCCTGCAATCCCAGATCCATATCGCTTCTCCCTATGCAAAGAATCTTACCTTATTCTGCCTTCGCCGCCTGGCGTGCACGTTCAAGGTATTCCTCGCGTGGAGGACTGAAGGCATCGAGCACAAGACAGCCGTTGGGTCCACCTATGGCACGGTGCGTGACACCGCCAGGGATGGCATAGGCATCGCCGGGTTGCAGGCTGCGCTCGTCTCCCGCTATGTTCAGCGATATCGAGCCTTCGAGCACGTAGCCAAGTTGTTCGTGGGGATGATGGTGGTCGGGCATGATAGCACCTGGTGCAAGGTGCACGAAAGAGAACATGATACGACTCCCGGTAACGAAACGTGCGCTGATGCCTTCGACCAATGTCACTTCATTGATCGAGTCCACTGTATAGAAAGCCGGTGCGAAGGATGATCCCGTGGTGCTTGACCCGCTCATGCTTGCATGCCCGGCTTGTGCGTTTGTGTCCATGATCCAGCCTTTCTGAAGGAATAGCAGGGGTACGCTGCAACTGTACTTTTGCAGAGGCATTGTAACATTGCTGAACCGTACTGGCAAGATTACAAATAAGGCTACTTTTGAGACTATTCAGAAACAGGTGCTTAGTCAGTCGCCAACTTCCTGCAGCACCCAATCGGGTATCTCCAGCGGGCGCTCCATTTCGGGGCCCAGCGGCGAGACGTAAGGCTTGCCGTTGGTGCGGCGCTCGAAGTCGGCACGGGCAGCCTGGCGCAGGTCTGCATCGGTCAGGATGTCTACGCCGCTGGCTGCCAGCACGCGGGCGGCATGCATTGCCCCTTTCAGGCCGATACTGGTGCCGTGGCAGGCGGTGGCAGCCCAAGTGTGCAGGCCAACCTCCAAGGGCACGGTGGGCATGCCGCATCCCATGGTTGGTGTACACCAGCTCACATCGCCCACATCCGTTGAAAAACCAAAGGCAGGTTCATCAGCGGGCAGAAGAGTAGTCGTTATGGCCATGCCCTGCGGTTCGACTCCGAAGTTGCTCTGGAGTTCCCTGGCGAAGGCCTGCTCTTCTTCTGTGTAACCTGGCACTCCTATGCGTTCCAGGTGGGATTGCATGCGTTCGGCCAGGGGACGATTCGGCAGCAGGTCGTAGATACCGGAGTAGACCAGAGCCAGCACCCGGGTCTGGGTGGCCAGGGCTGCGCCCTCGGCGATCTGCTTGATCCAGGCGGTCGAAGCCTCGACATGCGCCCGGTCTATGTCTCGCACATACAACCTGATCCTGGCGTAGTCTGGCACGACATTGGGAGCCTCTCCGCCTCTCTCGAAGACGTAATGAATGCGCGCGGTCGGCTCGACGTGTTCGCGCATCAGATTGATGCCGTGAGCACAGAGTTCTGCTGCATGCACCGCGCTGCGTCCGAGCCAGGGAGTTCCTCCGGCGTGCGCTGCTTTTCCAAAGAACTCAATCCGCACACTGTTGGTGGCTGCAGATCTGAAATGAGAAACGGCGGCATCAGAGTCGGGATGCCAGTGCAATGCGGCATCCAGGTCGTTGAACAAACCCTCGCGCGCCATGTAGACCTTGGCCCCTTCGGTCTCCTCGGCGGCGCAGCCATAGATACGAAGCGTGCCAGGAATATGCTGCTCAACCATCAGGTGTTTCAGCGCGATCGCCGCCCCGGTGGCGGCGGACCCAAGCAGATTATGGCCGCAACCATGGCCGCTCGCGACATGATCTTTGCGCGGCTCTTGATGTGGAACCGCTTCGTTGCCGAGCCCTGGCAGTGCATCGTATTCGGTCAGCACACCGAGGATGGGTCTATCAGTTCCCCACTCCGCGATGAACGCGGTCGGCACCTTGGCTGTGCCCTTGCTGGTAATCGTAAAGCCCTCGCCCCGCAAAATATTCATGATCAGTCGCGCCGATTTCACTTCCTGCAGTGAAAGTTCCGCCAGCTGCCACAGATCACCGGCAAGGCGCTCCACCGTGGGTCTGACCTGCTCAACTGCCTGATCGATATCCTCGAAAGATAATGGCGTCGTCAAGTACCTTTGCCCCTTTCTGAAAAGATCGCTATTTCACCTGAAGTATTCCAAAGATATCCTCGCGCTCTCAAGTGAAGGCATTTGAGGATGATCGTGCTCGACAACCCCCCACAGGCCGTGAACTTGCGCAAAGGCACATATCTGCTCCATATCCAGAATGCCCTTACCAACTTCTGTCATCGAACGATCAGCGGCCATGTCTTTGAGGTGAACGAGGGCGACACGGTCCGCCAGCGCTTGAAGATACGAAACAGGATCAACCCCTGCGTAGGCAGCCCAGTAGACATCTAGCTCGATCTTTACGAGCGAGGGATCAGTAAGCTGAAGCAAGTAATCAAGGAGATAGATACCATCAACGCGCGTAAAATCAAAGTCGTGGTTGTGATAGGCAAAAGTGATGCCGTGCTCCTGGCAGCGTTGCCCGATAGCATTCAGCCGGGGAGCAAGAGCCTGCATCCCCTCCAACGTGCGCCACTCATTCGCCAGCCAGGGCAGCACTATGATGGAGCAGCCAATATCCTTGCAATAGCGAAGCGATGCGTCCAGTTGCGGATCTTGCAGCGCATCTAACCCAAGATGAGTACCGGCCACGCGCAGCCGCGTCTCAGCTAACAATGCCGACATCTCCTGCGCAGTCAGATTCCCATATCCGGCGAATTCCACCCCAGCATAGCCAAGCTGCGCCACGCGCCGCAGCGTTCCAGCAAAATCACGACTGGTCTCATCTCGCACGGTATATAATTCTAGAGCTACCTGTAGATCGTTCATAACGTTCTCCACTTTTTCAATAGCTGAGTTAGCACTCCATACTTCTCCCGTCAATATAACACATGAAGAAGTCGGGACGCTCGTTGTGCCATAATGTATATCAGGAATGTTAGCGCATTCAACTATATGATCGAAACACATAGCAAGGAAGCTTTTGATCCGCGTATGAACAGAAAAACTTCCATCGGCATCATCGGATGTGGCACCATCAGCTCCACGTATCTCAAAGCGGCTCGCCTTTTTGATATTTTGCAGGTAATCGCTTGCGCAGATATCGATATGGAGCGAGCTCATCGGCAGGGAGAGAAATACGGCGTTCCCAGAGTATACACGGTAGAGGAGTTACTGGCCGATCCAGAGGTCGAGATTGTAGTTAACCTCACCGTTCCCAACGCACATGCTGAAGTTGCCCTTAAAGCGATTGCGGCAGGCAAAGCCGTCTACGGCGAAAAGCCCTTAGCGACCAGGCGAGCAGATGGGAAAGCCATTCTAGACGCCGCGCATGCTAAACAGGTACGTGTTGGCAACGCACCTGATACCTTTCTGGGCGGTGGTTTTCAAACCTGCATCAAACTGATTAACGACGGGCAGATCGGGACGCCTGTTGCTGCTACAGCCTTCATGTTGAATCACGGCATGGAACGGTGGCATCCCGACCCGTACTTCTTCTATCAACCTGGCGCTGGACCCATGTTTGACATTGGCCCCTATTATCTCACAGCGCTCATCGCCATGATGGGGCCAATCCGGCGTGTAACCGCCTCGATGCAGACGGCCTTTCCTGAACGTACCGTGACCAGCGAGCCGAAATACGGGACGAAGATCCCGGTCAATACGCCTACACATATCGCGGGAATCATGGAATTTGCGAGCGGCGCTGTTGGCACGATTATCACCAGCTTCGATGTCTGGCATCATCGCTTACCATTTATTGAAATCTACGGGACAGAAGGCACACTGAGTACACCCGATCCCAATCGCTTCGATGGCCCGGTCTACATTCGCCAGGCAAATGATCAGGCATGGCGCGAAGTTTCTCTCACGCATGGCTATACCAGCAATGCGCGGGGGCTAGGTATCGCCGATATGGCTCATGCGATGCGATCCGGTCGTTTGCATCGCGCCAATGGAGAAATGGCCTACCACGTCCTCGACATTATAGAATCCTTCATGCAGTCCGCGATAGAGGGAAGCCACATTACTCTAGCTAGTACATGTACCTGTCCTGCATCGTTGAATCCTGGTTCGCATTCATGGGAAGAGGACCAGGTCGAATAAGGGTAACCATGGCCTCATGGGTTATAATGATGGAAAATGCTACGGCTCTATGCTATCGCTTTCGCTGTAGCCCCGATTTACCGTGGAGGTTACTCTTTGCTCTAGAAAGGCAGGTATGCGTGTCTCAAATTAAAGGACCAGCTCTGTTCTTAGCACAATTCGCACAGGATATCCACCCCTATAACACGCTGGAAAACATCACACAATGGGCCAAAGACCTGGGCTTTATCGGCGTACAGATTCCCGCCAATGATAAACGCCTGATCGACCTCAATAAAGCGGCAGAGTCAAAACAGTACTGTGATGACCTCAAGGGAAGATGCAATGGGCTGGCCATCACAGAACTGGCAACCCATCTGATCGGTCAACTCGTCGCAGTACACCCGGCCTACGATGTCCAATTCGACGCCTTCGCGCCGGAAGAGCTGCATGGGCACCCACAGGAACGAACCGGGTGGGCGATGACCCAAATGGTCAAAGCTATGCAAGCATCGCACAACCTGGGATTGCACGTCATGCCCACCTTTTCAGGGGCATTTCTGTGGCATACGATGTATCCCTGGCCCCAGCGCCCGGCTGGCCTGGTAGACCTGGGCTTTCAAGAGCTGGCGAAACGCTGGCTGCCCTTGCTCAATAAGGCGGACGAATATGGCATCGACCTGGCCTACGAAATTCATCCAGGTGAAGACCTGCACGATGGCGTGACCTTTGAACGCTTCCTGGCGGCAACGGGAAATCATCCGCGCGTGAATCTGTTGTACGACCCCTCCCACTTCGTGCTCCAATGCCTGGACTACATCGGCTACCTGGACTGCTATAAAGACCATATCAAAGCTTTCCATGTCAAGGATGCCGAATATCATCCTTCACCCCGCTCAGGCGTCTACGGTGGCTATCAAGACTGGAAAGATCGTCCAGGGCGTTTCCGCAGCCCCGGTGATGGACAGGTTGACTTCAAACGGGTCTTCTCAAAATTGACACAGAATGGCTTCACAGGGTGGGCCGTGCTTGAATGGGAATGCTGCATCAAGGATTCTGTGCAGGGCGCACGTGAAGGAGCTGAATTTATTCGTAGCATGCTCATCGATGTCCCAATCAGGGCCTTTGATGATTTCGCCAGGGGCGCACAGGGTGTCGAGACCAATTACCGCATATTGGGGTTGCAGATATGAAACAGGATATTCTCTACAGAAAACTGCGCGCCGGTATCGTCGGCGGCGGTCAGGGTTCATTCATTGGCGCGGTACATCGCATTGCTGTTGAGTTGGATGGACAGGCCGAGGTTGTGGCAGGTGCAATGTCTGCCGACCCGCAGCGAGCAGAAGCATCGGCGCAAGCGTGGTATTTGAAACGCTCCTACAAGACCTTTAAGGAGATGGCCGAGGCCGAGGCCAGCTTGCCAGATGGCATCGACCTCGTGATGGTAACAGTACCCAATCACCTGCACTACCAGGTTGCGCGCACTTTCCTGGAGCATGGTATCCATGTTGTGTGCGATAAGCCGATGACCTTCAACCTGGAAGAGGCACGGGCGCTGCTGGAACAGGTCGAACAGAAAAAGCTGATTTTCGCGCTGACTCATAACTACACCGGCTACCCCGCGGTACGACACGCGCGCCACCTGATTCGCACAGGCGCAGCGGGGACGATTCGTAAAGTACTGGTGGAGTATCTCCAGGATTGGCTGATGGAGCCGGTTGAGCATACCGGGAATAAACAGGCGTTGTGGCGCACTGATCCAGCCAGAGCGGGAATGGCAGGCTCTATCGGTGATATCGGCACCCACGGCGAAAACCTGCTGGAATTTGTTACAGGCTTAAAAATAGCGGCTGTATGCGCAGACCTGACTGCCTTTATCGAGGGCAGGCAATTAGATGACGATGCAAATATGCTGCTGCGCCTGGAAAATGGAGGCAAAGGCGTCCTGACTTGCTCACAGGTTGCGGCTGGCGAAGAAAATGCCTTGAGCATCCGTATTTATGGCAGCAAAGCGGGCCTAGAATGGCACCAGATGGAGCCGAACACATTGTTATTCAAACAACCCTGGCAGCCTCTCCAGGTACTACGTACAGGTTTGTCCTATATGAGCGACGAGGCCAGAGCATCTACTCGACTGCCCGCCGGACATCCCGAGGGTTTTCTGGAAGCCTTCGCTAACGTCTACCGTTTGGCGATTGCCGATATACGGCGCGTCGAATCGGGTGCATCACCAGTAGGAGGCTATCCAACGGTGCATGACGGGTTACGTGGAATGCAATTTATCACCAAAGTCGTTGAGAGTTCGCAAAAAGGCGGCATCTGGATAGACTTTTAACAACTCTTTTTTGCCGCAGTGGAGAAAACAATCTGTGATTCCGACCCTCTGTATCCAACTGCTGGGCGACTTCCTGCTGGTGTCGGGCGACACACCCGTGATCACGTTTAATGTCCCCCGTTTACAATCCCTCCTTGCCTACCTCGTACTGCGCCGGACTGCTCCCCAGGACCGCTCTCACCTGGCCTTCCTCTTGTGGCCCGATTCAACCGAGGCGCAGGCACACACCAATCTGCGCAAACTGCTGCATCAATTGCGGCAGGCACTCCCAGCCGCCGATTACTTCCTCTACGCTGACAAACACAACTTGCAATGGCGACCGGCCCCGGGCGCTTCCTGGATCTTCGATGTGCAGGATTTTGAACAGGCGCTTGCCCAGGTAGAGCAAGCGGAACAGGCTCAGGATACTGCCGCGCTGCGGCAGGCACTCGAACAGGCAGCAAACCTGTATCGTGGAGACCTGTTGCCCAGTTGTTACGATGAGTGGATTCTGCCAGAACGCGATCGCCTGCACCTGTTGTTTCTCCAATCCGCTGAACGCTTGATCGCACTCCTGGATCAGGAGCGTGATTACACCGCCGCGATCGCGCTGGCCCAACGACTTCTCCGCCATGACCCACTGCACGAGTCGACCCACCGCCAGTTAATGCACTTTTATGCCCTGCGCGGGGACCGGGCCGCTGCCCTGCGCGTCTACCACACCTGCGTCACGGTCCTGGAACGCGAACTCGCGGCAGAGCCGGGTGAGGCCACCCGCCAGGCCTACGAATCGCTCTTGCAATCAGACACGTCTCCTCGGCCCGCAACCGGCCCGCTCGCACCGCGTGGAGGTGGAGCGCCACTGGTAGGTCGCAAGCAAGAGTGGAGAGACCTCCAGGCGGTATGGCGCAAGGCTGCAAGTGGAATACTCGTCCCCCCGACAGGGCACCCACACATGGTTGTCCTCTCTGGAGAGGCAGGCATTGGCAAAACGAAATTGGCGGAGGAACTGCTAGCCTGGGTCAGCCGGCAAGGCATGACGACCGCGAGCGCGCGTTGTTACGCAGCTCAAGGACGATTAGCATATGCACCTGTGACGGCATGGCTTCACGCGGATGCCATTCAAACGCGCCTGTCAGCCCTCGATAAGGTCTGGCTCACCGAAGTAGCGCGGCTGCTGCCCGATCTGCTCACGAGACGACCGGGCCTCTCTCGCCCCCATCCCATGACGGAGGGATGGCAGCGCCAGCACTTCTTTGAGGCCCTGGCACGCGCGCTGCTGGACGCCCCTCAACCGCTGCTGCTCCTGCTCGATGACCTGCAGTGGTGTGACAGCGAGACCCTGGAGTGGCTGCATTACCTCTTGCACTTCGAGACCCGGGCACACTTTCTCCTGGTGGGGACGGTACGCTCAGAGGAGGCGCCCCCCGGACACCCCCTGGTAGCGTTTCTGGGAGCATTGCAACGTGATGGCCTGGTGATGGAGATTGCGCTCGGGCCGCTCACTACGAGCGAGACGACTTCCCTGGCCGGGCATATCCTGGGCCACCAGCTTGATCCGGCCATGACCGGTACGCTGCACCGCGAGACAGAAGGCAACCCGCTGTTCGTGGTGGAGATGCTGCGGGCAGGAACGCTGATGCCGCGCGCTACGGGGCCGGGTACCTCGGATACACCCTATCCCCTCCTCACACAACCTGCCTCGATGCTTCCGCCAACGGTGCAAAGCGTGCTAGCTGCAAGGCTCGCGCAGCTCTCCCCACTGGCTCGCGAAGTGGCAAACGTAGCTGCGGTTATCGGGCGCGAGTTTACGTTCGTCGTGCTTGCGCAAGCCAGCAGAGAGAGTGAAGATGCGGTGGTGCATGGGCTGGATGAACTGTGGCAGCGGCGCATTGTGCGCGAACAAGGCGCGGGAACGGCCGAGACCTATGACTTTAGCCACGACAAGCTGCGGGAACAGGCCTACGCTTCCCTGAGTCCCGCTCACCGGCGCCTCCTCCATCGTCGTGTCGCGGAGGCGTTCGAGGCGGTATACGCGGGCGCCCTGGGCGGGGGACAGGGAAACCTGGATGCCGTCAGCGGACAGATTGCCGCCCACTATGAGCGCGCAGGTCTTCCAGGGCAGGCCATCTCCTATTACCGCCGCGCCGGCGAGGTTTCTATGCGCATCTACGCGCATGCCGAAGCCATTGCCGTGTTTCAGCAGGCGGTAGTACTCCTCGAAGCCAGCCCACCAGGGCACGTACTGCAAGAGCACCAGTGGCAGGAAGCGGCGCTCCTCTATGAGGACATGGGGGACGTCTTCGGCATGAGGGGACAGCTTCAGGAGGCGAGGCAGGCCTATCAATGCGCAATGACCTACGTCCCGGCGCAGGAGTATGTCTGGCAGGCACGCCTGCAGCGCAAGCAAGCCGCCACGTGGCTGGAGGCGCCCGCCGAGTCCCAGGGACCCCCTCATGTCAATGCCCTCCAGGGATATCAAGCAGCCGAACGCATCTTAGAGCAAGCTCCGGTCAAGTCGAGCACAGAGTGGCTGCAAGAGTGGATACAGCTTCAGCTTAACCGTTTATTGCCAATACGAGCTACGGTGGACGAAATGACTGCCGTGATCGAGAAGGCTCAACCCATCGTGGAGCAGCATGGCACACCAGAGCAGCGCGTCCAATTTCTCCTGGCGGTGGTAGCGCGAGACGCCGCTCGTGACCGTTACGTGATCACGGAAAAAACAGTCTCATATTGCCGCGCTGCACTGGCTGCAGCCCAGCAAGCAGGAAACAAGGACCAGGTGGGATTCCCTCATTTTGCTCTCGGCATCTGCCTCTTGTGGTCCGGTCACCTCGATGAGGCAGAGGAACACCTGAGTGCCGCTTTGAGTGCCGGAGAACAAACAGGAAATGCCGCGCTGCTCGGACGCAGCCTGACGTTTTTGCCATTCATCTTCAGGCTGCGCGGGCAGGTGGAACAGGTGCGCAGCATCATTACACGTGCCTTGGCAGTACCTGCAGCGCGGAAGAACAGTATTATCACCGGTCAGAGTGCATGGGTAGCATGGCGCGACGGCGCTATGGCGGAAGCTGAAGCCTATGGCCGGGCTTCATTAGAAGGCGGGCAGGATTCCAGCTTGTTTCATTGGGCAGGCCTATGGCCTCTCATTGGCGTTGCGCTCACTCAAGAGAAGATCGCTGAAGCAATGGACTACGTGCGCATGCTGCTCGACCCCGCACAGCAACCCCAGCCGGAGCAGTTGCAAGTTCGACTTGTTGCCGCTCTACAGGCATTGGATGCCGGGCAACAGGAGGAGGCTCGCGCGCTGCTCCAACAACAAACTCTGCCTCTCGCGCGGGAAATGGGCTACCTTTGATAGGAGAGACCCGCCGCAAACTGCTGTGATTTCAATCCAGAAAGTCGAGGCGGGTTTGCTGTGGCTTGAGCCCTTGCTTGTTGACACGTGTACATCTTAGGTGTATACTGTGTGTATGAACAAGCGTACCAATATCAATTTGGATACTGAGGATATAGCGGGTATTGCGCTTATCAGACAACACTATGGACTGGCCACTGATGCCAGTGCTATTCGCTTTGCCATTCGCAAGGTAGCCCGGGAGATCAAACAGGATGTATCAGGTCCGTCGCGTCCACATCGGCAAGACGGCCCAACTCGATGAGTTGGCCCGTGAATGTGGGTTGCTCTACAGCCAAACGCTAGTGTTCTTTTGGCGTACGGTGCGGCATCAGGGCATCTGGCTCAAAGAGAAGCACCTGAAGCGGTTGTTCACCTCGCACAAGCTGCATGCGCATACAGCCGATGCTTGTGTAGAGGCGTTCTTTGCCAGTCTTGCAAGTTGGCGGGAGCGGAAGAAAGCGGGTGATCCCGATGCACATCCGCCACGGCGTCGCAAGTGGTACTTTCGCATCGAGTACAAACGTTCGGCTATGAGCCTGGCGGATGGCCAGCTTAGATTGTCCAATGGCCGTGGCAACGTGCCGCTCATCCTGGATTGGCGCCGGGACCTGCCACAAATCATGGTCATCCATTGGACAGGAACCGAGTACGAAGCGATAGCCACCTATCAGCAAGAGCAGCCAGAGGCCCTGCCCCAGGTTGAGAAGGTGGCAGGGATTGACCTGGGCGAGGTGCATATGGCGGTGGCTCACGATGGCGAGCAGACCCACATCCTGAATGGGCGGCTCTTGCGGTCTAAAGTCCAGTACCGCAATAAGCTCCAGGCCCAACTCAATAGCCGCATCGATGGCCGCATGAAGAAAGGTTCCAAACGCCACAAGCGGCTCGTCCGGTCGAAGAAGCGGCAACTGAAGAAACTGAAGAACCAAATCAAGGATATTGAGCACAAGCAGACCACGCGACTCATCACCACGCTGCATCAGGCAGGCGTGCAAACTGTGGTCATTGGCGATGTGAGAGATATCCGGCAAGATAACGATGTTGGACATACCAACAACCAGAAAATCCACCAGTGGTCAGCAGGCTCTGTCCGCTTCAAGCTCACCTACAAAGCGGAGCGGTTGGGCATGGTTGTGGCCTTGCAGGATGAGCACTACACCAGCAGGACCTGTCCCTGCTGTGGACATGTGCGCAGCAAGGTCAAGGGTCGCGTGTTTCGTTGCCCTGCGTGTGGATGGACCTATCACCGTGACGGGGTTGGCAGCATCAACATCAGGCAAAAGTATCTGGGTCAACTCCCAGTAGTTGGCGCTATGGCACCGCCCACGGGTATACGGTTCCGACCGCATACCCGCGTAGCTCGTGAGCAATTACGAGAAAACGTCTGTCCTGGTAACAGCACAGAAGCCGCTCGGCTTTAGCCGAGGCGGAGTGTCATCAAAATGACCCCGGAGAGCCCCAGATATCGACGACGTAGCGATTCTGAGCCGTCATTGCATCCAGCCATTGCTCTGCCTCCTGGGCAGATGCGCCGCGCACTTGCTGGTACAGGGTGCGATAGGCTTGAGCGACACCTGGCACCATCCTTTCCATATCGCCACAAATGAACGTCGGAGCCCCCTGCTGAATAAACTGCCAGACCAGCTCTTTCTGTTCCAGAATCTTGTCCTGGACATAGGCTTTTTGCTGCGGTTGCCCGCGGGAAAAGGCGACATAGAGCTGGGTGACGCCTTGCAGCTCATAGCTTTCTAACTCATCTTGATAAATGAAGTCCTGCTCGGGATGACGGCACCCGAAGAAGAGCAAAGATGGTCCCACCTGTTTGCCTTGCTTTTTCAGGGCCGCGCGCTCCTGCAAGAAGCCCATGAATGGAGCCAGGCCGGTCCCCGCGGCTACCATAATGATGGGGAGCGCAGGATCATCGGGATGTTTAAATGGCGATTTGGTATCCTGCACAAAACCATAAATGACCTCGCCGGCCTGGCGACGGCTCAAGAAGGTTGAGGATGTCCCTTTGAAGATCCCCTTTCCCGACATGGAAGGTGCTTCCACCACTCCGACGGTAATACGACACCGGTGTGGCTCGACAAGGGCCGATGACGCAATCGAATAGTAGCGCGGGCGCATGGGGGGGAGGAACTCCAGGAAGAGCCCCGCAGGCACATCACAGGAGGGATGCATCGCCAGGAGATCCATCAACGTTAAGCGTTTCTCCAACACTTCCTGGCGATAGCGTTGTTCGCTCTCTTCATCCTCACCAACCAGGGAGTTGAGATGCTGTTTTTCCGAGGCCAGTTCGGTATAGTCGACCAGATGCTTGATCTGCCGGCGTGTCGCAAGCTCGTGGAGTTCCAGATAGGCGGCCAGAATGCTGTAGACACGCATATGTGTACCAATCGGCAGGGTGGTCCGGCGCGTATCGTTTTTATGAATGCGGACCACCGTCCTCTCGTCACAGCCGTAGCGGCTGGCCAGGCGCTCGATATCTTCGATCGGATTGTACGCCAACACGCCAAGATGATCGCCAGCTTTAAAGCTCACCTCTGTGGGCAATTCGACTTCAATACAGCGCGTGGAACGCGGCGAGCGGCCATTCTGCGGGTTGAGTTCCTCGTTGGTGAGCACAGTCAGCGGCACCGCGTTGTACGAGGAAACATAGGGGCTGGGCGTCAGCTCGCCCTGTGTCACTTCCAGCCGGTAGAGCGAACCCGCCGCTGCCTGTTGCGGCCGTTGCGCGAGATTCCCATCAAAATCGCCGCTGGCATCACCGGCCCCAAACTGGTACACACGTTGTGCGCCTAGGCGTTCTAAGGCCTGATCCATGAACGTCGGCACCGCTTGATAGGTCGAAAGCCACTGCCTGTTGCCGCACCCGAAGACGGTGTAGCGAACACCTTTGAGCGTCTCTGCCGCTGTCGTTGGCTTGTGTAGCCACTCATAAAATCTGGTAGCATTATCCGGTGGATTCCCATTATAGGAGGAAGCGACGACCACCAATGCGCACTCGCCCGGTCGCTCATTGAGTTGGTCAATCACCCCGTCAAGAGGGGCAACAGCAGTGGTAAAGCCGCGGTTGGTCAATCACCCCGTCAAGAGGGGCAACAGCAGTGGTAAAGCCGCGGTCGCGGGCATCATCCCCGATGCGCTGCGCCAGCCCTTCCGCCGTGCCCAGATTCGAGCCAAACAGGACAAACAACGGCGTGTGATGAGCCTTGACCTGGATTTTTTCCTCGGTAGGCGCTGGCGCTGGGGCAGGAGCTGTGGCCTGGAGAGAAGCCGGTACAGCCACCACCACAGGTTGAGCATGCGCTCTGCGCCGTATTTGAATCTTAAACCCTTCCGGTCTCGGGCCAACACGTTCTTTGATTTTGAGTTGATAGCCGGTATGATCGATGAACTCGAAATGCTGGAGCAACATCCCCAGGACTAGAGGCGCCTCTTGCAGCGCGAAGGCACGACCGAGGCACGCACGCACGCCATTCCCGAATGGTTTGTAGGCATTGGCAGGGATCTTTACCTCCGCGTCTGGAAGGAAACGGTCTGGCTGAAAAGTTTCTGCATTGTCCCCCCAGATACTGGGGTCAAGATGCAGCGCCGGGACAAGGATAGAGAGGTCCTGGTCCGCTGTTACACGGTATTTTCCCCCAAGTGTTTCTTCCTCTTTAATCGTTTGTACTGTTAAAAGCGTCACAGGTGGATGTAGCCGCAGCGTTTCTTTCAGGATCTGAGAAATATACTGGAGTTGGCCCAGCTGGACTGGTGTCGGAGGGCGAGCGAGGACGTCACCCAAAACGCGCTCGGCCTCGGCATACGCTTTGGCCAGCACAGCGGGATGTCGGATCAGTTCATAGAGGGCAAAAGAGAGCAGCGTACTGGTGGTGACATGGCCGGCAAACAGCAGTGTAATAACCTGGTCTTGCAACTCCTGGCTCGTCAATTTCTCTCCGCTTTGCCGGTCATTGCTCGCCAGCAGGCTGTCCAGCATAGAGTTACCGGTGCCTGTTCCGTTGACGCGATGCTGGCGAATGATCTCGTCCACCATCTGATGCAGATAGGCCGCGTCAGCTTCCCATTGCAGCGGCTCCTGCTCGCCCGGCACCTTCTGGCCAGGACCGCCCCGCTCACGTAATAATAAACCCTCGAGCGAGCGCATGAGGGCTTGCATGATGGGATGAGGCGTCTCACGGTAGAACGATTGGAAGTTATAATCCAGACAACAGGAGCCAATGATATCAGAGGTGAGACGGACCATGTCATCGTATACATCGATCTCATCATCTGGATTTAAGCGCTCCCACTTCAAAATCATGGGCATCGTCGTTTCCCACATCTTCGGCAAGTAGGCATGCATGGCCTGGGTGCTGAAGAGAGGGAGCATGATTTTATGCGCCTTGGACCAGACAGGTTCCGTCGTAGAAACGACAAAAATACTCGTCGGAACAATCTGACTCACGGCCCGGAAAGGGAGATGTTTCTTGAGAAAACGTTTCTCATCACAGAGTTCATTCGCAAGCTCATAGTTCGCCGTGATCACCCATTGGCGCCCGGGAAGATTCAGTTGAAAAATCGGTCCATACGTGTGCGCAAGACGCATGAAGCGGGTCACCCTGGCTTCTTCTTCCATGTTGTCAATGGTTGGTTTTACCGGGGGCTGCGGCATAGGCTCTAATGTAGGTCGAGGTGATTTCATGGTCATTGCATCTACTCCCTTTCTCAGGATGGAAAACAGGACAGGTTTACTGCCAGCAAGAGGCTTGACAGAAAAACAATCCCCCTAAGAAAAGAATAGTTGAGCAGCAAAACAGTACAGTAGGGATTGATCGAAGAGCAGACTCAAGGTGAGTGTTCATCCCAGGATACAGGAATTGATGGGAATAACCCGGGTGCATTCAGCCTTTCATGCTCGTCGATGCCCTGTGCAGTCCCACCAGAGTCACGTCATCCTCTTGCTCCCACCCTTCCCCGGTAAAGCCTTTGAGTTCGCTCAGCAAGGAGTCGATGAACGATGCCCCATCGGCATGCTTTTCGAGCAGCGTCTTGAGACGTGGTAAGCCGAACATCTCGCGCCGTCCGTTATGGGCCTCCACCAGGCCATCGCTGTAGAAAAGAACACTATCTCCCGGGGCCAGCGTCACCTCGTGATCGTCGTAGCGTGTACCGGGCATCATTCCAAGAGGCATGCCGGTCGCGCGGAGTTCAGAAATGCCGCCGTTGTGCCGCCGGTAGGGGAGATCGTGCCCGGCATTGGCATAGTGCAGCCAACCACTTTGCGGATCAAGAACAGCATAGAAGCAGGTGACAAACATCCCAGGGGGTGTTTCTGCATAGAGCAAATCGTTGACCCGTGCGAATACCTCGCTAGGTGAGAATATCCCCTGGGCTGCGGTACGGAGCATGGTGCGGGTGGCCGTCATCACCAGGGCGGCGGGTATCCCTTTATCCGTGACATCACCGATGACCAGGCCCAAACGGCCATCCTCAAACGGGAGGAAATCGTAGAAGTCCCCACCGACCTCGCGTGCAGGCTGGTAGTAGGGGACAAGCTGCCACCCGGGGAGCGCAGGCACGTCTTTGGGCAAAAAGGCGTGCTGGATAGCCTGAGCCGTCCGCAATTCCTGCTCGATACGTTCGCGTTCGCGCACCTGCTCCTGTTGCTCTTGCACCATCTGTGCCACGCGCAGCGCCGGTGCGACCTGTGGGGCGAGGGCATCGAGCATACTGCGCTCCTCGGGGGTATATTCCTCTCCTTTCAGATGCGGCCCCAGCGCGAGTAAGCCGATCAATTCTCCCTGACTGGCTAGGGGCACAACGATTTCCGCTGCTCGCGCCTTCATGTTCTGCAAGAGCGGCGCATCCAGTTGCAGCCGGTCAATCTCCGCAGCGCCGGGATGGCTCAGCATATAGGCAATGAGCGGATCATTGCCAGCAACCGTGATCTCTTCCGTCGAGTTGGATTGCTCCTGCTGTTTATTGAAGGCGAGTATCCACAATGAGACGGAGTACGGTTGCATGATTTGCTGGATGACGGTGAGGAAGCGCTCGCGCAGCTGATCAAGATCGATTTCTTCGCGCAGCGTCGAGGTGAAGGCTTCGACGGCTTTGATCGCCTCACGATTGCGAACGTTGAAGCGCCGCTCAATGCGTTTCTGGACATACACGCGCACAGGATCAAGTATGATCGCCCAGGTGAGTGCAGTAGTTATAAGGATGATGTGAGATACATCTGGACTCTGGTGGATGAGCAGTTCTACTACGGTGATAAAGCCGTAATAGACGAAAGCCAGGCAGACCGTGAGAAAGAGATAGACCGGCGTACTATTGAGAAACATATTGAACACGAACATGGGAAGATGGAGGTTGTAGCGCTGGAACTGTGTAGCGGCGAGGTACACGAATACGGGAAGCAGGATGAATACAGTATCGTTAGAACCTTTGAAGATCGTCACCAGGACGAATAAGCCGCTAGCGCCGCTCACGGCAACAACGAAGCGGATGATGGAAGCCCATTCCTGGCTTAAGCGCCTGGGTCTCTTCTTTGGTGGGACGGCCAACTGTGCCGTTCTCGATAATACCTGGAACGTAGCCATGACTTACTTCCTTTCTTGCTGCGCATTAATATTCTGTAAAGATGATAACATCGTTATTGACGAAGTAACGCGTTTGACCTATACTCCTTTTTAGAGAGCGCATGGTATATAGGTTGAAAAGGGACCGGTATGTCAACGCAGCCACCCAACCGACTGGAAGAACTAGAAAAAGCATTCGCGATTTTTAAGCAAAGTAGCGAAGCATTTGAAAGGAAATACCGAGCTTTTGAGCAAGACCTGAGAGCACACATTGATGGACTCAATCACTATGTCACAATGACGTATGGCATTGTGCAAACGCAAGAGATAGATATCAGAGAGATCAAATCTATCCTGAGCGAACACACGTTAGTCCTGGCCCAAATGCAAGAGATAGATATCAGAGAGATCAAATCTACCCTGAGCGAACACACGTCTGTCCTGAGCGAACACGGGAAAATGCTTGAACGCATTCTCTTACTATTAGAGCCAAAGAGCTAAAAGTGGGAGCAAAGTTTTTATCAAGCCACACACCTTGGACGATCATTAGGATTCGCCCGAGGTGTGTTTTATTTGTCAATGTTCACTATTCGACGTCTACTGGACAATGATGGTCAGGTTCATCCCCTGGTGGATCGCGCAGTAGATGTGGTAGGTCCCCGCTGTGTTAAATGGTCCAATCTCAATGCTGTTCCCATTGACCTGTACGTTGTTGACTCTGGGTGCGCCTGATTCGTCCACTGGCTTGGCTACACCGTTCTGCCAGGAACCATTCGCAAGGATGTGCAGGGACGATACGTCATCCACCAGTAGAAGCTTCGAGCCTTTGGGAATGGTAACAGATGACTGGAGAAAATTGCCAGCGCCCATGTGCACTGTTGGCACGCCATTGGTGTAGGTCGTGCCTGTTATCACTGCAGGCTGCGCGAGGGCGCCGATGAAAATGGCACCGATGGCCATTCCTGCAACCAGGCTCAAGGCTGAAGGAAGCCAGCGCGGAGCCTGCCGGCTGCCCTGGCGGTAGTTCTGCGCCGTTGCTCCAATACTGCCTCCAAACGCCAGAATCGCGCATGCCACGACAAGCACATCCCCTACAAAGTGAGCAAGTCCTCCGTTTGGACCCTTTGGATTGGCCAGGCTTTCAATGACATAGGGCTCTGTAAAGACCAGGTAGAGGTTATACCCCCCCAGTATAGTGCTCACCAGCGGTGCCCAGCGGAATCTGGTCGCGAGGATCACTGCGCCCGCCAGCGTACACACCGTCGTGATGACGATGTCCCGGCTAGGAGAGCCGTTACCGAGCGTGAGCGCTATTGCGCCGCCAAGACTTCCAATCCCCTCCACAAGGAATGCCCAGAAGGCGATCTTACCAAGCACAGAGAGTGGTTCACGCGTAAACAGGTGTGTTTGTGTTGTTTCTTTACTCACCATTGATTTCTTTTCTTGTTCTACATTCATTGCTGGTTCTTTCCCTTCGCATTGCATAGATCTCCTATTGATTCAGCTCTAACCCGCTTTCGAACTCCGACAGCATGGTGAGAAGGAGTGGAACAAGGTCTGCCCATTCGCGAAAGTAGCGCACGTCTCCGCTGGTTAACAATTGTACTTTGCCCCGCCACTCGGTCTGATCAGTCCCTACCTCTTCTTTCCACACACGTACAGTAAACAGGTGAGAATGAGGACGCTGTAAAGGCGTATCCATGCTCATGCACTCCCTCTAGCATCTTTCCCGCAGAGCAATACTGCGTTCTGCAAGGATGGTAACGTTGTTGTTCATCCTGATGGGAGTGTAGTGCATGCGCCGTTGCTCTACCGTTGCTTCCGAGCGTTCCCTGATGAATATAGGTAAAAGAGAAGCGTTCCCTGAACTTTTACCTAATTGTGATCAAAGGCTTACCGCAAGCTGATACAATAGAGAAGAATAGTGATGTTTAGGGGAAAGATCAGTAATGCTCACGCTCCTTCTTGCTCTTGGACTGCTTATCTTCGGGACCCTGCTGCTCGTGCTTGGGGCAGATTGGTTTCTCGATGGGGCAGAAGATCTCGCACAGTCTCTTGGCGTGAGTGCGCTCGTGCTGGGTGTGGTTCTGGCAGGAGTGGAACCAGAGGAAATGCTCACTGCTGCCATTGCTTCAGCTCGTGGGGCGCCAACCCTTGCCGTCGGCAATGTCGTTGGGACCAATGTCACCATTGTCACGGTGGCTCTGGGCCTCTCTGCGCTCATTACTCCAATGATCATTGCCCCCGGCGTGCGTCGGCAGGCCCTCATCGCCACCCTGGTGTCGATCATCCCTATTGTGCTGCTCTTTCTGGGAGTCGTCACTCAACTTGAAGGAGTTCTCTTGCTGATCGTATTTGTGGGCTACACAGCCTTCTTGTTTCGCACAGATCGAGAGGCCATGAAGCGCATGACAGAACGCGATGACGACGATGATGACGACGAGCCGAGGCAGCGAGTGCGCCCTCGCTTCCACTGGAAACCCTTGCTGCTCACCATTGGCGGTCTGGCAGCGATGGCCGTGGGCGGTCCGGCGATTGTGGAGGGTGCTCTCCGCCTGGCTCAGGTGGCCGGACTGAGTCAAGGAGTTGTGGGGGCAACCATCGTCTCGTTAGGGACAGGAGCCGAGATGATCGCTCTTGGCGTGAGCGCGGCTCACAAGAAACAGTCCGATATTCTGGTGGGCGGCATTCTCGGCTCATTCGCCTACAATCTGCTGGTCACGCTCGGACTGGCAGCCGCCATTCGCCCCATTCCTGTGGACCCTCATGTCACCTTCATCGCGTTACCAGTCATGGTCGTTGTCCACCTCGTGCTCTTAGCTCTCGTCTGGTATGGGAAGATTCCGCGCGTGATGGGAGGCCTTTTGGTGGGAGTGTATATCGCCTATCTCATCGGTGTGGTGCTGGCTTAGCATACAGTACCAGCGCCCCATTGACACGCCCCTTGCACACCTCTACAATGAGAGCGCTGCATGATGCGCACAAGAGTACAATACTTCCAGGAAAGGACTCAAGCATGGCTGATCGTGTGGGACAACAGCTCGGCAACTATCGCCTCGTCCGGCTCATTGGGCATGGAGGCTTCGCCGATGTTTACCTTGCTGAGCACGTCTACCTCAATACAAAGGTGGCTATCAAGATCCTGCAAACCAGAGTAGCGGATAACGAGCTCGAAGCCTTTCTCAAGGAGGCGCGTACCATCGCCAGCCTGGTACATCCTCACATTGTGCGTGTGACGGACTTCGGCGTGGCGAGCGACACTCCTTTCCTCGTCATGGACTTCGCGCTCAATGGCACCCTGCGCCAGCGCCACCCCAAAGGCACTCAGCTTCCACTGACTACCATCGTACCCTATGTCAGACAAGTAGCAGAAGCCTTGCAGTACGCTCACGACGAAAAGTTCATCCACCGCGATATCAAACCAGAAAACATGCTGCTCGGAAGGCGCAATGAGGTCCTGCTGAGTGATTTTGGCATTGCTGACATCGCCCAGAGTTCTCGTTACCAGGGCACGCAGGAATCTGCAGGCACCGCCGCGTACATGGCTCCCGAGCAAATCCAGGGCAAGCCGCGCCCGGCCAGTGACCAGTACGCATTGGGCATCGTCGTCTACGAATGGTTGAGCGGTGATCGCCCTTTTCAAGGATCTTTTACCGAGTTATGCGCTCAACATATCTTTGCCCCACCGCCATCTTTACACGAGAAGATGCCAGCGATCTCGCCCTACGTGGAGCAGGTGGTGATGACTGCTCTCGCCAAAGACCCCCGCCAGCGCTTTAAGAGCATACAGGCCTTCGCCAACGCCCTGGAGCAGGCCAGCCGTCCAGAAGAACCAGCAGCGGACCGGGCGCCACAACCCGGCCTCTCATCATCACCGGCTTCACCTTTCGAGCAGCCATCCGGGAATTCATCGCTCACTCTACTACAGACCCCAGAGCCTTCACTGCCTCCCTCAACACAATCTGCGAAGATCTCCGCGTCCCCGGCAGAAAATTCCCCCATTTCAGATATAGCATCTCGAGGCGACGAAGAACAAGCTGCCGTCGCAGTGGAACCGGAGACAGAGACACCTGGCAAACGGCGTCTCGTTTCGTGGAATAGCAATGCCTGGCTGAGATGGGGTATCGGTCGACAGCCGGCAATAGCCCTGATACTCGGGGTTATTCTCTATGCCATTCCGAACTACTTCATCGACCTCCTATACAAAAATAACGGCGCTTTTATGAGCACTGGTCCCATCATCTTTAACGAGAACATCGACACCGGCCTCTTCTTTATTGGTTTGGCTCTTATTGTCCCTCTTTTTTTCGGAGCTATCTCCGGACCCTGGGCCGGGCTTCTCATCATCCTGGCCGGTACCTATTTTGGCGATCGTCTCGCCGATTACAGTGTCTCCGCCTACTACGGGCTACCCTGGACGTGGTACGCGGGACATATCTTGATTGGTTTCATGGCTGGACTCGCTATATTCAAAACACTGGGGCGCTACAACACTGGACGAGCCATTATTATTGCAGTAGCTACCAGCGCAGCCGCGATCATAATGGGCTCGGCTTTCACTGCATATACTGTTACCTGGCTCTTAGGCGAAACGAGCGATGTAGCATGGTCGGGGTTCATCAAGTTATCCCTATCTTCCGCCATCGACCTGGTACTACTTCCCATCCTGCTGGTTATCTATAACGCCATCGCCAGCCGTATTCTGCCTTCTCTGCCATCGCTTGAGCCTGAAGAGGAGAAAAAAGGTAGCCGATCATGACGATGCCAACCCTTCACCTCCGCTTGCTCGGCGATTTCAGTCAGCAAGATGGCACCTGTTGGTGCGGCGGAACCACCTGGCAAGGGCAAATGGCCATGCGCATCAACGTATCGTCGTGGGCCACAAGCGACGCGGATGTTGAGCGCAGCCTGGAAGCGATGATCCGGGTTGCACGCGAGCTGGCGTAATCATCCATATCATTAACCTGATCATTATTGACATCTCCTCTCCGCCCACGTAAAATTTAGTGGGATACCTGCACATGATCGCAAAAAGCCAAGGCTTCGATTCGTACTTTGGGTTGCACTCTACGTTAATGTTTGGAGAATTTGCTTTATGTCCATGGTGCATAAATCATCCCATCCCACTCCTGGCAAAGCCCGGATTAGTATAGTTCCTAAAAATCTAGCGTTGTATTGTACTAGGTTCATGGAGCTACCAGCGGGCTTCTACGGAAGCAGCAGTTCGTCAGGTGATCACACCGTGAGATGTGGTTCCAGTCTTACGCTCTGTGGCTCCGGTTTAAGGGTAGCCGAAAGGTCAAGGTGATCGGAGCATGACAACCCTGGTGAACACTCGCGAGGAGCATATCACTCCGCAAGGAGGGCCTAAAGCCACTATGTCTGTCTATGTACGTAATCAGGATGGTCAACCGGTAATGCCCTGTACGCCAGCCAAAGCCCGCAAGCTCTTACGGGCAGGCAAAGCCAGGGTGGTGGAACGTTGCCCTTTTACGATCCAGCTCGAGTGGCAATGCGAGGGGGACGTTCAGGAGGTCACGGTGGGCATTGACAAAGGTAGCCACATCACCGGGATGTGCTGTGTCGGCAATGGGACAGTCCTGCTCGCTGCAGACATCCACCACCGCCGCGATGTCAAGGCCAAGATGGATGACCGCCGAGATCGGCGCAAGCGTCGTCGAGCGCGCAAGTGGTATCGAGCGCCCCGGTGGGCGAACCGAGCAGCAAGCACACGCAGTGGGCGTCTTCCTCCGTCTGTCAAGACCAAT
>WNGN01000436.1_pt1 | contig 33763 bp, 38 predicted proteins | sample 5400561 | NCBI WGS metagenome assembly WNGN01 (sample SAMN13153379, study PRJNA577476) | soil metagenome | isolation source: 115 cm soil or saprolite under Garry oak tree replicate 2 | place: USA:California | collected 2016-06-15 | reverse complement strand
GGAAACCCGAGCTAGGGGTCACGACCAGAAAGACGATGAATAGAAGTGAAGGAGTTGGGACGAATGGGATAACGTTACCAATAATGCCAAGGAAGAAGACTAGGAGGAGAGGATTGCCCGCGAAGAGTCCTGCAACCCATGCAATCCAGTCGTAGAGGAAGAACATGAAGCTAGTGACGGTGTCCTGTCGATAGCGATGTTTGAAAAGCTATCTGAACCCGGCAATTTTGCCAAAACCGGTAGGCATAGCCTTCAAAAACCCGAAGCTAAAACAACGCCTTGGACCCGAATGCCTCAGAAGGATGTCTACTCGAAGAAGATAACCTCAGAGGAAGAACAGAAGAATTTCGTCCTCGTACTGAAAGACCGACTCGCATTCTTCCCAGAGGAAGGAGAGACATTCAAGCTCATCCACAACGGCCAACCTAGAAAGGCGAAGATCGAGTCATACCCATGCTCCTGCAGAGGATCCGACCAGCCACACTCCCACTACTTTGTAAAGTCGAAGGGTCTCAGAGCAGGGGACAGAATCACGATTCAGCGCGACGTGAAGGGCGGAGGCCGCTACTTCCTTCAAATCCAACATCATCCCCGCAGAACCTAGGTTATTACCAAGTCCCGTTCGACTCGCGAACCGGCTGAACCGATGGTTCAAGTCGATCTGCTGGGCGGGATAGGAGAAATCGGCGGAAACAAGTTCCTAGTCGAAGACTCCGACTCCCGAATCCTCTTAGACTTCGGAATGAGCCTAGGCGCAAGAGGCCAGTTCTTCTCCGAACCCTTCCTCTCGCCAAGAGACAGACAAGGCCTCGTGACCCTCGGAATTCTGCCTGACATCCACGGGCTCTACAGAGACGAGGAAAATGCACGTATCGATGCGGTCGTCCTGAGCCACGCGCACATCGATCACTCAATGTGTATCTCACTGCTGAACAGAAGGATTCCAGTCTATTGCGGCGAGACTACACTATCGATTCTGAAGACCCTGTCGGAGATGCGACCGAGAGGCTTCGAGAACGACCTTGAAGGAATAGACTTCAAGACCTTCAGAACCCGCGATAGCCTGAGTTTTGGAAAGGTCCAGCTGGAACCAATCCACGTGGATCATAGCATCCCCGGATCCTACGCTTTCCTGGTTCATACCTCGAAGGGAACGATAGCTTACAGTGGGGATTTCAGGGCTCACGGACCAAAGTCGAACATGACCAAGGATTTCGCTGACGCAGCCGAAAGATCAGAGCCCGAGCTCTTTCTCTGCGAAGGGACCAATTTAGTCAGAGGAGATCTTCGGACCGAGCAAGAAGTATTGGAAAAATCCGAACATGTGGTCAAGAAGACAAAGGGAGCAGTCCTAGCTAGCTTTTCTTCGGCGGACATCGACAGGCTGAGGACCTTCCATGAAATTGCCGAAAAAAACGACCGACTCCTCGTAGTGTCGATGAAACAAGCCTATCTTCTCAGGTCACTCGCCAACGACAAACACCTAGATGTTCCGGATGTCATTGGGGACCCCCACATCGCCGTCTATCAGAGATCAAAGAAGACTTACTACAACTGGGAGAAAGACATTCTCAGTTCCGTGACCGTGAAGACATCGAAGGATATTCGGGAGATGCAGCCGAAGATAATTCTGGCCTCCAGCCCCTATGACATGAACGAAGTCCTAGACATACAGCCGGGTCCCGGCGGCGCGTACATCAACAGTAGCTCGGAGCCGTTCAATGAGGAGATGGAGATGGACCATGAACGGTTCACAAACTGGCTGAACCATTTTGGACTGCCCATGTACCAGATTCACAGTTCGGGCCACATGATGCCGACAGAGCTACGAGAGACAATTGCTCAGGTGAAGCCGAAGCGGCTGATACCTATCCATACTGAGCAACCTGAACTTTATCGTCTGTTCGTGAAGGATCTCACCATGGTCGAGCTGGGAAGCAAGGGCTCAACGGTCGAAGTTTGACCCTGGACCGGAGTTGGTCGAAGTTGGGTGACGAGGGAAAGCCTGCGACTTTGAAGGATGGACGAAGAGTGAATCTTCGTACCTACAAGGCTTCGGACAAGGAGGAGCTCGTCTCTATGTACGCGAGTCTTTCTCCGGATACTCTCAGGTGGAGCATGCCTCCCTACAATCGTGAGAGAATCGAGCGGATGACTTCCGACTTGGACAACAGAGTAATTGTCCTAGCGTTTGATGGTCAGAGAGTTGTCGGTCATCTTCAGATATCCCTCGCAACTAATGCCCGGTTTCGAGGCACAGGAGATCTCTTCATCTATCTGCATCAGGATTTTCAGAACGCTGGGCTGGGTGCGGCCTTGATGAATGAAGGAATCGCCCTGGCCCGAGCCCGACGAGTGCATAGACTCGAGCTGACTGTGGTCGCCGATAATCATCGAGCAATTAGATTGTATGAGAAGGTGGGTTTCCAGCGAGAAGGTGTGAAACGCGAGAACTACTTTGGCGAGGACGGTAAGTATCACGATGAGGTCGAGATGGGAATTCTACTCTGATTTCCAACTGCGAACGTGGTGAGATGAACGACAGAATCGAGCGATTCAGGCTTATTCTTCCAATTTAGGACCGTTTGAGGTCTAAAACAAAGAAGTTGCCGAATATCTGAGAGGTGCGTCTGACCTCCGTAGAGGCTGTCGATTTTCGGACTAGTTGTGCTTGTGTACTCGGTGAACTCGAGCTTTCCCGTTCTTCTTTCTGGCCCTAGTTCTCTCTTCCTCGACCGTTACGAGGAGGGTATCCCCCCTCTCAACACCCAACCGCTGGAAGTAGGACCTTGGTACGACTATTCTGAGGTCGTCGCCTTCGTTGATCATTTTGACTTCTAGCACACTGCTCATGCATTACCATTAGTGGCTGCTTGGTATAAGAACTGTGGACTGGTAAAGCTGTAGAACGATACCCGCGGCTATACAAATTTGTCATTGGGAACGTCGATACTAAGAGGAGTAGAATTGGTATGTGTCGCTACTTAGCTGAGTAGAATTAGTAGGAACTTGCGACGAGGGTCTAGGGTTTGACCCCAAGATACAATCCCCGACCCATCAGGCCCTCAGTGTCAAAAACGACCTCCAATCCTGCATCGCGGAAAGCATCAAGATACTCTTCATGGGTCCAGAGACCCATCAACTCTCTGTCAACAATATGCTGAACCTTGTTAGAAGTCCCGATAAGGTAGTGGAATTCTAACTCAGAGACTGGCCCCCGGACTTTGCCGATGTTAACTCGAGCAATCTTCAAGTTCGGCTTGTCAACGGAGTTGAGGCCCACAATTCCCTTCCTGAAGTCAACGGGTGTAATCCATGGTTCAAGAATCATCAAACCGCCAGGCTGAAGATGACCGGCCATGTTGCGAAGCGCCTTTCTCATACGAATCTTTGTCTTGACATGTCCAATGGCGCTAAACAGACATGTAATGATATCGAACTGAGTGTTGAGTTTGAAACTGGTCATATCCCCCCGGTGGAAGACGACATCAGGGTGTTTCTTGCGAGCGATACTTAGCATTTCAGGGCTGAAGTCTAATCCTTCGACATTGTAGTGTTGTTTCAGGTAGGCAATGTGATTGCCAGTTCCACACGCAACATCCAGAAGATGGTTGCCCTGAGATTTCTTGTGCTGCTGTACTAGGGTCTCAATTGTCTTAGCTTCTTTCTGATAGTTCTTGAAGTGGTAGATCTCGTCGTAGTAGTTTGCTAGCTGTCTGTACATTCGCAAGGATCTGGACTGGTGCCTCGACGACTATCCAGAGGTATCTGACGACTAGTTAGGTGTGGAGGGGCAGAGTGATGGATTCTTCAGGATGGACTAGCCCAATGGTTATGAGTTGGGTGATGCTTTCTAGAACTTGTACTCGAATCTCGGTGGGCGAGAGTTTCTTCTCGCTGGCGATGTCCGCTGTGATCTCGTCGATGGTCTTCTCTCCGCTACTCTTTTCCCAGAGGTTTGCGATATCTTCGCTACCCAAGTAGCGGACATTCGCCTCGTTGATTAGTACGATCTTCCCGTCAGGGTTTTTGGCGATGTGCCCCTTCTTTCTGGGCTTGAATGTGGTCGGATTGAATTCTATCGTGACAGGTTCCTGGGCGGCTTCCAACCGCTTCTTGGCCTCGGAGCTCATCTTGTCCGGGGTCCAGGGTGGCTCCCAAACGATCTCAACTTCAGCTTTTTTCACGCCTGGGATTTTCTCGATCTCCGTTTGAACCTGGTGCATCAAGTAAGCGTGAGCTGGACAGCCTACGGCGGTCAGAGTCATACGCACCTTAACATTGTCCTCATCGATCGCTACTCCGTATACGAGTCCGAGATCTACAATATTCACAGGTATCTCGGGATCATAGCAGTTGCGGAGCGCGTTCATTATCCCGTCCACGGTGAGAGATTCGGCCATGACAGCTACCTGGACAAGCTATGTCCGCGGGGACTAATAGATATGTTCTAACCTTGGGCGTACGAGAATCCTCGGAGATTATCGTTCCGAGTTAGCAAAGAATCATCCATTCTGCTTTGACGTCTCTGCTTTAGCGCGATGTTTGGTCATGGCTACATGGAACACTAGTCCGATGAGGATTAGGATCGTTGCTGCGGTGAAGAGATAGAATCCTAGTTGGAAGCCCCATGTGAGGGTTACTCCAAATATTGTTTCTGAGCCTGTCGATGAACTGATGCAGCCGTTTCCTTGACAGTTGTTGGAAGCAGTGTAGCTGATGAGTTCCGCGTAGCCTACTAGGCTGGCGACGGAGGTGACTAGGCTACCGGCGAGGATTCTGATTCGTGGTGTGAAGCTTCCGGCAATCGCCAGTGCAGTGGAGAGTAGCACGAGGACAAGAATGATTGGGCTGTATGTTGCGATCGTGTTGGAGAAGCTTGAGGCGTTGTTGATGTCGGGGTTGTGGCTGGGACCTCCAAAGAGCCCCCACATCGAGGAGCTAGAGCTGTCGAAGCCCGTGGCTGCGATTCCCCACCAAGGAAACAAGAGGCTGACGAGGGCCAGAATGCCCGCTATCACGCCGAGAAAGTTTACTCGTGGGAGCGTAGCGGCCAAAGAAATCCTTCTGTCCCGAGCTTGGGCCAGCATCAATGGTTTGGATATTAAGTGTCTTTGACAGAAACATGAGGTCTGAGCGGGTCGGCCGCCTGTCAGAAACTTTGTCAGCTTTTTGTAATCCATCGAGAACAGTAAGAAACGACCGGTCGTGAAGTTCATTGTCGCTGGCGGGCTCAACATCTTCGCCAACTGGAAACAGATTCAGACAGCTGCAATCGAGTCTGACCAGCTTGGATACTGGGGATTCGTCTTACCGGACCACTACATGTGGGGTCGGGATAGAGGTGGAGATTCTACTGTCGAGACTTGGACAGCCCTGACTTATCTGGCCGCAAAGACGGAGAAAATCCGACTCGGAACCCTCGTAACTCCCATCCCATTTCGCCCACCCGGAATGCTGGCGAAGACCGTATCCACCCTCGACCTCCTCTCAAACGGACGGACGATTCTAGGTGTTGGAGCGGGATGGTCCCGAACAGAATTCGAAGGATACAGCAAGTGGAATTCGAACAAGATCCGAGTCGACAAAACCCGCGAAGGATTAGACCTCATTCTGAAACTCTGGACACAAGAAAAGGTCGACTTCAAAGGAAAATTCTACCACGCCAATGGGGCATTCCTCGAACCAAAGCCTGTTCAGAAACCTCATCCACCTCTCCTCTTCGGAGGCATCGGTCCACGAATGCTCAGGACGGCGGGAGAATACGGGGACATCTGCATGATACCTGCCTTTCCGAATGTTGACAATGCCAAGTCGCGCAAGATCGTTATGGACGAAGCTCACCGCCGACAAAGAGCAGGAAAAATTTCAATGGCCGATATGGCACCCTTCCCGCGAGATCACCAATCAAAGTACGAACGAAAGGAGTATCAGAAACACGTCGAGGCAGCGAGCGATGCTGGCAGCAAATACTTCGTTACACCGTTCCCCCCGACAAACCTCCTGGGTTCACTTCTAGATTTTGCTGAGAACATCATACCATCCTTCGCCAACTAGGACATTGGCGTACGCAATCGAAACCTGACGAGAATCTCATTATCGGATAGAGTGAGGGTCTAACTTTTTTCAGAACTCAGCTGGTCATGCTACAACTTTAGCCGTAGCGACAGGCGCTAGATGGCCGTTCATTGCTAAAATCTCGTTATTCTTGAAGGATAGTGTTAGCTGCACCGTTACGGAGCTCGTGGGAGTGATCTGTAAGACTCCGTTGATGATCATAACCTTCAAGCTTCCGCTAGGAATGACGTAGGTCGCGCTTGCTCCTGTCGAGAAGTTGACCGTTATGTTCGTCATGTTGAAGCGAAGCGAATCGTATAGACCCGTTGAAAGCTTGACCGAGCCGAGGATTTTTGCCGTGCTCAGCACCGTCATCAAGTCTACGTTCTGCTGTGGCACATTTACTGTCTTCCACCCACTTGAATTGCCCTGGCCTACAGTCTGAATTTGGAATTGTGAGACGGTTACGTAGATGTGTGCGATCGAGGGATCGTACTGTTGGGAATTGCCTGGGGGAGCCAGCACTGGATCAGTGATGCTCAAGACGAGCACTCCTTCGACGTAATTAGTGTAGAACAGATAACCTACGACTCCCCCAATAATGATGATCGCTAGGATGACAGCGATCGGGCCTTTAGACAATGCCTACCCATGAGGATCTTCCCTCCAGTCGCGACTTAATACTACCGAACTCAACACTGTACGAGACAGGTACTATCTTACCTGAATAGACCCGACGAGCATGGAAACCCGACCTGAGTTTTTAGGATCAGACCTTGGATTTGAGGCATGCCCACGACCTAGGTGCTCGATCCAGTCATGTTAGAGGACTGGTTCCCTGCAAATCTTTTCGGTTCCTCATTCAGGGTTTCGCGTTCGTCCGGATTGTGCGACTCAGATTCTCTCAAACCCTGGTCTTGCGTGGTCTCCGAATGTCCAACTGCCTTACTGGGGATCGGAGAACGCTCGTGTTCTGAACACCATTTGGTCAAGGCTTCTTCGGCTGCCTTGCTAAGAGACCCGCGGCCATAACCATGGACGCTCATCGCGATCCGTCGGAACCTCTCGTTCAGACTGTTTGAGAGATAGATCTTCAATTCTGCCATTTCGCATCGACCTTTGTTACTTTGTCACTATGGGGACGAGTCTAAACTGGCTAGTGTAACATGGACCCTTAGATGGCGGGTTCCGGCACGGGTAACTTCTCAGCGGCCCTACCTGTCATTGGAAAAAGTGGTCGTAATGTCGAAGCAGTCGCAGTCAAGCCTCATGGACGATCTCCGACCCATAATGCCACCTCTCATTCGCCTGCTCGCAGGAATCATCGTACTCGTCGTTATACAAGCAACAGTCCTCGGCTTTCCAGGCATAACAGCTCTTATTCCCACCACCACATTCACAATCGCTGCTTTGGTGATCTTCACGCTCGGACTAGTCGTGTCCGCCATTGTGCTAAAGTTCGGAACACAACTGGCCACCTCTCTGGGCGATGCTTACAAGAGCTACCGCAGCTATACACCAATTATCGCTTGGCTGTTTCAGATGATAGCGCTGGTAATCCTCTACAATGTTTCCAAGCCTATCACAGCTAGCTACTTCGCATCAATCCCATGGGCCTATCCATTGATATTCCTGATGATAGCTATTGGACCAACCATCAAGGTCGTCATGAACACAGTCAACGCGCTTGAAGGCAAGAACACCTCCAAACACCTACTGACCAACTAGTTCCGCGAAAAAACCCTTCACTAGACCAGTTCTATCAACAGGGCCGGAAGTTAGGATAAACCCCCTTTTTGTTATCCTCCGAAAAATTCTTGCGTGCCCCGCTTTTTCGGGGCTTCTACGGGCAATTGCAGAGTTTTTCCAGTCCGGACTTGATCAGAATAATGGCGACAATCAGTGCAGTGGTCGCCGGTACTCCCACAACACTTGATACGAGAGGGGCTACAGCATACGCGAGCGACTGGAAATCCCCGTATTCACCTTTCTTGCTACAGTACCGCCAATCGATGCAAATCTTGGCCCTCAACTTCTCGAAGGACCCAGAGACGAAAGATCTGCCTCTTTGGACCGCGTTCTGCCTCGTTACTGTCGCGGTCTTAGGGAACTCTGGAGCGATTAGAGATCGGCCCAGTTCCTCGTAAAGGTCCTCGAGGTTCTTAGAGAGTAACTGTTCTATGTTGGAAGACATGGATCTGTCTCATTGGGAAGGCCGTACGTAATTAAGCATCAACGGTCATCAAAACTAATCCGAATCGCATTTCGGAAATTTAATGTGGCTCGGGTTACAAGCTCGTAGTCGATGAATCGCCATCGCTGAGATTCCAAATGTCGGAGGATTTTACGAAGCGTTTCACGGGGCGAGCTCTGTTCTATTCAACCTCGAGGCCTGGCTATCCAAATCGGATTCTTGATATTCTCAGAACCGAGATCGGTTTTGATGAGACCTACGTTGTGGCAGATATCGGATCCGGAACGGGTCTTCTCTCGGAGCTCTTCTTAACTAATTGTAACCGTGTGATCGGAGTCGAGCCCAATAATGACATGAGGATCTACGCAGAAAAGAGCCTTGGTAAGTTTCCAAAATTTCTCAGTGTAAAAGGAACGGCAGAACATACGAGTGTTGAGACTGCAAACATCGACCTAGTCACAGTTGGACAGGCACTTCATTGGTTCGACTGCGAAGCCGCATCGAAAGAGTTTGCAAGAATACTGAAACCGAACGGTTATGTCTGCATAGTTTACAACGACAGAAATAACGAGGATCCTTTCATGAAGGAATATGATGAAATCGTGAGCAAATACGCGAGAAACCGGGCGAACGTTCCAACGATCGACCACGCTTACTTGTCCAGGTTCTTCAAGAATCGCAAATACTCGAAATTCTCTATCCACAATGAACAATTTCTAGAGTTTGAGGGTCTCTTGGGCCGAATGACTTCTGCATCTTACATGCCAAGCCCGTCTGATGAAAAGCGGTTCGCTGCTTTGAAGGAAGATGTTGCTCGTCTCTTCAGGTCATATGAGGAGCTAGGCAAGGTCAGAATGCTTTACGAAACTACGGTTTTTCTCGGAAGGCTTCACTAATCTCTCTAAATACACAGTCGTGGTAAACGGCAGAGGGTTTCTAGTTCCTTGAAGGGGTCCGATCTGCTAGTGCGATGCCTGGAGAACGAGGAGGTAGAATTTGTCTTTCAGGTTCCAGGTGAGGAGACTCTTGCTATCACCGACTCTCTCGGCCAATCGAAAAAGATCAAACTCATCACAGTCCGCCATGAACAGGCCGCGGCCTTCATGGCGGGAGTCTACGGCCGTCTCACTGGCCGCCCGGGAATATGCGTCGCGACACTGGGGCCTGGTGCTACAAATCTTGCCACTGGAATCGCAGATGCTAACGTAGACAGAGCACCCCTAATCGCCGTGACAGGTCAGGCAGCTCTGGAACATTTCCACAAGGAGTACCATCAATACGTCGACGTGGTCAACATCTTACGCCCGATTACGAAATGGAACACTCGAATTTTCAAGGCGGACACGATTCCCGAAGCTGTGAGGAAGGCTTTCAGGACCGCTGAAGCGGAGAAGCCTGGCTCGTGCCATCTTGAGGTCCCAGAGGATATCGCGGACGAAGCTGCCCATACTACCCCTATCCCCCAGATTGCTGGTCCGGAACAAGCTCGTCCCACGACCGGTCAGATACAACAAGCTGCCCAACTCATCAACAAGTCCAAGACGCCCATCATCCTTGCCGGCAACGGCATCATTCGTGCAAGGTCGACTGCTTCCTTCCGAGAGTTCCTGGCCGAGGCGAAGATACCAGTGGCTCATACCTTCATGGGCAAAGGGGCGCTGCCTGACGATAATCCGCTCAGTCTATACGCCATCGGACTACCCTCCCAAGAGCTGGTCAGCAAAGCCTTCGAACTCGCGGACCTTATTCTTGCAGTAGGCTACGATCTCGTCGAATATGCTCCGTCACTCTGGAACCCACGTAATGATAAGACGATAATTCATGTGGATAGTACGAGCGCTGAGATAGACACCAACTACCAGCCGAGCATACAGCTTGTCGGGCATATCGGCCAGACACTATCAATTCTAACGGGCCAAGTCAAACCCCGACCGAACAATTTCGCAAAATCTGTTAGGGACAGTATTCTCGCAGAAGCCACTGCCAAATCGCAAGACGACTCGTATCCGCTGAAACCGCAAAGAATTCTGCATGACCTACGAGAAGCCTTGAAGCGAGATGACATTCTCGTCAGCGACGTGGGCGATCATAAGCTCTGGATCTCACGACTGTTTCCAACATACGAGCCGAAGACAGTACTCATCTCCAATGGCTACGCGAGCATGGGCATTGGTCTGCCTGGAGCCATAGCCGCCAAGCTAGTCCATCCTGATCGAAATGTCGTTGCGGTGTGTGGAGATGGAGGATTCCTCATGACAGCCCACGAACTAGAAACTGCCGTCCGGCTGGGAGTAGGCATTACCGTGGTCGTGTTCCACGACAACGCCTACGGATCAATCAAGAGAAAACAGCTGGCCCGTTTCAGCCGCGCTTCAGGAGTGGACTTTGGAAATCCGGACTTTGTCCAATTGGCCAAGTCGTTCAACGCTCAGGGCTATCGTCCGAGCAGAGCTTCCGAACTGGCCTCCATCCTCGATAATGCTCTCGACTCGCGTATGCCTAGTGTTGTTGATGTCCCAGTGGATTACTCGTGAGATCTCCGTACGAATCAGCGACAGCCTACGGCTTGCCTCTCAGTCTCAGGGTTCTGAGGATTACCCAGTAGGCCAACGCACCTAGGGCTGCGAGGGGGAGTGACGTAGCAAGCAGATTAGAGAGCAAGGTGGTGTTTAGTAACCCGCCGCTAAAGACGGAATCTCTAAGCGCAGTAGCAGCTAGGCTGAGAGGGTTATAGTCAGCAATCGTTGCAACTGGTGCTGGAAGATATCGGGCGATCGTCTGAGCTGAGTAGAAGATCGTGCTAATGGTAACGAGAGTTACTTGAAGGGCCTGGGCATAGACCCAGTATATTTCGCCCCGTCTCGAGATACTCGCGAAGAAGGCTGCCAGACCTGCGATTCCGGTTGCGAGAACGAACATGAATGGAAGCAGCAATATTGCGTTCAGGATATTCTGGGGATGAACTGCGAAGGAGGCGATTATCAGAAGCGCAGACGAGTAGACCACTCCTCCAAGGCCTCCGGAAATAATGTAGGCGACAACCAGTCCCGATGTTCTGATGGGCAGAGTCATGTAGTATTGAACTACCCCCTCCCGTAGCGCCAGCCAGATTCTCCGTCCTGTGTCGGTGGCAGCTGTAAAAAGCCCCACGGTCACAATGCCGGGAACTAAGAATGAGAAGTATTCGGGGCTGATCATCCTTCCTAGGACTAGGGCAGTTACAAGCATGTCAGATAGACTGAGGCTAATCAAAACGGCCATCAGCCACTTAGTTCTGAAGAAGTATGAGAAATCAGTTCTCGCGACCAACAGTAGACGAGAGAACTCGCTCAAGCAGCCTTGACTCCCTCTATGATCTTGTCCACAATCCTCGCACTAAGAGATAGAGTACTGACAGCTATCGCGGTGACTACAACGGCAGCTACCACTGGATTGAGAAGGTATTTCGGGTCGAAACCTAGAACCCACCTAGTAAGATCGGCTCCGTATGTTAGCGGACTGAGAACAGAGACTGGAGAGTAATAATTGGGCATTATAGCAAGGGGGTAGAAGACAGTGCTAAATCTGATCAGAAGAGCGGAGAGCCCCGCCAAGACCGCCATGTAAATGTCCACGGCTTTGAAAGCGATGAAAGACAATGATACCATCGTCCCGGTTATTCCCAATCCTAGAAGAAACAGGGCTAGCAGAGCGAAGAGAGCTCCTGAGACTGTCAGATTTCCCCAGATGAAGAGGACCGCTAGCAGCGGCGGCGCTACTTTCAGCAGCGTGTTCACCACTCCATAAATTGCCTGGGCGACTAGGAAACCACTCCTTGAAACGGGGAGAGATAGGAAGTACGGTAGTTCTCCTTCGTGGGCGTGTTCGACGAAGTGTCGACCTACGTCTTCTGCTGATTCGAAGACGACGATTACCATCAGCCCGATGCTGTAGAAGAAGAAATAGTTCGGTAGGCTAGAGCCTACGAGTCGGGATATGAGGGACCCGTAGATGGCTAGTTGTAGGGCGAAGAGAGCCCAAGAAAGGATGAACCAGGTTGGATCACCTAGAAGGACTCTGATGTTGAAGGCGGCGAGATTTAGTACTCGATTCATTGTTGATCGACAAGAGCTTTGCCTGTGAAGTGAAGGAAAACGTCATCGAGAGACGGCTCTGTTATCTTGATCGACGAGATTTTCGCGCCCAAGTTGTAACTGGCAGAGGTCATTTTCGGAACCCAGTCCTCCGCTCTCGAAACCTTGGCCCGCAACTCGTTACCTTCTGGAGACAAGGCCAGTGCTCCGCCCAAGCTCTTGAGCTCCGCCACGAGCTTGTCCGAAACAGGGTCCTCGAAGCCAACCTCCACCACGTCTCCGCCGGCGATCGCGTCCTTCAACTTTGGAATGGAGTCACGCACTACTAGATTGCCCTGGTGGAGAATCGTTACCCTGTCGGCCAGATACTCTGCCTCCCTCACTTCATTTGTAGCAACGATCACCGTGGACCCTTGATCCCTCAACTCTCTAATCTTGTCCCATATCTTCCGCTTGCCTCTCAAATCCACCTGGCTAGTTGGCTCGTCGAAAATGGCGAGCTTAGGTCTCTGGACTAGCACCTTAGCGGTCTCTAGCCTCTTCGCTTGGCCTCCGGAGAGATGCATGAACTTCTTGTCGCGCGATTCCCACAATTCCAAGTCCTTCATCGTCTGCTCGATTAGATCCCGACGCTTCACAGGGTCGATGTCGAACATTGAAGCATGAAATCTCAAGATCGAAGAAGGTTTGTGACGCCAGAACCCTCGAGCCTCCTGAAAAGCGATTCCCATAACCTCACGAACTTTTGTGCCCTCCTCGACAACGTCGATCCCCATCACCTTCGCTGTGCCAGATGTCGGCTTGAGAATAGTGCAGAGGATCATCAGGAGAGTGGTCTTCCCAGATCCGTTAGGGCCTAGAATTACCATTATCTCGCCCTCATCCACCGTAAAGTCTAGGCCTCGAAGAGCATCCGTCTTCCCATATCTCTTCGAAAGACTGAGAGTCTCCACTGCGAACAAAGATGGTAGCAGAATCCAGGAAGTCGGCGATAAAAACATTCGAAGAAATCAACTTCGAAATATCTTCTTCTCAAGAGAACATGAAGAAACGGTTGCCATGTCCTAATGCGAGAGGTCTTCAACACAGACTCAATTCATCGTGGACGACCAGAAACAATTAGTTCGTTGTAGCCCTGCCGTCCATTACCTGCCGAGTTGATAGGGCGATTTACCGTAACCCTCTTTATCTCGAAATCACGGTAGAGATGTCTGGTCAGCGGCGTCTCGGAATTTGAGAGAAGGACTGTGCAGCCTTTATCGACCAGTTTCCCGAATTCTTCAGCTAGATCTTCTTGGTCCTTCTCGGAAAAACCGCCGGCAGTGTAATCTGTGAAGGAGGAGGTCTTGCTAGGTGGCTGATAAGGAGGGTCTAGGTATACGAAATCGGCCTTTCCGCATGACATCAATGCATTCTTGTAATCAAAGCTACTCAGCTCGGCTCTCGTGTTTTCGAGTGCGTAACTGACCGTTCGTATTTTGTCTGAATCGAACAGTCTTGGGTTTTTGTACCGGCCGAAGGGCACGTTGAACAATCCCTTCGAGTTGACCCTGTAGAGACCGTTGTAACAGGTCTTGTTAAGAAAGATGAGTCGAGCTGCTAACTCGATCCGATCCGTGGGTCGCCAATCTCTCTTGCGGTAGAAGTAAGCGCTCTTGTCTACTGACGAGTCATATTCGCTTTGAAGTATCGATAGGAGCCGCATCAGTTCCTCGGGGGATTCCTTGATGATTCTGTATGTGGTGATGAGATCCTCGTTGGTGTCAGATAAATGCGCATTGAACCCCATGGTCCTCGCGCATATTCCCAAAAAGAGTGCGCCTCCGCCCAGAAATGGTTCGTAATAGTCTGATAGATCCGGTGGCACGTTGGGCAACAGGTGGGGTAGAAGACTCTTTTTTCCCCCTGCCCATTTGACGAACGGTGAAAGGCGTTGTTTGCCGGTATCTACTCTAAGCTGAATGCCTTCGACTGTTTGAAGCACGGGGGTAGTGACCACTCGGGCATCCCCGGACATCTGGCTAATAAGCCAAGGCACCAGAAACAGCATGAGAACTCACCAGTGTCCCAAAAATTCCGAAATAGCAGATCTTGGCACTCTCGAAACGTCTGTCGCTGTTGTGAACCAATGTGAGAGACTGTCACACCCTCCCTCTAGGATAGCAGAAACAGACCCCTTCTGTCCCTAGATATCCCGAGCCAGGTGGCCACATACACAACGTGCTCTCATAGGCTCAATTGGAAAGCGTTAAATTTGGAGGAAACGGTTCGCTGCGAGGGTTTTAGGTTTTGAAAATACTTCTACCCTTGCTTCTTCTCTCGACGCTCGGAATGCTAGCAGCGCTACCTCATATTGCAAATGCTGACGATAATGGCCAGAACGAAGGCGCCCACCACCAGACTGGCCAAGAGACGAATCAAGAAGGGCTTACGATACGATTCCACATTCGCTTAACCGGAGACCAGCAGGTGCCAGTAGTCGACACGGCGGCGTTCGGATTTGCTGAAGTGCAACTCAGCGAGGACAACAACACTCTGTCGTTCGAAGTAGTAGTTTGCAATGTCGCTAACGTCATAGCTTCCCACATCCACGTCGGCGCCGCGGGTACCAACGGACCAGTCGTTCTACCATTCTTTGGCTCTCCGACTCCGTTCAATAGCACAAGAGGATGCGACACTCTCGCCGAAGGCACTCGAACATCACTCAACCTCGTAGCTCGCCCCGATGCAGGGATCAACACTTGGACGGATTTCATCAACGCCCTGGTTGCCGGGAATACCTACGTCAACGTGCACACAACAGCCCATACAGGTGGAGAGATTAGAGGTCAGCTAGTACACGGACAGGACGACGAGAACGAACAAGTCGAAGCAAGCGACGAGTAAGCCGTCAGCGCAAACAATTTCCCTTTTCTTTTCATCTGCCTGAGGGGCTACTCATCATGGCGTCGTTAGAGTCGAAGGCTCTGGTATTCTCTCTCACAAGGAGAGCCCAAAGTCGTCTGTAGTTGTCCAGTGTAGAGATCCATGACTACTGAGACTACTGTGCGATACCTCTCGTCCACGGGAAATGATAGGTTCTCGTGGCGACAGACAGATTCCGGTTTGCCGTCATGATCCCTCAGCATCTCCTCAGCCTTCGTCATACTCATCTTCCCATTCCCAGTTCTCATCTGCCGCAGAAGCCGGCTTATTCTAGCGAAGCGGTGAAGTGTTGACTTCCGTTCCTCATCCAGCACTTGCTTGACCCCTAGCCGTTCAGGACTGAAGAAATGATTCGTGTGTGCCAACACTCCATCTTCTGGAGAGAGGATGCCAGTCGCTTCAGGAGCGGATTCAATATCTACAATCTTCCCAGCCCCAAGTTTTGTCTGATAGCCGACTACAAAGTTCGCGGAACATGACCTCCTCCCGCGGGTTATTCTTGAGATCGCTTGCGAGAGAGTTTTCGCCCCGAGAATTTCCGAACATCTCACGTGGAACGGCTTGCGCAGTCTCTCCCAGTCATCCTTGTTGGAGATCAACCCATTAATCGCCAATCCTATTCCTGCAGAATTCATGCCGATTTTCCCCCCAACGACCCCTGCCTCTGTGAAACAGAGAATGTTGGGACCAGTAGTGGGACGAATCTTGAGAAACAGTCCTTCCACCTGGGGAATCCAGTCCCAGTTCTGAGCCATCAGCAAGTGACGATTCACCGTTGCTTCGGGCATCGCTCCAAACGCCGTGCAACCGTCGACACGCGGCACTGGCTTCAACCCTATCTTTGCGAACTGGCTGTACATCAGCTCATATCGAACGTTTAACGCAGTAATCTCCAACAGCCTCGTGTTTGAGCCTAACGCGACTCCTTCCATCGCTCGAGCATAGTCAGGGCTGACCCGTCGGATCACCCGCAGATATCTTTCGGCCCGCCTAAGCGCCTCATCTCTTGACAGCGAGGTTTCGTTCTTGAAACGGCGGAAGTAAATTTCGAGATTGCGGTGAATCTTGTCTTGAGCTTGCTGTCCGTGGCGGTATCCTATCTCGTACGGAGAACCCTTCAGCCTTAGAACAGGCAGTCTCATTTCTCTCTCGAAGATTTTCCTACTCCAGATTTTTCTCGAAAGTTATCCAAGCGAGATCTCGTTTGAATCCCAGCTTCATGTTGATGGCTAGCATGCCCTCGTTTGTTGATGCGTTGAAGGTTCGAATGTTATCAAACCCGTTTCTCCTTGCAAAGTCTAGGACCCGTAACTTCAGGGCCACAGCTATCCCTTTTCCTCGATACTCCCTTAGAACTCCCGTGAGCCCTTGGTAGAGACTCCTAGGCTCCTTCTTGAGCCGCCAAACGACGCTTGTCCCGACGTACCGGTCCCCATCTTTAGCAATCATGTACGCTTGTGGAATGAGGTTGGGGTTCTTCATCTCAAATGCAAGCCACTGATCGTAAGGAGTGTCCGTCGGAGTGTCAGCTATCGGGACGTCTCTGAACGCGGTCTGCACAAGTTCGTACAGCTTCGTGTAACACTCCGAGTCCTCCCGCAGTTCTTGCTCCAGAGTCGAGAACTCGATTCCAGCCTGAGAAGCCTTAATTGAATATTTTTGGAACTCTGAAGTGTTTACTTGATATGGGTCGATGGTCGATTCCCAGCCACGCATCTTTTCATTGAATCCCCGCTTCTGCGCGAAGGCGATGGATCGTGTCATATTCTCCCTGATTCCCATCCAAGCAGCAATCGCACTGCGTTCATCGAAATCGTCCTTGAGTTTGTTGTAGATCGCGCGACCAATGCCTTGGCCCTGGTGCTTCGGATCGACCCAGCCGTCAAACCAGAATTTTTTCGGATGAAACATCCATGGAGGATTCCACATCTCCCCAAAACCCACAGCTACGCCGGTTGAGGAGCTTACGCAAGCATAGCGTTTGAAATAGTATTTTGTCTTGTCAAGACTATCATCGTAAAATCGCCACTCCTCAACACTCCTCGCTCGCTCAGGAAAGATCGCATCATAGATTTCCGCCAACCTCCGGTAATCAGAATTCTCGAATCCTCTTATCTCAAGGGAGAGAGTACGCTGGGCCAAGATACTGACAATTCTTCCGACGCCGATGTTAAACTCTTTGCACGCGACCGTCCACTCGATCGTAATGCACACCCCACACTGTTAATGAGAGAGATTGACAATATTCTTCGCAAGCCCTAGTTATGCCAAGTTATCGTGAGGGATTCGTAAAGTTGCTCTACGGCATAATCCTGGCACAGTTCCTAATCATCGCCATATTGCTAGGAGGATTCAGCAGCGAGTATCTCTCCAACGTCTACTTTCGAATCTGGGTGGACAACAATTTCCCTCAACTGGGACTTCTCTTGACCGGACAGGTCGACGCTCTCCTCGTCGGAATGGCTCTCGGCGGCACCATTCTGCTGATTCAGCGGACGAAGCACGAAGCTAGAATGGACGAAGGAATCGCCGCGAATCTCGCTCAGCCCGGTTCATTGACGCAAACCCCTGAGCTACTTCCGAACCATGCCACACCATCGAGAAAGAGCGAAGTGGCGAAGGAAACACCCGAACAGGTTCTTGGAGAGCTAGAGAAAACGGATTTCTAGAACCTACCGATTCCTAGAACATGACCCTATGATGGCGACTCTTTGGTTTCCGAAGTCTGCGTCCCAATTTTGAACCATGGATCCACCTCTAGGGCTCTAACTTTTGTCTCTGAAACGGGAAGACCGTCGTCACGAAGGCTTTGCAGAAATGCGTTGGCTCGACCCCTCAGCTCCGCCAGGCGCGTTTTGAAAGTGGAGAAGCCCTCTCTTTCGCTTTCTAGGCTAGCCAGATCTCCTTTCGCAACTAGTCGAAGGGTCTCCTCGGCCACTTTTTCGACAAACTCACCGTAGAACTCAATGAACTCGTTAACAACCTCGAGCAGATCGTACTCGATCATCGACGCTACCTTTCGGAGAAGCAACCGGACCTTCTGGCGCATTGAGAAGTACCAGAGCTCAAGTGTGAAGTAGACTTCTTTGATCTTCTCGCTCGTCGCATTCGCGAGCTGAGGGGTAGTCAACGTGCTTGACCCGAAACTTGCTTTGTCCAGTAATGTGACAACCATCTCGTTGCCCGCACCGGCGCCTTCTTGGAAGTTTAACCAGCCGAAATCATCCACTAGACGCTCTAGCTTCCTAAGAACCGAGGCCCCTCTACGCTGGGCTTTGCCCGAATAGTCGAACCAACCCCAGAGCACCGCCAATGAGACAATGACGGGAGCACTGTAGTAGAGGGAGACTTTGTTGAATATGATGAGCGCCAAGAGAATTGGCTGGGGAGCAAGAAGCAAGACCTGCCCTTTCGCGAAGCTCGCGATGAACGCCTTCATTTCATGATTCCTAGATAGTTATCTCAACCGCCTAGAAATTGGCAGTACAAACTCAACGATCACGGCCACTGTGATGAATCCCCAACCTCCTTGAATCAACTCTCGGGTTCCATCAATTGTTCCGAAGAAGACGAGAAGGAATCCGAACAGCAAAGCTACTGCTGGGAACGCGGACGTGAAAGCCGCAAGCGTGGAACCCAATCAGCAGTCACTGTGGAATGGTACTCGCACCCGGAAAAAGGGGTCCGATGTAGAAAACCTAATAGTAACCCAAGTTGACGGATGAGCCACTCCTCGCCATACGAACGATGGAGAACCATGCAGCCTCTTTTGCTCGCTAGGTTCCTGTAATAGTAATCTGACCGTTTACTGTTGACAGTTTTACGTCGGCTGCTCCGTTCCCAACGGTAGCCGTAACCTGGGTACTTGTCTTTGTCTGATTACTCAGTACAAGATTCGTTGTCTGAATATTTCCGTTGACGAGAGACGCGGTCAGCTTGAATGAGGATGATGATGGAACGGCGACTTGCACGTTGCCATTTTGAGACGACATTGTATAGGTCCCTGCCATGATCGGTGTCGAAAAAGTGCCTGCGATGTTACCGTTGGTGGTCTGCGCTGAAAAGCCGCCGCCTGCACAAATTGAGCAGCTGAAGTCTATGTCGCCGTTGGATGAGGAGATGCTTGTGCCGGTGACATTGAGACCGGTTGCTTGAACCTGTCCATTTACGTTGTCTACGACGAGCTTGCTAATGCGCACTGAAAGTGGTATGAACACGTCGATTTTGACAGAATATGTCTGCGAGATTAGAAAGGCAGCATTGTTGGGAAATTGGGCCTGGAACATGATGTTACCATTCATGCTTGAGTTGACAAGATTTACCCGTGCGGGGGACGATCCCAGACCCTTCGCCGTTACGGTGCCATTGATCAGGAAGCTGGTTTGTCCCCACGGTGCGAGTGTCACCGCACCGTTGATGTTTGTGACTTCGAGTGTGTAGTTGCTTGACTGGTCGGCGGCCGTGCTGTAGCTAAACTTCTTGGTAGAAACGATTGCAGACGATTGATAGATGAGTGTGAACAAAACGCCAACAACCACAATGACAAGGATTACGATTGCTATTACCCATCGGTTGAAATTCGTTTTTTCTGGTATCGGGCGAGCTAGCGTTGTGCCTGGCGACGGCCCAGTTGCGAACTGCCCTGCCAACTCTAATCGCTAAGCCCTTACGCGGTCGCTCTCTCGATCTCTTGCATCTCGTCACGTGAGAGAATCAGCTCTGTTCCATCCTTCATTTCTCGGGCCTCCTTCTCGCTACGTATTCCGATAATCGCCCCTGTCAAAGCAGGGTGCATCAACTCCCACGCGATGACAACGTCCACCATTTTCTTGCCATGAGCACGAGCAATCTTTGACAAGGCTCCTCGGACCCTCTCCAGTTTGGCCTGGTTCTCTGGTTGAGCATACCAGTGGTTTCTACGAAAATCCTTCGGGTCCAGAGATGCTAGGCTGAAATTGTCGGAGAGAAAACCCTCAGCTAAGGATCCCCAGCCCAGGACGCCGATCTGATGGCTCAGAGAGAAGGGCAGGATATCCTTCTCGATCTTTCTCTGGAGAGGGTTGTACTGAACCTGATTCGCTGTGACAGGACCGATTCGCTCCGCCCTCTCGACGAGATCAACTGTGTGGTTCGACAAACCACCGTTCCTGACCTTTCCCTGACGAATAAGATCCTGGAGTGACTTCCAAGACTCTTCGATAGGAGTTGCCGCATCCATATCATGAAACTGTAACAGATCGATGTGGTCGGTCTGTAGACGTTTTAGGCTGGCTTCAACTTCTTTTCTGACCGTTTCTGGCTTGTGATTCTCAATTGAACCACCCTTACCGTCGGGCAACGTCCCGCATTTTGTAAAGACGTAGACGTCGTCCCTTCGACCTTTGATCGCCTTGCCAACGATCTCCTCCGCCTTTCCCCATCCGTAAAATGGCGCGGTATCGATCCAGTTCACTCCCTCGTCCAAGGCAGTGTGGATTGCTTGAATGGCCGATTTTTCGTCTTGGGGTCCCCACCAGACTCTCCACTCCGGGGTCGAGCCTATCGGAGCGGTTCCTACTCCGACTTTGGTAATCTTGAGATCGCTCTTGCCAAGACGTCTAGTCTCAAGCGTCAATCCCGTTCGAACGAAGCGGGTCTGAAAAACGACTATTTCTACCTTGAACCAAGATGCGTCATGGCCCGGGGACCCAGAGTATCAGCTGCTTATGGCAGCCGGGACACTCTCTCGGTGTCCTTGCAAGCCCGAACCCGAACGGTTTACAGCCGCTTGCGCATTTCCAGTAGCCCTTACTGAACAATGGCTCCTCGCCGACCAAAGCCGCCGCTGTTTCAATGAAACCCTGGATGTATGCGCCGCCCATTCGTTGACGGTCGGCCTCTTCCTTCTGCTGCTTCCACCGCTCCTGTCGCTCAAGAGTCTCAGACATGATGCGGAACCACCCCTTCTAGCTTTGCAATATCAAACATGTTGCGCCTGCAGACTGAATATGTCGCAAGTTAACAGACCGCGTTGGACTCGAATGGCGCAAGTTTCCCGAAACGGTCGATTATTGCTTTAGTTTCTCGCGGTAATGCTCTCGCAACTTGGCAATCTTCGGCTCGATGACTACTCGGCAGTAAGGTTGCCTGGAATTCTTCGCGTAATACTCCTGATGATAATCCTCCGCCTTGTAGAACTCGTGATAAGGCACAACCTCGGTAACAATCGGTTTCTTCCAGACCTTCGACTCGTTGAACTCCCGAACAACTTGGCGAGCAATCTTTTCCTGCTCCGGGTTGTGATAGAATATCGCTGAGCGATACTGGGTTCCCACATCGCCTCCCTGCCGGTTGTAGGTTGTTGGATCGTGGGTTGTGAAGAATATCCGCAGAAGATCCTTGAACGATATGACACTAGGGTCGAACGTTATCTCAATCGATTCAGCGTGTCCAGTGTCCCCCGTGCAGACCTCCTCATACGAAGGATTGGGAACGTTTCCGCCCGAATAACCCGACTCGACTTTCGCGACACCCTTCAACTGGTCGAAGACCGCTTCTGTGCACCAGAAACAACCGGCGGCAAACGTGGCCACTTCTAGAGCATTTGAAACGCTTGCTTGCTCTGACCTCTGCGTCATGGGTTTGTGCGCCTTACCCCCCTAGTATGTCTGGGGGCTATCTGAACATTCTCTCCCCGAACCCGCGAAGCGAGCCTTCCCGTCCAGTCTGACTTTTACCATTCACGGTTACCAGATCCGTTACCAGCTAGGAAACATGAAAAACAGTTGATCCTCGCGACAGAATAATGCACTTTTGGGAATTCCTGCAACATGCAGGATCCCCTTTCGAAAAAGGGGCCAGATTACTTTCACTACTCACTCTGGGAGATAAGCCGTGACTAGACTATCCCCGTTCCGATAGTCTTTGGCTGAAGAGATAGTAAATATTCAAGACCTTAACGGTGTTGGACCTGTAACCGCGGGCAAACTCCGGGACGCGGGCTACGACTCCATCGCATCATTAGCCATCGCGCCCATACGCGAACTAATCGAAAAAGCAGGCCTAGAGAACAGCGTCGCCCTAAAAATCTCCCGAGCTGCTCGGGAAACGATACAGACAGACTTCGTCACCGCCAAACAGCTCTACGAGAGGAGACTGAACCTCCAGAGACTCAGCTTCGCATCCACCAATCTTGACAAGCTCCTGGGAAACGGGCTTGAAACACAAGCTATCACAGAGTTTGTCGGAGAATTCGGAGCAGGCAAATCACAGATTTGTATGAAGCTCAGCGTCAACGTCCAGCTACCATTCAAAGACGGCGGCCTCGAAGGCAAAGCCCTCTTCATCGACACTGAAGGAACATTCGCAGCGCAAAGAGTCTACCAGATGGCCCAGGCCATGGGACTGGACGCGGACAAGATACTCGACGGCATCATTTACAGCCGCGTCTACAACAGCGACCACCAGATTCTCACAGTCGACCACGCATTCAAAATCTGCCAAGAAGAAAACATCAAACTCCTAGTCGTCGACTCGATCCTCTCCCACTTCAGAGGCGAATACATCGGGCGCGAATCCCTAAGCGAACGCCAACAACGCCTAAACAGCCACCTTCACAAACTCCTCCGAATAGCCCAGGCCCTCAACCTAGCAGTCGTCATAACAAACCAGGTCCAGGCGAACCCTCAAGCGTTCTTCGGCGACCCAACGCGTCCCGCGGGCGGAAACATTCTAGCTCACGCTTCCACACACAGAGTCATGTTGAAGAAAGCCAGCCAGGGACTACGTGTAGCAAAAATCATAGACTCACCTTACCTGCCAGAGTCTGAGACCTACTTCCAGATCACTGCGAAGGGCGTGGAAGACGCCGCTCCAAAGAGCAGACGCGACGAATAGAGAAATCATAAGGATCTGCAATGGAGACCCGCCGAGCCGTTGATCCTCTACAACCAAAGACTTGGCAGCTAGACCAGGTAGAGAACGGCAATGAGGGCTACCTGTACCATTGTATTCTCTGCGACGAAGCTCTAGTCCTCTCGAAACAACAAATCAATCCCAGAAAAATCAAACTAGTCTTCGAAGGAACCTGTCCTAGCTGCGGCTTCGAACTCGACAGAGTCTTAAGCTGCCGAGCCTCTCGCCTCCCAGCGGGAAGACGCCTCCTCACCAGCCTGAAATGTAGAGACCCAGAAATCCTGAGAGAGCCAGACGCTCAGGTCGAATACCAAACCCGTCGTGGAAGCAACCTCCCCCGAGACCTCCAACCCGGCATAACCACCGGGATAGACTCTCTAGACAAGGCACTGATTCTCAAAAAGGGCCAGTTTGTATTCATCGAGGGTGAGCCATCGCATGCTCTTTCTCTCCTCCTCTGCGTCCGAGCAACACTACCCCATGGCCTGAATAGCGACGTTGTTTTCATAGACGCAGGCAACCGCTTCGACACGTACACTATCTCTCAGCACATCATCAACCTCGGACTAGAAACTAGACCAGTGCAACAACGTATTCATCTCAGCAGAGCCTTCACACATCACCAAGTTCACAGCCTCATCGTGGAAAAACTAACCGCAGCATTAGATGCGTATGGAGCTAGGTTCGCTGTCGTCTCTGACATCACGGCCCTCTTCTGCGATCCTGATGTACGAGAAAAGAAAGAAGCACTGGATATTTTTCGCAGAAGCGTACAGTTTCTGGGAAAAACGGCTGAGCAGAGAAACATGCTGATCGTAGCCACAAATCAGAAGGCGAGAAACAAGACAATGACCGACGCTTTGATGCATACTGCCCATGTTTCTGCGAGACTGAAGGACAAAGGAGCCTATACACAGCTCATCATAGCCCGTCATCCCTTCACTCCTCAGAAGGAAAACGAGGTTGTCACACTGGACAAAACACTACCTGGTTACCAGTAGCCCTTCCGTTACTTTCCCACTAGTTTCACATCTGTTTCACATTCGTTCTTCGTCCTGCTCTTCCGTATTAGTCCGAGAATAGAGAATCGCATCTTGACTCTTCGTGAAGCATCTGGGCTGGATTCTCGACCTCTACCACAAACCAGGCCAGATGGTAGTATGGCTGAAAAAACCCGATGGAAAGTGTGTAAGGCTCACGGACTCTTGGAAGCCGAGAATACACGTAGGAGGCGACTACCGCGAGCTAATCGACCTTGCTTGCAAGTCCTACGTTGAAAACTCTATTTTTGTCGACAAATTTGAAAGGGCTGGCGACATAGAAAAATCCCGAGTCCTTGAGGTCGTAGTGGAGAATGATGAGCAGGCTGCAAAGCTTGCACAGAGGATCCAGCGAGAAAGCAGCTACTCCCACTTTCGCATCTATGATGTTGATGTTCCCTCTCCGCAAATCTACCTGTACCAGAAAGACCTGTTCCCACTAGCCCTCGTCGAGGCAGAGGAAAAAGATGAGAAAATTGAATGGACTCTGAGGGATTCCAGAAAAACAATAGACTACAAACTACCCCCTCTTCGAAAGATCAAGCTAGAAATCAAGACTAGAAAGAGCAAGAGAATTCGAACTTTCGAAGACGAACTAGACTCCCTCAGTATCATAACAGAGCGGGAAGAAACGCTCGTTCTCGATTCAGGCAATGAAGAGGAGAAACTCCTCAGCCTCGTTCAAACTCTTAACGAAATAGATCCAGACATTGTCATTACAGAAGGTGGAGACTCATTCATCTTCCCATACCTAGCAAGACGTGCGTACAAAAACGGAATGCTCAACAGACTAGTTCTCGGCCGGGACCCATCACCGTTGAGAGTCTATGAGGTTCAAGGTCATTCCTACTTCTCCTATGGAAAAATCCTCTATCGAGAGACGGCTGCACGACTACTAGGCAGACTGCACATCGACGACCATAACGCCTTCATCAGTGCTGACTGTGGACTCGAAGGACTATTCGAAGTCTCTCGGACGTGTATTATCCCGATTCAGCGAGCAAGCAGGGCGACCATCGGCACCAACATGACCAGCCTACAATTCTACCATGCTGTCAAAGAAAACGTTCTCATCCCATGGAACAAGAACCAGCCTGAAGACTGGAAAGACACTAACGAACTAGTGATCGCCGACCGGGGAGGCTTCATTCACGAACACCGATGGCAAGGCATCGTCCCTCTATCCCTTGAAATTCTCCTCGAGAGAAGGTTGCAGTATAAACAACTAAAGAAAGACGAAAAGGATGAACTGAAACGGCAGAAGTATGATGCACGTCAGTCAGCACTAAAATGGATCTTGGTTTGCTCATTCGGCTATCTTGGGTTTAAGAACGCCAGGTTCGGAAAGATAGACGCGCACATCGCAACATGCGCCTTCTCCCGAATCTTCCTCGACCGTGCGGTTGCAATAGCCCAAGCTAGAGGCTTCAAACTCGTACATGGAATCGTTGACTCCATGTGGCTGACAAAAGCAGGCGCAACAGCGGCCGATTACGAAGATCTTTGTGCAACGATCAGAAAGGCCCTGAAACTCCCCCTGAGTTTTGAGGGTCAGTACAAGTGGATAGTTTTCCTCAACTCAAAAACGGACCCGCAAGCGCCAGTCCTCAACCGGTACTATGGCATCTTTCAAGACCGGACCCTCAAGGTTCGGGGAATCGATGTTCGACGCCACGACACTCCTAAGATAGTTGAGAACTGCCAAACACGAATGCTTGCAATCCTCAAGGAAGCAGGTAATTCACGGGAGTTTCAAGCCCTAATTCCTCAAGTTCTCAACACACTCAAAGAATACGCGTCAAAGCTGCGAAGCGGCATGGTCCCTATCGAGGAGCTGATAATTACGAAGAATTTGAGCAAGATGCCTAACGAGTATACTCACCGCGTACCCCAAGCGATCGCAGCACAGTGTCTTATCGACGAAGGAGGAACCGTTCACGCAGGACAGCAGGTAAGTTACGTTCTGACGATTGACACATCAACAATTCCTGAGAGCCAAGCCTTGCCCCCAGAACTGGCGGACGACGATACTGTCTACGATCCTGAAAGATACGTTGACCTACTCGTTTCGTCAACAGCAAACCTCTTGCTACCCTTCGGCTACGATGTCAAATCATTAACAGCAAGCCTAAGGTAACTCTTCCTTTGTCGAGCCGACCCTTTCTCTACGTTTAGTCTAACCCCATCTCAGGGAACTTTGCCGGACAGTATGGTCTCCAGCTTGGCAGTGTCAATATTTCCTCCAGACACTACGCAGACAATCTTCCCTTTGCCCGCCTTGCCGGTGAGGGCGGCCGCGACTGATGCTGCACCACCACCTTCAGCCACTATCCGGTTCCGTTCGACTAGTAGACGAATGGCAGAAGCGATCTCCTTGAGCGGGCAGACAATGCTCCCTTGAATCAAGGGTCTTACAATATCCCACATTTCGGGAAGAACACTCTTTCCACCGATGCCGTCCACGAAGCTGGGAACCCGGTTTACTTCCATCGCACTTCCGGAGCTAAGCGAAGCCGCGAGTGGAGCGGCAGTTTCCGGCTCGACGGCATAGACCCGCGTCCCCGGCTTCCTCTCATGAATCGCCGTAGCTATTCCAGCGGTGAGACCTCCGCCTCCAAAGGGAACTACCACGGAATTCACCTCTGGAATATCTTCAAGAATTTCCAACCCTATGGTTCCGTTTCCAGCAATCATCCTTGGGTCACTGAAAGGATGGATGAAAATCGACTTGTCCAATGGGCCGTATCGATGGGTAGTAACCACCTTCCAGACCTCATCGAAGGAGACTTGGATGATCTTGGCTCCGAACCGTTTGATCGCTTCCAACTTCGTTTCAGGTGCATTATCTGGAACGATGGCTGAACAAGAGATCCCGTTTTGTTTTGCCTGCCATGCTAAGGCCTGTGCCATGTTTCCGGCGCTGCAGGTGTATATGCCGCGAGACTTCGCCTCTGGTCCCGCCAGCATAATCGCATTGGAGGCTCCTCGAACCTTGAACGAACCAGTAGGTTGCAAGTTTTCAAGCTTCAGATAGATCTCCATGTCAGAGTCTATGTTCAATCTCACAATGGGGGTCCGCAATACTGATCCCCGGATTCTTGCACTGGCTTGTTCTATCTGAGTAATAGTAATCGGTTCAAGGATGTGCTTGCTGGTTAACATATCCGCTTTAACTCTGCGAACTCTTGATTGCCCCTTATCTCTTAAACCCGAACACATGAAACCAATATCGACCCACTATGAGAAAGGAACTAGTCAGAACGGGACCAGCGCCAATGAACTTGCCATTCTCGCCGGGAATAAAGTTTGGAGATCTGATCTTCGTCTCAGGTCAGGGACCCATAGATCAGAACGGCAAAGTAGTGCCAGGAGACATCAAATCCCAAACCAAGACGACTTTGGAAAATTTTCGACGAGTGCTTGTAGCAGCGCAGTCTGGCTTCGAATACGTACTTCAGACTACGGTCTACCTGAGCGACCTAAATGACTATGCTGAAATGAATGAGACTTACTCGACGTTCTTCCCAGACCCTAAGCCCGCTAGGGCAACGGTACGAGCTGATCTCCTGTTTGGGATGAAGGTTGAGATTCAGGGAATAGCGTATCTTCCTCGCTAGGGCGAGGCAAATTCATGGTATTCTTGAATCCCGCTAGAGCTTCTTGGGTCCCATTGACCCGTTTCCTTTCGAAGCCTTACTTTTGCTACGAAGAACGACTAGGAAAACTATGGCAACTTCTGCAATCGCCGCGACAATAGCCAACTGACGTCCATAATTGAACCGCTGTCCGGCTCCAGACGCGGCTGGTGAAGGACTTGGCTTGGAACCTGGACTCTGAGTCAGAAGTATCTTGCCTACTTCTCGACTATTGTTGAGCAAGTCAAGCTCTCCATGAACCGGAGGAACAGCTACCAGTACCGTATATGTTCCAGGCGGAAATCCAGATGTGTTCCACACCAACCGACTCGTATAGCTCGCTGTCGGCGCTAGCCTTAGCGCAGATCGATCAGCGACCAAGGTGGTGTTCGCGTAGGCATGTAGCTCGAACGCTTCGGACACTGAACCATAGTTTGCGACAGTCGCATTGATCACGACAATGCTGCCGACTGCAGCCGTCCCCTGGATCGCGGCTGAGACTATGGCTACGTCGTGAACAATGAGTACGACTAGCAGGGACAGGACTGTCGATTTCTCAACGCCTCCACCAGCTGCGAGAATAGTGATGTTGAACTGACCCAGAGGAGTTCCCTGGTTCGTCGAAATCGTCATGGTCGACGAGAACGAAGGCCTTGCCGATGCGGGAGCAAACAGAATCTCTGTGGCAGCAGGCACTCCTTGAGCAGAAAGAGTTACGGGTGCCGAGACGCCTGAGATGAAGGTCACTGACAGTTGAACTGAACTGTTTGAACCGCGAGCTTGGACGAGACTCTTCTGGCTCAGGGACACGGTAAAGTTGAGCGGACAATTGCTATCCCCACGATGCCCTGTGGGAAAGCTGCCTGATCGCCCACACATGCTAAACGGTCGACTGGCGTCAAAGTTGGACCTTAGGGCCGGAAGAATCTGATTGTTCAGTTGTCGCTCTATTAATGCAGCGTGATCGATGGCAAGGGACATGGACATAGCTAGTATCACGTATGCCAACAAGGATACCTTAGGCGAGAGCAACGCTTCACACGATCTACGAGCTGAAGTTTAGAGAGTTGGCCTTCTGAATCTTTCGGAAACCTTTGGGCTCATTTTCACCTTGTCCCAAATGAAGGTTGCATTTGTCCTACCCAAATTGCCTGGGTCGAACACCTATTGCACTCAGTTGTGATGAATGCTGTCCACAAATCTTATCTAGATTATCTACCGCCCAGCGGTTCTTGGAAATGAAACTGCAGACAATATCTGTTTCATCTGCCGCTGCAACAACATTCATCGTCATCTCGTTCCTCATGGCAACTTCAGCGCTCCCAGTTCCGCAATTGACCCTTGCACCTCGAGTACATGATGGTAGCTTCCAGAGTACGAACTGGAGCGGCTATGCGGTAACAGGAAGCTCTGGCTCGGTCAGCATTGCAAAGGGATCGTGGACGGTTCCGGCAATACAAGGATCGTGCCCCAGCACCAACCAGTACTCATCATTCTGGGTCGGCATAGACGGTTTTAACTCCGGAACAGTAGAGCAAACAGGCACGGACTCAGACTGCCAGAATGGCGCCTCGACCTACTATGCCTGGTTCGAGTTCTATCCGCACCCCTCCTTCCTCATCAACGGAATGACCATTACCCCCGGAGACCACATGACCGCTCAAGCCAGTTTCAGCGGGAGATCTTTCACAGTAACGATAACGGACACTACCACTGGAGCCTCCTTCAGCACTTCTGCAAAAGTTAGAAGCGCTCAGCGTTCATCTGCAGAATGGATCGCTGAAGCACCCTCTTCTAGCGGAGGCGTTCTACCCCTAGCCGATTTTGGAACCGTCTCTTTCTCATCATGCACAGCCACAGTGAGTGGAACCCCAGGGACTATAGGATCCTTCGGGTCCTCGGTCCAAGTGATCACAATGGTTTCCAGCTCCGGAGCGGTCAAGGCACAACCTTCGTCTCTATCCGGAACCAACGGCGACAGCTTCTCAGTGACCTGGAAGAGCGCGGGTCCCTAGTAGGACCCTTCCCCCTTTCTTTCGCGAACACAGGTAACTAGCCAATCTGGCCTTCTAGATAATCGACAAACTACAGAATTATATCGACGTCCGATCAGAAAGCTGATGGAACGCCCATGACCGTTTCAGCAGAAGCTGTGTCGAAAGAAGTCCCGGAGGTTGTTGAATTCACTCAATTAAGGGGCCGAACAACGGCAGAAGCGCTAAGGGAACTTGTAAAGGACTTTGGGATCGTCTATGTGACCGCACTTACCCGTCAAGGATGTTCGGGTTGCGAGACCCAGAAGCCCCTGTTCAAGACGCTTGCGGAAAAGACGAGTCGAGAAAACCCCGCTAAGGTTTGCTTCCGGGGCGTTCAGGTGAACTATGAGAGCGGCGACAAACAGGAATCCTGGAATAGTAAGCGAATATTCGGTCACGCCGCCTACCCGACCTACATTATCCATGTAAGGTCGCAAGTGGGTCCGCTTGAGATCTATAGATCCGTATACCCTCCAATGGAAGAGCTAGAGAAACAGATCAAGGAGTCCTTCGAACTTGCGGAATTCTACAAGACCGAGGCGCAGACTGCGCCGCGATTAGAATCTGACAAGCTCTGATCTTGATTCGGAACCGCACCCAGAAACCAGCGAGACTCGGGGCTACCAACTTCAAAACGAAAAGCGGTTCAAACCCATCTGGAAGTCCGAAGAAGGAACAACAGATCGTAAATCTCGGAAAACTGCCGGCGCAAATCCGACCAGCCGCGGACTTTCTAAAACAACATGTCAAGGATGTCAGGGGCCGCGTGTTAACGAAGGGAAACCAGATTCAGGTAGAAGGACTGAAGCACAAGGAAGTCAAACTGCTCTTGCACAAGTTTCTGCGTCACAACGGCTTCGACGATCACCGGGTGCTAAGCCAATCAGGGATATTGGAAATTGTCCCTCAACACACGGCAATGCACACTAGACATGAGGAAGGGACGTCGCCTCCAGCCGCGGCAACCATGCCCTACCTCTTCCCCGGCACAAATGCTCCAGTGCCAACTGAGAGGAAACGTAGGAAGAAATCCTAGTCGCCTTTCAACGGTTCGCCGGGTTTTAGCGGGCCCACAAGTTCGACAACGTAGCCTTCAGCATCGCGAAAGCTTGCCATGCGCTTGCCCCAGGGCCGGTTGGCTGGCTTGTCCTCGAATTTGACGCCCTTACGGTGCAAGGCCGAGTAGACCTCATCGACATCGTCCACTTCAAAGTGCAGCTCAACCGTCTGTCGATCCAGTCGGCATCCTTTCCTTAGACGATGAAACGCCAGACTTGATCCTTTCGTACCGAACATGATGAAGTTCGCATTCTCTTCAGTTACGGGTAGTCCCAGAATTTCTTTGTAGAGATTCTTCTCCTCGTCGAACTTGACGGCCCAGAGAGTCACGTAGGGAAGGTTTCTTAGTCTCATCATCTCACATTCGGAACCTCGGCGCTCTTAGCCATTCCAAGTGCGAAACTCAGCTTCAGCCACAAGATCGCCTAGAATCAGCTCGAATTGCCAAACGGAAGAGAGAGCCCAGGTAATGCCATATTCACGTTTGTAGGTGCCCGCAGTGATCTTACCTCACTTCAATTAGAGACAAGAACCTTAGGGAGAAACCCCCCAATTGTAGGTGCTGTCCCAAGTCGCCTTACTTAGTCCTCGAACCAAACTATACGTTTAGCCAAAAGCCAGGCATCGCTCCAGAGTCGCTAGATATTTTCCTCATAGGACGCTTGAGCAAGGAATCAGAGAGAGAAACAAAGGACGAAAAGAAGCGAACGATATATGATGAACGCCGTCAGCACTGAGTTGGATTCTTGTGTGCTATTTTCGGATATCTCAGATTCAAGAACACTATTTTGGTATGATAGATCCTCATATTGCAATATGCGCCTTCTCCCGAATTTTTTCTCCACCGCGTCATAGCCTAGTCCATGCTTGCGGCTTCAAGTTAACATTTGAAATCGTCGATTCGACGTAGCTTACAAGACCCAAAGCCAGCGGAGCTGACTATGAGGCACTATCTGAATCCCCAAATGAAGAACTCAACCGCGCGCCAAGTTTTGAGACCTAATGATTAACCCGAAATTCATCCAAATCAAGCTGCTTATACCCATAGGCAACAATGGGAGATTGCCATCGGCACATATTCGGGAGAGCCCAAACCAGCCGCACGTGCAGTTGTTTGCATGAAATGGTGGCCTGCGCAGCTCCATGAGGCATGTCAATTCCATTATGAATCTAAAAAAAAGAGGGTTCTTCTCTCGGAAAGAGTTACTTCATTGCTTTGCGCGAGTTCTAGCGCGGCTCACGTAGACGATGAAAGCAACGGAAGTTAATCCGATCAATCCCGCTATGGTGATAGTCAGAGTGAGATCAGATCCGATAGACCCGAGCGTTGTCGGAACGATGACGCCGCCTACGCTACAGGCTGAGCTGACCGTTAGCTCGATGTTCACTTGGTGAAGACTTCCAGCTAAACCGGAGACAGTCACCCTGTAGGTAAATAGAGGCGTGGACGTGGTCGTAGACATCGTCAAGTCGAAGCTGACGGTCTGACCGCTCGCGAGCGTCACGCTGGGAGGAATACCGGACAAAGTCGGGCTGTTGGCGTATGATGGACTAACACTACCGCCGAGGTTTACGGTGCCGGAGAACCCTCCCACGCTGGAAAGGCTGATGACCGATTGGCCATTGATCCCTGGATTTACACAGAGAGTCGTAGGAGTGGCGTCGATGGTAAAATCAGAGTTCGCCGCACTCACAACGGATACTGATACCATCAATGATGCTAGGACGAAAAACGAAGCACATGTTGCGCGCGATGCTTTCATGAGCCGGTGGTTTCGAGAGCCAGAAAAACTCATTTTTCTCTGGGCAGTGATGAGCGGGAAAACTCAGTTAAGCTTATCGATATACGTAGACCAGATTACATATTTGTGACGCATATGTGTCATTTATGGCAGATGTTCGGCGTTCAGCGGAACCATTCATAGGTCAGATCATGTGATCAAGAAAAAGTCTTCAGAAGAGAATTACCAATTCTAAGAGCGCTTGCTAGATATATCTCGGAGGTTCACGGAATTGACTCAAGTCCAGGTTCATTCCTGGGGAAATGAAGAGGATGTTAGAAGGCTGGTCTGGGGCGGTGGTTCTCGTAGAGTATTTTGCGCTCGTAGATGCCCATCACCCAGTAGAGGCCGATTACGAGGAATAGTCCGAGGATGAATATGATGATGTTAGCGTTGGCTCCTAGGGAGTTGATTACGACTTGGCGCGCGGAATCGGTGAACAGTGTCATCCACGTTAAGGATACGAGCAGGGCTGCTGGAAGGGTCAGTCGGAAGACCCGTAGCATCATAAGCTCTTTCTTGGGACTTGCCATTTCTAGTCGGAACCGCCGGTAATGGTGTAGGCATTTCATAGCGCTTTTGCAGGAATCTGCCTATGACCTCAGCTCGTTCAAACGCTAGGTCTCGTCGCTATCCGCGTTTCCTCAGTCACGTTCGTGGAAATAGGCCCTACTGTATTACGTAAAAATGGATAGATCGATGTCTCAAAAGAGACCAGAAAGATCCGAAAAACCCCGACTAAACCGGCCTCTAATCCAACATTTACCGTGCCGTCTCTTTGGAAACTTACATATTCCGCGAATCACAACGCCGAACCCCGTGGCCGCCGTAACGTAGCTTGGTAGCGTACAGGCCTGAAAGGCCCCGTGAAAGCCTTGGCCAGTGGAGCCTGGAGGCCGGGTTCAAATCACCCCAACACGGTGTGAACGTCCCGGCGGCGGCCCCACAAACAAGACTTAACAAACAAACCAAGAAACCACGCGAATCGTGGGCCGGTAGTTCAGCCTGGTATACTGACGAATGTCGGGCCGAAGAACGTCCGGTTTGCAAGCAAAACGTCGAAGCCAAGC
>WNGN01000481.1_pt1 | contig 33827 bp, 35 predicted proteins | sample 5400561 | NCBI WGS metagenome assembly WNGN01 (sample SAMN13153379, study PRJNA577476) | soil metagenome | isolation source: 115 cm soil or saprolite under Garry oak tree replicate 2 | place: USA:California | collected 2016-06-15 | reverse complement strand
TTGGCTTTGCTATCAAGCCCGATGGGACGCCCTCCACCGCCGCATCTGCGGCAGGGACAGCGGGCGCAGATGGCTTAACAGGTGTCGCTATTAAACCTTCTGGTACATCGGCGACAGGTGTGCCCACCAACCCTTTCGGCACTCCTTGAATCTGTCCTTCGGGTTGGTCTTCTTGCTGTATCGATTCTGGTGCCGGTCCTAACTGTTTGCCCGCGATATCATAAAAATACATCTTACCATCAGAACCTTCGCGCATACTGGTTGCACCAGGAGGCTGCTGAGATGATGGGACTGCTGATTGAATCTGCTGCCCGTCTGCCATTTTACTGTGCTCCCGCAGATGCTTCTGGGGCCGCGACGAACTTACCGTTTATTGCCCAGCCCTTAATTTCGCCTGTATTTGGGTCGTGATAAGTAACTGTCGGCTTTGTACCCGAAGGCGGCTCTGGGTTGAGGCGCTTTGCATATTCTGGGTCTAAAGAAGCGCGGGCTTTTTTCGCCTCGGGGTCGATGTGCGGCATCGGGGCTTGGTATGATTTACTCGGGGCCGCATTCAACCACTTCTGTTGCAAAGAATCCAATTTATCACTCATGGATTTAGCTTGGGTCAAAATAGCTGCATCACGGCCTCCCGGCAAATCAGCCATCAAAGTCTTTTTGATAGCTGCGATAGCCGGAACCGTTGCATCTCCGTAAAACTTTGCCAATTCCGTAGCCAAAGTATCTACTTTATTTTCATACGCATTGTGCGATGGTGTGCCGGGGAAATGACTCCAATTAGTATTTAATTCACGAGCCTCTCTCAAATGCTTCAAAGCCGTTCCGCCTGATTCAAGTTGTACGCTAGTTTTACCAGACGTGAAATCTTTGTATGTACCAACATAACTACCCACCTTTGACGCATCGAATTGTCCCGGATAGGCTTTTTCAACAGCTTCGAGAATCTCTGGCTTACGAGCGGCTAAATATTCCAAACGAACCATAGGCGCTCTTCCTGAACTAATCATCTTCACGAGCGATGCTTCTTCTGGCTTCAAACTAGTTAAAAACGCTTCCGGACTCGTAGCCTTCGGGTCACCTTGAAAACCCGTCGCAGCTTCTTTCTTTCCTTCAGCTATGGCTTTTGCAAGGTCAATCTCCCCTTGACGAACGTCTTGAATAACAGTGAGAACTTCTGCTGCTTTCTTTTTCTTTTCTGGTGATGCATTCGGGTCGGCAAGGACAGACTTCATTGCAGCCGTAAATGCTGGCGTATGACCTTCAATTTCCTTCGGGTCTGTTTGTGCCTTATTCAGCATGTCATCAACTGCATTTTGAGCTTTGTCTTGTGCCTTGGCGTAATTCTCTTGCATTGTCTCAAACTTCTTGGCGTCTCCGCCGCCCGCCCAACGAGGGTAGGTTTGTGTGAAGTTCGGGTGTGAAGCCATAAACTCTTTATTATTAACAAGAGCATTGAACGTCTTGACCAATGCGTGCGGGTCGCTAGGACCAGTCGAAGCCGCAGCTAAAGCTGCTTGAATTTGCTTATCGTTTCCAATATTGTTAGCTTCAGAATCGAGCTTAGCTTTATCAACTTGTTCCCCGATTTTAGCTAAAGACAGCTTACGCGCAGCATCCACAGCCTCATGACTCTGGGCTTGTTGCCACTGATGATTGAACTGAACAGCATCGAGCACTTGTCCGGGCTTCCAATCCGAATGAAGATTTGCGTTGAGATACTTTGTTTGGTCCTCATCCAATTTCACTTCGCCTGCTGGATTAACGACCGAATAGGTAGAACGAAATAAAGGCTGGCCGTTCGCGTCCGTACCGGTTTGAATTCTACCAGTCAAGAAAACAGTTTGTTTTGTAGGGTCGAGTTCGCCTTTATCAATCATCGTCTTTAATTCGTCCGAAGTTTTGCCATCCACGGCCATTGTAGCTGGTTTCTCGGCGTTCATCAAAGCGTCCATTCCGGCCTTTCCGGACGTGATTGCGGACTGTATTTGTTCCTCTCCGAGCTTATGCGTAAGAGCTTGTTCATGTAACATTCGAGCATTTGATTCAGCCATCAAAGCGCGGTCCTTGTCTGCTTCTCGACCTCTTTGCGCCCCTGCTGCGGCGGCTCTGGTAAATCCACCTACAACACCGCCCGGCCCTGGCGCTGCACCTACATCCCCAAGCTGGCCGAGAATTGCGTCCACTGGTGAGCGGCGCGATACTGCTGGCGCTGCTACCGCTGGCCTTGTTGCGTCAGCATTAGATGTTGCCGCGCCCCAAGGACTTGTTCCTGAAATTGTCGGTGTGCCCGGCTTCACTGGATTACGCATATTTGTAAGCGCATCCATAGTACTGCCAATCATCAACTTCGACCACGCGCCCGGCTGAGATAACATCTCGGCGTCTGCGCCTTCTCGTGCTTTTGCCAACGCATTAGATAAATGGTCCGCAAAGCTTCCCGGAGACGGTGCGTTTGGTCGCGATATAGCCGCATCTTTTGCAACATCTACTGGTTGTCTCCAACCCGCTGCGTTCGGTTGACTCAACGGGCGAGCGGCAGGGCTTGATGTAACATCAACAAGTTTCTGCGCGGCGTCGCTAGCCGAGGATGTCTTTGCAGTATCCGTATCTGCTTGTGCAGGAGCAGCCGGAGGAGCCTCTGTCAATAGTTGAGTAATTTCAGAATCGTTCATTGCCATTTTCTATTTCACCTTATCCGTTTCCGCCGAGAGCGCTCATGCCGCCTTTGAAAAAATCCCCTACGCCTTCTCCAAAATTCTCTCCGGGACCAAGATTAGAAAGTCCGCCAGTCAAGAAAGACCCGCCGATTCCTATGCCCGCTTTGAGTAGACCACCAAGCATAGCAGAAGCTTGTTGATTTTGGGCGTTTATATCTTTGGCTTCTCCAAAAGCTTCTTTTCCTGNNNAGAGCCCCTGATGCCGCACCGCCGTATGCCCCCGACAAAGCCTCTAAACCAGCCGCAGTTCTAGTCGCGTTATCTCGACCTTGTGCATAATCGGCGGCTTTCAGATTTAATAGAGCGTTCGACTTCTGTGTTTCGGCGGACGAAAGGGCTTCTTCCTTCAACTGCTGACGCACCGCTGATGCGCGAGCCAATCCAGATGCGTCTCCCGCACCACCAAAAATTTGACCAGCCGATTGGTCCGCAAGAGCTTGCTCTACGTTACGAGCATTGGCCCCGGCTTGATTAACAATTTCACTTGTTCGCGCAGATAGTTCATCCGCACTAAATCCCGGTCCTGTCTGCCCCGAGCTAATCCTTTGAATCGTGTTTTTCAACATATTCAAAGAATCTAATTGGTCACCGAAAGCTTGTTCGTAATGCGATTCAAGAGTGCGCGACAACCCTGAATCCGCAGCTTGCAAGCCAGTCTCTTCACTAGATGCTCCGCCAAAAAGATTACACATGCGTTGCTTCCTCAAAAGTCAGCGCGTAATCATTCTCACCCGCCGCCTTAAAAAATCCTTGTTGTTGCATGAAAGCAATCAGAGGTTCTGAAGTGCTTTCAAAAACAATACCTTTATATCCTTTATTCTTACCAAATTCAATAATTGCCGGTATCCCAACAGACAAAAGTCCTGTCACCAAGCGCTTCTTACTGACTTGATTCTCCGGCGCGAATTGGGTCGCGAGCCTGAGCATATTGTCCTCAGCGTCTAATCGAACATAACACAACGGCCCTTGGGCGTCTGTAACACAAAAAGCCAGAGCGCCGTTGCCCGTGAGAAGCCATTCTGCTGAATGCTTAATTTCATCTTTGTGGAACGGGTCGACAGCAATCCATTCTTCGATTTTAGGAACGTCTTGTTTGGTCGTTGGTCTCATAAAAGTATAAACGTCGTATAAGTCGTAGCTGTTGGGGTCCCAGCCACGATTGCCGTTACGTTTACAGTTACAGTGTTTGCCGTGCTGTAGGAACAACGATTACTGCTTGTCCTACCTTCGCTCCGGTAACAGTCACAGTTGTAGAAGCGGCTGCGCCCGCAGCTAAAGCACCACCACCTAAACTTCCTGTAATTCCGAAAAGTGCTCGCATTACAATACCTCAGTTCTCAAACGAACAGAGTATCGCATTGACGTTACGCCAGAAGAGGCGTACGCTAAAGAATCTCCGGTTTGATATGTGATGTTTGTGCTAGCTTTTACCGACATAATCGCATCGATTTGATACATCGTGGTTAGAGAATTGGCTGACGGGTTCGTCGCCACAAATGTAGCTGACTGAACTGTCGAGTTATCTTGGTCCGTCCAACTCAAAATTAAATTTGGTAGCGTCGATGACGTTGACGCAACTCTGTTCACAATCACGACGCCTGTAACTCGATATAGTCCGGCTGCCGTTGGCGTAGTTAGAATTGTCGAACCAATGTTAGCTACGGCTGTGGTGTTGTCAACAACCGCAAACTCACCTATAGCTGACCACGTTCCATCACCACGCCAGAAGGTCGAAGCGGAGGCGCTCACGCCACTGTTCATCTGCGACGTAGAAATATTTCCAGAGAGATTTGGAAACGTCACAGCAGACCACGTATCATCGCCACGCCAGAATGTTGTGGCTGATGCATTGGTGCCGCCATTCAAGTTAGTATGAAGCAAATTACTAATCACACCGCCTGGACCACTGACGCTAAGATTAACGGCTGGAAGCGCCCTAAATCGAGGAACAGCGGCCAATGCAGGAGGGGGAGCAACTTCAAGTATCGTCATTTCTCCGGCCACACTGCGAGATAATCTTAGTGTAATAGTTTCAGCAGCCGCCAGCACGTTTTGGATAACATAAACAGCAGTTTGACTTCCCGACCCGATAATGTTGTCTCCGGCTGTGAAAGCAAAAGCTACCGCATTTATCGGGTTCCCTTGGGAGTCGGAGACAGACAAACCGACATTGGACCCCAGAGGTGGAGGTACAGATGTTTGCACAACAACAATGACCGTGTTTCCGGCGACTGTATTAGATGGAAAAGATACAGTAGCTACCGTTCCATTAATGCCGACATTTGCATTTTGTACAAACGTGGGTAAATTTCCGTTAAAATAGACTAAGGCGGCAACCCAATGTTGAGAGGAACCCAAAGATTGCGTTACCGATACAGCGGAACCCGATAATTGCTTGGCAGAGACTTGACCAACGGCATTATTTAATGAAGTCCAACCAGTGGGATTTGTTATTTGAACCCCGGCAGAAAAACCTGAAAACAAGGCCCATTCAGCCACTACGGATGGAGTGCCCCCAACTGCTGAAAGTGTGTTACTTGTTCCACCACTTACGAAAGATACGTCAAAACCAACGACACCCGCGTTAGGGCCGGAGAAAACTGTTGACGCATCTTCTGTAGCCCACGCCCAATTTATTGTTCCGCCCGGAGGGCCTATCGGAGACCCTGTAATAATGGCTTCTACCGGAGCCGTAAAGGCAACGGAACCAATCCCACCCGAAGATGTCGGAGGCGTAGCGGCTACAACTGCTCCTGACGTGCTTTGAATGGCCGCGTTGCTTGATGGATTACCGTTTATTGCCAAAGGCATCAACGCAACGCTAGGAGTACGGTCGGACTTATAAGCCGTTCCAACAAAACTTGCATCATGTTGAGATTGCGGAGGAAGACTTCCTTGCAGGTACCTAGAAGAACCGTCTACTATTGGCGACGCTACGCCGGGAATAATCGGAGGCGCATCAATCGGAACCCACTCAGGTCCAAGCCCCGCTTCTTCTTGAATTGTTTGTTGTTTTTCGTCAGCCATTATGTCTCGACCATAATTCGGCCAAGGATGGTCGCATTATACATCTCGTCTCCGTTTGAAGTCGTTCCAAAGTCAACCTTTAGTTGCAAGTGGCGACATCGAGCCAACGAAGCATTACCCAAAAAATAGTAACGATTCGGACTATAAGATGACGGGGTAACCGTCTTTCCATATATGCTTGGCGGGTCGAATTGTGGGACTGCTGTAAACGGCGTAAAACCGCCACTAATTTCATTTAAAAGATAGCTAACCGTCGGACGAAAACTAACTCCACTGAAATCAAATTCCATAAACTTCAAAATAGCTAACTGGCCTGGATGCGCAAGCGTAATACTTCCCATCACAAAGAAAGCATCATATTGCGAACCGCTATCCGTAAAAATTGTCAAATCACGTTTCGAAATTTGCTGACCGCCCGTGGATGCGCCAACCAATAACTTCTTTATTCCGGGCACCGTTTGAACCATCCGCTACGAAGATGCAGTTATCAACGCCGCTTTGATGCGAGGCCACATAAACGTTATTCGGATTCCACGTTGCGTCCGACACGCCGCTCGACGGTTGATTAGCGAACTGGTCACCGAGAGCGAAACCCGCGTTTGCAATATTCAACGAAGGTGTCATAATTCGGAACTGATTATCCGCGCTGAAAAAATAAATTTCCCCTGCAAGAACATCAAGCGCATTAAAGTTCATCAACCCAATTCCCGGTGCCCATGTGACCGAAAAGAATGACGAAGTCAACGGACCACCGGCAATAACTTCAACGCTATCCGTTAAAAATGTCACCAAGCCTTGCGGAGTCTTCACAAGACGAATGACTGGCGCAAGGAACGGTAAATTATTTGCTGGCGCAAATGCTTCGTTTGGATTGCCAACCTTGGTATCCGGGCCTCCACTAAATGGCACAGCCTGTCCTACAGACCCCCAGATACGTTGAAAGTTATAAGCCATCGGCAAAAAATTAGAAAACGGCGGATTATTGGCGCTATTAATCGGAGCGGGTAGCAATGTACTCAATCCCGGGAATTTACTTGTTGCTGTGTCGGGCAAAAAGTCTTGAAACGACCACGGCTGCGCAATTCCACCAATTGGTTTTGGCATAGGAATTTCAGTCAATTCAAACATCTGTCCCGAGCCGCCGCCGTCTGCTGAACGCCAAATAACAATAGTATCAAACTGCGGGTCGGTTGAGCCGAGACCCGCAACTGTATTAACTGCTCCGACGTTACCGCCCGTAATAATAAAAGCAGGAGACGCAGTTGTTATCAAATTCGTTGCGGAGCCTGTCGGGGCACCTAATGCCCCGAAAGTCGAACCCGGTGGAATATTCCCTCCGCCAAGCGGTGCAGGTGAGTAAAAATCGGTGAATGAACGGGCCTTAAACGAGTATGCGTATGCATATCCAGTCTTCCACACCAAGGAATTTAACACGACCGCCGATTCTGCAAACCAAATAAGACCTTTCGTTGCTGTGCCCGCGTGAGTTTCATTCACTTGTGTTGTCGTATTGCATACAAGTGTCGTTGCGGTGGATGCCGTAACATAAATCAATATGTTGTTTCCAGTGTTTGCAAAACCTGAAATTAAAAAAGCTTGCCCTACAAAAGCGTTAGCGCCGCCGCCCGTGATGGTTCCCGTATAAGTGGTTGTGGTTCCCACAACTGTAACTTGTGTCAAAGTTAAAGCGGTTCCGCCGTCGGCTGTATTCGTACTAATTGCATTCCATGTGGGTTGAACTGTTCCGGATTTTCCAGATGTAATGACAGTTTCTACAAGAGACGTATTTGAATTTATCGTCGAACCGCCGAATGCCTGCGATGCTTGTGGGGGCTGAAATCCGGTCAAAGGAAAATGCCAAATCCCCGTTGTGCCACTACCAGCAACCCAAGTAACTTGAGGACCTACGCAAATCCATGTTACCGAGCCGTCTTGGGTCGTTCGTCCATAAGCAACGGCCCATGGATTATATACGGCGGTTGCCGCATGTGATTCTGCTACGCCGCTTGCATTATTAACCACTAACTGCGTCGCATTACAACTGACAATTGTGAAAGTCCCGTTGTTTGCCGCAGTTGTGAAACCTGAGATTGCAACCGAGCGACCCGTCGTGAACGGTATAGGAAATGTTCCAGTATATGTAGTGTTACCGCCCGACGCATTTCCAGCGGCACTAAGAACGTTCGATGTCCCAGGAACAAGCACACCAGATGCTCCGCCAACCACGCATACTTGCATATTAACGCCGTCATTGACAACACCGAACGGCGTGCCTTGAACCTGCCACTGAATATAATTAGTGCTCGGCGTCCAAGTGGCACTACCCAAAGATAACCATAATAGCTGTTTATCTGGTTGCAATGTCCCTGCCGCAGAATTATTCAAGAAAGGTGCATAACTTGCGCCAGATGTTCCCGTATTAGTTGGAACTTGCAGATAGATAGGCTGAGTTACCGGAGGAGGGAGAATAAAAGGCTCTATTACAACATCGTTTCCTTGGGGTCCGAGGCTGCCTCCGCCGTACCATATTGTATATGAGTGACTAGGAAGCCAAGGATTCAACGCAGAATATTTTCCAAGAAGAAACCAATGACAACTATTATCCCAAAAAGAACTACCTATAGTTCCGTTGAACGGAGGTTTCACATTACCAGATGTGCCCAATCCGCCGTTATTATTAAAGTTGGCGTAAATAGAACCAGATGATGGGTCATAAATAGCGACAGGAGACGCCGTTCCTGCCGTGCCTGCGTCACCATATTTGGTGTTTCCCTGCCATTGAGAAATTTGACCAAGATTTTTCCAAATGATTGGTGTTCCCGCTCCTTCTGTCGTAGTTCCGTATAGAGCTTGATTCCATGATGGAAATCCGCTTCCCGCCGTTCCAAATACGGCGTTTGCGGTATTCGAACCATCGGCGTTGACACCAATCAATTGCCACGCTTGCCCAAATGTATCTACAGTCAAACCCATGGTTGTAAAAAATGTGTTGGCGTTCCAAACAGTCGAGGCTGAACCACTCGCTACGCTTATAACTGTTGGTTGAGTTGCTGGTGCGGTTCCTCCCCAATTCCAAACTGATACAGAGCCCCCCGGAGGAAAATTCAGATTAAGTGGCGTATATTTTTGTATATCTATGCCGTCGCCCATGTAAAGAATTCCGGCGACCGCTTGGAAATATGTTTGACCCGCGCCGGGTGACTTTGCAAACAAAAGAGTCTTCAAACCGTTTTGCTGGTCCCAATAAACGGCTCCCGCCGAAATAGCCGAAGCTGACGCACTCTCTGCAACCGCATTTGCATTTACTAAGAAAAGAGTTGTCGTAGTCGAACCCAAGCAAAGGAATGTTCCATTATTCGGGCCGTTAACGAAACCCGTGATTTGAAATGTTAAACCGACGTACGCGTTATTGGCTCCGCCCGGAATTGTGCCAATATAAGTGGCGTCTCCGCCGCTCGATGCGCCAACCGAAGTTAGCGCGAGAGTTCCGGTAGACCCTGTATCAACAATCACTCGAATCGTACCATCTGATAGTTGGAATGAATAACAAATGTTCGGAACAGTAAACCGGGGCGACGTTGTAGGGTTAGTCTATTTGTTAATTCAATATTCTTTCCCATCCATAGCGCATCTGGTCGACCGCCGTAGTATTTCGCAGTAACAACGTCCGCAGGGTCGTGAAGTACACTTCGCTGTGTAAACAGCCCCGTGAACTCTCGGTCCATAAAAACAGGAACATACTTAGATTGTTTCTGTGGTGCTGCCCCGTTTTGTTGAAGAAGATTCGTCATTTACGTAGTTTCTTACGCGCCCCTTGCTTGAATCGATTGTTGCGTACGTAGCGGTCCAGCCAAATCTGGTCGACCATGGCGCATCCAGTATTGGTCAAGAAAAGCGTTCTTCTGCATTTCACTAAGCCCTTCCGCCTTGGCAAGAAGAGCCGTAACTCCGCGCTGACGATACTGTGTTGCTCTAACATCATCGACGGTCGCCATCGCTTCGCCGATAAACAAATTGTTGTAAATATCTTGATACTGGTCAGGGATTAACCATGTTCCCCCATTACCCGCCAGTGTTGTCATCGGGCTGACCAACTTTTGATAAGTAAGATTCATCACATAGGCTTGGTCAGGAACAGCCATGAGTCGCAGCTTGAAACTCGTACCGTATGTGACAGATACCACGGCAGCGGACTCTGAGCGAGCACGTTTATTCACGCCGGTATCCGCGATAGCGAGGGCTGCCGTATTATAAATATTCAAAACCTCGAAGACGGTGCCGTTTGAGTCCATCAAACTAAGTTTTTCAAGGAACCCAAAATCATTTATATTAAAGACATAGTCTTGGACGCCTGCGACTGTACTTTGGGGATTATTTGTTGGCCCGGTCTCATTTCGATTCCAACCCCACGTAAACGGAGCAGAAACAACCATGAACTGAACATCGTTCGCAATTCCTATCGCCGGTTGATTAGCAGTGCCCACACTAAGCGGCGAATACTGAATAAACGGTTGAGCAAAATCAATGCTGTTTTGAATCGTTGTAGCCACTTTATTCCTCCGTCCACTCAACCCAAACTTGAGATGCAGCTAAAGTGCCACTACAAGTCAAAGTAATAAAATCTGCCGTTCCTCGAAGTACTAATTCCTTAGCACCGTTACCGAACGTCCAACCTAAATCTGATTCGTTTGAAGTTGCAGCAACGAATGTTGATGTTTGGAGCCACACTGAATCAGAAATATAAGGGCCGCCAACTGCTGCGCCTGCGGTGCCGCCTGTGGCAGTCCAGTGCGTTATAACCGCCGTTGCGTTGCCGTCGTTAATGTCCGCTTTACCTGCTGTCAGTGCTGCTGATGTTCCACCCGTGGCCCCGGCGCTCGCTCTTTGAATCTTGAATGTTGCCTGCGCCGCTGTCGCTGCGAATCCAGCAACGTGAATACGAGTAATGCGAATTGTCTTTGTGGAACTTCCCTGAATCTGTAGAACTACGCCAGTCCCGGCTGTTGCTGTCGCTGCTGTCGCTGCGCTATAAGTTGCCTTTCTAGATTCAATATTTACTGCAAGGGCACCCGTAGAATCGCATTGCTGTGCGACCGCTTGCCCGGCTGTTGGAGCCGGAATCGTCGTATTGAAGACATGAGAGCCAAGAACTGCGTTCGTTGGTGCTGCGCCAGCAGCGGCGGTTGAATCTACTGTCGCTCCCGCGTTACCGACAACCCCAACTTTCTGAACACCCGCTGCCGCTGTTACAACAGCAGCATTTCCAATGTTCTTGATATTTTCATCGAGAACACCTGCTGTCGTTTCGAGAGATGTTCCTGCTCGACCTTCGATACCTACTAATTGAACCCCGGCGACGGCTGTAACAACAGCCGCATTACCCACGTTCTTCAAGTTATGGTCAAGGACGCCTGCCGTAGTTTCAAGCGACACATTTGTGCTGCCAACTACCCCAACTTTTTGAACACCTGCGGCGGCTGTAACAACTGCGCTGCCACCAACGTTTTTCACATTTTCGTCTACAACACCTGCTGTGGTTCCATCAAGTGCTGTACCAGTTGCTCCGACTACTCCAACCTTCTGAACTCCGGAGGCAGCAGTTGCGACCACTAACCCACCAACATGCTTGATATTCTCATCCAACGACCCGGCTACTGTTCCATCAAGTTGGGAGCCTGTATAACCGCTGAAAATTCCTACTGACAGAGCGCCTGTCAAACCCGGTAGGACCGCATTTCCGTTAACAGCGGCTATATTGGTACTAGGAGATGTTTGATTTCCGCTTGCCGCTTGCAGACGATAAGTTGCTGTTCCCGTTCCCACGATGGCGGAACTCAAGCGAACTCGGAAATTCATGTAGCCGGATACGTTAAATTGCCATAGAACCTTGTTATTTCCGGGATTAAATAGTGAAGAATTCCCGTCCCCTACGGCAATACCTGAACGATATCCAAATGTCGGATACCAAGTAACACCATTATCATCCGAAACTTCATACGTAGCTAGACCAGCGGATATGGTTCCTGTTATGTTAAGAGAAAGAATGACAGTTTGGAACAAAGAAACTGCTAATGAAAGAACCGTATCTTGTGCAGTTGCAGAAGTCCAAGCAGCGGTTACTGCTGTAACACGTCCCACAGATATGGGCATAGGATTCGAGGATGATACACCTTGCAATTTTCCAGTGCTATCAATAACACCCATCTCCGTCGCTGATGTCGGGGCTGCGACGTTTGTCGTGCCCACCGAAGGATTCGTTGCGCTAATGCTGCCCGTGATTGGGAGTGGGTTTGTTGCACTAACACCTTGTAGTTTTCCAGTTCCGTCAATCGCTCCAATTTCAGTCGCCGACGTTGGGGCCACAGCGCCGTCTACTCCAACAGACGCATTACTACCTCCACCCCCACCACCGACAGCGACGTTCACCAATACGTTTCCAGCACTATCAAGTTGAACGGCGCAGGATTGACCATCCGCCGGTGCGGGAGGAGTAAGATTAAAAACACCACCCACAACCGGGGCTTGTCCCGATTTTGTACTCCCTAAAGGTCCACTCAACGGATTACAATAGTCCTCGAATACGAGCCGTCACAGCATGTATGATTGGGACAATCCTACGGTCTGCGGTCTTCTCTATATCCTCCACTTCAAACTTGATGGCTGCCAACTTCTCTTGAAATTTCTTTTCGATGGATTTATCAACAAACTTCTTTCCAAAGAAAAATCCTGTACCAAGACCCGCCATTAGCCCAACGAACAACAAAATGTAACACAACATAGATTTTTCCTTATGGTCTTGGAAGATTGAACGGCCAAGCTCCGCCTTCGAATTTACTACGACTTGTTCCTCTGCCCATGATACTTCTATCTGGGGTAAATGAGTACTCTTCTAATTCGCGGTCTTGAACTTCACGAAGGCTAGTCAAACTTGTTAACCATAGTTTCCACTCCTCTTCAAACTTCTCTCGAATCTTCTTTTCCGGAGAATAACGATAGCATTGCGCGATGAAACCAGCACGAAAAAATGGTTCGTATTTGTCCGGCAACGGCGTTAATTTTTGTTGAAGGTTTGTAAAAATCACCGGTGGTTTTTGTCCGACCAAATTAAACTGCCACACGACACCAGTTTGCGACGGCACTTCAACCATTCGGATACCTAATCCATTTGGGTCCATAACAGTCCACTGAGTTGTTGCGCCCGCTCCCGACGCTTTTGTTCCTGGCACGGAATTAAGTGGGGCTACGGGGGCCGTTGTGCCTTCGGTGCCGTAAGTCGTCAACAACAGAAAGTTTCCGTTCGCGTCGATGATTTGCGTAATTGGATTCGCTGGCTGAGATATGGCTCCTAAAGGAAGCGTATAAACCGAACCCGCGACGGGGTTGTTACCCAGAGTTCTGTTACCAGTGGTCGTTTGTCCCCATGTACCATAGTACAGCATGTAGTTTGGGTAAGAGCTAACGATGAATCCCGGTTCTCCTCTCTGAGTGCTCGTATTATAATATGTACCTGTACGCTGTTGAAGAGAGCGTCCGCACTCCACGCTTGTCCACGGCTTAGGAATCGATGTGTTGTTAATGTCAAACGCCACTCCGCGCTCAAGCCATTCTACGTTGGTCACCGAGGTTCCATCTGGATTTACTAGCGCATAATCTTGTTGAAACGAGTTTGTGTAAAATAACGGAAGCAAAATTTCATTCCACTTATGAGGCCAGTTGACAGCGCAGATTGCCGTGAACACATCAGTTGCGATAGTAAGGGCTGGTTCTGTTGGATATCCAGCAACGCTGCTAAAGATGGGCTCAATTAGAGGAAATGTACGCACCTTGTCAATTTCATCTTGAATTCGAAAATTAGAAATTGCGTTAAATGCCATACTTTATACTCCCGGGCCAAACGTGCCGGGCGTTCTTGAATTTTGAGGGATGTTATCTACCACGCGAGAATCTGTTGGCGGTAAACCAACGTCACTGTTTATTGGCGCACCTTGAGCACGAGCCTCGATTTTCTGCACATCAAAAATCTGAGTGCCTCGAACTGCTCTTGAATTATTGGGGGCGGTCGTGGCTGCTGAGCGGCTATCTGGAACGCTATATGCCATTGTTTAGTCCCTTGGCGCAAATAAAAAGGTGGGTGCGCCATAAATTTTGAAGTTTGAAAACTGCATAGGATGGCATAATCGTTGGAAGATAATTTGGAAAGTAATCTGCATGTTTCCCTAAGAAAATTGGGGGAGTGTGTTAAACTCCCCCGATGTTGGTGTTTTTACAACTCGACGTTATCTACAACATTCCCTTCGAGGTCGACGATTCGAGGTGATACTCTCAATCCGGCTGAATCAGTATATGCTTGGGCTGCCGCTGCTCCACCCATTGCATGAGGAATAGCTTCAGATGCCGACATCGTATTGGTCGAACCTTCCATCAAGCCGTTAGCTTCTCGCCAACCAATCTTGGTGTGATTTGAAATTTTACGACCCTTTCGAACCAAATATTCAACGGTGTCATCCATATACCATTTCATGCCGCAAATGGCGCATCGAATATACTCAATAAAAGTGATAAAACGGTGTTGATAAACCGCGTAATCTTTGTTCTGCGTCTTCGGGCCTTTCTTGCCGCCCTTTAAGTGCTTACATCTAGCTTGTTTCAAAAGAAGCTTTGAGTCTTGGTCCTTGGCGTTGCGGTCGCGTTGGGCCGTGCGGGCGTTTTCGCGTATCTGCACATTTTGTGCAATCTTCAATCTCTCTTGCTGCTCCAAAACCATCAATCGAACAAGTTGCCCTAGCAAGTTGTTATCCAAGCCTTGAGTAAGCGTCTCCGCTACTTCCTTGTTGGCTGTGGTCGATGGTGCTGCTGTTACGTTTGTGCTGGGGTTCTTCCCTGCCGCAAGCGTCTCAAAAACTGATTCTGGCTTTGTCATGTCATCTCCATTTGATACTGCACACGTCTTGCGTTAAGCCGCGACGTGCAGCGCACTGATTGTTGTCAGTTCTAGTGAGGCCAACTGACGGGCCTTTATTTCTTAGATGTCCTTCTCGGCTAACTCTGCTTCAGTGTACTTCTTCAAATTGCGGAGTTCCCACAACGAGCGTTGGTATCTACGAAAGGTTTTGTTTCCGGAAGGATGTCCAAAAATCTTGTGAGCTTGGTATTCGGTTAGAATCTCTTTCTTCATGAGTTCCATTACAACCGTACGCCAACCTCGAAACTTTTCCCCAGCGGGAATATTGTGGCGGTCGAGTCGGAGAACGCTCCACTCGTACATCGCCGGAATTTGCATATAGCAAACATAACGGGCTCGGGCGACCTGCTTGGGCGGCAAACACCAAAGTCCTACCGTTCCTTGAAGACCATTGTAAACTGTAAAACACTTTATGCCGTTGGCACGGAGTTTCGCGACGAACGCGTCCGTGGACATAGGATTGACTTTGCGAGCCACTTCGTTGGTAAGGTCTTCTTGGTCTTCAATGTGATACTGCTCGCCCATTTCATCACTAATTTCTTTTTCTGCCGCGAACGCTTCTTGAACGAACGCCTTATAATCAAGAGGATGTTTTACCCAATCAGGGGTACCGTTTGCCAAAATCTGCTGAATACTAGCTTTTGTTGTAGGCAAATCATGATAACTTTTGATAGGGTCATCAACGTGTTTTAAACCCGCGACAGTTTGTATTCTGTTGTCTACGCCCATTATATTTCCTCAAATATTTGATTGCACCACTAAATGCTCTAATGCTGTTTTTGAAATGACCCAAACCTATGTTACAACCACCGCATAACAATGCTCGAACGCACTGACCGCACGATTTCGCTTTCTTTGGGCAACAGACTGGGTCGTGGTCCACATGGGGAGTTTTGATAAACTTCATCCTACAAATAGCGCATCTATTCTTTTGTTTCTTTAACAAAAACTCAAATCGTTCTTGTGTGAGTCCGTAACTGGATTTACGAAGATGTGCTTGAAGGCGCTCAGGATTTTCTTTTCTCCATCGCTTCATCAATCTGTTATACTTCTTACGATTAGCGTTACGCCATCTTCTTTTATTCTCGCGGTCTCTTTTTCTATTTTTAAGAGACTTCTTCTCACGTAGAATCTCTTCTCTGTGCTCTTGATAATACTTTGCTTTTCTTTTTCGTATTTCCGATTTAGTCATTTTGCTCTCCCATAAAGAGCGAGTTAGGGAGTCTGCTATGGGCGAACTCCCTCACTCTAATCTTAACATAGGTTGCAACCCATGTCAAGGGTTTTGTTACTGAATAGCGGGTACGCTATCAATGTAACGAGTACGCTGGGTATTCAATCCGGTAGCTGGCGGAAGAGTTACGGTCTGATGAAAACGGTAGCTCGCCCATCCCCCAATTGTAGCGGTCGGGTCAAACGAAGACGGCGGCGCGTCAGTTACAACGCGGCAATCAATCGTTCTCCAATCGCCTTCATCGAGGTCTGTGTCGCCCGGGACCTGAAGCCACACACCAATCATCGCGTAATTGCCGAAGACGTATGTGCGGTATGCGGTCTTGCCGCTGCCGCTATAGTTAGCGGTCTTGGTCACGAACGGCGTCTGACGGAACAAAATGTTTGTGCCCGGCAGAACGATTTCCTTGGTCTGGTCGCTGCCAGCCATTTCGTCGAACTTCTTTTGCCCACTCTCGGTGTGTTTCCAGTTGTCGACGACAGAGTTGTTCACCGTGGTTGCGTTGTAGATGTCTCCCAACACGTTCGGTGAAACTACGCCGTAGAACATTCCCTTTTTGCAAGGAAGTACGTCGGCGCTTACAAGCTGCTGCTTCATTTCACGAACGGTCGCTAAGTCTAGCGTGAACGGAGAAACAAGCAAGCCGCTCTGGTTAACGTTACCATCAACCAAGGAAGCGCTGTCTGCAACGGCGCTGTACAACTCGCTGATGGACTGCCCAGCTTGGTAGCCAAGTTCCACTGCGCTGTTGCCAACTAGTTCGTCAATCGAGGATGCGATTGCGAACGCGCTGAAGTTCGCGTAGTTATTCCATTCACCAACCTGAGCCGGTGCGGAAATCTGCGAGATTACTTCTGGCGCTCCGACTACTCCGTCGGCGTTTTGTACAATATCGCCCGCTAGGGTGTTGTACGAGAAGAACTGACGGTTAATACCCATGTGCAATCCCTGCACACGGCGTTCTGCTGCTGCTACGAACGCGTCTGTTTCTCCCTTAAGATTTGGGATTAACTCTTTATCGAACAAGATGGCTTGTGCGGTAAGGACGTTTGATACGTTATTCCCCGAAGGGTTCGGACCGGACATGATGTGGTCCCTCTGTCTCTAAAATCATCTTTAAGCGATGTCGCTGGCTACTGGAATACCTGCCGCTCGAAGCTTACGAACGTATTCAGAGTTCTTAAGCATTTTGCGTAAATTAAACCCAGGATTCTTCATTTCTTTTAGTAGCTCTGCTCTGGTAGTCGTTTGCGGCTGCTGCTGGGCCGGTGGGCGCTGTGCACTTAGCGAGCCCGGCGGCAATGAACCGTTGACTCCCGGTCTACGGGCGGCTGGTTGCGCTATTGGCGCGGCCACAGGCGTAGATTCCGGTGCTGCCGCTACCGGCTGAGAAGCCGGAACGGCTGGCGTAGATACTGGTTCCGCTGCTGCGGCAGCAGGCGTCGTGATTGACGGCGTTGCTACTGCGGAAGCTGCGGGTGCTGCCACTGGCGGATTTACCGCTGCGGCTGCGGGTGCTTCTTCGACTGGTGCCTGTAATACAGGTTTTGCCAATCGAGTTTCGTTTGCCACGAAAGCCAATTCGAGATTTTCATAAGATAGGTCTAGTCCATTAGCGACCAGCCACTTTCCGATGATGTCGGTATTAGCTTCACATGGTTGAAAATCTTCTTTGTGGTCCGCCATCCAAGCATTGACAATAATTCTGCCTTGTGCTTTAGCGGTTTCGCGTGCGATATCTGCTTCGCGGTCGGCCTTGGACACCTTAGAAATGGCGTCCTTCAATTTGGCCGGGTCTTTCTCTTTGGCTGCCTCTTCGACAGCCGTGGAAGCTTCCTGCTCTAATTTCTGAACTTGCTCTTGAGCCTGCTTCTGTTGTGTACGTGCTTCAACGCTTGTGATTCTGTTAGCCTTCAAACGTTCAGCATAACGAACTGCGTTAACGTGAGCTTGCTTTTGCTTCTCTGAAACTTCTTCCCATGACCAACCCTCGATATGTGTTCTACGACCGAGGTTGGTTCCGTCTTCGGCTGTAACTTGATAGTCAACGACAATCTTTTTCTTTTCTTCAACGACCGGAGTTGAAACTGGCGGAGGAGTTACTTCAGCGGCACGAGCAGTGGCGTCTGCCTCTGCGGCCTGCTGTTCTGCTAATAACGTATCGGCTGCAATCTGAGCGGCCTCTTCCGAGGATGGGATTACTTGTCGCGGTCTTGGTTTATAGTCCGGGTCGTTAAGCATCTCAGAAGCGATTGCTTTTCCTTCCGGTGTTTGCAAAAGCGCATTTACGGCAGCTAATTGTGACGGGTTACGCATTGCGGATTTCAAATGTTCCAGCGTAGCTGATTCCAGCCAAGCCAAATTAATTACTGTATCGGTGTTCATATTTTCCTCTAACTACATTCATTCTACTTCATTCCCTTACGGGAGATTACTACTGCTGTTTCTTCTTCGGGGGTTTTGCTGGATGAGCACCGAATACTTTCTTTACGGCATCATTCGATTCCCCTGCTTTTGCCGGGTAAATACCAAAAATATTGTTTACAGCTTCTTCTGCGTTTTTATTTTCTATGGCTTCTTGTTTCTTGAGCGAATCCACGTGTCCATAAATAGACTGGAATAACAAATCGCTCCATTCAGATACATTACGAGAGCGTCGCCCCCGCTCCACTACCAAACGCTCGTAATCACTTTGTTCGGGGTCTAACTTGGCTATATCTTGCGTGTAGCGCAAACAACCCTCATTTACCATCTTAACGATGACCTTGAAGCCAGGAGTCATGACCGTCTGCATAAGCAGGGCTTTCTCCACCGGACTCAGGTCTTCACACAAGATTCTTTTTGCTTCCTTCTTTTCTGCCATTGATTTCCCCTATTGTGAATCTATTCTTTACAGCGTTGTCTGACTTCCGAACCCGCGAGTGGTTGGTTCACCTAATAATTCTGGGTCGGTTGCTTTTTCAATGGCTGCGCGGAAACCTTCGTTACCGGCTTTGCCTAATTGTTTCTGGTCTTCCAATTGCTGCTCTTGCTGGAACTTCTGCACTCCCATTCTCTGAGCGGCTTGTGCCTGTGATGCTTGCAAAGCTGCCGGAGAATTTGCGTCGTGTTTCTGCTTCTCTTCTGGTGTCATCTTACGCAAAAACGGCTGATTGAACTTCCAACCAGCGACTCTAGCGAACTCACCAAATATCGCTACACCATCCCACATATATCCGGCGTCTGTAACGTTTTGAGAAAACGTCGGATTATTTGTTATTTGAAGCAGAACAGGTAAGAACTGTGCCATTTGCGCCTTAGCGCCAAGCTTATCCCCTGCTAAAATTTCATATTCAATCTTGGCACTACGAAAGTCGATGTGGTCGACCATGTAGCCTTCGCCCAATTCTTCACCGAGAACATCACGAATTACAGATGTCGGCAATAAATCGTTGTTCAACTCATCCATCTGATACAACCAAGGCTCGAAAACTTGACGAACGAATCTTCCTGCTGGTCCATCAAGACGGGATGCGTTAGCTTGAATAACGGCTGCCGCGCCCGTGCCTGAACGAGCCCCTGTGGCTTTATTACCCGTGGATGCCGCACCTTGCACAAAATTTTCATTCGCGCCAGAAGTAGCCGCTCCCGCGCTTTGTGCTTGCTGAATAAATTGCCAAGCTTCGCCCGGAACCGGAGGCATCTGCAAAAATTTGAACGCTTTATCAACGTCGTCTTCAACGTCAATAATGCCGCCTTGACGCCAACGGATATTCTGCGTTAACGGATTGAATCCTTTCTTACGAATGGCCGTCGGTTGTAGACCATATGCAAGAAGGTCAAGTGCAAGGTTCGTTACTCCTTGTTCAACTATTTGCTCGCTTCCGATTAATAGTCCGAGCCCTTGTCCGTAAAAATTATCCGGGATGTTACGCCAGTTAAAACTGAAGAACGGAATCTTTCCGTATGGGTTCGCTTCGTTACGAATCAAAATGTTATGGCCGTTAAATGACAAAACAACGATGACTTTCTCGTTATCCCAGCGCTCCAAAATTTCCATTGGCGCTGTATTCGGGTCAGATGAAGTCTTGTAGCTACGCGGAAGCGCGTGCTGCAAATAGCCCATCATTCCTTCCGGAATAGTCATAGTGATGTTGTCGGGTCCGGAGGTAACGCCGCCTGCAAAAATGCTCTTTAGAACATCTTCGCTCGGGATGTTGTATCCCTCAACGTCGCGCAACTGATTCAAATCTGAATATGTTGCATAGTCGCGGTAAACTACCCAACCGGCTCTACGAACGTCGCCCACGCGACAACCAGGGTTTGCTAAAACCGTACGGATATCGCAGTACTTAATCCACGGATGAGAAATTTTCTTAACGCCGTATTCGACCGTAAAATCATCCGAGTCCGGAGTATCGATGTACTTTACCGTGTTATCGGGCTGCGGAAGTGCTTTCTTTGCGGCCTTTCTCTTATACTTCTTTATCTTTCTATCGTACTCTAAATAGCCCCACTTCATGATGCCAGTGCCCAAAAGGGCGGCCTGCTCAAGAGTACGCTCTACTTCTTCCTCGAACTTCATGTAATCCAATTGCGCTGAAAAGATTGCAGTCTTCGCAGTAACAACGTCTTGCTTTGTGTTTGGACGAGGACGCAGAAGAAACGGCGGGTCCTCAAAAAAGATTCCACCCATCAGTTTTGGAACAATCGAACTGATGTGGTTCGATACCATGTACTTCGGGACCGATGCCTGACCAACGTTCCCACCGTCAAATGCTGACTGAGTCGCTGGCGATTGATAAAGCAAATCTGCCATCGTCCAGCCGTTGGCCCACTGCTGAATATTTATGTAGTTGTCTGCCGTCTGTGTATCATCAAGAACAAGCTTTACAGCGGCAGAATCGTTGAACTGAATTGTATCAGTCTTCGAATCAACGCGCATGTCCGCTTCTGTAATTTCAGCCGCAGGCTGCACGTAAAGGTCGTGTGTTGCTTGCGCTATTCTCTGGTCTTGGTCTGACATTCAACTAAACTCTCATCCCGTTTCCACCGAACAATTTATTCAACGTAGCTCGACGGGGGTCTGGTTGCGACTCGACCGGCGCTTCTTCCTCTTGCTTTATAATCGTTGGTGCAGGGCCTCCAAACATTGCCGCATGCTGAGCCTTTAACATTGATTTTCGTTTCTGTTCATCCATCTCTCGTTCGGCTTCAGATGGGTCGGTATTGCCGTCGCCGCGCCAGCCTTTTGGAAGAAACTCCACCAAAAATGACAAAGCGTCAGGGATATCGTCTTTTCGACTTGCTGTGCTTTTTTGTCCGTTATAAGCCTTGAGTTGCTTAAACATCTCGTCAATCCAAGACCCGTTCACAAAATGTAATCTATCGTCGTTGAGAAGAAGCTCTAACGATTTTACACGATTGCTTTTCGCGTTCGAATGTGTATCGACTTCCTTCCACCAAGAGCTATTTAGAAACGACGAACCTAGCATCTGAGATTTCAAAAGAAGATTATCTTTCAAAAGGTCTGCGCCGTTTGCTTTCTCAATTAGTACGCTCTTCGGATTCCATTTTTTATGAAACGAAAGCATCTGATAAACTAGTTCTGAGGACTTCCATTTATCGTAGACGATATCTAGAACCACTATCGCTGGTTCATTTCTTTGGTTCTTGTAAACTATGGCCGTTACGCCAACCGAATAATCGGAAGTTTTATGGTCTGAGTAAGCCCAATCCCACGCTTGAAAAATATCTCCGACTTTGGGGGCCGCCTCTTTTGGATAACAATGCGCTCGTAAAATGGTCTCTTCGAAATGATTAACAAAGGCATCATCTATGTCTGCGTCTGTCGCTTCATTAAGTTGCTGATTCTTAAAACCTCGCTCTTTCTTCTCGTCGAGAATGTCTCGTAACTTACTCCATCCCAACCTATACGGGAAAACTAAAGTTCCGAGTTTTTTATCGATGATATCGTAGAGAGTAATCTCGCCTTTTTTATAGGCAAGATATGTTTCAGCGTCCAACATCCAACAACCGCGACAGGAATATCTAAATGGCGCTATTCGACCAGTTTTTTCGTTCGGCAGCATACGCGTGCCGTACCAATCATCTGTATAATAGCGGGTTCCAGTTACATCAATAATTCCCCACGGGTCACGAATATCAAGACAGATGCTATCGAACTCAAACTTCAGTTCCTCTCGCATCTCTGTATCAGCGGAATTTTTTGGGTCAACAATATCATCTGCTTTGAGAACATCGCAATGGTCGCCGGTGCTCGACGATTCCATAGACGTAACCCAAAGACTCGGCTCTTTCTGATTCAAATTTCGAGCCGGGCACTCCATCGGTTCTTTGGAGCGTCCATCTACTCCGGTCAAAATATATTCCGGAAACAACAATTGAAATGCGCTAGGGTCTGCCTTTTGAGGCAAATAAAAATACCCTTTAATTTCCTTCGCCAGTTTCTTAGCCAAATGACGAAAAGCCGTAATGAACATGATACGTACATCAGGGCAATTAATAAGCCACTGAGCCGCATCGATGCCATTAATGGTTGATTTATACCCGCCGCGTTGCTCCAATAAAATTAACAAACGACACGGCGTTTCACCGTCGTTTGTAACTCTTTTCTGATTCGCTATTGCTTCATGAAAATCATCAAGAGTATACCCAGGAAAGTACATACTATCGAAATTTTTTTGGACAAACTGGTCGCAAATGTGCTGATGGGTCGAATGAAATAAACCTTTACCCAAAAGACGAGCTAACCAAAATAAATTCTTACGAGCCTTATCACGAAGGTCTAACCAACGTTGGAAGGAAACAACCTCATCTACTTCTTTTAAAAGTCTAAATTCAGAGGCACAATTGGGTTCGAGTTCAACATTGACTCCGGCGACTTCTGTTTCAATAACTCGAATGGTAATTTTCTGTCGAGAAGGGTTTGGACGATTCTCTTTTTTCTTAGTCGATTTCTTCTTGCTAGTCTCTTCGTCGCCCTCTTCTGATTCTTTATCAAGGATGTTTGTGCCTTCATAAATCGCGAGAAGGTCTACACAACTACGGCACTCGCTTTTGTAATATTTGCCGGTCTCGTCTTGCTCTTTTGCCCATACTAAATCTATTTCGCCACGGTGTCTGCGACGGGAGATTTCTTCTGGGTCCATCTTAGAATAAGGTTCAGGAAGTCCTTTCTCACGAGCACGTTGATTTGCTTTTCTCTGTCTAGCATCTTCACGCTGCGCTTCTGTGGACATTAGAACTCCTATTCTGTGCCGGAGACTATCCCTCCGCGACGCGCCGTACGTGCAATTGAATACGGGGCGCTTGAATGTTCGTGTGGCAAATTTGGTACTTCGATTCTTTTGGGGGCAAAAGCTTCTGTTGAATTCCCCAAACGACTTTCTGTCAGATTAACTCCGCGAGCCAACTGTTCATTTGCTTTCGATAAAACATTTTGAACGGGGTCAATCATATTAACTTCCGGCTCTGATGTCTTCTTCCGTTTGACTTTCTTTCAAAAGCGCCTTTGCCTCATAACCGTTGGGGGACTTAAAAATTCCCACGACGCCGCCGGGCTCCACTTTCACTTTATTGTAATCATCGTGAAGCAATCGCGAAATCTCGCGCATAACGGAGCCGTGAACAGAAGCGACGGTTGGTTTACCTGCCTCTTCGCCTATCTTAATCACCGTCATGATTTTAGGGTCAACACGTTCTCTGAAAGAACGAACGCTCTCGCCACCAGGGATGACTTCATTTGGATTTTGACGAAACCATTCGAGTTTCTTTTTGTTCTTTTCGGTCTTTGGCAAGCCAGAAAAATCTCCGGTGTCCAGACTATCAAGACCTTCAACCTTAATAGATTCCATGCCTTTTGCGTCCATCAGAGGCTCTAAGGTTTGAGCCGTTCTTTGCATTCCGCTATGGAACGCCGCACTAAATTCGCGTGCAGCAAAATACGGAACTAATTCTTCCGCCTGTTTGTGACCAGCTTCGTTGAGAGGAATATCAAGGTCACCTCTGAATCTCTCTTGGTGCCCAGGACCTTCTTTCTCATTAAAATCTGTGTCACCGTGTCTGATGAAAAAAGCGACTATCTGCATGCTGACTTATGCCTTAACAATTTTCTTCGCGAGCCAGAATCCGAGTCCAAACACAAACCCGCAGACCAAGACCATTCCTAACTGAAGGAGAAAAATCACTGGACTACCTCCGACTCGCTCGATGCGTTTTTTATTTGATTATGCCCCACCTTCGCATAATAATCATCTATCGCGAGTGCGGGAACAACGACCACGCCGTTTTCAAAAACGTGGCCTTCTAAAATTCCAACTACTCTTCCTGTGTGTTCATTAATAATCGGGGAACCGCTGGCTCCGGGACCACCGCCCGTTTGCACCAAAAATCGTCCAGTGCAAAGGTCGCCTTCGCCTTCGTCACACGACTTCGAGATAATCTCGCTACTGACTCGCCCCATATAAACAGCTTGAACAACCATCTCCGGATATCCAACGTAAAAAACCTCGTCGTCAATCTTAGTTGGATTTTCATCCAATTTAAGAATCGAATACTTGTTGTCCGTCTTCAAGTGGAGTTCAGCCACGTCCATCTTTCCATCATCAACTGCGTTTAAGACTTCTACGGGTTGAAGATTTTTCGGGTCACTTACAATTTGACCTTGTGCCACTACGTACGTTACATCTACTGGTGCGTTTGTGCCTATAAAGCAGTGGCCTGCTGTCAACAGATAATATCCGTCCGGCGCTTTCTTATAAGCGAATGCAGTGCACAACTCTTTGTGGTCGATACCACGAGACACAGAACGTCCATACAAAACAAACGTTGCTGCTTGCGCTTTCTGATGATTCTTATTTGTTGCGCTGGCGGGCACACTTACAAATATCAAAGTTGCTGCCAACAATAATCCGCGAAGAAATTTCATCGTGCTATCTCCGCGAACGGCCCTTGACAGAGCACCACCGTTCACGCGCCGTTCCCTTGCGGGACCCTCTGCTCGGCGTTACTTCTTATCGAAATCTTCTCTGCCTGCCTCTCGTTGCTTGCGCGAATGATAATCATCCAACGCGTCGTGGGCTGCGAGTATACCTGTTATTGCTGTTATCGCCGCTGCAAAATTGCCGTCGAGCTTTCCTCTGAAAGCCAACACGATTGTTGCTACCCCGAAGACGATGGCCCAAAATTCAGAAAGGCCGCCAGCAAACTGATATATGGGCAGCAAGGTACTACTCTTCAGCGTTTGACCAACTTTATCTTTCCAACTCATTAGTGTTTGAACTTACTCATAGTATGAGCAAAATTCGCCATGTGGCGAACATGCTCATTCGGAGAATTCTTCGCTGCCTCAAGTCGCTCGGCAGGAATCTTTTCGTCCTCTGGAATATGAAGTGCGCGATGTAATCCGCCTTTTCTAAGCGTTCTCATAGCTCTGTAAAGCGAAGGATTCTTTACTTTCTTTGCCATGTCTACTTTCCTTGAAGCTGAGCCATTTTCTCATGAAGACCGGGAGCAATCGCTTCTTCCAGTTTTTCGTTTTTCTCGTCGTGGTCTTCGCCTTCGTTTGGTTCGCTGGTGTTATCCATGATATGGTCTACCATCCCGTCGTGGTCGTGGGCCGCGCCGCGAACATCGCCGTCTCTCTCGGGCGTACCATGAACATAGCCGTGCTGTGAGTGGATATGATGAACGATATGCGAGCCATCTTTGAGATGCTCGATAACTGTATGACTATACGGATGTTTTTTCATGATTACCAACCGCCTTCTTTCTCCGCACCGCCGTTCTCAGAACGTACGTTAAAACCGCGAGCTTTCTTCACGGTGTCTTTATTCAAAGTCGGAATATTGTTAACCTTTCCCGGTTGCGGCTTGCTACCGTGACGCAAAGTCTCGTGGTCACTTTCTCCGCTCGGAGCAACAGATGCGGCTTGCTTACCACCTAGGCCGTGTACCAAACCCTTTTTGTGGGCTCCGTGAACGGAACCGTGTTCCAAACCCTCGGCCAACTTAACGTCCTTCTCGTGACTTTTGCTTGCGTGGGCACGAGCGCCCTCCGAACCAGTAGAACGACCGCCACGAGCCCCTTGCTCTGCGACCGAGCGTCCGCCCTTGGGGCCTTCTTTAACTTGCGATTTCATGTGAATCTCCTAAAAATGTTTACTTCTGAATTTGAACTAAAGCCTCTTTCTTTTTAGGAGGCTCGACGAACTCGCAGCACTGATGCTCGGGGTCGGGTATAATTGCGAGCCCTTGTTCATCGTGCTCTACTTCTGAATCTACTAACATGACTGCCTGATTGCAACGACTGCCCTTCTCGTCTCTGAATACTTCGCCTTTGGTGAAGCCCTTCAAATAAACGCAATTAGAGCAGTGATAAGGCCCGTCGGAACCGAAACCCGCTAGTTTTGTACTATCGGGCCATAACGGTCCGACATCGACAATCAATCTCTTTAATCGACTGATTATTTTAAGCCAAGATTTAGCCATTTTCTTTCTTTCTCGTCGCACGAGCGTGAACATACGAAGGCAAGTGCTTTCGAGGAGTGGGTGCGAACTCATGAAGCTGTTTATGGGACATTTCTAACAGTCCTTTGTTCTCTTCGTGGAGCTTCTCTGGTTCGTGTTCTGCGATTGCCATCGCAATTTGTTGTGCTTTAGATTTTGCTGGCATTGTGGTTCTCTACATGGCTCACTGAGAGTGCCGTCTCTTCAGATTTTAGATGTTTCAAGTGATTGTTCAGCAAAATGTTCATATCGCTTTCCATTGTTATCATATGAATCTCTGCTCTATCAAAGAACGTGCTGGCTTTTTTGAACAAATCTATCCCAGGTTGAATCAACCCGCGACCTTTCCAACCAACAGTCAAACAAACTGTAAGAATTCCAAAATCTTTTAAGGCGGAACTCAGTTCGGCCAGTGTTAATGCACCGGGATTAAACATGGGTTCCTTAGAAAAATTGTCGGGGCTTTGACTCGACATGCTCGGGGTTTCACCGGTCTTCACAAGGGTCGCCGACTAAAGTGGCTGACCGCCATGGAAAAGAAAAAGGGGTTTGCCTTAACAAACCCCCGGAGAGAGAGAAGGAAATTACGACTCGATTGAAAATTCAAACATGGATGCGGCGTTGCTCGCGTCCGATGTACCGAACTGGACGCTAACAACAAGACCAAGTACAGCACCCTGCTGCAAATTCGGATTTCCGTTTAGAAAGTCCAAACCAGAAACAGTGGTGTCTGTGCTCTTAATGGTGCTGTTAACTAGTGCGCCGTTTTGATACGCCGCGTAGCTTCCGCCAAGAATACCAGAGCCACTATCTCCGTAAAGTTCTACGTTGAGAGCCCAGCTATTGATAATTCCCAAAGGAGACGGAGTTAACGCGCCGGTGCTAGCAAGGACTGTGTAAACCGGGGTCAACAACTTTCCTGTAACAGCTTCCAATCTGATGGTCACAGTTCCAGACGGGTCACCGGTATCGTTTCCAAAATTTCCCACCACCAATACATCAAGTTGCTGACCGTTATTGGTATTCTGTGCTGGTAGAAACAAAGCTCCCACTGCGCTGGATGCTGATGGAGTTGCTGGTGCGCTTCCAAACAACGGAGCCGCAACCGAACTACCGCTTACACCACCAAGACCGCTAGCACCAATAGTTGTGCCAGTGATACCAACCAAACGAGGGAAATACTTCTTTGCGGTTCCGGTGCCGCCAACCTTCGACGGGAACAAACCGTTCACGCCGAAATCATAAATATTACTCATGTGTTTTCCTTTATGTATACGTCCCGTCGGCAGGTTCACCGTCGGCGGGGCGCTTTTTATGGGAAAGAGGCTTTAGGTCGTGCTAGCCTTTTAACCAAAACTTTTTAAACGTATTCAATAGATACGATGACCGCGCTAACAGGAGGGGTACTGCCTGCCGTGCCCCCCGCCGTAACGCAAAATGCGCTAAGTGCGCTCGCGAACGTTTTGCCGGGAACTGCGCCTGTAAAATAACTTACTGTTATGACTTGACCCGCTGGAACGTAGATAATTTCGTCCGGGGCTGTTACACCAACGCTCACGCTGCCTGCTGCTAAATTGAACAGCTTAACGTAGCTGGCTGCGCCGCCGTTAGCGCTGTTGTCAACCATAATGGAATAAACTTTTGCCGAAGACGCTTTAACTGCGTCAACCGCGCTGCCCATAACAGTATCGGTGAACAAAACAAGATTCGTTGGATTCTGTACGGTTACCTGAGTAATAGCCACTGTAATCTCCTACTTCCAAACCCAACCACAGATTGGACAAACTTTTTCTTCGCCGGTCTTCTTAGAGAGAAGCCGGTTACAACGAGCACAGAGTCTTTGCCACGTATGGCCTCCGCACTGCATATCGTGACCATGTTATATAACATGGCCGTGTTACAAATTAAGACCCGTGCGCAACCCCGAGGAAGTCGAGCCAGTAAGAAACGTTACCACCGATATTGATGACTTGGAAAATGTCTTGATTGGAAGGATTCGAGAAGGCGTCTGCAAAAAGCTGCGCTGTGGTTGCACTACTGGAAAGACGAGTCAAAAATGTTCCGATTCGAGTATTACCAATCTGGGCTGACGAAGTATTAGACGGTTTGCGAACAACGCCAGCGAAATCAACGTTAAGAAGAACGCCGTCGCCTTCATTAACGATTTGAATCAAATCAAGATTTTGTGCGGGACCACCAACTTGAGGATACGCAGCCGCGAGAGACTGTCCAAAAACTTGTTGAAGTACTGCAAACGATGTTGCGTTAGCCACTGTGTTGCTCCTATAAATACGAAACCCCATCATATAGATGGGGTGAATTTGGTTCGGGCGGTACGACTCGAACGTACATTAACCGGTTCAGAGCCGGTCTTCCTACCATTGAAAGACATCCGAACAGAAAAAGTCGCGGCGTCGTCCTCGGGCTGACCGTTGGCATTGGCGGGGCTGTTCTATCCGCTTAGTGTTTCACAGCCACGACGGTTCTTCTTGCAAGATTGGTTGGGGCGCGTGGACTCGAACCACGATTAGCTGATTCAAAGTCAGCCTTCCTACCATTGAAAGACATCCCAACAGAAAAATTTAAGGGGCTTACAAATAGATTGGCTGACACAAAACGAAAGCCCCAGAAGTACTTTGTGTCTCCTGCAACCTATCTGAAATTTTTACCAACGGATTTCAACAGAGCAAACTTAGATGTAGCCGCCGCTGGTCCAGCCACAAGATACTACGTCTCTGTCATAAACTGGTCCTACTCGTTAGAATCGAACTAACATAATCCGGGCTTCAACCGGAGGCTCTACCATTGAGCTAAAATAGGATGGCGGGGGACCGTCGAATCGAACGGCGTCAGGCATTTCTACCTGTCACGGTTTTCGGGACCGCTGCCAACCATTTAGCGCTGTCCCCCATAAATTTGGAGGAGGGCTGGGGATTCGAACCCCAACAAGATTACTCTTGGCTGCGCTTTAGCAAAGCGACACGTTACCAGATTCCGTCAGCCCTCCGAATAGTTGTTATGCGCAACTAGATGAAGAACTAAACGAATCGGTCGTGTATACATTGTTCATAAAATTTTGTGCTCGCATAACCCCTGCTGTACGGAATTACTTCCGCCACGGCGGCGAGCCGGGTGTCGCCCCCGCATGCGGTAGGGCAGTACAACATCGAAATTGGCAGAAACCGAGAGAATCGAACTCCCACCGCTCGATTTGGAGGCGAGCAGACTACCGTTATCCTAGGAATCTGCGGAAAATGTATTCATCGACGAAAACCTTTCGAACGGGATGCTTTCTCGTCAACGGGTGGTCAGCCTATAGTTCCTATGCTGTTCTACCCTTACGAGTAGCTTTGGCATAGAATTAACCTAACACTTTCACCAGCTTAGTCGTGCACGACCTTAGCATCTCACCGGCAAAAGCGAATGTAACAAGATTGGCGGGGTTGATGGGATTCGAACCCACGATTTGTTCCGTGACAGGGAACTGAGGACGGCCTCTCCTCTACAACTCCGCAATAAAATTGGCTGGCCCAGAAGGATTCGAACCTTCACCGCCCTCATTAACAGTGAGGTGTCCTGCCGTTAGACCACAGGCCAGCAGAAAATTTTAGTAAGAAAAGTACGCCATAGCAACAAATGGCACTACAATGAAAAGCCCCAAAACAAACAAAATCTCGATTCCATTTCTAGTGGTTAACGGAAGATTGCTATACCAAATCCAAAATTTTTCCATCACGAATAACCTAACCACCGTTTGATTTTGTCTTTTGCGATTTCGAAAAGCAACAAAACAATGACTCCAATACCGACAAAAAATCCAAGGAAATCTTCTATTTCCGGATGACGCTCCAACCATTTCTCAAGTTGTAATCTTTCGCGCCAAGTCATATGTTCCTTAAAAATTGGTGGACAGTCGAGGACTCGAACCTCGGGAAGCCCGCGAGGGGCACCTGATTTACAGTCAGGGGCAATTGCCGCTATGCGAACCGTCCACTGTCAGCATCGTCGCCTTGGGTTTCCCGGGCGTTGAAAAGCTGCTGAAAATTGGAGCACAGCGCTGGATTTGAACCAACGTGTCGAAGGTACAAGCTTCGCATACTAGGCCGCTGTATGAGCCGTGCTCAAAAAGTTGGAGCTAGGACAAGGAATCGAACCTTGGCTGCCGCATTACCAATGCGGAGTTCTACCACTAGACCATCTTAGCTTTGGAGCAGAGTCTCAGAATTGAACTGAGATTTCCTCTTTACGAGGGAGGTGTCGTCCCATTGGACCAACCCTGCTCGGAAAATTTTGTGTGCCTTCCTCGCGGACGCGGCACCCACGGCTTCTCGTTTATCTTTTACAAGAACATCGAGAGCGATGACCCTTCCTTTACCAGTCTAGGGCGAACCACAGGCTCTTTGCGAACTTGGAGCGAAGTGCGATAATCGAAATCGCGCCTAGACGTTGGCAACGTCTCGTGCTGCCACTATACCAACCTCGCTTTGAAACTTGGAGCGGTCAGCGAGACTCGAACTCGCTTCTATAGCTTGGAAGGCTACGGCACAACCTATATACCATGTCCGCTCATAAATTGGTTGCGGAGGAGGGACTCGAACCCTCGGAGTCTTTCGACGGAAGCTTATGAGACTTCTGCCATTGCCACTAGGCGACCCCGCAACAGAAAATTGGTTCTGGTCGCTGGATTCGAACCAGCTACCTTCCGCTTATCGAGCGGACGCCCGTCCTAATGTGCTCGACCAGAATAGAAAGTTGGTGGACAAGGGCGGTTATGCTCCGCCGACCTTCGGGTGCAGGCCGAAAATTTTCCTGATTAAACTACTCGCCCATAATAATGATGTTTTCTATGGCAGTTAGCACATAGAATTTCACACTTCAAAATCTCCGACATCAAAGTTTCTAAACTCACACCCCGTCGTGCTAGAAAACAAATGATTCCTGCTTTCGTTGTAGGGTCAACGTGGTGAAAATCTAAACAGCAGATTTCACTTTCTCCACATCTAACACAAGAATGTGCTCTCTTGTAATCATTTACAAAATCTACAAGAGATTTACGTCTTAATTTTATTTCCTGCTTTCTCTTTTCTTTATACTTTTGATAACAGCGTCTACTGTACTCCGCTTGTTTGCTCACGTTCCCTCCAAGGAGGGGCCATCAGTAAACGGGAATAACAGTCCACCATTCGGTTTACGTCCAAAAACGTGCTTCTTATACGCTATCTTACATTAGGTATTTGCACTCACCTAATTAAGCATATCAAAACTGGTACCCGGTGAGTGACTCGCACACTCTACTGCGACTTGAAAGGCCGCTGTCTTACTCATAAACGAACTGGGCACTAAAACTTGGTCGCCCTGCGGGGTATCGAGCCCCGGCTACTGAATTGAGAATCCAGCGTCCTGCCATTAAACGACAAGGCGATAAAAATTGACCGCTGCGCTTACACGCCTTCAGGATTTATCGTATGCTCATAATTCGCCCGATGGGTTACTAATGGCTCTTCACAATTATCCATAGCGGTCAAAATGGTTGTCGGCCTCGGTGCCGACCCGAGTCGTCGCGCTAATCCGGCGCTTTCCCCGGCTTATAAGGCCGAGCCGCATGCCGATGCTGCCGACAGAAAGGCTGGGACAACGGGGAATGATTACCCACAACAGGGCAGCACTCCGACATACGATTCGGAACATCCTGTCATTTGTCCCACAGAAATTGGTAGCGAATCAGAGATTCGAACTCTGGGCTTCCTCGGTGTAGGCGAGGCACTCTGGCCGCTGAGTTAATCCGCTATTGAGAACTATGACGGCGCTCTACCAACTGAGCTACGATACGTTACTGGTCGCCTTATACAAGGCTAACTCGACACTCACGTAAAGAAAGGACTCGAACCTTCGACCTCCGTCCGCTCTGCCAGCCAATGATACGTGCTGGACTTAAGGAGTTGGGATACAGATTAGCTCTCGACTCTAGAGAACGTCGGGCGCTTCGCGGGAGGAGAACTCTAGACCATTGCCCCGCTCAATTTCAATCTGTACCACTCTATCTGCCATCCAGTATTACATGATGGACTTAAACTTGGTGAACCGCCAGAGACTTGAACTCTGACCCCAACGCTTAAAAGGCGCGTATGCTGCCGCTCGCACTCGCAGTTCACTGCGGAGAATAGTGCTTCTAATCTCCGCAAATAAAATCTTGGTGGGACGCCTCGGATTCGAACCGAGACCCGACGCCTTAAGAGGGCGCTATGCCGCCGTAACACCTGCGACCCACAGAAACTTTTGTATACTCTCTATTAATGATTCACGAGCATCGATTTCTGGATACGATGAAATATCCGCGTAAACTTCTTGGGCTGTTAATAACTCTTCGCCGCGTTCGTCGTGTGTCCAAAACCAAATCATTGGTCTACCTGTAGCCCGGCTTCTGTACCCGAATCGAGTACGTTTGTACCCAATTAGGTGACGTTCATTCATCTAAGCTGCCAACCCGATGCGTATTACTTGAGCGTTCGCATCCTATTTGACATTGCTGCCAGAGTGGAGTCGTTCCGAGTATTTCATCGGACTCTTACCCGTCGCGTTACCGCGCCCTCAACTTCCAAGGCTCTGTTGCTCGTGCAGGCCGGAACTTCCTCGATTCACTATTCGAATCGCGAACGTCTGGTCTACCAAACTGGACCCAGCAGTCGGACTCGAACCGACTAAGAGCGGGTTTGCAATCCGCCGCCTCGACCACTTCGGCATTGGCCGGGTTAAAAAATTTTGGAGATGACGGCTACGGAGGCTCGCTCATCTCCCTTCCGTACAACTGGTGCGCCCGACAGGACTTGGACCTGTAAGCCTTGCGGCGCTCCGTCTTAAGCGGAGTGCGTTTGCCATTTCGCCACGAGCACAGTATTGGTCGGCCACCCCGGACTTGAACCGGGGCGCGTTTTACGGCACCGGGTTTTGAATCCGGCGTGTCTGCCATTCCACCAGCAGCCGATAAAAATTCTCCCGGACGTTTCTACCTTTCGCCCCGTCCTTTCGGACGCGCCATCTAATACCAGCGCGGGAAAAATTGGAAGGCCACCGGGGAATTGGACCCCGCTTTCACCGTTCGTAGCGGTGTGTAATTATCCGATATACGAGCAGCCCTTTGAAAATTTAATTGAGTCGGCAGTATGGTCTTTCACGGAGCTTATCCCGCTACTCGCCAGTGCATCTAGTGTTTATCAGCACAGGCTGACACTCTCAATCCGAACACCGGAGGAGTATCAATAGCCTCCGACTCAAAATTTATTCCGCGCCGTCCGATACGATTGTTCGTCCTTGTTGCTTGACACGCGAAAATTGGTAGCCCCGGTAGGATTCGAACCTACTTTTGTACGGGTTAGAACGCC
>WNGN01000951.1_pt1 | contig 33874 bp, 28 predicted proteins | sample 5400561 | NCBI WGS metagenome assembly WNGN01 (sample SAMN13153379, study PRJNA577476) | soil metagenome | isolation source: 115 cm soil or saprolite under Garry oak tree replicate 2 | place: USA:California | collected 2016-06-15 | reverse complement strand
TCGAGCGCGCCCCGGCCGAGATCGTCGCGCGCGAGCGCGAGCGGCTCGCCGCCGAAGAGGCGCTCCTGGAGAAGCTCACGGCGAGCCTGGGCTGGATCGATGACCGCTAGGCCGGCGCCGATCGTCCGCTTTTCCGTCGTCGAGTCCACGCAGACGACCGCATTCGAGCTCGCCGCCGGGGGCGCCGCGGACCGCACGGTCGTCGTCGCAGACCACCAGTCGGCGGGGCGGGGGCGCCGGGGTCGGACGTGGGCCGACGCTCCCGGGACGAGCCTCCTGGTCTCGATCCTGGTCCGGCCCCGGGTGGCCCCTGTGCTCCTGGCCACGTTCTCGATCGCGACAGGCGTGGCGGTCGCCGAAGCCCTCGACCGCGCAACGGGAATCGAGGCCCGGCTGAAGTGGCCGAACGACGTCCGCGTGCGTGGTCGGAAGCTGGCGGGAATCCTGGTGGAGTCGCGAATCGGCGCTCCAGCGGCGGCCGACGATGACGCGACGGGCATTGGCGGTACGGAGCCACCCCGTACTTACAGCACGCCACCCACGCCGTGTGCCGGCCCCGCGGCCCCCGTTACAATGGTCATCGGCATAGGCCTCAACCTCGCGCAGCGGACCTTTCCGTCGGAGCTCGCCGACCGCGCGACGTCCGTGGTGATCGAGACCGGCCGGGCGCCCGACCGCGACGCGATGCTCGAGACGTTGCTCGAGGAGTTCGACGCGTGGCGCGCGCGGCTCGAGACTCAAGGCTTCGACCCGGTGCGTGAGCGCTGGCTCGCGTGGAGCGAGACGATCCACCGTCAGCGGCGTCGCCGTCGGCCTCGACGCGGACGGCGCGCTCCTGGTGGACGACGGCCGCGGAGTGCAGCGGATCGTCGCGGGCGAGATCGCGCCGGAGGTGGACCATGCTGCTCGTCGCTGACGTCGGCAACACCAACACGAAGATCGGCGTCTTCGACCGCGACCGGCTCCTCGTGTCCTGGGTCCTGACGAGCCGTCGGGAGCAGACCGCCGATGAGTACGGCGTGTTGATCGAAACGCTCTTGCGAGCGCGCGGGATCCCGGTGGGCGACATCCACGGTGTGGCCATCTCGAACGTCGTGCCACCTGTCCAGCAGACGCTCGAGTGGATGTGCGAGAAGTACTTCGGCCGGGCACCGTTCTGCGTGGAGCCGGGCGCGAACACGCGGATGCCGCTCAACGTGGACGCGCCGCGCGAACTCGGGGCCGATCGCTACGTGGACGCCTTCGCTGCGACCATTCTCTACGGCGCCCCCGTGATCGTGGTCAACTTCGGCACCGCCACGACGTTCAACTGCGTGAACGCGCGGGGCGAGTTCATCGGCGGCGCGATCGCCCCCGGTCTCGGAACCGCGGTCGACGCGCTCGTGAACCGCGCGGCCCGCCTCTACCGGGTCGAGCTCATCCGGCCCAAGCAAGCGATCGGCCGCGACACGGCGAGCGACATGCAGTCGGGAGCGATCTACGGCTTCGCCGGGCTCGTCGACGGTCTCGTCGAGCGCATGCGGTCGGAGATGGGCGGTGGCGCGCGGGTGATCGGGACGGGCGGGCTCGCCACGCTCATCGCGGGCGTCGCGCGTTCGATCGAGCGCGTGGACGACCACCTCAGGCTCGTGGGGCTGCGGATCCTCTACGAGGAAGCGCACCCTGCGGCGCCCGAGCGTTGACACGCGCCGGACCCGCCGGGTATACTCACACGAAATATAGTGTGAGGGCGTGGGGCCGATCCCTATATACGGGGATCGGGGGCAGGGAACCTGGCGGCTGGCCGAGGGGGAGGAGAGCCGATGGGGATGTGGGTCGGGCGCGGGCGGAAGGCGAGGGTCGCGTACGGGTTCGATGACATCGCGCTCGTTCCGGGCACCGTGACGATCAACCCGAACGAAGTCGACATCTCCTGGGAGCTCTGCGGCCATCACTTCGAGCTGCCGATCATCGCCGCCGCGATGGACGGCGTCGTCAGTCCCGGGCTCGCGATCGAGATGGGCCGGCTCGGCGGTCTCGCCGTCCTCAACCTGGAGGGCATCTTCTCACGGTACGCGAACCCCGAGGATGTTCTCGACCGCATCGTGTCGGCGAGCCAGGAAGAAGCGACCAAGATCATCCAGTCGATCTACGGCGAGCCCATCAAGGAAGAGCTGATCCACCAGCGGATCCGCGCGATCAAGAAGGGCGGGGGGCCCGCCGTCGTCTCGTCGATCCCCCAGCGCGCCGAGCGCTTCGCCCAGATCGCCCAGGAGGCGGGCGCCGATATATTCGTCGTCCAGTCCACCGTCACGACCGCCCGTCACGTCGCCACCGAGTACACCCCGGTAGACTTCCGCACGCTGAAGAAGCAGCTCGCGATCCCGCTCATTGTCGGGAACGTCGTCACCTATGAGGCGTGCCTCGAGCTGATGGACTGCGGTGCCGACGCGCTCCTGATTGGCGTGGGCCCGGGCGCCGCGTGCACGAGCCGCGAGGTCCTGGGGCTCGGCGTGCCGCAGGTGACCGCAACGGCCGACGCTGCAGCGGCGCGCGACTATCACTACAAGCAGAGGGGACGCTACGTCCCGATCATCACCGACGGTGGCATGAGCACGGGCGGCGACGTATGCAAGGCACTCGCCGCCGGCGCCGACGCGGTCATGATCGGCTCGGCGTTCGCCCGCGCCGTCGAGGCGCCGGGCCGGGGCTACCACTGGGGCATGGCGACGCCGCACGCGAACCTGCCGCGCGGGACGCGGATTCGGGTCGGCGTGGCAGGCTCCCTCGAGCAGATCCTCTTCGGGCCCGCGTTCACGGAAGACGGCACGCTCAATCTGGTCGGCGCGATCAGGACCTGCATGGGCTCGGTTGGCGCGCGCACGATCCGCGAGCTCCAGCAAACAGAGCTGATCATCGCTCCGACGATCAAGACCGAGGGAAAGGTCTTCCAGCAGGCTCAGAAGCTGGGGCGCCCGCGGTAGCGCGGGCCGAGCCCGCCCCGTGATGGTCGCGGCCGACAAGATCGCGGTTCTGGATTTCGGCGGTCAGTACACCCAGCTGATCGCCCGTCGGGTCCGCGAGCTCTCCGTCTACTCCGAGATCTTCTCCTGCACCCACCCGATCGAGTCGATCCTGGCGAGCGGCTACAAGGGCATCATCCTCTCGGGCGGGCCGTCGAGCGTTTACGAGGACGGCGCGCCGCTGCCGCCGAAGACGCTCTTCGACTCGGGCATTCCCATCCTCGGCATCTGCTACGGCATGCAGGCGATGGGGTATCTCCTTGGCGGGCACGTCGTGCCCGCCGAGCGCCGCGAGTACGGCAAGGCGGAAGTCGAGCTCCAGGGCTCGAGCCGGCTCCTCCGGGGCGTCGAGCCCGACGCGAACGGCCGCGTCACCGTGTGGATGAGCCACGGCGACACCGTCCTCCGCCCGCCCAAGGGGTTCAGCGCCCTCGGCACGACCCCGAACTGCCCGGTCGCCGCGATGGCCGACGAGCGGCGCAAGCTCTACGCGGTCCAGTTCCATCCCGAGGTCGTCCACACGCCGCAGGGGCAGAAGGTCTTCGACAACTTCCTCGACATCTGCGGCGTGAGCCGCACGTGGTCGATGGCGGGGTTCATCGACACGACGGTCGAGGAGATCCGGGAGAAGGTCGGCCAGGGGCGTGTCCTGTGTGCCCTGTCGGGCGGGGTGGACTCGTCGGTGGTCGCTGTCCTCGTGCACCGCGCCATCGGCGATCAGCTCACGTGCGTCTTCGTGGACAATGGGCTGCTCAGGAAGGGCGAGGCGGAGTCGGTCGACCACACCTTCCGGGGCGCCTTCAAGATGAACCTCATTAACGTCACAGCATCCAGGCGATTTCTCGATGTTCTTCGTGGTGTTACTGATCCGGAGATCAAGCGCAAGCGGATCGGGGCCGAGTTCATCGCCGTCTTCGAGGAGGAGGCGCGGAAGCTCGGTGAGATTCCCTGGCTCGCCCAGGGCACCCTCTATCCCGACGTGATCGAGTCGATCGCCTACCGCGGGCCGTCGGCGACGATCAAGACCCACCACAACGTCGGCGGCCTGCCGCTCAAGATGCAGTTCAAGCTGATCGAGCCCCTGCGGGAGCTGTTCAAGGACGAGGTCCGGCGGCTCGGCGAGATCCTCGGGCTGCCCCCGGAGGTCGTCTGGCGCCAGCCCTTCCCGGGGCCTGGACTCGCGATCCGGGTGCTCGGCGAGGTCACGCCCGAGCGCCTCGAAATCCTGCGCGACGCCGACGCGATCATCCAGGACGAGGTGCGTGCGGCCGGCTTCGAGCGCGAGGTGTGGCAGGCGTTCGCGGTGCTCCTGCCGATCCGGACGGTCGGCGTGATGGGCGACTTCCGCACGTACGCGCACGTGATCGCGCTTCGCGCGGTCATGAGCCAGGACGCGATGACGGCCGACTGGGCACGGCTGCCCTACGACCTGCTCGGGCGCATCAGCAACCGCCTCAGCAACGAGGTCCAGGGCGTGAATCGGGTGGTCTTCGACATCTCCTCGAAGCCCCCGTCCACCATCGAGTGGGAGTGAGCGGGCTCGCGGTGCAGCACAGCGAGTTCGTTCACCTCCACGTCCACTCCGAGTACAGCCTCCTCGACGGCGCCGCGCAACTCGAGAAGCTCGTCCAGAAGGCGAAGGATCTGCGCCTGCCCGCGATCGCGTTGACGGACCACGGCAACCTCTTCGGGGCGATCGACTTCTATCTCGCGGCGCAGAAGGCTGGCGTCAAGCCGATCCTCGGCTGCGAGCTCTACGTCGCCCCCGGGAGCCGGAAGGAGCGCGGCTCGCAGGACGGCGGCTACGAGGGCGCGAACCACCTGACGGTCCTGGCGCGGAACCGCGCCGGCTACAGAAATCTCATCAAGCTGGTCTCGAAGGCCTACCTCGAGGGCTTCTACTACAAGCCCCGGGTGGACCGTGAGCTCCTCGCCGAGCACGCCGACGGGCTCGTCGTCCTCTCGGGGTGTCTCAACTCCGAGGTCTCGCGCCTCCTGATCCAGGGGGAGATGGGGAAGGCGACGAAGATCGCGGGTTGGTACCAGGACGTCGTCGGCCGCGACTACTACTTCATGGAAGTCCAGTCCCACGGCCTCGAGCCGCAGGCGAAGGTCACCGCCGACACCCTGGCGATCGCCAAGGCGATCGGCGCGCCGATCGTCGGGACCAACGACTCGCACTATCTCGAGGCCGGCCACGGGCGCGCCCACGAGGCGCTCCTCTGCATCCAGACGGGCACAACGCTCAGCGACCCGAGCCGCTTCCGGTTCTCGACCGAGGAGTTCTACGTCAAGTCGGCGGAGGAGATGGCGCGCGTCTTTGCCGAGCTGCCGGAGGCGTGCCGCAACACGCTGGCCGTCGCCGAGCGCTGCAACCTCACGCTCGACTTCGGGACCTTCCACCTGCCGCGCTACGTGGTCCCCGCCGGGCACACGCTCGATAGCTACCTGCGCGAGCTGGCGAGCGCGGGGCTCCGGCGCCGCTATGGTCCCACGCCTGGCGACGCGGTCGAGGCGCGCCTCAACCACGAGCTCGCGGTGATCGAGAAGATGGGATTCGCCGGCTACTTCCTGGTCGTCTGGGACTTCATCCACTACGCGCGCCAGCAAGGGATCGCCGTCGGGCCCGGCCGCGGCTCCTCGGCCGGGTCGCTCACCGCGTACTGCCTCGGGATCACGAACATCGACCCGATCGGTTACGGCCTCCTCTTCGAGCGCTTCCTGAACCCCGAGCGGATCTCGATGCCCGATATGGACATCGACTTCGCCGACGACCGGCGCGACGAGGTCATCCGCTACGTCGCGGAGAAGTACGGGCGCGACCGGGTCGCCCACATCATCACCTTCGGGACGCTGGGCGCGAAGGCCGCGATCCGTGACGTGGGGCGCGTGCTCGGCATGCCCTACGCCGACGTAGACCGCATCGCCAAGCTCGTCCCCAACTTCCCGCTGAACATCACGCTCGACGACGCCTACCAGAAGTCGCTCCCGCTCGCCGAGACGGTGAAGAGCCAGCCGCACGTCCGGGAGCTCTGGGAGATCGCGCGGACCCTGGAAGGCTGCACCCGCCACGCCTCCGTCCACGCCTCGGCCGTCGTCATCTCCGACGAGCCCCTCGACGAGCACGTGCCGCTCTACAAGGACCCCAAGCGACCGGAGCTGATCACCGGCTACGCGATGGGGCCGATCGAGAAGCTCGGGCTCCTCAAGATGGACTTCCTCGGACTCCGGACGCTGACGGTCCTCGCCAACACGGTCACCCTTATCAAGGCGTCGCGGGGGATCGCGGTCGACCTCGACGCGCTCCCGCGCGATGACCCCAAGACGTACGCGCTCCTGAGCGAGGCGAAGACGTTCGGCGTCTTCCAGCTGGAGTCCGCGGGCATGCGCGAGGCGCTCCGCGGGCTCAAGCCCGAGCGGCTCGAGGACGTGATCGCGATGGTCTCGCTCTACCGGCCAGGGCCGATGGAGCTGATTCCCGACTTCATCGAGCGCCGGCACGGGCGCGCGAAGATCACGTACGAGCATCCCGCGATGGAGAAGGTCACGCGCGAGACGTACGGGATCATGGTCTACCAGGAGCAGATCATGCAGATCGCGTCGGAGATGGGGGGCTTCACCATGGGCGAGGCGGATACGCTCCGCCGCGCCATGGGCAAGAAGGACCGCGACCTCATGGTGACGCAGCGTGAGAAGTTCAGAGCCGGGTGCGCCGAGCGCACGATCTCGAAGGCGAAGGCCGACCGCGTCTGGGAGCTGATGGAGAAGTTCGCGGGGTACGGGTTCAATAAATGTTTAAGCGCGGACGCCCAGATCGAGATGGCCGACGGTACCCGCAAGCCGATCACCGAGGTACAGACAGGCGACCTGGTTCTCACGAAGGACGGCGCGTTCAAGGCGCTCGGCGTCCGGCCGAGTGGCCTGCGCCGAGTCGGCCGGCTCGACCTCGCGAATGGGATGTTCGTCCGCTGTACGCCAGACCACCCGACGTTCACGCAACGTGGATGGGTGGATGCGGAAGACCTCACTCATGACGATTTCGTCGCCGTCACGCGCGAGCTCCCGTGCGGAAGCGAGGCGGTTCCCGAACACCTTCCGGCGCTCCTCGGATATGCGCTCTCGGAAGGCAGCCTCGGCTACGACAGCCACTTCTACCTCTACTCGACCGTTGCGGACGAGACTGAAGACATGCGCCGCGTGGTTGCTGCGTTCCCGAACACCCTTCCGCGGATCGAGTACCGCCCGAAGAACAAGGCGTCCTCGGTGCGGCCGGTGCGTCTGGATCGAGCATGTCCCTCGGAGGCCGTCACGTTCCTCTTCGACTCGTGCGGACTCCAGGGAAAGACCGCGACGGTCAAGCGTGTACCGTCGCTCGTGGATCGATGGGATCGCGGCGCCGTGGCGGTCCTCGTCGCAAAGCTCTTCCAGGGAGACGGCTGCATACACCCGAAGAGCCGCTCGATCTACTACGCGACGTCCTCCGAGGGCCTCGCGCAAGACGTGCGGCGGCTGCTCCTCAAACTCAGCATCTCGTCGACGATCCACCGGAAGACGTTCGCGTATCGTGGTGGAAAGCGGACCGGCTTCACTGTCAACCTGCTCGGAGGGCGCTCTGCATACACGAGGTTCCGCGAGCTCGTGCAGCCGCATCTGGTTGGTCACAAGCGTGATGCCCTGGACCGGCTCGTCGCCTCCTATGCCGGGATGAGCGCACTCCTCGCCCGGGGAACTGTGGACGTGATTCCGGCCGCGCTCTACCGAGATCCGCTTCGCGAGGCCATCCTGAAGCTCTATCCGACCCTCAAGGAGGGGTGCCGCCGGCTCGGAATCGCCTACGGACTCCTGTTCAATGACCAGCGAAAGCGAGGCATCAGGCGCGATACACTCGCCTGGCTTGCCGAGCGACTCGACACGCCCGCGCTCCACACGCTCGTCGAGCAGCCCATGGGCTGGTCACGGCCGAAGCGGTTCGTCCTCGAAGGGGACGAGCAGACCTACGACTTCGAGGTGCCGGGCGCCAGGAGCTTCGTCGCCAACGGAATCGCCGTCCACAACTCGCACGCCGCGGCGTACGCGCTCGTCGCCTACCAGACGGCGTACTTCAAGGCGAACTACCCCGTGGAGTTCATGGCGGCGTTGCTCACCTCGGAAATGGGCGACACCGACAGGATCGTGAAGCACATCGAAGAGTGCCGTGCGATGGGGATCCGTGTCGAGCCGCCCGATGTGAACGTCTCGGCGGTGCGGTTCAGCGTCGTGGGCGACACGGTCCGGTTCGGCCTGGCCGCGATCAAGAACGTGGGCGAGGCGGCGATGGAGTCTATCCTCCGGACCCGTGCGGAGGCGGGGCCCTTCGCGTCGCTCGAGGACTTCTGCGCCCGCGTGGACCTCCGGCTCGTGAATCGCCGCGTGCTGGAGTCCCTGATCAAGGCGGGCGCCTTCGACTCGCTCGGCCTGACGCGCGCCCATCTGCTCGCGACCGCCGACGCCGCGCTCGAGAGCGGCCAGCGCAAGCAGCGGGATCGCGCGGAGGGCCAGGCCTCGTTCTTCGACCTCCTGCCGGCGCCAACCGCGGCGCCCGGCGGCCAAGCGGTCGAGGTGGTGCCAGAGTGGGAGCCGGACCAGCGCCTCGCATTCGAAAAGGAGGTCCTCGGGTTCTACGTCTCGGGCCATCCGCTCGCCCGCTTCCGCGGCGTCGTCGAGTCGCTCGGGCTCACGACGACGGCCGAGCTCGCGACCAAGGGCCACGGCGCGCGCGTGCTCCTCTTCGGCCACGCGACCGGGCTCAAGGAGACGTCCACCAAGAGCGGCAACCGCATGGCGTTCTTCAGTCTCGAGGACATGGACGGGACGGTAGACGTCACGGTCTTCCCGGAGCCCTACAAGGCGGGCGCCGCGGGCCTGCACTCGCGCGAGGCACTCCTGGTCCGGGGTAGGGTGGACGACGGCGAGAAGGGGCGGGTCGTGCTCGCCGACGACATCCGCCCGCTCGAGCAGGCGCTCGCCGAGACCACCGGCCGCCACAGCGTCGGGGCCGCCGAGGCAAACGCGTGCCGGATCCGCGTGGCGGCGGCCACGGCGCCCGGAGACGCGCTCGCCGCGCTCCGCCGGGTCTGCGCCGCGCACCCGGGGCGCGTCTCGCTGTTCCTCCACCTCCTGCTCGCGTCGCAGGAGGTTGTGGTCCGCTGCCACGGCGTCGACGTCGACGCGAGCCAGGAGCTCTGCGCGAAGATCGAGTCGCTCCTGGGCGCCGGCACGATCACGGTGGAGTATGCCGGACGCGCTTGACTTCGAGGCACCGCTGCTCGAGCTGGAGAATCGGATCGCGACGCTCCAGGCCGAAGAGGACTCGCCGCGGGTCCGCGACGAGGTCACGAAGCTCGAGGAGCGGCTCCTGCGACAGCGCCAGAAGACCTACGCGAGCCTGACGGCCTGGCAGCGGACGCAGCTCGCCCGGCACCCCAGGCGCCCCCACACGCGCGACTTCATCAAGCTCCTCTTCGAGGACTTCGTCGAGCTCCACGGCGACCGGCTCTACCGCGACGACCCGGCGATCGTCGGCGGCCTCGCGCGCTTCGAGGGGCTCGGCGTCGTCGTCATCGGCCACCAGAAGGGGCGTGACACGCGCGAGAAGATCGCGCGCAACTTCGGCATGCCCCACCCCGAGGGGTACCGCAAGGCGCTCCGGCTCATGCAGCTCGCCGAGAAGTTCGGCAAGCCGGTCCTCGCCCTCATCGACACGCCCGGCGCGTACCCGGGCGTCGGCGCCGAGGAGCGGGGTCAGGCGGAGGCGATCGCGCGGAACCTGCGTGCGATGGCGGCGCTCCGCACGCCGATGGTCGCCGTCGTCACGGGCGAGGGGGGCAGCGGCGGTGCGCTCGCGATCGGGATGGGCAACCGTGTCCTCATGCTCGAATACGCGATCTACTCGGTGATCTCGCCGGAGGGGTGCGCGGCGATCCTGTGGGGCGACGCCGCGAAGGCGCCGGAGGCGGCGGAGTCGATGCGGATCACGTCCTCGGACCTCCTGCGCCTGGGCGTCATCGACGCCATCGTCCCCGAACCCCTCGGGGGGGCCCACCGGGACTGGGAGGCAGCGGCGGCGTCGCTGCGCGCCGCCCTCCGCGACCACCTGGCGGACCTTGCGCCCAAGTCGCCGGACGCGCTCGTCGTGGAGCGCCACGAGAAGTTCCGGAAGCTGGGCGCGTTCGAGGAGACGTCGATGCCGCGCGCCGGCCCCTGACGCCGCCCCTCACCCCGTTCGGCGCAGCAACGTCCCGGCAAGATCCTCGTCGGTCACCAGCACGTTCATGAACCGCCCCGCGAGCGCGCCTCGCACGGCGTCGAGCTTCGGCCGGCCGCCGGCGATCGCCACGACGTGGCGGTCGGGGCGGTGCGAGAGCGCCTGGAGCCGGCTGCCCTCCACCGAGAGGACCCGGTGCATGAGGACCCGCAGCTCGGGGTGGTCGACGATGCGGCCCTCCGCATCGAAGGGCTGGTAGTTGATCTCGCCCACGACGCCGAGCTGGCGCAGCCGCTTGACGCTGACGCCGTAGGACTCGGCGAGCGAGCAGAAGCCCGGGGTCTGCTCGGCGATCACACCGATACCGACGAGCGCGATGTCCACCGCCTGCGCCGCCTCGAAGATCGTCCGGATCTCAGGATCGCGGAGGAGCCGCCGTCGTTCCCGCTCGATCTCACGGAGCGACAGGAGATGCTGCACGGGGAGCGCGTACGCGCTCACGTGCGGTCGGTACTTGGCCGCCATGGTCCCGACCAGCGTGTTCGGGGAGAGGTCCACCATCTTGAGGGTGCTCTCGCCCGAGAGCGGGTAGAGGGCGAGGTCGCGGAAGCGCCGCTCCCGAAGCTGGCGGATCGTCTGGTAGAGCGTGACGCCGCACGAGAGCCCCACGCGGATCCCGTTGGACGCGATCTTCTCGAAGTAGGCGGCCGCGGCGGCGCCGAGCTCTTCCTTCAGGTCACCCCGCCCGCCCGCGGCCACGACCGCGGCGTCGCGGAGGCCGAACCGTTCGGTGAGGGCCGCCTCCAGCTCCTCGGCGCGCGGCAGGTCCAGCTCGACCCGGACGAGGCCGTCGTCGTAGGCGCGCTTGAGCAGACGCGAGACCGTCGCCGCCGAGACGCCGAGCGCCTGGGCGATCTCCTTCTGCGACCGCGCCTGACGGTAGTAGAGCTCGAGGCACCGGACCATCAGCCGGAGCTCCCGCGAAGGCTGAGAAATTAATTTCATCGCCTTGAAGTTCTTGCTTGACGGCACCAGTGTACCTCGTTATCCTCGGGCAAGTCATCACACCGCATCCCGATCACCCCAAGGAGGCGCGCATGGGCGCCAGGCGCTACGGCTCTTCGGACGGCCCGATCAAGCTGACGGAGTACCACGAGTCCCGGAAGGAGCTCGACGGGCTGCCGGTGACGTCGGCGGAGAAGATCCCGGTCACCAACACGCCGAACATCTTCTCGTACAAGGCGCACGTCTTCGCCAAGAACCCGGCGCTGGTCCAGCGCTACATCAAGGCGACGAAGGCCGACGTCGGCGGCGTCGGGGGGCACGTGGTCGCCGCCGAAGAGGTGAAGTCGGTCATCGCCAAGTTCGTCCTGGAGAACAACGCCTTCAAGGGCGAGCCCATCTTCACGTCGCTCATCGTGACGCATACGGGCGACGACGTCGCCGTGACCGGGATCATGGCCGAATCCGTGGACATGTCCGTGGTGGACCAGCTCATGTGGGACGCCCTGCAGGAGGGCGCGCGCAAGGCCTCCGAGCTGGGCCTCTACGGGCCCGGCCAGGACCTGGTCGCCGACGCCTTCACAGGCAACCTCCGCGGCGCGGGGCCGGCGACCGTGGTGCTGCCGCTGCCCCTCCGCAAAGACAACCCCTCGCAGACGGTGCTCGTCTCGTTCGCCGACAAGACGGAGCCGATGGCGTTCAACTACTACGCCACGGGCGCTTACCTCCTGCCACGGTTCAACACCGGCCTGGTGATCGCGGCCTCGAAAATGAAGCACGGCTACATCATGGAGATCGTCGACCTCGACACCAAGGCGCAGGCGATCGAGGCGGGCGCGCACCCGCGCGACCAGAAGGCCCTCGACGGCAAGATGGAGGAGCTCGCGAAGGGACTGCAAGAGAAAGTGCTGACGCTGCGGGCGCCCGAGGACCTCTACGACATCGAGGGGCTCACCCGCGCGTCGCGCTTCGTCATCGCGCGCATCTGGAGCCGCGACGAGAAGGGCGAGCGCGACGAGCTCGGTTACGTCTGCTCGGCCGAGCGGCTGCACAACATCAAGACCAAGAAAGGGTTCACCTACGGCGGCAAGGACGACCCCGTGCTCCTCGCCTTCGCGCAGGGCGACTGGCCGGCGCCCGGCGAGATCACCTCGCCCTGGGCGGCATGCCCGATGGTCGCCGGCGACTGCCGCGGAAGCCACAACCTCCATATCCTGCCGATGCCGATCAACTCGCAGACGTCCTACTGGTCCGGGCCGATCCTGTCGGCGATCACGCTCTCCGTCAACATCCACACGGGGCGGATCGGGGCGATCTCCGACCAGTTCGCGCTCGGCACGCCGTGGGACCAGGTGCGACGGCGCGCGTCCGACCTGGCGATCCAGTTCCGCCTGGCGCACGGCACCAAGCAGCCCGCGAGCCCGCCTCGAGCGCCAGTTCGAGGTGAAACCGCCGCTCACGTTCGGCCGCAACGGCCACGGCGCGAACGACGGTCGGGGAGGGAAGCCCGCGAGCGCGCGGACGGGCAAGCGTCCGGGCGAAATCGACTAGTTCCTCGAAGGGGGCCTCGACGGCCCCCTCCGAGCCTCCCCCAGGAAGGGTTGCGCGGGCAAAGCCCGCGCTCGAACGGTGGTTACTCCGGCGCGCCGTCGGAGCCTCTCTCGATCGGCTATCGAGCCAAATTGACTTCCCGTATCGCGGATGCTACGGTCAGTTCAGCGCAACTACTGGATTTTCCGACAACTGATGGCAAAGCTCCACCTCATCACGTATGGCTGTCAGATGAACGAGTACGACTCGGAGCGCGTCGCGGGCCTGCTCCGCACCGAGCGCTATGAGCTCACTGCAGACGAGCAGGAGGCCGACCTGATCCTCGTCAACACCTGCGCGATCCGCGAGAAGGCGGAGGAGAAGGTCTTCTCGAAGCTCGGCGAGCTCCGGAAGCTCAAGACGAAAAACCCCGAGCTGATCATCGGCGTCATGGGATGCATGGCGCAGCTCCAGCAGGAGGCGATTCAGCGGCGCGTCCCGGCCGTCGACCTCGTGTTCGGCTCGCCGGCGATCGCGCGCGTCGGGGAACTGGTGGAACGGGTGAGACGTGAGCGGCGGCCCGTGCTCGAGACCGGCGAGGGCCCGCTCGTGAAGATTACGGTCCGCCCACCGTCGGCCTCCCGCCTGAAGGCATTCGTCACCGTGATGGAAGGCTGTGAGAAGCACTGCACGTTCTGCGTCGTCCCGCGTACGCGGGGGCGCGAGCGCAGCCACCCGCCCGAGACGCTCCTGGCCGAGGTCCGGAGCCTCGTCGCCGCGGGGTGCCGCGAGGTGACGCTCCTCGGCCAGACGGTCAACGCCTACGGGCGCGATCTCACGCCGCCGACCGACCTGGCCGAGCTGCTCGAGCAGGTCAATGACGTCACGGGGATCGAGCGGATCCGCTTCACCACCTCGAACCCGTACAACCTGACGCCCCGGCTCATCCGCGCGCTGCGCGACGTGCCGAAGGTGTGCGAGTACTTCCACCTCCCGCTCCAGTCGGGTTCGGACCGCGTCCTCGAGCGCATGAACCGCGGCTACACGCGCGAGCGCTACCTCGAGCTCGTGCGCGAGATCCGCGACGCGGTGCCGGAGATGGCGTTCTCGACGGACCTGATCGTGGGGTTCCCGGGCGAGACTGAGGCGGATTTCGAGCAGACGCTCGACATGGTCGAGCAGGTCGGCTACGACAACGTCTTCGTCTTCCGCTACTCGCGCCGCCCCGGCACGCCGGCGGCGACGATGCCTGACCAGGTGGCCGACGAGGTCAAGGCGCGCCGCAACGCGCGGCTGCTCGAGGTGGCCGGGCGGGTGGCGGCCGAGCGGAGCCGCGCGCTCGTCGGCCGCACGCTCGACGTGCTCGTGGATGGGGCGTCGAAGAAGAACGCCGGCGAGCTCTCGGGCCGGACCCGCTGCAACCGTGTCGTCAACTTCGACGGGCAGGGACGCGTGTCCATCGGCGACGTGACGCGCGTCCGGGTGACCGAGGTGCTCCCGCACAGCCTGCGAGGGACGCTCGCTGCGCACGCGGAGGAGACTCCATGTTTGTCGAAATGAAGGTTCGCGGGCTGGCGCTCGACGCCGTGTCGAACATGCCGATCATCATCCTGCGCGACGACGAGGACCGGCGCTCGTTGCAGATCTGGGTGGGGATCTTCGAGGCGAACGCGATCGCCCTCGAGCTGGAGAAGGTGCCCCCGCCGCGCCCGATGACGCACGACCTGATCAAGAACATCCTCGAGGCGCTCGATGCCCGGGTACTCAAGGTGGTGGTGACCGACCTCAAGGACAACACCTTCTTCGCAGTCCTGCACATCCAGATGGGCGACGCCGAGTACACGGTGGACTCGCGGCCCTCGGACGCGATCGCGTTGGCGCTACGCGTGAGCGCGCCGATCTACGTCGACGAGGACGTGGTCCGCAAGGCCAAGAGCCTGGAGGTGTCGAAGGAGGCCGAGCCGGCGAAGCCCGACGATCCGGAGCAGCTGCGGGAGTGGCTGCAGAACATCAAGCCGGAGGATTTCGAGAAGTTCAACAAGGCCTAAGCGTGGGGCGCGCCGTCCGATGACCGCGCCTGCGGCTCCGCCCCGGTCCATCCGCCTCGTATTCAAGGGCGAGTGGACCGCACCGGGCAGCAAGGGGCTCCTCGGCGCCGACCCGCGACTCCGGACGCTTCGGAAGGTCCTGGTGAGCTATCCGGACGTCCGTCACATCGTGCCCGATCGCATCAGCCTCGAGGCCAGCGCAGACAGCCGCACGCTGGACGCTGTCGCGCGCTTCCTGGAGCGGCAGCACTGGCTCGTCAAGTCGATCGCGGTGGAATGAACCGGACCCAAGAAACTCCGCGCCGCTCGTGATCTGGAATCCCGACGCCGAGGCGATGCCGCGGGAGGCGCGGCGGCGCCTGCAGCGGGAGCGGCTGAGCCAGACGCTCCGCTGGTCGGCCTCTTCGCGGTGGAGCTCGCCGAGGTCGCCCGCATCCACGCCTCCTCGGGCACGAAGGGCAAGCCGACCATCGTCGGCTACACGGCGGGTGACCTCGAGATCTGGCGCGAGGTGATGGCGCGCGTGCTGACGGCGGCCGGGGCGCGCCGCGGCGACATGCTCCACGTGGCGTTCGGCTACGGGCTCTTCACGGGCGGGCTCGGCTTCCACGAGGGCGCCGAGCGCGTCGGCATGACCGTCGTGCCGGTCTCGTCGGGCAACACCGCGCGCCACCAGCTCCTGTTGCGGGACCTGGCACCCGCCGGCATCTGCGGTACGCCCTCGTTCGTCCTCCACATCGCCGAGAGCCTCGCCGTGGAGGGCGGGGACCCGCGCACGCTCGGGCTCCGCTACGGCCTGTTCGGCGCCGAGCCGTGGACGGAAGGCATGCGGGCCTCGCTCGAGCGTGCGCTCGGCTGCCGTGCCTACGACGTGTACGGGCTCTCGGAGATCATCGGCCCGGGCGTCGCCGGCGAGTGCGAGGTCCGCGCGGGGCTCCACATCCAGGACGACCACTTCCTGCCGGAGGTCATCGACCCCGCCACGGAGCAGGTTCTGGAACCGGGGAGGGAAGGGGAGCTCGTGCTCACGACCCTGACCAAGCGCGCGCTGCCGCTCGTCCGCTACCGCACGGGCGACATCACGACGCTCACCGACGAGCCGTGCCCCTGCGGCCGGACTTCGGTGCGGATGGCCCGGGTCAAGGGACGCTCGGACGACATGCTGATCATCAAGGGCGTGAACCTCTATCCCTCCGAGGTGGAAGGGACACTCCTCGAGATCGAGGAGCTCGTGCCCCACTACCAGCTCGTCGTCGACCGGCGCTCGACCCTGGCGACCCTCGAGGTGCACGTCGAGCCGGGGCCCGAGCTCGTGGAGCGCTGCGGTGGCTTCGACGCCGAGCACCCCGTGATCGCCAGCCTCCGCCGGCGCGTCGCCGAGCGCCTCCAGAAGGCGATCGGCCTCTCCGTCCAGCTCACGATCGTGGCGCCGCGGACGCTGCCGCGCTCCGAGGGCAAGGCGGTTCGCGTGATCGAGCGGCGGTAGGGTATCCTGAGTCTCGGGAGGAGACATCCATGAGCAACCTGGCTCGCGAGATGCTGGCGAAGATCGAGGCGGGCGTGCGCATCGAGTCCGCCCACGAAATGACCGACGACTATCGCGAGAACCTCGTCCACCTCCTGACCATGCAAGCCGACTCGGAGCTGGCGGGCGGCTACGGCTACGTGCCCTGGATCACCAAGGCGCCGACGGTCGAGGAGAAGCACGTCGTCGCCCAGATCGTGAAGGACGAGCTGCGCCACGCCACAGTCATGTACGGCCTGCTCGCCGACCTCGGCTTCGACGTCGAGAGCCACGTCCGCCGGCACGACGAGATCTTCACGATGCGCATCGAGTCGGACGCGGATATCGGGACCGCGCGCATCACGAGCGATAAGCGGGTGAACATCTTCTACTATCCGATCGAGACGTGGGCCGATTTCATCTTCTTCAACTTCTGCATGGATCGGGGCGCCGGCCACCAGCTCGAAGACGTCCGCGGCTGCTCCTACGGCCCCTGGGTGCGCGCGATCGAGGGGATCTTCAAAGAGGAGAAGTTCCACATTCGCCACGGCGAGTACTGGGTGAAGAAGCTAGCCGAGGACCCGAAGATCCACGCCGAAGCCCAGGCGACCTTCAACAAGTGGTACATCCGGACGATGAACATCTTCGGGCGCCCGGGGTCGCCGAAGAACCAGCTCTACCGGAGGTACAAGCTCAAGCTCCGTGACAACGACGAGGTCCGCCAGGCCTTCGCCCACGAGATCCGGGGTCTCTGCGACACCTTCGGCCTGACCGTTCCCGAGTGGAAGCCGAAGTGGGCCGAGCTCCCCGAAGAAGCCCACATCCCGGGCTAGAGGCGCCTCGTGAAATCCACACCGCTGATCGCATCCACGTTGGTGGTCTGTCTCCTGGTGGTTGGCTGTGTCAGGAAGCCCGTGACCGCCCCGCGGGCCGTGGTGCCCGCGACCGTGTCCTCCGAGCTTCGAGCGGCCGCCACCACCGCCAAGCAGTTCGGGGATATGGTGGCCATCGGCGTGGGAGTGTCGAATGGCTCGGCGAAGGACTACGTCATCACGGCTGATCGCGTGCTGGCGGTCGACAAGGCCGGCAACCGCGTCGCCCCTCTCTCGGTGGTCGAGGCGGCTCGCCAGGCGGGCGGCGCCACCGCGCTGGTGGCGGGTCTGCAGGGAGCCGGGGGCGGTGCGCTGCTCACCGGTCTCTTGGGAGCCATCCCTGGTGCGATCCTCGGAGCCGCCTCAGGCGGCGCGTCCGGCGCCGGCAAGGGCGCGGCTGTCGGCGCGGGAATCGGGATCGCGGTCGGCGCGATCGCCGGCTTCTACGAGTCGAAGACCAAGACCGAGCGCGAGATCATCAGTCAGCTCGGCGATCTGTATCTCGGGGCCAAGACTTCCAAGCCGGGGCTACCGGTCAGCGGCTTCGTCTTCTTGCCCCGCGGCGACTACGTAGGCATCTACGTCATCGCTGTCGAGGAGCCCGGCGGTGCCGTGCACGAGGTCTATGGCCCGATGGTCGCGCAGCCTTCCGGGTAACCCTCAGGACTCGCGCAACGGGCGCCAGCCAGGACAGCGCCTTCAGTGCGGATGGCCGAACTTGAACATCGTTCGCATGTCGCCGATCGCCGGGCTATTGGTTGGGAAGTAGGGCGCGTCGGGCGAGACGACCGGGTTCGGCAGATTGTCGCGGCTGCGCGACGACAGCGGCCTCAGATGCCAGTTCCACTCGATGAACTTCAGGATCGAGGCGTGGTCAGCATAGGTGTGGTCGACGTGGCCGCGTTTGGCAAAGCGTGAGACCGCGATCATCACCGTGCGCGGCCCGTCGCCGAAGAAATCGATCGGCTGAATGTACCCCGAATCGTACAGGCCGCCGCTTTCGTCGAAGGTGATCAGGATCGCCGTATGACGCCACAGCCGCTGGTTCGCCTGCACGGTGTTGATCAACTTGCGCACGAAGGCCTCGAACAGTGCCGGCGTTGAGTCGCCGGGATGACCGTCGAGCAGGGTGTCGGGCTTGACGAACGAAACCGCCGGCAACTTGTTGTTGGCGACGTCCGTGTAGAACTGTTCGAGGTCGACGAGATTCGCGCGCAAGGACGTGGTCATGATCGAGGTCGCATACTGAAAGGCGTTGCAGATGGCGCAGTAAAGCTGGTTCTTCGGCGGGTCCTGATTTGCGACGTTCATCCCCCCCGCGTAGTACTTCCACGGGATGCGCCGGCCCGAAAGCGCGTCACCGATCGTAGGTATGGTCTGCGGGCCGATGGAAAATGCCGGTCCGGCCGGGAATTCATTCTTATCCGAGTCGCTGATTACCAATCCTTCGATGTTGTAGTGTGGGTAGTCGTTGTTGACCTGATACCAGATGCCGGGAGCGCAGTTGCCGCCATTGAACGGCTTGTAGGGCGGCCGGGCGGTTGCCAGGGCGTTCAGATAATCCATGATCGGTTTCACGCCCGGCTGCCCGTGGTCGGAACAGTTGGTGAAGGCGACGCCCGTGCTCCCGCCGTCCACGTCGCCGAAGTGGTCGTTGGTGTAGAAGTTGTTGGTGCCCTCCAAGGGGTCCGGGTTCTCGATCAGGTTCGGTTCGGCCGGCGGCTCGGCCGGGTTCCCATCGGCGTCGGTGAAGTAATAGACGTCGCCCGTGAACATGAACTGCGAGTTCGGTCCCGTACCGCCCATCACTGGCTGATGGTAGTTGTCGCTGATTGCGTAGTTCTGCGCTAGATGCTGGAAAAACGGGAAGTCACCCTTGGCCATGTTGTAGAAGCCCATAGCGACGCCGCCCTGGAAGGTGTCCTGGTCGTTCGGCGGCGGTAGCCTGACGCCCCATCCAACGGTCGTCGCAACCCAGGTGTAGAGGTCGTGCTTGCACCCGCTCGGGTTGTCGTCCGTGATATGCAACGTCGAGCAATTGGACTGCTGCCACATCTGGTAGAAACGATGAACCGGATCGCCCGTGTTGCTCGTGTAGTCAGTAGTCGTGATGATCGGGGGAGGCTGGAGAAGCGGGAAAAGCTGGCAGGAATTAGTCACTTCAGAAGCGTCCACGAGGGAGTAGGGCCCGTTGGGCAGATTCGGCGGATAGCGGCAATCGGGCACGGGCAGCAGCTTGAGCGCCGGAAGGAGGAAGGGCTGGCCCGTTCCGGGGGCGGAGAGCAACTCCTGCGAATCAAGCCCCACATCGTCGCACAGCGGCGGGCTGTTCGGAAACAGGATCTTCGTCAGTTTGCACGGCCCGACCGGCAGGGCGCTGAAGGTGGTGCTGGGCTGCGGCAGCGTGCTGAAGGGACCCGTCTGCTGGGGGCTCAGCTCGAAGGTGGTCTCCCCGGCGGTGGAGGCCTGCTGCTGCTCTGCCAGCGCGAAATTGGGTCCCGGGCGGCCGTCGTCCTGCACGATCCCCTTGGAAAGCAGGTTCCAGATTTTCTGCGTCGGGTCGGGCGGGGTATAAGTCGCGAAGACGTTGTCGAAGCTCCGATTTTCCCCGACCACGACTATGAGGTGCTTGATCGGCGAGCGAGTCGGATGCTTCGAGGCGATGGCGGAGTTGGGGTCGCTCCAGGCCAGAATCGTCTGCGTGGAGGTCAGCGTGGCGATGACAACGGCTGCGATGAGCGGACTGCGACGCGCTTTCACGTCAGATGCCCTCTCGCCGGCCAGTCTGCGTCGAGGCGGATAAGCCTAGCACAGGTGCGTAGCCGCCATCCACCTTTGACCGCCGGCTGAGCCTGAAGGCTTGACCCTCGGCCTCAGCGATCGAAGGCGTTCGTAAGGTCGTTGGCCCGCCCGTCCCTATCGCCGAGGGGTGCCAGGTTCCAGCGTGCCTCGATGAATCGTAAGATGGAGACCGTCTCGTGCCGCGTGTGATCGACGAATCCCTTCTTCGCCAACGTCGAGATGATGATCGCGGGGACCCGGAGTCCAGGACCCCACCGATCGATGACGGGTGGCGCTACGTGGTCCCAACGCCCGCCGTGCTCGTCGTAGGTGACGATGATGACGGAGCGTGCCCAGTACGGGCTGTCCTGCACGGCCTTGACAAGCTCGGCGACGTGCCGCTGGCCGGCCGCGACCGTCGCATAGCCAGGATGCTCGTCGTAATCGCCCAGCGGCTTGATGAAGGAGACGGCGGGGAGCCTGCCCGTAGACAGCGCGCGGAGGAACTCCGCCTCGTCCTTGAGGTGCGCCGCGCGCCCCGGGGTCCCGGGGCCGTAGTTGGCGAAGTACGCGAAGGGCTGGTGGTGGAACTGGAACAGTTTCGCCGGCCGCCCGGCCAGGGCGTCGTCCCACCCGCCGGCGTACCACACCCAGGAGACGCCCCGCGCGCTGAGACGGTCGCCGATCGTGGGCGCCGTCTGCGGCGGAAGAAGCTCATCGAGCGGTGTCCCCGCCGGGTACGGGCCATTGGCCGAGAAGATCGTGTTCACGACATAGCCGTCCGGCGTGACCTCGGCGTCCTGCCGCGTGCCGGGGAGGAGGATTCCATTGGCATCGAGTTGGGCCACCATCCGCCGCGGTGCCTCCGGCCAGGCGGGGGTGCGCGCGGAGACCAGCCACATGTGGTTCAGCCACGAGCCGCCGAAGGCCGAATGGAACCAGTTGTCGCACAGGGTGTACTGTCGGGCGAGCCGTCCGAGCGGCATCTCGGTCACGTCGTAATAGCTCATCGCAAGGCCACCGTGGTCGCCCCCGGCGTCGTTCCAGGCGACGAACTTGTCCATGCGGCCGTGGTTGATCTGGTACTGCTCCTGATAGAAGAGGTGCACGGGGGTGTCCGTCAGCTCGGTCGGCGGCACATACGGCGCGAGGTCGAAAGGCTCAACGGGCAGGTTCGCAGGAATGCGAGCATCGGGCCGCCCGCCGAAGAGCGGCTGGGGCAGGGCGGCGTACGGGGTGCCGTCCTTTCTCACCTGCCTCACGGTTTCGCCGGCGTTGGCGATCCCGTTCGCCCCGGGGAATCGCCCGAACTGACCATCGAAGCTCCAGTTCTCCATGTAGATCACGATGACGTGCTCGATCTGCTCCACGTGGCGAACCACGGCTCGCCCCATGCAACCCGCGGGCACGAGCAGCGAGACGAGCAGCAGCAGCCATCGGACTGCGCGTGACTGGAAGACGTGCATCGCTCTCTCCGGCGTGGCGGTCGCGCCCCGTCGACATCGTTAGCGTAGCGTTGTCCGCGGAAAAGCCTAGGCCGCGCGTTGGGTGGTGGTCGAGGCGCCGCGCCTCCGTCCCACAGCCGCCGTTCTACGCGGCGGACATGTCATGCTCGGGACTCGGGCGGGCTCCTACAGCCGATGTCGGAAGACTTTTGCCACTCGCGAAGTTGACATAATACCTCTTATCGGAAGCTCTGGGCGGCGGGGTAGCGTCGGCCGCCCTCCCTTTTCTCTCTAGGGCCTGACCGTCGTACCGCGACTCCGCACGGACCTGCCACTCTTGAGGACGGCGCCCCGTGGCCCCTTCGGATCACACGTTCCACAGGGGCCATTGGCGATCGCTTCGTACCCCGGCGCCAACGTCTGCGTCGTCTCCATGAGCATCGAGAAGCGATGCAGGGCTCTCACATCACCGCCGACGCCCCGCGCCCAGCACTGAGTGCAGAACCACTCGCCCGGCTGTCGATCGAGGAACTGCAGCGCCGCGATCTCCGCGGGATTGAGAGGCGCCTGTGTGCTCATCGCAGTCTAAGGCGGCCTCCTAGCCACCCAAGCGCATGAGGCGGGCCCGGACGTCCTCGCCGCGGCGGGCCTGCGGAAGCTCCTTAAGGATCCGTCGGTAAGTCTCCACGGCTTCATCTTTTCGCCCCGCCAGCTCCTGGGTCCGCGCGAGGTCCACCAGGAGCGCCTCGTAGTAGAAGTCCTTCGGGCCGAGCGTGGCGAGCGCGGCGCGATAGGCGTCCATGGCCTTCGCCCAGTCGCGCTCGGCCTCCCACGTGTAGCCACGCCCGACCTGGGCGAGCGTCCGCAGCGTTCCCGTGGCTCCTCGGGCGAGCACGACCTCATAGGCGGCGCGCGCCGCCGCGTACTGGCCGGCGCCGTAGCGAACGTTCCCCAGTTGGTACGCCATCTGAGGAACGGCGGCGGCGGACGGATAACGCGCCAGGATCGCCTCGAGGTCGCGTGCTGCCGCGGTCCGCGCCTCGGCCGTGGCCTGCGGGCCTTCCGCGGCGGCGACGCGGACCATGACGTCGGCGTATGCCGCCCTGGCCCGGCTCTGTTCGGCGGCGTACCAGAACCACGCTGCGCCGCCCAGAACGAGGACCGCGAGGACGGCGCCAGCGAGGACGAGGAGCGTACGCCGCGAGGGCGCGATCACGAGGGACGCCCGAGCACCGAAGAATCGGAGGAGCGATTTCATCGCACGCGCAACCCCTTCCGGTACTGGCGCCCGCACGCGCGGCACCGGAACCAACCCTGGGAGACGCGAGGCACGATGCGCCCGCAGTGCGGACACCGTTGATAGTTGCGCCAGCCCCAGAAGAGGCCGAGCCCGACCGCGAGCGCCGCGCCGATCACCAGCGGTGGGGAGAGGACGGCCTCCACGACAAGCATGCTAGCAGGGGGTCACGGGGTGTCAAGCACGGCGGCGCCCGGAGGCGACCCGGGCACCGCCGCATGGAAGGGATTTACTTCAGTTTCTCGAGAAGCTCCTTGCCCAGCACCATCGCGACCTTGTCCTTGACATCGGCGGCGGTGGCATCGTAGCGGTTTGCGGTGGCCGCAGTGATCTGCGCCACGAGCTTCGGGCACTGGAAGGCCAGCGCCTGGCCCGCGGCGAAGACGACCGCGACGGCAACGACGACGAGCGTGATAAGGGATCGGCGCATGGAGTCAGCTCCTTTCAGAATCGTGAGTGGGCAGCTCTACGAAGATCATGCCGCGCTCGACCCGAACGGGATAACACGCCACCTCGACCGCCGGGTTGTTGATGTTGGCGCCGGTCGTGACGTCCCAGCGCCAGGCGTGCCAGGGGCAGGTCACCACGCGCCCGTCGAGCTCGCCCTCACCCAGCGGCCCGCCCCGGTGGGCGCACGAGTTGTTGATCGCGTAGTAGGTGCCGTCTACGTTGAACAGGGCCAGCGTCTTCCCCTCGACCTCAACCACCTTGCCCTCGCCCGCCGCCAGGTCGCCGACGGCGGCGACCTTCACCCGTCGCGCCTCTACCATCGAGCGCTCCCTTACTCGATCACCCCGAGGCGGCCATTGTGACTGCCCATATACCAGAGCCGCCCATCGGCGTCCACGACCATCTTCCGGATCCCGACGTCCTTCGACGGCAGCGCGAAGACCCTGAGCGCGCCCGTCCCGGGATCGAGGCGTACCACGGTGTCCGTCTGGATCTCGTTCGCCCACACCACACCCGCGCCGTCGATCGTCACGGCGTAGGGCCCGCCGCGCTCGCCCGCGGGCAGCGCGTACTCCTTCAGGACCTTCTGGGTCGCCGGGTCCACCCGCACGAGCTTGCCGCTCCCGTAGAGCGTCACCCAGAGCGAGCCGTCGGGCGCCGTCGCCATGCGGCGAGGCTGCGAGCCGCGCTCGAGCGGAAGCTCGGTGATCGTGCCCGTCTTCGGGTCGAGCCGCCCGAGGCGGTCACCGGCGATCTCGCAGAACCAGACGTTGCCCGCGCGGTCGAGCGTGAGGCCGTACGGGCGGCCGCGGGCCTTGTACTCGGCGAAGGCGCCCGTGCGCGTGTCGAGCCGGCCGATCCGGTTGCCAGACTGCACGGTGAACCAGAGGATCCCCTGCTCGTCGATGACGAGCGTGTGGGGGTCGCCGCCCGAGGGCGCCTTGTGCTCGACGACCTTGCCGGTCTTCGGGTCGAGCTCGCCGATCGTGCCGTTCCCGTTGCCCGTGTACCAGACCCGGCCCGCGCGATCGACGAGGAGGCCGTGTGGCCGCGCGCCCGGTGGCAGCTCCCACTCGGTGAACGTCTTGGCGCGCGTATCGAAGCGCGCGATCCTGTTGCCGAACATCACCGCAATATAAATGTTGCCGTCGGGGCCCGGCGCCGGATCGCGGGCGAATTGGGGCGTCGGCACCGCCCACTCCGAGATCCGTCCCTCGACCTGGGCGCGGGCGCCCGGGGCGATCCCGTAGTTCGAGCCACCGGCCGCCGCAACCGCGGCCGTGAGCAGCAGCGTGAGCACGGCGACCGCCAGCCTCATCGTCCTCTCCTCGCGAGTCGCCGGACCGCTCGCCATCGGAAGCAATCCGTCGTGTGATCGTTCACCATCCCCGTCGCCTGCATGAACGCGTAGCAGATCGTCGGCCCCACGAACTTGAAGCCGCGCGCCTTCAGCTCCTGGCTGAGCGCGCGCGCCGCATCCGTCTCGGCGGGCACCTGGCGCGGCGACGTCCAGGCGTTCTGGTGCGGCGAGCCGGCGACGAACCGCCAGATCCAGGCGTCGACGCTCCCGTGCTCCCGCTGCACGGCGAGGAACGCGCGCGCGTTTGTGACCGCTGCCTCGATCTTCGCACGGTTGCGCACGATGCCCTCGTCGCCGAGGAGCTTCTGGATCCGGCGCGCGGTGAACCGGGCGACCCGTGCGGGCTCGAAGCCGTCGAAGGCCCGCCGGTACGCCGCGCGCTTCCTGAGAATCGTCGCCCAGCTCAGCCCCGCCTGCGCGCCCTCCAGAATGAGAAACTCGAAGAGTCGCCGTTCGTCGTGGACCGGCACCCCCCACTCCTCGTCGTGGTAGCGGATCATCCCCGCGTCCCCGTTTGGCCACGCGCAACGTCGCTTCATGTGGGCGCCCGTGATCGTAGCGTGGTCGGGGGCGCGCCGCAAATGCACGAAGCGCTCAGCCGGCGATGAGGCGATAGAGGAGGCCGACGACGCCGCCCCCGAGGATGAGCCACACCGAGTTGACCTCGAATCGGATGAGCACGGCCGCGGCCACGAGGGCCAGCAGCGCGGTCAGCCAGTCGATGACGGCCGCGCGCGCGAGCTCCCACGTCACCGCCGCCATCAGGCCGAGGGCGGCGACGTTGACGCCGTCGAGGAACGCCGCCGTCCAGCGCGACGCGCGGATCTTCGGCAGAAGGGGGCGGCTTGCCGCGACGAACACGAATGACGGCAGGAAAATGCCGACGGTCGCGAGGACCGCCCCGGCGCCGCCGCCGACGAGGTAGCCGACGAAGGTGGCGGTCGTGAGCACGGGGCCGGGCGTGACCTGACCGATCGCGATGGCATCGAGGAGCTGGCGATCGGTGAGCCAGCCGAGACGGTGGACGAAGTCGTTGCGGAGGAACGCGAGGAGAACGTAGCCGCTGCCGTAGAGGACGGAGCCGATCTTGAGGAAGGTGACAAACAGCGTCATGAGGCTCACGGACGCCGCCGCCGTCACGCCCTGCGCGGCCGCCGACGCCGCACCGCCCAGCACGGTCGCAGCCGGCGCTGCGACCGCCGCCACCCATGCGCCCCGGACGCCCCGCGCGACGGGCACCACGAGCCCGCCCGCCGCCAGGAGGGCGATCTCGTTCACGCCCATCAAAGACAGGGCGAGCACCGCGAGAGCCACCGCCGCCAGCAGCGTCCCCTTCACCGCGGTCCGGAGGAGCGCCCAGATCGCCTGAACCACGACCGCGATGATCACGGGCTTGACGCCGTAGAGGAGCCAGCCGACTTGGGGCTGGGCGCCGTACCGCACGTACGCCCACGCGAGCGCCCAGACGATCACCATCGCCGGGACGACGAAGCACGCGCCGCCGGCGACGAGACCAGGCCAGCCCGCGCGGGTGTAGCCGAGGTGGATCGCCATCTCGGTGGAGTTCGGCCCGGGGATCAGGTTTGTCATGCCGAGGAGGTCGAGGAAGCGCTCGTCGCTCACCCACTTCCGTCGCTTGACGACCTCTTCGCGCATGAGCGCAATGTGGGCGGCCGGCCCCCCGAAGCCGATGACGCCGAGCTTGAAGAAGAGCGCCATGACCTCGCGGAGCGGCGTGGCGGGCGGCACGCGCCCCAGGGTACACCGGCGCGCGTATCGGTGATATATCCGAGGCGTGAGCCGTGAGCGTCGTGTCTGGCCGTCGTTGCTGGTCGCGTGCGTCCTGGCGCTCGGAGGGCTCGCCGAGGCCATAGGGCCGACGCTCATCCCTCAGGTGGACGAGTTCATCGACGCACCGCGCGCGCTCTTCGGACGGACGCGTGCCGAGATCGAGCGGGTGCTCGGGGCACCGCCCTACCCGGGCGTCGTGATCCGGTACTCGCCGGCGTCGGCGCTCACGTCCGTCGCCATCACCGCGCCGACGTACCGCCTGCCGCAAGGGCTCGGCGTCGGCGCGTCACGGCGCGACGTCGAGCGGCTCCTCGGCGAGCCGCAAGAGATGACCGAGGGGCGCTATCTCTACCTGTACTCGGACGGCTATCCCGACACGGTCGAGTTCTACTTCCGCGACGGTCACGTGCGCCGGATCGAGTGGAACTACTGGGCGGAGTCGCAGTAGGGATACCCGGCTACGACGCGAGGCGAGGCAGCACCTGCTCGCGCAGGAGCACCATCGAGCGCTCCCACGCCGCTTGCGGGCGCCATTCGTGCGCAATCACGAGCAGCGCGCCGAACCCGCCAACCTCGTCGCGGAGCTTCGCCAGCTTGGCTGCGACGGTGTCGGGATCGCCGACGATCCAGATGTTGTCGAGGAGGTACGGGAGCGTGACGTCGGAGTCCGGCATCGCCGGGTCCACCTTGATCATCTCCAATCCCCGAATCTTCGCCAAGAGCCGCAAAAAATAGTCCCGGTAATCCCGCGCGAGCGGCCCCGCGAGCGCCTCGCGCCGCGCCTCCGCGTTCGTGTCCGCGACGTACACGTCGCGGGCGATCCGCCAGCTGGACCGGTCGGCCACACGCCCCACCCGCTGCGCTCCCGCCGCGACGGCGTCCCAGTGCGTTCGGAGGATCCGGGGTGGGACGAAGTTGATGCTCATCGGGATGTAACCGCGCTCGCCGGCAAGGACCAGCGTCTCCGACTTCGCCGACACGCCGGCCACGCCGATGGGCGGATGCGGGCGCTGGTACGGGCGCAGGTGGAGCCGGAGACCGATGTCCTCCTGGGGCTCGGGGATGCGGAAGCGCCAGTACTTGGACTCGTAGAGGCCGGGCTTGGGGTCGTTCCAGAGCTCGAGGATCAGATCGAGGACGGCACGGGTGATCTCGCGCTGCTCGCCGCTCTTCGGATCGACGCCGACCACCTCGAAATCACCGGGGAACCCCCCGGAGCCCACGCCCCAGTAGAAGCGGCCCCGCGCCATCTGGTCGAGCTGCGCGATGCGCTGCGCGAGCATGAGGGGACTGTGATTCGGCAGGCAGGAGACGCCGGTCCCGAGCTTCATCGTCTGCGTCAGGGCGAGCGCCTTGGCGATGAACAGGTCGGGACACGGGATGTTTTCCCACATCGCCGTGAAGTGCTCGCCGATCCACGCCTCCTCGAACCCGAGGCGATCGAGCGTGACGAGCTGCTCGAGGTCCTCCTCCATCGTCCGCGCGGGGTCGGCCCCGGGCGGGTGCAACGGCATCGCGAAGTATCCGCAGCGCATGAGGCCTCCCCGGCGTTGGGTGGGATTCTACTCCAACGAGCGGTGGTGCACCCTGCGCGGGTGCGATAGAGTCTTCGCCGGACCGCGATGCGCTTCGGCACCTACTACTTCCTCCAGGCTCCACCGGCGCTCGCCCACCCCGAAGTCGTTCGGCGCGAGATCGAGCAGATGGCGTGGACCGAAGAGCTCGGCTTCGACAGCATCTGGCTGACCGAGCATCACTTCATCGAGTACGGCCTCTCGGTCTCACCAGCGGTCCTGGCAGCCGCCGCCGCCATGCGGACCCGGCGGGTGCGGATCGGCCTGGCCGCCGCCATCCTGCCCTTTCACGATCCGGTGCGGCTCGCCGAAGAGCTCGCGATGGTCGATATCCTGAGTGGCGGGCGACTGGATGTCGGCGTGGGGCGCGGCAACCGCCCCGTCGAGTTCGAGGGCTATCGCGTCCCCCAGATCGAAAGCCGCGAACGCTTCGAGGAGGCCCTCGCGATCCTGGTCCGCGCGTGGACCATGGAGCGCTTCTCCTACGAGGGCCGCCACTACACGATCCCCGAGGTGCGGGTGATCCCGAAGCCGCTCCAGCAGCCCCACCCCCCGCTCTACGTGGTGTGTGTGAGCCCCGACACGATCGAAGCCACCGCGCTTCGTGGCCTGCCCATGCTGAACTCGCTGCTGCGGGGACCGGTCGACCAGCTCTCCCAGAGCCGCGACACGTACGTCAAGGCATGCCGGAAGGCGGGCCGGACCGAGGCCGAGATCGCCAGGCTACTCGGGAACTGGGGAGTCTCGCGTCACGTCTACGTCGCACCGACCGACGCCGAGGCCCTGGCCGAGGCGAAGGACGCGGAGCTGTGGTACCAGGAGGCCCTGCGACGGTTTCTCATCCCCGAGCAGATCGAGCGCGTGCACCCGCTCCTGCAGCCCGGGTTCCGCGCCATGGCGGAGCGGCTCGGGAAGGTCACGTGGGACCAGCTCGTCGCCGAGACCGTCGCCTTCGGCTCTCCCGACACGGTCGCGGAGAAGATCGACGAGCTGCGGGGCCTCGGTGTCGGCGAGGTGCTGTGCTGGATGAACTTCGGGGGCTTGCCCCAGGCGGGCGTGCGGCGCTCGATGGAGCTGTTCGCTCGCGAGGTCATGCCCCGGTTTCGCTGACAGGGCTGCTGGCGAGCAGCTTGCCTTGTGAGTTCGGGACTGCTACGCTCGCGCGCGATGTGGTACGAAATGATCTCCGCCGACTGCCACATCGATCTGTGTTGGTTGCCGCCGGACCTCTTCATCGCCAACGCCTCGACGGGCCTGCGCGACCGCATGCCCCACGTCACCGACGGGCCGAAGGGGCCGGCGTGGGTCACCAGCAAGGGCGCCGCGCTCGGCCTGATGAACGGCATGGGGTCGGCCGGGCGCGAATACATCCCCGGCCAGATTCACCGCTCCGATCGGATGGCCTCGACCGGGCTCTACGAGGACGGCAAGCGCGGCATCCGCCGCCTCACCGACCCCGAGCTGCGCCTCCGGGACCAGGAGCGCGACGGCGTCCAGGCCGAGGTGCTCTACGGGATCCTCGGTACCACCCGGCGCCTGAACGACGCCGAGGCCGCCGTCGAGGTCATGCGCATCTACAACGAGTGGCTCGGCGACTTCTGTGACACGCACCCCGACCGCTACGCGGGACTGGCGTCGATCCCCAACCAACCGGTGGCGGCGGCGGTCGAGGAGGTCAAGCGGGTTATCAAGCGCGGCGCCGTCCGCGGCGTGGACATCGCCAACTCGCTCGACATGCTCCCGCTCTGGGATCCTCAGTGGACTCCGCTCTGGGACGTCGTCAACGAGGCGCGGCTGCCCGTCCACTTCCACACCGTGGGCGGCCAGATGCCCGACCTCACGAAGCTGCCGCCGCTCCTCGGGCTGATGGCGCGCGCCGTCCACATCACCGGCTTCCAGATGCACATGGCGACGATCCTGACGTCGCTGATCTTCGGCGGCGTGCTCGAGCGATACCCGGCGATGCGCGTCGTCATCGGCGAGAGCGGCATCGGCTGGATCCCGTACGTCCTCGAGCGGATGGACGCGGAATGGGAGGAGCAGTTCAAGGACCTCGGCCTCAGCCTCCCGCCGAGTGAGTACTGGCGCCGCCAATGCAAGGCGACCTACCAGACGGATCGCGTCGGCATCAAGCTGCTCGACGAGATCGGCGTCGACAACGTCATGTGGGGCTCGGACTTCCCCCATCCCGACGGCGTCTGGCCCGACTCGCGCGAGTTCATCCAGCGTGAGCTCGGTCACCTGGCTGCCGACGTCCGCCGGAAGATCGTCTGCGAGAACGCGGGCAAGTTCTACGGTTTCATTCGCTGAACGCGGCCGGGACCAATCACGCCCACCACTCGGGCGCGTGAGTTCCCAGCGGCACCGACGGACACGCCCAGTGGGCGGGAGTCTCCGATAGCTTCGCCGCCGGAGCCACGTGCCTGAGCACGCCGAACGGCGTCTCGGTCGTCTGGAGAAATTCGTCGACGTCTTCCACTCGGGGATCGGGAGCGCCCAGGCCGGCTACCCGGCCCAGTCGGTCGATCCACCGCCCCGTCTGCGCGAGCGAGACACGCACGAGGTAGCTGCCGCCCGCCCGCGCCCGTCGCGCGAGCGCCACCATCGCCCCGAAGGCCGCGAGGTATCCCGTCGCGTGGTCGAGCGCCTGAGCGGGAAGGTGTTTCGGCCCATCCAGGCCCGCTGCGGCCCCGCCCTCGTGAGCGATGCCGCTCACCGACTGGACCAGGCTGTCGAACCCGCGACGCTCGCGCCAGGGTCCGACGTGGCTGTAGGCGCTCAAGGTGACGTAGACGATGCCCGGCCGGAGCCGCGCCAGCTCCTCAGCGGATAAGCCGTGCGCGGCGAGCGCGCCCGGACGATAGGACTGGCAGATGACGTCGCACGAGCGGATCAGCGACCGCAGCCGCTCCGCGTGATCCGCCCGACGCAGATCGAGGCGCGCAGAGCGCTTACCGTGGCCGAAGTCCATGACGTGCACCTCGATGCTCGGCAGGTGCTCGGCGGTGACCAGCAGCACGTCCGCGCCGTGCTCGGCCAGTGTGCGCCCGCAGACCGGGCCGGCGATGACCCGCGTCAGATCCAGGACGCGCACGCCGGCGAGCGGCCTGTCGCCGCTCTCGGGCGCCTCAGCCGGAGCTTCGCCGATCTGTACGATCTCGAAGAGCGGCAGCTCGCCGACTGCTTGCGCCTGCGGATCCCGCTGCCACTCGTCGGGAGCACGCACCATCCCGGCACACAGGCCCGCCGCCGCGAGCGCGTCTTCGAGCTCCGCCGCCTTCCATCCCGTCACCGCCACCGTGACGGCCTCGCGCGTGCCGTCGCATCCGAGCACACGGAGCACGCCGTCGCGGTGATGGGGGAAGTTACAGTGGAGCTGGATCCAGCGTCCGTCTCCGGCTCGATAGAAGCCAGAGACGGGATGCCATGCGCCGGGAGGTTGGCGGCCGTCCACCCGGAGATAACGCTCGCTGCGGAATGCGGCCGACGCGGCCCGCGCATCGACCGCAACCCGCTGTCGTTGTCCGCCGCGGAGCCGCCACAGCTCGGCGGCCGCCAACCCCGCCGCCGCGATGCTCGCCGTCGCGGCCGTCGCGATCTTGAAGTTGCTCGGGAGAACCGGATCGCCGCCCGTCAGCCTCGTCGAGTCGAGGGCGGCCGGATCCTCGCCGGCCCAGCGCCAGAGCTGAGCAAGGACACCGCGGGCGTCACTCCCGTTACTCAATGGGCCGAGCTTATCCGGAGGCCATGGAGCGGTCAAGGATCGTCACGACCGTCCCAAACCGCGCTCGACGGCCAAGGTCAAGCGGAGGGTTTGACGTACTGACGGAGCCAGTCGGTTAGTAGGCCGCGACTGACCCGGCCGGCTGCGAGATCGAGCATGAGGCGCTCTTGTTCATCCACAGCGGCAGTGATCTCGGTACCGTTGAGGACCAGGAAGGTTTCCATGGCAGCGTGTCCAACGCGCTTGTTGCCATCGACAAACGGGTGGCCTTCGACCAGTGCAAAGCAGAGCGCCGCCGCTTTCTCAATCAGCGTGGGGTACAGATCGGCGGCGCCGAAGGTGGCCTTGGGCTGTGCGATGGCGGACTCGAGCGCGCCCAAATCGCGAATCCCGGAGGCGCCGCCGGTTGCGCTGAGGATGAGGCGGTGAAGTTCAACGACCTCCCCCAGCGTGAGATACCGCATCAAGCGAGACGCTGGTACAGCTCCTGGTTCTTCCGCAGCACCCGTTCGGCGGCTCTCCTGAAATCGTCGTCTCGGGTTGCCAGCAGGTCTGCAAGGGCGGCCCGGGCGAGGTCCTCCGGCGCGAGACCGAGGCGAGTCGCCTCGTGGCGCAGTCGCTCAGCTTGCATAGGCGAAAGATCGATGGTCAGCTTCATGCGCTTACTGTACCGTGTTGGCGCGCCTTCGAACAAGCCGCTTCAGTGGATCGGCTGCGCCGGTCGCTGAGGGCCTCAGGTATTACACTTCGCCGCACCGGAGGAGGGGTGTATGCACGTGCTGGTAACGGGAGCAGCCAGCGGGATCGGACGGGCGACCTGTCTCCGCTTGGCGCGCGATGCCCGCGCGCGGGGCCAGGCGGCGAAGATCGCGGCGGTCGACCTCGGCCCTTCGCCCGAGCTCGACAGGCTGGTCGAAGAGCTTCGGAAACTCGACGCGGAGGCGCTGGCTCTGCACGGTGACATGGGTAGCGTCGATGCGCCGGCGCGTGTTGTCGGCGAGACGGTCGGCCGCTTCGGCGGCCTGGACGGTCTCGTGAGCAACGCCGGCATCAATCGGCCCGGGCCGCTCCTGCACTACCCCGTCGACGACTGGGACCGCCTCTTCGCCGTGAACACGCGCGCGACCTGGCTCCTCGCCAAGGCGGCCCATCCGGCCCTCAAGGCCTCGCGCGGCGCGATCGTGGCCGTCGCGTCGATGTCCGGCAGCAATCCGCACTCGAACCTCGGCGCGTACGGGCCCAGCAAAGCGGCCCTCATCATGCTGGTGCGGGTGCTGGCGCAGGAGCTCGGGCGCGACGGCATCCGGGTCAACGCGCTCTCGCCCGGCATGGTGCGCACGGGCATGACCGCCAAGGTGTACGCCGACCCGCGGATCGCCGCCGAGCGCGACGCGCTCGTCCCCCTCGGGCGCGTGGCCACGCCGGAGGACATGGCCGACGTCATCGCGTTCTTGCTCAGCCCCGACGCACGCTACGTCAACGGCCACGACCTCATCGTCGACGGAGGCGTCAGCGGAAATCTCCTCGGCCGCCTGCCGGGTCTGTCGCAGATCACCCGTGGTTGACATGCTCGTCTCTCAGAGGGCGGGATCACCCGGGGGGAGCCCAGCGTCTGGCAGATCACCATGACGAGGAGGCCAAGGCGCCCGAACGAAACGGAGAGGGGCAGCGAATTCGCGCCCCTCCCTGTGTTCCGAGTGGGGGACTATCTGCGCCTTGCCTCGCCCGTCAGGAAGATCTTGGCCCCACCTCCCGCATTGTCGGTCTGGATGAAGCTGACGGCTTTGTCGTCGCCGAGGCCGTTTAATACGAAGGCGTAAGTTTCCGAGCCTTCAAGCCCGCTGCACGTGGTGACGGGCAGCGACGTGCCATCGCCCGTCACGCAAGAGTTGATCGTCACAGGACTGACGCTCGCGGTGCCGGTGCCGTCAGCGTTCACCGTAAAGGTGCCGGAAAAGGTGAAATCGATGATGAGCGTCGTGCTCCCGTCGTCGGTCGTCGCGATCGCGTGGCCCGTGAGGTCCCCAGCACCGTTGGCCGTGAAGACACCGACCCGCAGGATGTCCTGCCTGGGCGCCGTCGCAACGCCGGAGTTCGGCTTGCCGGCAGTGCCGTCGTAGAAGGGGGCGAAACTCGTGGCGGGTCTGAGGTGGAACGAGAACGTCCCCTTAAGGCGCCCGTTAGCACCGTTATCATCTACGGCGAACGCCTCTAGTGCCCAAAGCATCACGACCCCGACACCCAAGAGCGC
>WNGN01005765.1_pt1 | contig 33895 bp, 34 predicted proteins | sample 5400561 | NCBI WGS metagenome assembly WNGN01 (sample SAMN13153379, study PRJNA577476) | soil metagenome | isolation source: 115 cm soil or saprolite under Garry oak tree replicate 2 | place: USA:California | collected 2016-06-15 | reverse complement strand
GCCCGAGCTGCGGCGAGACTACGCCGCTGTTCACGGCGGCCCCGGACGACGAGTCGATCTGGACGCGCATCCCCAGGCTGGCCAGCATCCCGTTCGGCTCTCTGGCGGCCCGCGACGCCGACGCCGGGAAGCCCGTGATGATCACCCGCGCCGTGCCCGAGCAGGTTGCCGCCTACGAGTCGCTCGCGCAACTCCTGGGCAAGGCCCTCGGCAGCCGCGAAGGTCGCCAGAACCCGAGCTAACCCGGCGGGTGCAGCTCGCTCCAGGTCACCCCCCTCGACGCAGAACTCGTTTCCCTCCGGGTCGGCCAGGACCACCCAGCCCGCGCCGGCCGGCTGGTCGGCGACCACGCAGGCGCCGAGTTGCACCAGGCGCGCGATCTCCTCCTGCTGGCTGCCGTCACGCGGGACCACGTCCAGGTGGAGCCGGTTCTTGACGGCCTTCGGTTCGCCGACGGCGACGAAGTACAGTCGCGGCCAGCCCTCGGCGGGCGGCCCGACGCTGTACTCCTGGTGCCCGGGCGCGGCGTCCGCCGCGTGCAGTGGCCATCCGGTGACGGCCGCCCAGAACCGGGCGACAACGGCCGGGTCGGCGCAGTCGAAGGTGATGTTCAGAACGGCTGAAGTCATGGCGTGCTCCGCTATCGTGCGGGCGCCGGCCGCCGCGGCCGTCAGGCCAGGGCGGGAGGCGCGGTGATCGGACCTGGCATCTGACCGCACCTCCTTCCGCTTCCCGTGATCGGGCGAGCGAGTACACCCGTGACTATGCCACGGGCCGCAGCCGCCGGCAATCGCGGTCCTCCCGCGCCGGACCCCGCGCGCGCCGGGCGCCGGAACGCCGGTAAGCGATACTGCTGTCATGAGCGAGCGGAACGTCCTCGGTGGCGAGCTAGAGCCATGCGGCGAAGACCCGGTCACCGGTTTCTACCGCGACGGCTGCTGCAACACAGGCACTGAAGATCTCGGCAGCCACACGATCTGCGCGGTGGTGACGGCCGAGTTCCTCTCCCACCAGCGCCAGATCGGCAACGATCTCATCACCCCGATGCCGCAGTTCCGGTTTCCCGGGCTGACGCCGGGCGACCGATGGTGTGTCACGGCGGTGAACTGGCTCCGCGCGCACCGTGACGGCGCCGCCGCGTACGTCGTGCTCGCGTCCACGCACGAGCGGGCGCTGGACATCGTGCCGCTCAAGGCGCTGCGCGAGCACGCGATCGACGTTCCCGCCAACCCAGAATCGCTCGGGGACTGACCGGCCTGCGATCCCGGCTAGCGGATGGAGAAGCCGGGGATACCCGCGCGCGGGTGCACCGAGTCGACCTGAAGGACCGACTTACCCAGGCAGGCCAGGGTCCGCAGCGGCACCGACTGGCTGTGGAACTGGCCGGGCGGGAAGACCCTCATCTGCGTCGCTTGCACCGGGTGGGCGCAGACCGCGGACGCGTCGGTGATGGCCAGGACAAAGTGCGCGGTTGCCCCCGGCGCCAGCGTGACGTTGATCCTGGGGCCGGAGTGCGAGGCTGGCTTGCCGACCTCGACGCCGTGGGAGTTCAGCGCCGACACCCCGGGATAACCGAAGAACGTGCAGGTCGAGTGGCCGATGTTGCTGAGCTGGAACTGGAATTAGGCATGGCCGGCCGAGTGGTCGGCGGGCAGGCCATACCAGACGCGGGTGGTGGCCGCCACGCAGGCGGCCGCGGCCGGCTGGCTGGTTCGGGCCGCCGAGGCCGTCGTTGCCGCCGAGGCCAGGGCGGCTGCCGGAAGCAGGATGGCCGCGCTGGCCAGGCCTGCGCCGGCGGCCAGTCGCCGGCTCAGTCGTGCGGGTAGCTTCATGACGTGCTCCTTGCCGGATGTTCTGGATGACTACACCCCTTTCGACGCCGTTCGCCGTAATTTGGCTGTGCGAGAATCGCGACCATGGCCAGGTCCTGGGAGGAGATGCGGACGTCGATCGCCGCCCGGCTGGTCCGCCAGACCGGCCACGACGTCGCCTGGTGGAACGAGGCGATCGCGGCCGCCGAGCGCACCAGTGACGAGGCGTCGCTGCGGGCCTGGCGGCCGATACTCGACACGGTCGTCGCGGTCGCCGCCGCGCTCGGCGAGGTCGAGGTGCAGGCGAGGAAGACCTACGCCACGCTGCTCACCCCGCGCCGTACGTTCGCCGCGGTGCGGCCGACCACCAAGACCCGCGTCGACCTGGGCCTGCGGATCGACGGCGAGCATCCGGGCGGCCGGCTGCTCGACGGCAGGAACACCGCAGGCGGGTCGGTCAACCTGCGGCTGCCGCTCAGCACGATCGACGACGTCGACGACGAGGCGTTCGGCCTGCTCCGCCGCGCCTACCAAGCGAATCTCTGAGTTGCGGGTCAGCCTGGACTATGCGCCTTGATTAGGGATATATCTGGTTCATTCTTGAATGACAGTGACAACGGCGCGGCGCTAACGACAGGGTAAGGGCATGGCTGGCTTCGGCGACCTGGATGTGATGCAGCGAGGGCGCAGGCTGGTCGTCGGTGTCGTGATGCTCTTGCTCGGCGGCGTGGTGGGGTACGCGCTGCCGAAAAGCGACGCCTCGCCGAGGTCTGAGACCGGCGAGGTGGTCGGCGTCGGCAACGCCACCACGGACGCTGGCCTGCGCTTCACGTTCAACCCCGACAAGGGCCAAACCCAGAAGTTCCTGCTGCAGGAGGCCACCCCGTGGCAGGGCACGCGATCCGGTCACTGGCACTACAAAGGCCTGGCGCCGTGCCTGGTCCCCGGGTCGACGATCCCGGCGAAGGTCACGATCGGCGTCGTCACCGCGGGCGCGGTCGATTCGGCGCCCGACCGCCACATCGTCGTCTGGGTCGAGTGCTTCACCTGACCCGCCCTGCGGATACCGACCGATACCTTGAACAGGTGAAACGGACCCACGGGTCGGCGTGGTCGCCGCAGCGGTACCGCCGGTACCGGCGATACCGGGCAATGAGGCGGCGAGCTCGGCCGGGCGATCGGAGCAGCGGGTGAAGTACCAGCTTTCGCGGTTCATCATCGGTCCCGGCCTGCACCTGCTCGCCAGGACCCAGGTCGTCGGCACGGAGAACGTTCCCGCCGCCGGCGGGGCCATCCTGGCCTCGAACCACCTGTCCGTGCTCGACTCGTTCTACCTGCCGCTGATGCTCGACCGGCCGGTCACGTTCGCGGCCAAGTCGGAGTACTTCACCGGCAAGCGCCCCACGGACCGGATCGTCGGCGCCTACCTGCGCGCCACCAAGCAGCTTTCGGTGGACCGCGCCGGGGCGCGCGCGGCGCAGGAGATGCTCGAGGCCGCCCTCGCGCTGCTGCGCGACGGAGCCCTGTTCGGGATCTATCCGGAGGGCACCAGGTCGCCGGACGGGCGGCTGTACCGGGGCAGGACCGGCATCGGCTGGCTCGCGCTGCACGCCAGGGTCCCCGTGATCCCGGTCGCGATGATCGGCACCGAGCGGATACTGCCGCCCGGGCACCGGGTTCCCAGGCCGGGCCGGATCCAGATCCGGGTCGGCCGGCCGCTGTTGTTCGAGGAGTACGCCGGCCAGCCCGCCGGAGCCAGGCAGCGGCGGGAGGTCACCGACCAGGTGATGGCGGCGATCCGGGAGCTGTCCGGGCAGGATTTCGTGCCGATGTACGCGTCGGCACGCAAGGAGCAGCTCGCCGTCGGCCGTGCGGGCCGCGGCGAACCGCGCGACAGGGATCCGGCTTAGGGCGTAGCCGCACTAGTCGGCCTGCTGCCGCGCCTGCCCATGGATGTCGGTCTCGTCAGCCGGGTTCCAGATGTAGATCGGCCGGCTGCCGGACTCGGAGCTCAGCTGGCCGGAGTCGGCCCGCTGTCCCGCACCGGCCTGCTGCCCCGCCTCGGCCTGCTGCCCCGCCTCGGCCTGCTGCGGCTGGTCGGGATCGAAGATCGAGCGGGGAGCCGACGATGCGGTCGCGGGCCGCGGCTGCCACGCCGACTCCGGCGGACCTGGCCTGCTCAAGGCGCTCGCGCCGCCGACGCGCCCGATCGCACGGCCGCCCGCCGAGTGCGGGCCAGGCACGACGGCCCATGGCAGTTCGCTCGTCGGCTGCGGCGCGGGCTCCCACGGCGGGGCACCCGACACCGGGGCGTGCCGCAGCGTGGACGGCATGTACCCAGGCGGCCGGAACGCGGTGCCGGCGCTCGTCCAGGCGTCGGGCTGGCCAGAGGCTCCGGGCTGGCCAGAGGCTCCGGGCTGGCCAGAGGCTCCGGGCTGACCGCGGCCGGGCACCGGCTCGCCGGCCGTGGCCGACTCGGCCTGCCCGGTGAGCACGGGGGTGACCGCGGGGGCGGGCGGCGCGGGCAGCATCGGGCGGGCATCGAAGGCTGGCGCGAGCGTTGACCGGCCGGTCAGCCCCGGCCTTGGCTGGAACCTCGGGCTCATCGCGTCGCGGCGCCCCGCCTGCGAGTCGGCCGGCCGGGCGTGCTGCGCCCCGAAGAGCTCGAGCAGCGGGTCGGCGAGCATGCCCTGATCGGCCCGCGTCCTGCCCTGGCTGTCTCGTTCCGCCGCGGCCGCCGCCGCCTGCTGGTCCCGCCGCCTGACCACTCTCCCGTACCAGGTGATCGGGATGAGCAGCGCGGCGAGCACTCCCGCCGCGATCGCGCCGTCCTTCAGCAGCTCGCTCGCGATGATCGACGCCCTGGACCGCACCGGCGGCATCACCGGCTGGCGCCTTGGCAGCGCGCCGAGCGTGGCGGGCCTGGCGCCGGGCGGCGACATGGCGGCCGCCTGGAGCATGGCCTTCTGCGCGTCGACGGTGCCGTGGCCCGAGCCGTCGAGCATGCCGTTGCGCGGCTGGTAGCCGGTGCCCTTCTCCATGGCCGTCACTACCTGCGCGGCCGTCAGGTTCGGGAACTGCGACCTGATCAGGGCGGCGACGCCGGCCACGATGGCGCTCGCCGCCCAGGTGCTGTTCATCGTCTGGTAGCCGGTCGGCGTGGCCGCCCCGACCCCGGCACCCGCTGCGGTCAGCGCGACGTACCCGCGCCGGCTGCTGTACGGAGCCTTGACGAAGTTCTTGTCGAACGCGCCGACGGCGATGACGCCCGGGTAGGCGGCCGGGTAGCTGGGCGCGTCGCCGGCCTGCGCGTTGTCGCCGGCCGGAGCGACCAGCAAGACGTTGTGCCTGACCGCATAGGCGACGGCGGACCGCTCGGCCGCGCTGCCGCCGGCCAGCGCGTTCAGGTCGCCCCAGTCGTGAATGCCAGGCAGACCTGGGTCGGCGGGCAGCTCGATCACCGATGCCTTGTGCTGCACGGCGTACCTGATCCCGCTGGCGATATCGCCGGGCAGCCGGGAGGTGATCCGGGAGCTCGACCAGAGCCGGTCGCTGGGGCTCAGGGTGACCCTGACGGCCAGGATCCTGGCCGCGTTGGCGATGCCGTAGATGCCGTCGGCTCGGGTGCCCGCCGCCGACTTCGGCCCGTGCNNNNTCGGTGCCGATCACGCCGTAGTGCGGGCGCCCGGCGATCCGGCCCGACCTGGTGAAGTCGGGCCCGGCGATGACCCGGCCGGTCAGGTCGGCCTGGCTGGCGTCGACGCCGTCCGCGAGCACCGCGACGGTCACGCCTGCGCCCCCGCCGCCGCGCCACGCCTCGGTCACGTGCAGCTTGGTCAGCCACCACTCGGCCTGGCGCCACGAGTCCGCGTTCGCGGGCAGGGTCGCAACGACGATCGGCGCCGATGCCAGGCCGATCACGGCCGCGGTCCGGGCAAGCCGGGGGAGGCGCCGCAGTCGTCGCGTGAGAGGTCGCCGGGGGCGTCTCAGCGGCACGATGTCGTGGCCTTCCGTCTACGTAACTAGCATTCTGCCACGTCTGTTCTGTTTCATCTGGCGTCTCGCCGCAGATAGCGAGCGAATTGCCGGCAGTGCGTAATCAGGCGGGCACGTCGGCCGCGATCCGCACCCGCGCCCCTGGCGGCAGCGAGAGCCGCTCGGCTGCGTTGCCGCTGCTGACGGCCAGCGAGATCAGCCCGGCGCTGTCGGTGAACGCGATCAGCACGCCGGGCGCGGCCGAGCCGAAGGTCTCCAGGTACGGCGCGGTCAGCTCGCGCCGGTTGCAGCGGATGATCAGCGAAGACCCGATCGCGATGCCCAGGTCGGCCGCGGCGGCGGACGGGATCGACAGCTGCACGTTGCCGAACCTGTCGACCGACAGCACCTCGCCCTCCGCCTCCCGGTCGAGCATCCGGCTGGTCGGCGTCGCCAGCATCACCAGGTCCGCGAGATCCACCTCCAGGCCTGCGTCGGGCAGGCTGGTGCCGGTGACCAGGTGCGACGCGACGGGCATGAAGATGTCCCTGCCGTGGAACGTCGGCGCGACCGGATGGTTCCACAGCGCGTCGTTGGTCAGCAGGACGGCCCGCGTCGCGCCGCCGAGCGCGTTCGCCGCCCAGGAGAGCAGGCCGTTGTCCGGGCCGACCAGGATGCCCTCCTTGGCCTCCACCGCGATCGCCCGGCGCGTGGTGCCGACACCGGGGTCGACGACGGCGACGTGCACCGAAGGTGGCATGGCCGTCACGGTCTGCGCGAGCACGGCGGCGCCGCGGCGCACGTCGCCCGGCGGGACCAGATGCGTGATGTCGATAATCCTGGTGGCGGGAGCGATCCGCGCGGCCACGCCGTGGCAGGCGGCGACGAAACCATCCTCAAGCCCGAAATCGGTCAGGAAGGTAAGGCAGCTCAACGAGGTCACAAATTGCGAGCGTACGTGTCCGGATCGTCCGAGCGCTAGGTCGCCCCGGCCCGACACGGGCGGCGCAGGTCACTTACGATGAGCAAGGGGGAGAAGGGCCAGAGTCGGGTGGAGCCGCTGACCGAGCTTGAGATGCGCATTCTGGCCTTCGAGCGGAGCTGGTGGCGGTCGCCGGGTGCCAAGGAGCGCGAGATTCTGGGCGCGTTCGGGATGAGCCCGACCAGGTACTACCAGCTGCTGAACGAGCTGATCGACCGGCCGGCGGCGGCGCAGTTCGATCCGGCGCTGGTCGCCAGGCTGCGCCGGCGGCGGGCGGACAGGAACAGGTTGCGCTCGGGCCGCGATTCCTGACGGGAAAACTAGAAACTATGGGCGTCAACAGGAAAACTTCTGGCGTTAACAGCTCCCACGAAGGGCTCACACCAGCAAGGCCGATCGATCCCGCCGAGGTCGCCAGCATCCCCGTCCCCGCGACCGCCGACGGCAGGGCCGGCCTGGCCGCCCTGCTCGCCACCCCGGCCAGGGCGCTGGTCGCGCTCGACTTCGACGGCACGCTCGCGCCGATCGTCGCCGACCCCGCCCAGGCGCGGGCGCTGCCCGCCGCGGTCGACGCGCTTCGCGCGCTGATGCCGCTTGTCGGCACCATGGCCGTACTGACCGGCAGGCCGGCCCTCTCGGCCGTCGAGCACGGCTCGCTCGACCAGCTGCCCGGCATCGTCGTGCTCGGGCACTACGGCAGGCAGCGCTGGCAGGACGGCGAGCTCTACTCGCCGCCGCCGCCTGAAGGGCTCGCCGTGGCGCGGGAACGGCTTCCTGGCGTGCTAGCCGGCGCGGCGGCGGACGGGACCTGGGTGGAGGACAAGGCCGACGCGCTCGCCGTGCACACGCGCCGGGCTGCCGACCCGCCGGCGGCGCTCGAGAGGATCCGCGCGCCGCTGCTGCGGCTGGCGGCGGAGACGGGGTTGCGCACCGAACCTGGACGCCTCGTGATCGAGCTGCGCCCGCCCGGTGCGGACAAAGGGCTGGCGCTGGAAGATCTGGCCGGCCAGCGCGACTCGGCCGCGGTCATGTTCTGCGGGGACGACCTCGGCGACCGGCCGGCCTTCGCTGCGGTGCGGCGGATGCGGGCCGCAGGCCGGCCCGGCCTGGCCGTGTGCAGCGGTTCGGCCGAGGTCGGGGAGCTGGCGGCCGAGGCCGACCTGGTCGTGACCGGCCCGCAGGGCGTGGCCGCGCTGCTCGCCGCGGTGGCGGCCGAGATCGGCCGGGCAGGCCGGCGAGCACGCGCCTAGTCCGCTGCCTAGTCCGCCGCGTCGAGCGCGGCCAGCTGGCTGGCGAGCCAGGCAGCCGGCGGAACCGCGCTTCCGGCCGCCGCAAGCGACCGGCACCTGCGAGCTCGTTCCGCATCAGACATGATCAGCGCCTGGTGCAGTGCCTCCGCCGTGTCGCTGACGTCGAACGGGTTCACGAGCAGCGCGTGGTCGCCCAGTTCGTCGGCCGCGCCCGCCTCGCGGGACAGGACGAGCGCGCACCCGCGGTCGGACACGATCGGTCCCTCCTTGGCGACCAGGTTCATCCCGTCCCTGACCGGGTTCACCAGCAGCACGTCGGCCAGCCGGTAGCCGGCCAGCGACCGCGGATAGTCGTCGTGGGCGCTCAGCAGGATCGGCGTCCAGTCCGGCGAGCCGAACTCGTCGTCGATCGCGCCCGCGAGCCGCTGCACGCTCGCCGCGTACTCGCGGTACTCGGGCAGGTCGTGCCTGGACGGATAGGCCAGCGCGAGCAGCATGACCTTCCCCTGCCACTCCGGGTGCGTGAGCAGCAGCTCGCGGTAGGCGGCCAGGCCCCTGACGATGTTCTTGGACAGCTCGGTGCGGTCTACCCGCACGATCAGCTTGCGGTCCCCGACCACCTCGGCCAGCGCGGCCATCCTGGACTCCACGTCCTGCTCGGCGGCCCGGCCGGCCAGTTCTGGCCCGTCGACCCCGAGCGGGTGCACGCCGATCCCGGTCACGTGCCCGCGGTAGCTGACCTGCCGGCGCTCAGCGTCTACGGCCGCGCCGAGCACCTGCTCGCAGCAGCCGACGAACGCGTCCGCCCAGCGCCGGCACAAGAACCCGGCGTGGTCGGCGCCGAGTATCCCGTCGAGCACGTCGGCGGCGACCGCGTCGGGGAGCAGCCTGTAGTAGTCGACCGGCGCCCACGGCGTATGCGAGAAGTGCGCGATCCTGATTCCCGGCCTCAGCTCGGCGAGCATGCGCGGGGCGAGCGTCAGGTGATAGTCCTGGATGACCGCGCGCGCGCCGGTCTTGGTGTCGGCGTCGGCGAGGGCGCGGGCGAAGGCCATGTTGTAGTCGCGGTAGGCCTGCCAGTCGCGGCGGAACGCGATCCCGAACTGCGGCTGGTTCGGCGTGTCGTAGAGCATGTGGTGGACGAACCAGAGCACCGAGTTGGCCACCGTGTTGTATGCCCGGTTGAAGGTCGCGGCCGGGATGTCGAGCATCCGCACGGCCGAGCCGCCTGGGCTGCCGTCCAGGCCGAGCATGCCGCCCGGGGCCATGCGGGCCGCCGCCCGGTCCGCGTCGCCCAGTGCCGCGCAGACCCACAGCAGGTCCTCCTGGCTGGCCACCGAGGACAGGCCGGACACGACACCGCCGCCGCCCCGCCTGATCGACAGCCGCCCGTCGTCGCCGCGGCTGAACGAGACCGGCCCTCGGTTGGACGCCACTAGGACCTGGCGCCTGGCAGTCGCATCGCCCACCCGGTGAGGTTAACGCCGCGCGTCGGCCCTGCGCGTACCGGCCCCGGTGATCTTCGGTTGGCCCGGTGGCTCCCGCGCCAGGAGGCCAGGACCGGCGGGGGCGTCGCTGCGCGAGTCGGTTAGGATGCGGGATAACAACTGCATATTGCTCATCCAGAGGGGTGGAGGGAACGGCCCTGTGAAGCCCCGGCAACCATCTCGATGATCCACGCTCGGCCGCTCGTCACCGCAAACGCAGGCTCGGCCGGTGAGGCCATCGCGGGACTGGTGCCAACTCCGGCCCGCCGCCGACCGGCGCGGGAGAGATGAGGAGAGGCCTCACCCGTTATGACATCTGTCGCGACCAACCCCCCTGCCCCCGCCCCCGCTGTCTCCGCTGACCCCGCTAGCCCGCGCTTCGGCAACGCGCGCGCGCTGGCCTGCCGCGAGTGCGGCACCAGCGTCGACCTCGGCGGCCAGCACGCCTGCCCGGAGTGCTTCGGCCCGCTCGAGGTCCGCTACGACCTGCCGTCCATCACCAGGCAGCAGATCGAGGCAGGGCCGCAGAACATCTGGCGGTACGCCGGCCTGCTGCCGGTCCCGCCGGACGTCGCCGCGCGGCCGAACACCGAACCGGGCAGAAGCCGGCTGGTACTGGCCGAAGGCCTGGCCGCCGCGCTGGGAATGCGCAGGCTCTGGGTCAAGGACGAGCGGTCCAACCCGACCCACTCGTTCAAGGACCGCGTGGTCGCGGTCGCGCTTGCCGCCGCCGTCGAGATGGGCTACCGGGTGCTCGCCTGCCCGTCGACCGGGAACCTGGCCAATGCCGTCGCGGCGGCCGCGGCCAGGGCGGGGATCGAGTCCATCGTGCTCGTTCCCGCCAACCTGGAGCCGGCGAAGATCCTGGCCTCGGCCGTGTACGGCGGCCTGATCGTCAAGGTGGAAGGCGGCTACGACGACGTCAACAGGCTCGCCTGCGAGCTGGCCGAGGAGCGCGAGGACTGGGCGTTCGTCAACGTGAACGTGCGCCCGTACTACGCGGAGGGTTCCAAGACGATCGGCTACGAGATCGCCGAGGACCTGGGCTGGCGGCTGCCGCGCCAGATCGTGGTGCCGGTCGCGTCCGGGGCTCAGCTCGTGAAGATCGACAAGGCGTTCCGCGAGTTCGTCGCGCTCGGCCTGGTTCCCGACGCCGACGTGACGGTCTACGGTGCCCAGGCCAGCGGGTGCGCGCCGGTCTCTGCCGCCTTCGCCGCCGGACAGGACGTGGTGCAGCCGGTGCGGCCCGACACGATCGCCAAGTCGCTGGCGATCGGCAACCCGGCCGACGGACCGTACGTGCTCGACGTGGTGCGCAGGACCGGCGGCACGGTCGCCGACGCGCCGGACCCGGAGATCGTGGACGCGATCAGGCTGCTGGCCGCGACCGAGGGGATCTTCGGAGAGACGGCGGTCGGGGTGACCATCGCCGTGCTGCGCAGGCTGCTCGCCGCCGGGCAGATCGACCCGGACGAGGAAACGGTGGTCATCAACTCGGGCGACGGTCTGAAGACGCTCGACGCCGTCGCAGGCGCGGCGTCGGTCCCCGAGCCGATCAGGCCAAGCCTGGCCGAGTTCACCAGGCTCTACGAGGCGCGGCGCTGACGTCCGGCTCTTGGCTCGGATTCCCGGACCGTGCGCCGCAGCCGGGCGGGTCGGCGGAGAACCGAAGCCGGGCCCGCGGACAGCCGAAGCCGGGCCCGCGGACAGCCAAAGCCGGGCCGGCGGAGAAACTGCGCGGTAACCTTCGAGCACCTTCCGGCCCGGTTAGCTGATTGCGAAGTATCGGAATTGGCGGCCTTCCCGATCGCGCGGCGGCGGGGCAATGATTTGTCAATGACCGCCCGTTCGCCAGGTCAACTCCGGTCGGCGTGGCGGCTGCGAAACCCGGTGAGCGGGAGGCGGTGGACACATGCGCATCGCCGGTGGTCTCGGATTGCCGGCCGCCCGCGCGCCGGCCGCGTGTCTAATAGCCCGCTGCCCGCCCGCCGGGCCGCGTGTCCATGGGCCGCGAGCGCGCGCGCCTGGCGAAGCGAGCGCTAGCCTCACAGTGCCGAGGTGCGACGCGAACGTGCGGCGCGAAACCGTCCGACCGCGCCGGCTATTTCGTAGACTATTTCGGGAACCATTCCGGGGAACATTTCGGCTGAAACCCACCCTAATCGACCGTCGGCGGCGGCTAGTCCGCCCGCTGAAGCGGACCGGATCTTGGACGGGTATCGCAGTACGCGGGACCTCGTGACCATGTAGTGTAATGTCCGGTCGCTGTCGGTACGGCGAGAACGGCAGGCAGAGCTTGCGCAGCACGTCCAGCCCGTTCCGCGATCAACGGGTTTCGCGTAGCAAGGGCGTGACCCGAGGCCCGAGCAAAAGTTAGGGAGTTGTTGTTCATGGCTCAGGGCACCGTCAAATGGTTCAACGCGGATAAGGGCTACGGCTTCATCGCGGTCGACGGTGGTAGGGACGTATTCGTCCACTTCTCGGCAATTCAGGCGGACGGTTACCGTACGCTTGAAGAAGGCCAGCGCGTCGAATTCGAGATTACGCAGAGCGACCGCGGACCTCAGGCCGAGGCTGTCCGAGCGGTTTAGTGAGGCTGTCCGCACGGTTTAGTTCCGCGGCTTAGCGCGGCAGACCCGGCGCCCGCACCATGGCGCCGGGTCTTCGCATGCCCGCTGCCGGGTGCTCGGCTTGCACTCTCACCCCGAGAGTGCTAAACAGGTCGTTGGCACTCTCGGGCTGAGAGTGACAACTCATCAGCGTGATCGGGACGATGAGGCAGTGCGCGCAGCAGGAAGGGACTGTCTGCGTGGCTGCCGTCCGTCGCGGGCGTCGGCTCGGTCGGCATTCACCAGGCAAGAAGTTCCAGGAGGACTAGGAGCCTATGGCAGCGAAGATGATCGCGTACGAAGAGGACGCCAGGCGCGGCCTCGAGCGCGGCATGAACCAGCTGGCCGACGTCGTAAAGGTAACCCTCGGCCCCAAGGGCCGGAACGTGGTGCTCGAGAAGAAGTGGGGAGCCCCCACGATCACCAACGATGGCGTGTCCATCGCCAAGGAGATCGAGCTCGAGGACCCGTGGGAGAAGATCGGCGCCGAGCTCGTCAAGGAAGTCGCCAAGAAGACAGACGACGTCGCCGGTGACGGCACGACGACTGCCACCGTCCTGGCCCAGGCGCTTGTGCGCGAGGGCCTGCGCAATGTCGCCGCCGGCGCCAACCCGATGTCGCTCAAGCGCGGCATCGAGGCGGCCGTCGAGCGGGTGAGCGAGGAGCTTTCCAAGCTCGCCAAGGACGTGGAGACCAAGGAGCAGATCGCTTCGACGGCCTCCATCTCCGCCGGTGACACCGCGATCGGCGAGATGATCGCCGAGGCGATGGACAAGGTCGGCAAGGAAGGCGTCATCACCGTCGAGGAGTCCAACACCTTCGGCCTCGAGCTCGAGCTCACCGAGGGCATGCGGTTCGACAAGGGCTACATCTCGCACTACTTCGCCACCGACCCGGAGCGGATGGAGGCGGTGCTCGAAGACCCCTACATCCTGATCGTCAACTCCAAGGTGTCGGCGAACAAGGACGTCCTGCCACTGCTCGACAAGGTGGTCCAGTCAGGCAAGCCGCTGGTGATCATCGCCGAGGACGTGGAGGGCGAGGCACTCGCCACCCTGGTCGTCAACAAGATCCGCGGCCTGTTCAAGTCGGTTGCGGTGAAGGCGCCTGGCTTCGGTGACCGCCGCAAGGCCATGCTCGGTGACATCGCCGTGCTGACCGGCGGCCAGGTCATCAGCGAGGAGGTCGGCCTCAAGCTGGACAGCGCCGAGCTCGACATGCTCGGCCGGGCCCGCAAGGTCGTCGTTACCAAGGACGAGACCACGATCGTCGCCGGCGCGGCGACCGAGGTCGAGCTGAAGGAGCGCAAGCACCGCATCGAGGACGCGGTGCGCAACGCCAAGGCCGCCGTCGAGGAGGGTGTGGTCGCCGGTGGCGGCGTCGCCCTGCTCCAGGCCGGCAAGAACGCGTTCAAGAAGCTCGAGCTGACCGGCGACGAGGCGACCGGAGCGCAGATCGTGCGCCGGGCGCTCGAGGAGCCGCTCAAGCAGATCGCCGTCAACGCCGGCCTCGAGGGCGGCGTGGTGGCCGAGAAGGTGCGCGGCCTGGACGCTGGTCACGGCCTCGACGCCGGGTCCGGCGACTACGTCGACATGTTCAAGGCGGGGATCATCGACCCGGCGAAGGTGACGCGCTCTGCGCTGCAGAACGCGGCCTCCATCGCCGCGCTGTTCCTTACCACCGAGGCCGTCATCGTCGAGAAGCCCGAGAAGGAGAAGGCCCCGGCCGCTCCGGGTGGCGGTGACATGGACTTCTAGTCGTCGTGACCTGGCCCGGACGACGTGTCGGGCCGGAGGCGGTGACTAGGGGTTGAGCTCGCACCGGGTCAGCGACCCAGGCGAGACGAGGAAGGCGGCCCTGGCTCTGGCCAGGGCCGCCTTTCTTCGCGTTATCTTTGCGGCTATTTGGCCTGCTGGCCTGGCCAGGCGCGATCTGGTCCGTGGCAAATCGATCAGGCCATCATGCGTGCCGGCTCCTCAAGCGGCCGTGAAAGGTGGATCATCAAGGCATGAATCCGCCCACTGAGCAGCTGGTCCGGGACTTCCTCAACCGGTTGTCCGTAGCGGCGCGTGGCCGACTCGGGCTCAGCGACCGGCAGGCACTGCTCGACCAGACCCGCGCGCGCATCGAAGTGACGGTCGGCAGTCTGCGGGATGCCACCGCGGTGCAGGTCAGGCGGGCTCTGGCGGTCCTCGGCGATCCGGTCGCCCTGGTCGAGAACGAGCGCGCCAGGCTCGCCGGGCGGAAGAACGGCACGGTCACGCAGGTGTGGCCGGCGCAAGGTGCTCCTGAGCTCACCGGCGAGCAGGTCCTGCCCGCCGGGGCCGAGCCGACGTTCGAGCTCCAGGTCCCTGGGCAGCTGCCGGTCACCGGCGGCAGGTCGGTTCCGGCGGCGCTGTCGACCTCGCAGGTCCCGGCCGCCTCGCAGGTCCCGGCCGGCTCGCAGGTCCCGGCCGGCTCGCCTGCTCCTGGTCAGGCGCCGGTACCTGGTCAGGCGCCCGTTCCTGGTCAGGTGCCGGTTCCGGTCGGCGCCGCGGGTCCTGCCTGGCCGCAACGGGCCAACGGCGCCGCGCTTCCCGGCGGATGGCCGCGACCCGGCGGCCGGCAGCGGCCAGGCGACAGCACCGGACGGGCCGGACGCGCGGCGGCGGATGGCACGCCCGACCGGGGCGAGATACCGCCGGGGACACCGGTCCCGCGGCCCGGAACGTCGCCGGAGACGCGTGCCGGAACACCGGGGCCAGCGCCTAGCCAGCCGCAACCGCGCCGACCAGAGGTGCCGCGCATCGGCATGGCGAAACGGGCTTCCGACCGGGATGACTCGGCCGCCTCGGCGGCCGGTGCAGCAGGCGGTGCCGAGAGCGGCCCGCCGGACGAGCCAGGGCAGGGGATCGAGTTCGGCGTCTCGGCGGTGGAGCCTGCCGAAGGATCCGGTGACGGCCGCTGGCTCGGCGGGGCGGGCGGTGCGCTCGCCGCATGGCTCTCGCGGCTCGGTTCCGAACTACTCGTGGTAGCGACCCGCGACTGGCTGGAGGCTATCGCGATCGTGCTGCTCGGACTCGGCGGGGCCGCGTATCCGCCGATCTGGCTCATCGGGGTACTGGTCGCTCTGACTTCCAGAAAATGGGATCACCGCGACAAGTGGCTCGGGCTCGCCCTGCCGGTCCTGCTGGTGGTGTTCGGCGCGATCCTAGTGGTGCTGCTCGGCGGCCAGCGCACGTCCCTGGGTCTTTACGCGAACGAAGCCTGGCTGGCGGCGAGCCGGATCAGCCGCCTCGCCGCCGTGCTCGGGGCCGGCTACTTGCTCCGGCGGGTTTATAAGTACCAGGGAGAGCGGAGGCCGAGGAAGCCACCCTGGTCCCCGCAGCGCAAGAACAGGTAACCCCGCGGTCGCCGCCGCCCGCCGCGACGGCCGTGGCCAGCCAGGCCCGGGCCGCCGTGGCCGGTCAGGCCCGGGCCGCCGCGGCCGGTCGGGAGCAATTTAATCCCGTGTCCTGCCCCTCAGGACAGGGTATGTTCTGCTCGTGACTTCGCTGCCGGGCCCGCCGGGCCTGCCGGGCCTGCCGGGCCTGCCGGGCCTGCCGGGCCGGTCTCGATTAGCGCGCAAGCATACTTTTCAGGCCTACGGTGCCTGCTCGGTAAGCTTTTTCTGGCCAAGCCAGTTCCATCCGGACGTGGGCGCACTGGATCGGGACCGATAGCCTGGATATGCGCAGCAAGGTCGTAACTCATCATTTCTCTCGCGTAAAGGGTCCGCACGTGCCGACTGGCAAGGTCAAGTGGTATGACGCCGACAAGGGATTCGGCTTCCTCACCCGCGATGACGGCGGTGAGGTATTCGTGCACTCGACTGCGCTGGTGACCGCGGGCACCGTATTGCGAGCCGGGCAGCGGGTGGAGTTCGGGGTGGCCGAGGGCCGCAGGGGAGCCCAGGCACTCCAGGTCAGGACGCTCGAACCGCCGCCCACCATCGCCAAGGCCGGCCGCAAGGGCACGGACGAGATGACCGTGCTGGTCGAGGACCTGATCAAGCTGCTCGACGGGCTCTCGAACACCTATCACCGCGGAAAGCACCCCGACGCGCGGGAAGGCAAGAAGATCGCGGCCGTGCTGCGGGCCGTGGCCGACGATATCGACTCCTGACGGCGGAGCGCGCCTGCGCCGTTCCCAGGTCTGAGCCTGCGGCCCGCCCCTGCCGCCCGTGCTTCGAACTTAAACTCTAACTGTCAGTGGGTCTCGCTAGAGTTATCGATAACGCATTCGTTCTCGAACTCTAGCCAGGAGCGGCCCGATGACCACCCAGCCCGCCAGTTCCCCGCCCGGGGCCAGTCCGCCCGGCGGGGACTGGCACGAGCCGAGTGACGCGGAGCTGGCCGGGTGCTGGCCGGACCCCTTTGCCGGCCCGCCCGAGGACGGCGACGCCTGGCTGGACGGCGTGACCGCCGCCGATCTTGACGCGCTGCTCGGTCCTGGCCGGGACGAGCGCCAGGAGGCGGCGGAGCGCGAGTACGCGGACGCGGAGTTCTGGGCCGGTGGCAAGGACGACCGCCTGCCGCCTGGCCCGGTGCTGGCCACGCTCTCCCAGGACGTGCTCGACGCCGGGCTCACCCGGCTGTCCGACGACGAGCTGGTCGGCGTACTGCGGGCCTCGCGCCGGCTGTCCGCGTGGCAGAACGGCGTCGAGCTCGCCGCGGTCGCCCAACTCGACGCCCGCCGGATGCGGGCGGCTGCCCGGCCGGGTTCGTCGCGGGCCAGCGAGCACGTGAGCGCGGAGCTGGCCGCCGCGCTGGTGCTGACCGGCCGGTCCGCTGATCTGCTGCTCGGCCTGGCCAGGGATCTGTCTCGGCTCCCCGCGATCCTGGCGGCCCTGCTGGCCGGGCGGATCGACCGCGCTCGCGCCGCGATCTTCGCCAGCGAGCTGGCCGGGCTCGGTGACCAGGCGGCGAAGGCGGTGGCGATGGCGTTCGCCGGGGCGGCGGAGTCGATGACGACCGGCCAGTTGCGGGCGGCGCTGCGGGCGATGGTGCTGTACATCGACCCGAGAGCCGCGCAGCGGCGGGCGGAGCGGGGCCGGGCGGACGCGCGCGTCGAGGCGTGGCAGGAGAACTCGGGCAACGGGGCGCTGGCGGGCCGGGAACTCCCGCCCGCCGATGCGGCCGCCGCCGGTCAGCGGATCACCGCGATCGCCCGTGCTCTGCAGGACGCGGGAGCGGCCGGGACCCTGGACCAGCTGCGGGCGGCCGTGTTCGCCGCCCTGCTGGCCGGCCGGGACCTCGAGACGCTCCGCCCCGCTCGCGCGGAGGGCGCTGCTGGTCGGGACGATCCTGCCAATGACGGGCAGGACGCCGCGCGCGGGTGCGCCGACTCCGACTCCGACGCCGAGGCAGATGCCGCCGACTCGGGTTCCAGCTCCAGCCGGGCCGCCGAGGCTTGCTCCGGTTCCGCCGCCAGTGCTGGCACCGGCGCACGGCCGGGCGGGCTCGCGGCGCTGACCGGGTCGGTGCACCTGACCATGCCCGCGGCCGCGTGGCTCGGCCTGAGCGACGCGCCCGGCGAGGCCGCCAGCCTCGGCCCGCTGGACGCCTGGACCTGCCGCGACCTGGCGAGGCGGCTCGCCGCCGCCGGGGCCGCGACCCGCTGGTGCGTGACCCTGACCGGCCCGGACGGCCGCGCCGCCGCCCACGGTTGCGCCCGCGGATCCCCGGGATCCCCGGGACCCCCGGCACCCCCGGCGCCGCCGGGACCGGCAGGACCGGCAGGACCGGACGCCGGGGCGGTGCGGTGGCTGGCTGGCCTGCGATACGCCTGGCTCGAGCACGGCACGTGCACGCACGCCCGCCAGGTCCCCGCTTACCGGCCGCCGAGCCTTCTCCGCGAGCTGGTCAGGACCCGGCAGCGGACCTGTTCATTCCCGGGCTGCCGGCGTCCCGCGCGTGCCTGCGACCTGGACCATACGATCCCCTGGGACCAGGACGGCCTTACGTGCGAGTGCAATTTGGCCCCGTTGTGCAGACGGCACCACAGGGCCAAGCAAGCCCCCGGCTGGCACCTCGCCCAGCCGGAACCCGGCGTTCTGACCTGGACCGCCCCGCACGGCCGCAGCTACACGGTCACGCCCGAGCCGTACCCCGTCTAGCCGTTCTTCCTGGCCACGGCGCAGTACAGCCAGCGGGAGCCCTCGGAGTCCGCCTCCTCGGGGTCCTCGCAGTTCCACAGCCCGACCCAGGTGACCTCAGGCGGCGCGCCGTCGTAGGGCGGAACCACCTCGAGGTCGCCGATGATCCGCTGGAACTCGGCGCGTGACCGCGGATAGCCGCCGCCCGCGGACCGGCGCCCGGCCTCGCGGATGGCCTCCACCGCCTTCGGCGGCTTGTTGTCCGCGGTCATGTGCGACACCGACAGGTAGCTGCCGGCGGCGAGCGGGTCGACATACCGAGCGACCAGGGCCGCCGGATCGTCGGCGCCGGAAACGAAGTGCAGCACGGCCGTCATGAGCACGGCCGCGGGCTCGCTGAAGTCGATCAGCCGCTTGACGGCCTTGCTTCCCAGCACTGACTCCGGGTCGCGCATATCGGCCAGCACGACCGCCGCGCGATCGTCAGCGCCGAGCAGGTGTGACCCGTGGATCTGCACCATGGGGTCGTTGTCGACGTAGACGACGCGCGCATCGGGTCGCACCTTCCTGACGACCTCGTGCGTGTTCCCCACGGACGGCAGGCCGGATCCGACGTCGATGAACTGCCTGACGCCCCGTTCGGCGATCCACTTGGCCGCCCGCTGGTGGAATCCCCGGTTCGCGTACGCGGCGTCCACAAGTTCCGGGGCCATCGACTTCATCAGCTCCGCCGCCGCCCGGTCGGCCGCGAAGTTGTTCACGCCACCGAGCAGGAAGTCGTAAACGCGCGCAGCGCTGGGCTGCGACGGGTCTACGCCTGGGGGAACCTGCTGAGCGTCAGCCATTCGTACCTCCGCCGGGGGAAACGTCACGGACAGTCTCGCATACCCCGCTCACATGATCATTCAGCGCAACCATCGCAATTGGCGCGCCCGGCAATCACGCAATCACCCTCAGACCGTATGATCTAGCTATACCCACCGCTACCCCGCCGCTGTAACGTCAGCAGCAAATGTCCGGCATCGCGGATGAGCGGATGAGCGGATGAGGGGTGAGCGTGTACGCAGCCCGGCATGCCCTAGACCACCCTGACCAGGCGGCCATTGTCATGGCCACGTCCGGCGAGACCGTGACCTATGCCGAGTACGAGGCCGGGAGCAACCGCGTCGCGCACCTGCTGCGAGCCGCCGGGCTGCGGCGCGGAGACCATATCTCGATCTTCATCGAGAACCAGCCGCGACTGCTCGAGATCCAGGGCGGCGCCGAGCGCACCGGCCTGTACTACACCCTGATCAACACGTACCTGGGGGCCGACGAGGTGGCGTACATCGTCGCCAACTCGCGCAGCCGGATGCTGTTCAGCTCGGCCGCGAAACGTCAGGTGGCCGAGTCCGCGGCGGCGATGAGCCCGCAGCTGGAGCGCAAGCTGATGACCGGTCCGGGCGCGCCGCCCGCCGACTGGGAGTCCTACGAGGCCGCCGTGGCCGGCCGTCCGGACCAGCCGGTTGCCGACGAGTCACTCGGAGCGGCGATGCTCTACTCGTCGGGCATCACCGGCCAGCCCAAGGGCATCCTGCGCGACCTTCCCGAGATCGCGCCTAGCGAGCCGCTTCCGGTGCTCGACTTCGTGCGCCACATGTTCGGGTTCCGCGAGGGCATGACCTACCTCAACCCGGCTCCGCTGTACCACTCCGCTCCCCAGGCCAGCGTGTCGGGGGCGCTGCGGCTCGGCGCGACGGCCGTGGTGATGGAGCACTTCGACGCCGAGCAGTGGCTGGCCCTGGTCGAGCGTTACCGGGTAACCCACTGCCAGATGGTACCGGTGAAGTTCAGCCGGCTTCTCCGGCTGCCCGAGGAGGTCAGGGGCCGCTATGACACCTCGTCGCTCGAGTGCGTCGTGCACGCCGCCGCCCCCTGCCCGGTGCACGTCAAGAGCGCGATGATCGACTGGCTCGGCCCGATCATCACCGAGTACTACGGTGCCACCGAGGCCAACGGCTTCACGTTCTGCGACTCGGCCCAGTGGCTCGCTCATCCCGGTACTGTCGGCCGCCCGATCCTCGGCGAGCTGCTCATCGTCGACGACGAGGGCAAGGAGTGCCCGGCCGGCACGGACGGCACAATCTGGTTCCGCGGGGTGACCGCGTTCCGGTATTTCCAGGATCCTGTCAAGACCGCCGAGGGCCGTACCGACGACGGCGCCTCGAGCACCGTCGGGGACGTCGGCCACGTCGACGAGGACGGATACCTCTACCTCACCGACCGCAAGAGCTACATGATCATCTCCGGCGGCGTCAACATCTACCCGCAGGAGACCGAGAACCTGCTGGCCGGCCATCCCGCCGTCCTCGACGTGGCCGTGATCGGCGTGCCCAACGAGGACCTGGGCGAGGAGGTGAAGGCCGTCGTGCAGCCCGCCGACCTGGCCAGCGCCGGGCCCGACCTCGCCCGCGAGCTGATCGAGTACTGCCGGGCCAGGCTCGCGCACTTCAAGTGCCCGAAGACCGTCGACTTCGTGCCCGACCTGCCGCGGTCCGCGACCGGCAAGCTGTACAAGCGGCTGCTGCGGGACGCGTACTGGGCCGGCCACCAGACGCCGATCGTTTGAGTGCCGGCTCCTGGCTCGGCCGGTTCGGCGCCGACCCGCGCACCGGCGCCTCATGCACCGGGCGCCTCATTGAGTCAGTTCACAGCGGGGTATGAACATGAGCGCTCGGCAAGAGAAAGCCGCGCTGTCAAGCGCCAGGCTCGGGGGCTATCACTTACGTGGCAACATCGATGAGAACGAAGATGCTCGCGCCTGCCGTCATCCCGGCCGTGGCGGCACTGGGCCTGGCCGGGTGCGCCTCGGCCACGACGACCTGCGTTGTCCGGCATGGATACGCGATCGTCATCTTCCAGAACGGCGTCGGCAATAGTAGCAAGCGTTTCGTCACTCGCTTTCGCGTCGGCAGGGCCTTCGGCTGCCGCGTCGACAAGATCCTTGCTCACCGGTAAGTTGTACGGCTGGGCTAAGGCGGCCCGCCGTGCCACTGGTGCTGGCGCCACTGGCTGCCGTAGCCGGACTGCCAGTTGCGGCGGACATGCCGGCGGAAGCGTGCCGCCGCGACGATGCCCGCCAGCAGTGCCACCAGCCAGAGCACAAATACGACCTTGACGAACGCGAAGAACAGCCAACCCGCGCCCGGGATCACCAGCGCCGCGATCAGCAGGATCAGCGCCAGCGGCAGGATCCGCGGCCCGCGCCAGGCGGCGATGCCGCCACGGCGGCCGACCCACGGCGGCGGCTCCCAGGCCGGCGGCGGCACCGGCGCCGGATCGGGCAGGTCGGCCATCGCGCGGCGCAGGTCGCCGTAGGTCTTGGCGCTGAGCGCCGCCGTGATCCGCTCGTCGAGCTCGTCCGACGACAACCGCCCCTCGGCGAAGTGCTCGCGCAGCCGGACTGTCACGCGTTCCCGGTCGGCATCTGAAATCCGGATGCGATCATCCATTGTCCTGCCCGCCTCTATCTCTGCTTCCCGCCGGTCTCATGCTTCCTGCTCGTCCTGGTCGTCCTCGTCGTCGGCGAGGATCCGGTACAGGTCGCGCCTGGCCCGCTCGAGCAGTCGCTCGGCCGCGCGAACCTGCTCAGGCGTGCCCGCGTGCGCAATCTGCACGATCCCGCCGCCGAGCCTGGCGGCCTCGGCGAACAGGCCGGGCAGCTGCCAGGCCTCCTGCTGGGCCGTGGACTCCCAGGCACCGCGCGCCATCTCGGGGTTCTGCTCCACGTGCTCGCGGCCCGCGTCGGTCAGCGTGAACGTCCTGCGGCCGCCCGACTCCTCGGCCTCGATGAGTCCCTCGTCGGCCAGCTGGGACAGCGCCGGATACACGGCGCCAGGACTCGGCCGCCAGGCCCCGCCGCTGCGCTCCTCGATATCGGACATGATCTGGTAGCCGTTGCGCGGACCCTCCCGCAGCAGCGCAAGGATGGCGGCCCGCACGTCGCCGCGGCTTGCCTTGGTGCCGCGCGGCGGGCCGGGCGGGCCGGGCGGTCCCGGCCACCAGCCGCCCCACGGCCCGCCTGACCCGCCGCCCCAGTGCCCGGGACCCCGTCTGCCTCCGAAGTTCCTGTCCCACGGCCCGCCGCGCCGGGGCCCGCCGCGCCGGGGCCCGTCCGTCCGGGCCCGCGCGCCGTGCCGGGCCGGGCCGGCGCGCTCGAACGGGCCGCCGCACGTGACGTCGCCGAGCAGGCCGCTCGCGAAGGCGAAGAGGTCGCGCAGGCCGGCGCCGATGTCTCCCGGACCCGAAGCCGCTGCCGCCATCATGTGTCCCGCCCACCTCTCGCGATACGATCACGATATATCGACAGCGTAGGTCACGCGCCGCGGAAAGACAAGTTATAACTCAACAGGGCTTCGCGGGCTCCCGGCAGCCCGCGTACGACCAGATGGGCTCGGTCTTCGAGGAGCACCCGGCGGACAGCGCCTACAACGCCCACTACGGCCGGCCGGCCGTTCTCGCGGCCGTGGGCGGCGTCGGCGGCCCGCCGGCGTCGCGGCGGCGCGGCAGAATGTCCTCCCCGTGGTCGCGATCGCCGGCCAGCCGCATTCCGCCACCGACGCCGGTACCGGCGTCCGCGGAACGGTGGGCCTGCTGGCCAGGGCGTGGGGCGCCCAGGTGACCCTCGACCTCGCTGGCGTGCGCGGCCCGCTGTACTGCCAGCTCGTCGCGATTTCCAAGACGGGTGAGCGCCGGGTCATCGCCGGGTGGTTCGTGCCCGCGGCCGGCTACGGCGTGCCAGGCCACCCTGGCCACCTGCTCCTGATGGGCGGCACGGCCATCGCGGCGGAGAACCTCTCCCGCGTGGAAGTGGATGTCGTGCACGGCGCCACCCTGCTGATAATCTCCATCTAGGCGGGGCCAGGCAGACGCTCTCCCGGCGGTTCACCCGTCCGGCAGCCCGGCTCTGGTCATCAGGTGCTGCCACAACCGCGGCAGCAGCTCGGCCTGGACCGCCCGCCAGGACTCGGCTTCGGCGACCGGCATGGGCCTGGGCGTACCGCTGGCCGCCGCGGCCAGCCACGCCTCGCACGCGGCGGCGAGCAGCCACATCCTGGTGACCGCCTGCTCGGGTGTCAGCCCGCAGGTGAGAGCGCCGTTGCCGCGCAGGATCAGCGCACCGGACCGACCCAGGCCCGCGGCGGCGCGGCCCGCCAGCGCGGGCGAGCGCAGCAGGCGCGCGTCGCCGTGTACCGGCACGCGCGCCCCTAGCCAGCAGGCCTGGCCGTGCAGCAGCGGCAGTTCGGCCGCCACCGCGCCGACGGCGAAGGCGGCAGGGGGCTGCGCCCTGGCGATGGCGCAGACGTCGGGCCGGGCCGCGTATACCCGCAGGTGAGCCCAGGCCTCGGCCGGGGCACCCGGCGGCAGCGACGTCGCATCCAGGTCCATCTCGATCAGGTCGGCAGCGCGCACGCCGCCCAGATCGGCGGCCGGCGTGATGGTCATGCGGCCCGCCGCGCGCCGGGACACGTGCCCGAACGCGGTGACCAGCCCGAGGCCGGACAGGACGTGACTGGCCAGGACGACCGCGTTCTTGGCCGCTTCGTGCGCGTCCTGATCCACTTCTTGCGCATCCTGATCCACCAGCTAAACTGTATGCAGTTTGTCCGGAAAGGGGAAGACCGTGATCTCAGGGCTCCATCACTACGCGCTCGAGGTACCCGACATCGAGGTCGCCGACGGTTTCCTGACCGACTTCGGCCTGGAGACCGCGGAGAAGAACGGCGCGCTCGTCGCCCAGTGCCCCGGCCGCGGCCAGGAGCAGGTCAAGATGACGCGGGGCCCGGACAAACGGCTGCACCACCTCGCGTTCGCGCTGCGGCCGCGATCGCGGGACGACCTGCTCGAGTCGCTGCAGCGAGCCGGCACGGCGGTGATCGAGCCGCCTGCCGGCGCCGACGAGGCGGGAACCTGGATCCGCGACCCGGACGGCACCGCGGTGCAGTTGCTCGACTCCGAGCAGGCACCTCCGCGGCCGGCGGCCGAGATACTCGTCAACTCGGGAGCCAGCAGGCAGCGCGGATGCGATCGCGATCGGGGCCGACCGGATGCGCTCGCGCGGCCGGGCCCCGGGCTGGGGCCTTGGCCGGCACACGATCGGCTCGAACTTCTTCCACTACAACCCGGACCCGTGGGGCAGCTGGATCGAGTGGTTCTCCGACATTGACCAGATCGACGACTGCTGGGTGGCGGGCGACTGGGACGTGCCGCCGCACCTGTGGGGAGCACCTCCGCCAATGACGTTCCTGGCCAACAGCGAGCCGCGGCAGCCGTAGCCGCCCGGTGCCGATCCGATCCGGGCCGATCCGATCCGGGCCGGTCCGATCCGGGCCGATCCGATCCCGGGAGATATCCTCAGGCGGTGACTGCCGACTTGCCCGCCTTGATCCTGCGCATCGCGGCCACGGTAGCCGCGACGGCCTTGAGGTAGTCGCCGGTCATCCCGCCGGCGTACTCCTGCTCCCGGGCCGAACCGCCCGGCACTCCCGCCACCACCAGCGCGAAGCTGAACCGCAGCCTCAGGTCGTCATCGGCGCCGACGATCTCGTTCGCGATCGTGCCGAGCACCGGCCCGGCGATCCTGGTGAATACCACGCGGTGGGGCTCCTCGAGCGTGATCCGCTCGGTGAACCGCTGGCCGCGGAAGTCGATGTCACGATCGAAGGTGATCTCGCCGTGCCGCGCGGTCACCTCGCAGAATGTCATGCTCGGCACGAACGGCAGCGCGTTGTTCGCCTTCATCACCAGGCCATCCCACACGTCGGCCCGCGTCAGCGGCGGGTGGCCCTCCTCGTTGACACCCAGCTCATGCGAGACGTAGATCATTGCTGGCTCCTCTCCGCGTCGACAACGCGGTTCGATATCCGGCCGAGACCGTCGATCTCGACGGTCACGACGTCGCCGTGCTTGAGGTACAGGCCGCGGCCGGCGCCGACTCCCGACGGCGTGCCGGTCACGATCACGTCGCCGGGCTCGAGCGTGACCACCGAGCTCGCCGTGGCGATGAGCTCGGTCACCGGGCAGATCATGTCCGCCGTGGACTCGTCCTGCTGCAGCTCGCCGTTGACCCACAGCCGGACCCTGAGGTCCTGCGGGTCGGGCACCTGGAAAGCCGGGGTGATCCCCGGGCCGAGCGGCAGCGAGGTATCGGCCGCCTTGGCCGCGAACCAGTTGACGTCGTTGGCCACGCAGTAGCCGGCCACGTGACCGAGCGCCCGATCGGCGCGGATGTCGCGGCCGCCGACGCCGATCACGACCGCGAGCTCGGCCTCCCAGTCGTAGCGCGCCCGCTCCGCGTCGCGGATCACGATCGGGTCGGCAGGACCGGAGACCGCCGTGGTCGGCGGCTTGAGGAAGAAGTACGGGTGCCAGTCATCGCCAGGCACGCTGCCGCCCATCTCCTTGAGGTGCTCGCGGTAGTTGACGCCCGCGCACAGCACCTTGCGCGGCCAGATCACCGGCGCGAGCAGCTCGGCCGGGTGCACCCGCGGCGCGTCCGCCAGCGACAGCGACGCCAGCACCCCGGCGGCCTCCAGCCAGCTGCCAAGCAGATCTAGCATGCTGGCCCAGCGCTTGAGTTCGGGCGGGGCGAGCAGCTCGCCGCCAGGACGGCCCGCGGCGGTCAGCAGGACGCCGGGCCGCGCCTGGCCGTCATCGCGGAAGGTGACCAGGCAGTAGCTCATCAGGCCTGCTCTCCGTGCGGGTCTCGTCCGGCGACCTGGTCGTGCACGGCCGCGATGTCCAGCTCTGCCCAGCCGTCGGCCATGGCCTTGTCGAACAGGGTCTTCGCCGCGGCGAAAACGGGCGCGTCGACGCCAGAGCCTTCGGCCGCGCCCGCGATCTGCTCGAGGATCGGGTGCAAGGTCCCGATCGGCCCGGGGGCCGGGGTCCACTGCCGGCCCCGCATGACCGGGCCCCGCATCCGCCAGATCGCCGAGGAGCCGATCGAGTTGTCCAGGGTCTGCTGCACGAGGTCGAGGTCGAGGCCGAGGCTGCGCGCGAGGTGCATCGCCTCGGCCGCGGCCGCCGTATGCGTGGCAAGCAGCATGTTGGCGACGTACTTCATGCTTGCCCCGGTTCCGAACTCGCCCGTGTAGACCCAGGGCCCTGAGATGGCGTCGAGAACCTGGCGCGCGGCATCCACGCTGTCGCGGTCACCCGACACGAACGTGGTAGCCAGCCGCGGCGCGACCATTCCGGGAGCGCCGCTGATGGGGCAGTCGAGCAGGTCACCGCCGGCTTCGCGCACCGCGTCGCGGAGGCGCCGCTTGCGACCGACCGGGATGGTGCTCATCTCGATATGGACGGTGCCCGGCCGCATGGACCGCAGCGTGCCGGCCGGCCCGGTGACGACGTCTTCCACTGCGTCGGCGTCGGGGACGATGGACAGCACGACGTCGGCCTGGGCCGCCGCTTCGGCCGCCGAACCGGCCATCGTCGCGCCGGTGCCGTCGAGTTCGGCGCTCGGCGTCCGGCGGTAACCGATGATCGCGAAGCCCCGCTCGAGCAGGTTTCGCGCGATCGGCAGGCCCATCCTGCCGAGCCCGATCACTGCGACCTGCACGGCGGCCGCCTCCCTTCCGCCGCGTCCGGCCCGGTCATGCCCATGCGAAGCCTCCCGCGCCCAGCGAGATCTGCACGCTGACCGCGCCCTCGTTGACCCGCCAGCCGAACACCTCGAACGTACGCAGGCCGGCCTGCGCGAACGGGTCGGCGGCGGCGATCGCCGCGGCCTCGGCCTGCGAGCCGGCCCGCAGCACGGTGATGCCGGAGCCCGGTCCCGTGCCGGGGCCGCTGACCAGCGGGCCGGACAGGAACAGCACGCCATCGGCCTCGAGCTTGAGCAGCCAGGCCACATGCGCGTCGACGTGCGCACCGATATCCGCGGCGGCCGTCGATGGCCGCGGGGTGGAAAGGACCAGCCAGTAGTCGCGGCCGAGCAGACCCGACCTGCCCGTCGCCGGCCCGCTCGCGCTCATGGCTAAACTGTATACAGTTTTCGGAACACGTCAAGCCCCGCCTGACGGCACGGCCGGGGTGTATGCACTTGGCCACGAGGATCGGAGAGAATACCCCCATGCCCCGCACACCGACGCTCGTTCCCGGCCTCCGCAAGGTGGACCTGCCCGATGCCAGTCAGGCGATCGCGGCGCTCCATGCCTACCTGCGCGAGTGCGTGCTCGACGGCACGCTCACGCCGGGTACCAAGCTCTCGCAGGTCGCCCTGGCTGACCAGCTTGGCGTGAGCCGCACGCCGCTGCGTGAGGTACTGCGGATGCTGCAGGAGGAGGGCCTGGTCGAGATCGAGCCGAACCAGCGCACCAGGGTGGCCGGCCTGGATCCGCAGGAGCTAGACGACGTCTACGCCAGCCGGATCATGCTGGAGACGCTCGCCCTGTCGATGACGCTGACCGAGTTCGGCCCGGCCCGCCAGCGCGAGGCCAGGCGCATGCTGTCGGCCATGCGGCAGGCGGCCAAGAGCGGCGACTTCGGGGCATGGTTCGGCTCGCACGCGGACTTCCACCGGCTGATCACCGCCGGCGCGGGGGCGGCGCTGCAGCGTCAGCTGACCGCCTTCGCCGACCGGGCGATCCGCTACATCCGGATCTACCAGCTATCTGAGCCCGCGAGCTGGCAGTCGGCAGGCGATGCCGAGCACGCCGCCATACTGACTGCGCTCACCGAGCACGACCACGGCTCGGCGCTGTCCGGACTGGCGCGCCACCTCGCCAGGACCGCGGAACGGGTGCTCACGGACTGCGCGCCCGGCTACACGATCAACGCGGTGCCGCACGCGCTCGGCTTGGTTGAGCACGGCGCGAATGCCGCGGCGGTCATGGCTGAACCCTGATCTGTGGCTGGGTGACCGGCCGGCGTACCTGGCCCAGCCACATGTCGATGGAGCCGGGCTCGTCTGGATCGTACGTCCGCGGGCGCCAGGCGGCGTCGTCCTCGATCCGCCGGACCCCGTAGGAGTACTCGTAGGTGAATCCCTCCGGCCCGAGGAAGTACAGGAACACCGCCGTCGACTGCGGGTGCCGGCCCGGGCCCATCTCGATCTCGACGCCGCGCTCGACCAGGAAGTGCCAGTTGCGGAAGACGTCGTCGAGCGCGGCCACCTGGAAGTTCATGTGGCACAGGCCGGGCCCGTCGCCCCTGAATACGGCCAGCTTGTGGTGCACCGCGTCGATCCGCATCAGGCAGGCCGCGTCCCCGATCCAGTCGGAGACCCGGGCGTTGAAGCGGGAGTGCCAGAACCGGTACGCCTCGTGCACGTCCGGTGCGTCCAGGCAGAGGTGGCCGAACTCGGTGATCCCGGCCGGGCGGCAGAAAGCGACCGGCCGGGTAATCGTCTCCTGCTGACTGGCCAGCTCGATGCGGTTGCCGAACGGGTCGTTGAAGCCGATGAAGGACCTGACCCGACGCTGCCTGGCCGCGGCGGCCGCGCCGCGGGTCACGGTGATCCCGGAACGCTCGAGCTCGGACTCGGCCGCCGCGAGCGCGTCCTCGTCGGCCAGCGTGAAGCCCGAGGCGATGACGCCCGACGGCCCTTCCACCAGTGCCAGGCAGTGGTGCCTGGAGTCGGCCCGCAGCGCAGCGGTCCGCGGGCCCGCCTCGCTTCCCGCGCCGGCCTGCTGCCCGGCCGGCCCGACCAGTTCGAGGCCCACGATCTCGGTCGCGAACGCCACCGCCTTGTCCAGGTCAGCGACTCCCGACCGGACATAGGCGATGTCGGTGAGCTCGATCACTGCCGGTCACCTCAGGCGTAGACAGGGGCGACGTCGATGTAGATCTGCCAGTTGCTGACCAGGTCGCCGTCGAAGGTGAGGATGTCGGCATTGGGTACGGTCACGTGCTTGCCGTCCTTGCGGATGTACTCCACATTGATCTGGGCGACCGTGATGTCGCCGACGTCCCAGATGTTGAGTATGTGGTGCTTCAGGCCGTCGATGGTCGAGAAGAAACCCGCGACGGCCTCCCGCACCGCGGCCCGGCCCACGGCAGGCTCGGCATTGCCGAAGCGGAACGTCACGTCCTCGGTCAGGTGCGCGACGAACTTGTCCGGGTCGAAGGCATCGATGTCGGCGAAGATGGCAGGGGTGTTGCGACTCATGGGGGCTCCCGTTCTGCGCGGACAAACTGTATGCAGTTCCACGGCTAACTGTAGGCAGCCTGGACCGGATCAGGCAATGTCTCCGGCGTCCCCGGCGGCGTCCACGGCAGCGGGCGTGATGTTGTAGTTCGCGCGGAACAGGTTGGACGGGTCGTACCCCGCCTTGATCCGGCCGAGCCTGGCGTACTTCTCCGCCCCGTAGGCCTCGACGACCCGGTCCATCTCGTCGATGTTGAGCATGTTGACGTAGATGCCGTTTCCCGTCCACGGCGCCAGGTCGGCGACGATCGCGCGCGTGCGCGCCATGTAGTCGGCGTCGCGTGCCGGGTCGTCCCAGCTCATCGCGAAGTTGAGCCACATCAGGTACTGCCGGTTGGAGAAGGCGGTGGCATCCTCGGCGACGTCGGTGATCGCGCCGCCCGGGCCGATGATCTCGACCTCGCCGCCCATCGGCATGTCCTTCCAGAATTCCACCAGCCGGTCTACGGCCTCGTCAGCAAGCATCGCGACATGGGCTTCCTTCGTGTAGTAACGATGGCCGTCGGCGAACTCCTCGTCGATGATCCGCTGCACGCCCGCGGCGAAGGGCAGCACGGTGGCCGCGCGCACGGACGGGCTGCCGACCGAGCACAGCCGCTCGACCAGCTCGACTCCGGCCGGGTCGTCCGCGTCGTCCAGCCACATGACGATCAGCATGAGCAGGCGTTCGCCGACCAGCTCGGGCGGCACGAACGGCAGCGCCGGCATGTCGTGCTTGAGCGCCGCGTGCCAGCCGACGTTGCGGTGCAGGGACGGATAGACCGCCCCGTACTGCCGCAAAGCCTCCGCGGCGTCCTCGGGCCGGTACAGCGACACGCCGATACGCATCATGGGACCGAAGTCGTGCGACCGGAACGTGAAGCGGGTGACGATACCGAAGTTGCCGCCGCCGCCGCGCAGTGCCCAGAACAGGTCAGGGTGCTCGAAAGCGGAGGCGGTCACGACCTCTCCGCTGGTCAGGACGACCTGGAGCTCGAGGAACTGGTCACAGGTCAGGCCGTGCTTGCGCCAGAACCAGCCGATGCCGCCGCCCAGCGACAGGCCCGCCACGTCGGTCTCCGACATGATCCCGGCCGGCACGATCATGTGGTGCGCCGAGGTAGCCGCGTCGACGTCGCCGAGCAGGCAGCCGCCACCGACCTGCACCAGGTGCCGCCCGGCGTCTGCGCGTACCTCGCGCAGCCCGGCCAGGTCGATGGTGAGCCCGCGGTCGGACATGGCCTTGCCGGCCACGTTGTGCCCGCCGCCGCGGATGGCGGGCGCCAGCTCGAACCGGCGGGCCGCGCCGACGGCCGCGACCACGTCGGCAGTGCTCGTGCAGCGCAGGATCAGGCCGGGATGCCTGTCGATCATCCCGTTCCAGACCAGGCGGGCCTTCGCATAGTCCGGATGATCTGGACCGATGATCGTGCCGTCGAACCGGCCGCGCAGCGAGTCCGCGATCTGCTGTCGCATCGCGGCGTCGATGGTCACTTCCGCGCTGGCTGTCGTCGTGGGTGTCATGCCTGCATCGCCTTCCTGTGGACGGGCGGTGCCAGGTGCAGCGGCACGCGGACACGTCAGTGGCCGTCCCGGCGCACCGGCTCCTGGCCGGCCGTCAGGGATCGCGCAAGTGTCCGGATACTGTCGCTCAAGCAAACTGTATACAGTTTTGCTGGGATGTCAACGGCCGGCTAGGCCGGCCCGGCCCGGAGCGGCACGCCGGCCTCGGGCGTGTGGACACCGAAGGTCAGGGCCTCGGTGAAGTACAGGCGCACGCTGTCGGCATCGTGCGAGTCATAGCCGACGGACAGGTCCTGGGCCAGGCACATCTCGTAGTCGCCGCCGCGAGTGGACAGCACGAAGCCGCCGTCGACGGCCGGCGCCCAGATGATCGGCCCGTCCACCAGCCTGGCGAGGTGGTCGCGCACCGGATAGCCGTGGTCCGACGTCTCGCTGACCGCGGTGTAGGCCGCGGCGCTGAGCGCCAGCGCGTAGGGCCCGGCGACGCCTGCCAGCCGCAGCGCCGCGAGCGCCTGGCTGACGGTGTCGGGGTACTGCCTGGCGTCGGCGGGCAGGTCGACCGCCGGGTTCGACGAGGACGCCCGGATTCCGGCGATGCCCGCGGCCTGGTATCCCTCGAAGACCGCGCGGTCCTCCGCGACGGCCATGGTGCGCGCCGCGTCCTTCACCGGCTGCCAGTCGGGATCCTTCGCGCCTCGCTCGACATCGTCGACGGCCTGCCGGCTGACCGTGAACGGCACCCTCAGCTCGGTGACCGGCTGGGCGGTCCGCTGCCAGGCGATCACGCCGGCCGCCGGCGGATCGACCGCGCTCAGGTGACCGGTCCCCACCGCCGCCGTGACGCCCTCGCCGGGGGTCCGTACCTCCACCACCCGCCGCCCGGCCAGATGCAGCGTGAAGGTCCGCCTGGCCTCATCTTCGATGCTGGCCCAGGCGGCGCCGGAGACGGGAGCGAGCTCACGATGCAGGTTGTTCATGGCTGGGCACTCCTTTGCAGGCCGCCGATCCCGAGCGAGCCGTCCCGCGCGGACGACGCTGACTCGGGGAGATCGGGCAGGTCGTTGAGGAAATCGGCCGACGGGGCGAAGAACAGCCCCCCGGTGACGGCCGTCGAGAAGTCGAGTATCCGGTCATAGTTGCCCGGCGGCCGGCCGATGAACATGTTGGCGAGCATCTGCTCGGTGACCTCGGGCGTGGCCGCGTAGGCGATGTAGTAGGTGCCGAACTCACCGCGGCCCGGCGCCCCGAAGGGCATGTTGGCCCGCAGGATCTGCCGCTGCGCGCCGTCGGCACCGGTGATCGTGTTCAGCGCGACGTGCGAGTTGGCCGGCTTGACGTCGTCGGGCATCTCGATGTCGGACAGCTTGCCGCGGCCGATGACCCGCTCCTGCTCCTCGACCGGCAGCGCGTTCCACGCCCGCATGTCGTGCAGGTACTTCTGCACGACGACGTAGCTTCCGCCGGCGAAGTCAGGGTCCTGGCCGGCCACGATCGCCGCGCCGGCCGCCGCCGCGGCGGCGGGGTTCTCGGTCCCGTCGACGAAGCCGATCAGGTCGCGCTCGTCGAAGTACCTGAATCCCTGCACCTCGTCGCGGACCGTCACCCGCCCGGCCAGCCGGCTCATCACCTGGGCGGCGAACTCGAAGCACAGGTCCAGCCGGCTGGCGCGGATGTGGAAGAGCAGGTCGCCAGGCGTGGCGACGGCATGGTGACGGCCCCCGGCCAGCTCGCGGAACGGGTGCAGCTCGGCCGGCCGCGGCCCGGTGAACAGCCGGTCCCACGCCAGCGACCCGACCGCGGCCACGCACGCGAGCTCCGCCTCGGGGATGCGGAAGCCCACAGAACGCTGCAGGGCGGCCACGTCGCCTAGCAGGTCGCTAACCGCGGCCTCACCGCCAGGGTCGATCGTGAGCACCAGGAAGACGGCCGCCGCCGTCAGCGGGCCGAGCACCGGCTGCGGCGTCGGGGGCGAGCCCGCGCAGGCCGCTGCCCGCGATGGCGCGGCGCGGCCTGGCGGGCCTGGCACGGTCATCGCGGCATCGCCCTTTCGCTGAACACGAACCCCTGGTATGTCGATCGCCAGTTTCGCACAGCGCAACCGATTGGATCTCGCTCGGCCGGCCACGAATGCCCGGCCCGCGCGCGGGTAGTGTGCCGCGGTGCCCCTGTCTACCAGCGCGGACGTGCTCGCCGGCCGGTACCGGCTGGAGAGCCGGATCGCCGGCGGCGGCATGGGCGAGGTCTGGCGCGGCATGGACCTGGTTCTTCACCGGTCGGTCGCGGTCAAGCTGCTGCGCACCGAGTACGCACAGCACGCCGAGACGCTCGCCAGGTTCAGGGCCGAGGCCCGGCACGCCGCCGCGCTGTCGCATCCGGCGATCGCCCAGGTTTATGACTACGGCGAGGCAGACCACGAGCGGGCGCCGTTCCTGGTGATGGAACTCGTTGACGGGCCGGCCCTGACGCAGGTGCTGGCCGGCGGGCCGCTGGAGCCCGCCCGGGTACTCGACGTGGTCGCGCAGGTCGCGGCGGGCCTGGCGGCGGCACACGCGGCGGGCGTGACGCACCGCGACATCAAGCCGGGCAACTTGCTGGTCGACCCGAGCGGCCGCGTGAAGATCACCGACTTCGGGATCTCGTCCGCGGCAGGCTCGGCGCCGCTGACCAGAACCGGCACGCTCCTCGGCACTCCCGCCTACCTGGCGCCGGAACGCCTCACTGGTGCGAGCGCGGGACCGGCCAGCGACCTGTACTCACTTGGCATGGTGGCGTACCAGTGCCTGGCCGGCGCGCTGCCGTTCACCGGAACCGCGGTCGAGATCGCGCTCGCTCATCAGAACCGCTCGCTGCCGCCGCTGCCGGCCACCGTGCCGCGCGAGGTCGCCGTGCTGGTCTACGACCTGACCGCCAAGGACCCGGCCGCGCGGCCGGCCAGCGCCGACGAGGTCGCGGCGCGGGCGGGTGCGCTGCGG
>WNGN01003235.1_pt1 | contig 33971 bp, 28 predicted proteins | sample 5400561 | NCBI WGS metagenome assembly WNGN01 (sample SAMN13153379, study PRJNA577476) | soil metagenome | isolation source: 115 cm soil or saprolite under Garry oak tree replicate 2 | place: USA:California | collected 2016-06-15 | reverse complement strand
GTATCCCGAGCAGAACGTACCTCCCGCGCCAGTCAGTACGGCCACGAACAGGGCATCGTCCGCGTCGAAGCGCTCGAAGCATTCGACCAGGCGGCCCGCGGTGTCTGGGTCGACGGCGTTCCGGACCGCTGGCCGGTCGATGGTCACCACCACCACCGGCCCGTCGGGTTCGTACCGAACCGTTTCTGTTGCCGTTTAGCTCCTACTCCGCGTCCATGAACGGATAGCGGTGGTCAGTCGGAGGCGCATACGTCTCCTTGATCACGCGAGGGCTCGTCCAGCGGATGAGGTTGAGGATGGAGCCGGCCTTGTCGTTGGTGCCCGATGCACGAGCGCCACCGAAAGGCTGCAGCCCGACCACCGCGCCAGTCGGCTTGTCGTTGATGTAGAAGTTGCCCGCCGCGTTGACGAGCGTCTCCGACGCCTTGCGAATCGCCTGCCGGTCGCGCGCAAAGATCGCGCCGGTCAAGCCGTAAGGGCTGGTCCGGTCGACGAGCTCGAGGGTGTCCTCGTATTTCCCGTCGGCGTATGGATAGACGGTGAGGATGGGGCCGAAGAGCTCTTCTTTCAGTAGCTTGAAGTCGGGGTCGGTGGTCTCGATGACCGTCGGCCGCACGAACCAACCGACCTTGTCGTCGCCCTTGCCGCCCGCGACCACCTTCGCCGAGTCCGACTTCGTCGCGAACTCGATGGCGTTCATGTGCTTCGCGTACGCGTTGCCATCGATGACCGCGCCCATGAAGTTGCGGAAGTCGGCGACATCGCCCTGCGGGATCGAGTCGACCTCGTCGGCCATCTCCGACCGCAGCCGTTTCCACATCGACTGCGGGATGTAGGCGCGCGAGGCGGCCGAGCATTTCTGGCCCTGGTATTCGAACGCGCCGCGGATGAGCGCGGTGCGTAGCACGTCGGAGTCCGCCGATTCGTGAGCGACGACGAAGTCCTTGCCACCTGTCTCGCCGACCAGTCGCGGATAGGTGCGGAAGTGGTCGACGTTCTGGCCGACCGTGCGCCACATGCCCTGGAACACCTCGGTCGATCCAGTGAAGTGGATGCCCGCGAGCTCTCTGTGCGCGAGGACCTGCTCGGAGATCTTCGCGGCGCTGCCGCTGACCATGTTGATGACGCCCGGCGGCAGGCCCGCTTCGTTGAGGAGCTCCATCAAGAAGTGCGTCACGAGCAGCGTCTGGGTGGCGGGCTTGAAGACGACGGTGTTGCCCATCAGCGCCGCGGCCGTCGGCAGGTTGGCCGCGATGGACGTGAAGTTGAACGGGCTGACCGCGAAGACGAATCCTTCGAGCGCCCGGTACTCGAGGCGGTTCCACGCGGTGCCGTCGTTGTATGGCTGCTGCCCGAGGAGCTGGTCGCCGAAGAAGGCGTTGTAGCGCCAGAAGTCGATCGACTCGCACGCCGCGTCGATCTCGGCCTGGTGCACGGTCTTCGACTGCCCCAGCATCGTCGCCGCGTTGATGGTGTCGCGCCATGGGCCCGCCAGAAGCGCCGCCGCCCGCAGGAGCACAGAGGCTCGCTCTTGATAGGACGTCGCGGCCCATGCCTTGCGCGCCTTCAGGGCGGCCGCAATGGCATCGTCGAAATCCTTGTCGGAGCCGACCGCGTATTCGGCGATCGCCAGCTCGTGGCGATGGGGCGAGCGGATGTCGCCGCGGGACGCCCCCCATCGCCGTTCGCCGCCAATCTGCATCGGGACCTCCGTGTGGGCGTCGGTCAGATCGGCCAGGCGTGCCTTGAGGCTTTTGCGGTGGGTATCGCCGGGCGCGTACGAGCGCACGGGTTCGTTGACGGGGGTAGGGACCTTGAAGTGTCCGTCGGCGGTCATGGCTGCTCCTGAAGGGGTGAATCGGGCGGCGCCAAACGTTGATGTTAGGGGTCCACGTAACCTGAGGTCGTATCGGACTGGTGAGCAGTCCGGGTCTGGGAGGCGCTGCCGTGATCGGCCATACTCCAGCCGAATCCTCGTCCACGTCGGATCGCGTCCGGCAAACAGTGGCACTTTTGTCACGGCGCGGCTTCGCGCTCGACGCGCCACGGCTGGCGAGCTTATGCCTGGGCGGGGCCGTCGGCGAAGACGACGTTCGCTGGGCGGTCGCCGCTTCAGCTGATCTGACCTTCACCCACGATCTGGTGCTCCAGCGCTCGGACGGCACGCGCGCCGTCGCCATCCGGTCGCGGGCAGCGGACCACGCCTCGGACGCCCCGCGGTACCTGGAGATGACCGTTCGCTTCGTCCGCACGCTGGTCAAGGTCGCGCCGTTCATCCGCAGCGTCTCGATCGCAGGTTCGCTGGCCAGCGGAGGTTTCAGGGCGTCCGACGACGTGGACCTGAACCTGATCGTGGACGACGGCCGGCGTCACCTCGCGTACGTCGCCGTCAACGCGCTTGGCATCCTGCACGCCCTACGTCACCGAGCCAAACCGGTCGACGATCTCACGCGGCGTCCGCTCGCGCCGCGGCTGATGACCGCGAACCTGATCCTGGAGCGGTCTCAATGCCATCCCCTGGCACGCCAGGACGAAGACATGGCCTTCGAGCTGCTGATGTCACAACCGGTCTTCGGCCTTGACGTCGTCAGGGAGGTCGTCGAGGCGAACCCGGCGCTCCTGGACCACTTCCCCCAGCTCGCATCTCGATCGGCTGTCCTGGCCATCGACTCCGCTGCGCGACCGTGGCTTCCAGGCTGGCTCTTCCCGGCCGCATTCGACGGCATCGCGAGGAACATCGGCGGCGCTGCATGGCACTTAATGCAGTGGACGCGCCGGGACAAGCCCGAGGCACTGGCGCGGGTTGCATATGTGCGCGCCACCATGCGGCCGTACACGTTGTTCGACGAGACCGGCCCGACGTGATCGCCTCGATCACGATCGGGGTCCTCGCAACAACGAGCCTTGCGCTGCTGTGCTTCGGGCTGAACCTCCTCTATCTCACATGGAGCTCGACACGCATCCGCCCCTCGACACGGCCGGCGGTCGCGCGCGGCGAGGAGCCGAGAGTCTGTGTGCAGGTCCCCATCTACAACGAGCGCTACGTCGCCGAACGCGTCATCGACGCGGTGTGCGCCATGGAGTGGCCGCGTGACCGCCTCGAGGTGCAACTGCTCGATGACTCGGATGACGAGACCTCATTCATCGTCAGCCGCCGCGCCGCGCACTGGCGGCGAAAAGGAACCAATGTCACCCACGTCCGGCGCGGCACGCGCGAGGGCTTCAAAGCCGGGGCGCTCGCGCACGGGCTGATCCTCACCTCCGCTCCGTTCGTCGCCGTCTTCGATGCCGACTTCATGCCACCGAGCGACTTCCTGCGCCGCATGCTCGGGGTCTTCGATGACCCACGCGTGGGGTTCGCGCAGGCGCGCTGGGGCCACCTCGACGAGGGCTACTCGTGGTTCACGCGCCTGCAGGCGCTGGCCATCGACTTCCACTTCCTGGTCGAGCAGGCCGTGCGCTCTCAGAAGGGCTACTTCACAAATTTCACGGGTACCGCGGGGGTTTGGCGCAGCGAAGCAATCGACGATGCGGGCGGGTGGAGCGCGGCTACGCTCACCGAGGACCTCGAGCTTAGTTACCGCGCGCAGCTCCGTGGGTGGAAAGCTGCGTACGTCGAAGACCTCGTGGTGCCGGAGGAGCTGCCCGTGTCAATCGACGCCTACCGGCGCCAGCAGTCGCGATGGGCGACGGGCAGCTTCCAGTCCGCATTCCTTCTCCTGGGCCCGGTCCTGCGCAGCCGAAACACCTGGTCGCTTACGGAGTCGGACCCGTAATGCTGGTCCAGCTCGCGTGTTATCCGCTGCTCCTGGTGGTCGCAGCCCACGAGAGGTTGGAGCTGCCCTGGTACATCAAGGACGCCACTGTCATCGCCATCTTGGTCGGCGCCTCACCCTGGATTGGATTCATGGTCGCGCAGACCCGGCAGGGGCGGCGGTGGTGGGCGGGAGTGCCGGCGCTCCTGTGCCAGGTGGTGGGGGCCGGCATGTCGTTGAACACTCTGATCGCGCTCGTGCGCGCGACGCGACGCGGAGGCGAGTTCGTGCGCACGCCCAAGCACCGCATCGTCGAGCGCGGCCAGGAGTGGCGCGACCAGGCGTACGTCCAGGTCGGCGATCCGCGGGCACTGGCCGAAGGTATCGTCGGCCTCGGCGCGCTGGCGATCGTGCCGGCGGCGCTGGGTATGGGCCAGGGCCTCGTCGCGGTCTACGCGAGCATGTTCGGGCTCGGGTTCCTGACGGTCGCCGCCCTCAGCGCGGCGGACCTCCTCCAGGTGGTGGCGCTGCGCCGGCTCGGCGCTCGCGCGCTTGCGCCCGTTCGCGTCGCGACGCCCCTGCTGGGACTGTTCGGTTTAGGCGGGATTCTGCTTCTGCTCGCTGCCCAGCTGCCCGAACCGTTCGAGGACGGGTACGGCCACTGGCTCATCGCGGCCAACCTCGCCCAGACCGGTCACCTTCACGACCCGCTTTTCGGGATGGAGGACACCTGGCTGCCTGGCTACCACGTGCTGGGCGCCGCGGTCCTGAGTGTTTTCGGATGGCATCAGCTGGCCGCCCTCAAGGCACTTGGCGCGCTGCTCGGGCTCGGCACCCTCGCATGCGTTTACTGGATCGCGCCCAACGGCCGCCAGGGGCGGCTGGCCGTGGTCCTGCTCGCGCTCAATCCGGTCTTCCTGCTGACCTCGGGTTCTGCCGTGGTCGAACCGCTGATGACAGCCCTGCTGGCGGGCGCCGCACTCGCCGCGATTCGCCGCCGCATGCGGCTCGCGGCGCTGCTGGCGGCGCTGGCCGCGGTCACCGCGACCAAGGCATGGATCTGGATCGGCGCTGTCATTGCGTTCGTCGTCATCGAGGAGATCCATGCCCTGGTCAGTCGGCGTGCCGCGCGGCCGATGGCGGCCGCCGTGTGGGCGGTGCCCGCGGTCGCGCTGCTGGTCTTCGTGCAGCTCGGCTATGGCCCCGCGACCCACTCGATCGCACGCGGTTCCGTCGAGGTGCTCTCCGCCTCCGCGCGGGGCAGCTTGCCCGGCGGTGCACTCGCCCGCGTGCTCGAGCTGGCGCGAACGTACGGGCTCGCTGCCCTGCCGCTGTTTGCGCTGGGTTTGGTCGGCCTGGTCTCGTCCGTACGCCGGCCGAGATCCGCTGGCGAGATGGCCGCGCTCCGCTTCCTTCACGGACCGGCCCTGGTCTACCTGGCAGCGGTGTTCGGACTGGTCGCCGCCGGCGCCTACACCGGCAGCCACCGCTACCTCTACCCGGCGCTGCCGTCGCTCGCGCTGCTGGCAGCGGCCGCGCTGGACCGGGTGCGTTGGCCCGCCGTCATGGGTGTCGCGGCCGCGTCCGGGCTCCTTGTGTTGGGCTTCCTACCCCTGTACGCGAGCTTCGGCGCCGACAACGCCGGCCTGGTTGCGGCGGGGAGAGCGGCGGCCGGCCCCGGCATCCTCATCACGGACTCCCCCGTCGTCGCGTATTACAGCGGGCGGGCGCCCTCAGACATCGCCGGCTCTCGCGTGCTGCCGGCCGACCGCAACCAGGCGATCGCATGGATGACCTCCCACCAGGTTCGCGACATAGTGCTCGAGGGCATCAGCTATTACCCGGCGACCGGGTTGTTCCCCGACCTTGCGACAGGCCACGCCACCCCGCCGTTCAAGCCGCTGGGCGAGGAGGCCCAGTACAAGGTGGCGGGCGGCAAGCCGGTTTTTGCATACCGGCTGGGGGCGGCGCTGCAGACGCAGTCGATCATCCCTGGCATCGCCGCCTGCATCGAGGGCGACGCCGGGCCGGGCAAGATCGCCCCGCTCGCGCGCGGCATCGTGCTGGAGGTCGGCGGCAACGAGGTCTCCGGCGAAGGCATGGGCTTCGGGGTGCCCATCCTCCGTTACCCCGACGGGTGGGTGTACTCGAGAACGGCGACGAACGAGGACCTGTCCACAGCAACCAGCACCATCTGGAAACGCACCTACGCGATGGATGAGATGGGGGGCGACGCCGCTCACAACTACGCGTTCGTGGCGATCGCGTCACGCGGCACCATCGAGGTCACGTACACGGTTGACCCCACAGGCATCGCGGTCGACGTACACATCGCACGCCTGGATCCGGGTGCGGGCGAAATCGGCATTCTCAACGAGCAATCGGCCGTGTTCGATGACCTGGCCGCCGAGGGCGCCCGGACCATGCTGGGTGGCGCCATCGCGAGATGGGTGTCCATCGACGGAGGGTGGGCGCGCCTCCAATCGAAGGCCGTAGGCGTCCAGTTCTGGCTGCCGGCCATCGCAAGCGCACAGCTTCACGGCGGGCGCGAGCTGGCGCCGCCTGACTTCGACTGGGCCGGCCTGGACTACACGCTCGGGCCCTCGATCAGGGACGTCACTTACAGAATCCTGGTTCAGCCATCGAGGTGAGAGATTTGGAACGAGCCGACGTCGTCCTCGTCTACCCGCAGCGAGCCCCCAAACAGGGACGGCACTGGATCATGCCGTCGCTTGGGCTCATGTACCTCAGCGCGGCGCTGCGGCATGCCGGCTACAGCGTGCGACATATCGACCACACGTTCCTCGAGCGCAGCGAAGTCCTGGCCGAGATCGAGCGACTGCAGCCTTCGGTGATCGGCATCTACTGCATGATCACGATGCAGGACGAAGCACTTTCGCTTGCGGAGCAGGTGCGGGGCAAGGCTCTCACTGTGGTGGGTGGCCCATATCCATCCGGCGAGCCCGACACCTTCGTCGACCAGTTCGACCTCGTCGCGGTGGGCGAGGGCGAGGAAACGATCGTAAAGATCCTCGAGCACGTCGACGACCGCCGCTTCGAGGAGATCGACGGCCTCGTGTTCAAGCGCGACGGCGAGATCGTGCGAACGACGCCGCGCGTGCGCAGCAAGGACATGTCGCACCTGCCGCTGCCGTACCGCGGCGACATCCCGAACGCAGAGTACATCGAGTACTGGCGGAGGCACTGGAAGGACGCAACCACGCCTCTCATGTCCACTCGCGGCTGCCCGTTCCGCTGCGACTTCTGCCACAAGTCGGTGTTCGGCGACTTGTTCAGCGCGCGGCCGGTCGAATCGGTCGTCGCAGAGATGCGGGAGATCGCCGATCTCGGCTACGACCACATCTGGATGTCGGACGACCTCTTCACGCTCAACTACAAGCGAACGTTCGAGCTGGCTGAAGCGATCGAGCGCGAGCACCTGCCCCTGACGTGGGAATGCCTGAGTCGCGTGACCCATGTCGACCAGGCGCTGTTCGAGCAGATGCATCGCGCCGGCTGCAAGCGGATCTTCTTCGGCATCGAGTCGGGCGACGCCAATGTGTTGAAGGAGATGAAGAAGGGGATCACGCCCCAGCAGGCGCGGGCCGCGGTCGAAGCGTGCGTCGCGGCCGGCATCAAGGCCGCCGGCTTCTTCATGGTCGGCTACCTCGGCGAGACCACCGACTCGTTGATCCGCAGCATCAACTTCTCCAGCAGCCTTCCCCTCGACTACGTGAGCTACACGATCGCGTACCCGCTGCCCGGGACCGGGTTCTATGAGCGTGTGCGAGAGCGCAGGCAGCGAGGCGAGTGGCACAAGGTCAGGCACAACCGTCTGCTCTTCAACACCGATTTCTCGGAGAACAAGTTGCGCGCGGCGATTCTCAAAGGCGCCATCCAGCACAAGCTGAACCGTTTGCATCTGCGGCCGGCGGCGAGGGCATTCGAGTTCGCCACCGACCCGTTGCTTCGCGCCCTACGGTAGCTACAGTGAGGCGAGTAGTCGGGGCGTGGCCGAGCCTTTTCCGAATCACGGTCGGGCTCTACTGGCTCTATTTCGCCAGCACGAAGTGGCAGGGCGTCGGCTGGGTCAAGGGGCTGATGGAGTCGGCAGGCGCTGACAACCCGATTCCTGGGCTGCGCGAGCTCCTGGTCCAGTTCGTGGCGCCGAACTGGTTCACCTTCGCCGTCGCCCAGACCGTGGGCGAGACCACCGTGGCCATCCTTCTTATTGTTGGCCTGGCCACGCGATGGGCGGGACTCCTCGGTCTGCTCCTGGCCACCGGCCTGGCGCTGACGGTTGGCTTCGAGGTCAAGGACGACGGGTTCCGGTGGCTCTACTACCTCGGTGTGCTGGTCAACGCCCAGGTCATAGCTTCCGGTCCCGGACCCATCGCGCTGTCGCGGTTCAGCTGGGTGCCCGCCTATCTCCGCTGAGCGGGCTCACCTCTATCACCTGCTGAGGTGTCCTCGCTGCGGGACGGCCCCGGCGCCGGACCAGCCGGAATGCCCGGGCTGCGGAAGAATGGTCGTCGCGCCGGGCGGCGGCCTCGACCTTCTCGACGACGAGGCGCGTCACGCTGCCGACCGGTTCGCCTCCTCTTACGCCGCGCTTCGCAAACGCGAGGGATGGATCGGCTGTGGCGGGCTCGGCTCGAGGCGATGCCGAAGGTCGTCGCTGCGCTGGCCGGCCTCCGAACCGTCGGGCGGCCGGTGGCCCTGGACGTCGGCAGCGGTGGCGGCTGGGCCGCCCGCTTCCTCGGCGGCGCCGACGTGATCGCCGTCGACCTGCTCAGCATCGACGCCGGCGATGCTGGCCTGCGGGTGCGGGCGGACATGTGCAGCCTGCCGGTGAGCGACCACACGGTCGACTGCGTGCTGTACATCGCCTCGCTGCACTACGCCCCGATGGACGATGCGATCCGCGAGGCGGCGCGGGTCCTTCGGCCGGCCGGCATGCTGGTGGCACTCGACAGCCCCATATACCGCGACCGAAGCGCTCGGTCGCGGGCGTGGGCCCGATCGGCCGCGTACTACGCCGGCGCGGGCTTTCCAGAGCTGGCCGAGCACTATCACCCCATCGACATGGCCGCGCTGCGTGCCGCCCTGGCCGCCCAGGGGCTCGGGGTGATTCGACTTGAAGGTGGCACCGGCGCCGACCGGTGGTGGCTGCGCCTGAGCCGGCGCCGCAGGCCGTCGTTCCTGCTCGCCAGGCCGAATCCCGGTTAGGCTTGACGAGCTATGGGCGTCGACGCGGAGGGCTATGGCTTCCCAGAACACCAGCGCACCATCGCGCGCCTCATGGACGACGTCCGCATCCTGTCGCCATCCGGGGTGGAGCGAGTCGCCCAGGGCTGGGATGAGCACGTCGGCGAGACCGGTCTGGCCGCGTTTCGCGAGGCCGAGAAGGCCGCGCTGCACGCGATCGAGCAAGCCGATCGCGGTGCTGCATGGGACGAAATTCGCCGCACGCTGTTCGGTTTGACCGAGTCCGGCGGCGCCCTCATCTCGTGGCGAGCCGAGCACGGAGAGATGGGCCACAAGGCCGAGAACGCCGCCTTCGCGGCCGCACTCGGGCTGCTGGCCGACGGACTGATCAGCAAGCGGCAGCAGGAGACCCTTCTGCGCCCCACGGCTGAAGCCTTGCCCTGGCTGCTGCAGGAGTGAGTCCGCTCAGCCGGCGGTAGGCACCAGCTCATCGAGGTCGGCCGAGACGTCGGACAGCGTCGTCTCACCCACGCGCGCTCGGCTCTCGATGAGCTTGCCGCCGGTCTCGTTGACCTTGCTGTCGTTCATCGACAGCACGGCCTTGATGACCCCATCGCGCAGGTAGAAGACAGAGAAGCGAAGGCCCTCCTTGTCGCCCCTCCAGACCGCGCGGTCGGTGCCGGATGCATGCCCTCGATACTCGAGGCTGACGTCGTACTGGTCGGACCAGAAGTAGGGCAGCCGCGTCACCGCCGCGTAGCCCGAGGCGATCGAGGTCGCAATTCCCCGCCCGTGGTGCTTGGCCACCTCCCAGTGCTCGACGCGGATCGCCTCCTCGAGCACGGGGTGCGGATGGAGCGCGATGTCGCCTGCACAGTACACGCCCTCCGCGGCTCGCAAGCCCGCGTCGACGCGAACGCCGGTGCCCTCAATCGCCAGGCCCAGTGCCCGCGGCAGCTCGAGGTTGGGCTCGATGCCGATGGCGACCAAGACCACGTCGGCTTCCTCCTGGCGGCCATCGGAGAGGGTGACCCCGCTGACCCGGCCCCGCTCCAGGTGCCACTCCTTGACAGTGGTCCCGGTCCGGACGTCGACGCCCTTGGACCGGTGGATCGAGGCGTACACCTCGCCCACCTCCTCGCCCAGGGCGCGAGCGAGCGGCACCGGCGCCGCCTCGACCATCAGCACCTCCTTGCCAAGCTGCCTGGCGGACGCGCCCACCTCGGCGCCGATGAAGCCCGCGCCGACCAGGAGCAGCCGCGAGCCTCGTTGCAGGGCGTCACGCAACGACTGGCTGTCGCGCAGCGAACGTAGGGTCATGACGTTGGCTGCTGAAGGAGCGTCCGGAAGGCGGCGCGGGGTGCCGCCTGTGGCGACCAGGAGAACGTCAAAGCTCACGTCGCCCCCTCCCTGCAGCGAGAGGGTGCGGTCGGCGAGAGAGCCCCCGACGACTCTCTGCTGGAGTCGGAGCTCGATCCTCTCCTTGGCGTATTCACCCTCGTCGTGGAGGAACACCTTCTTCAGCTCGACCTCGCCGCGCAGGAACTCCTTGGACAGATAAGGACGGTCGTACGGCCGGTCGCTGTCCGCGCTGAGGATCGCCACCTCACCGTCGAAACCCCGCTTCCTGAGCGCGAACGCCGCCGCGTCGCCGGCGCCGCCGCCACCCACGATGACAACCCGTTTTACTGTCAAAGTCACACCTCCAGATGGCCGCGGCCCCCTGTCGCGGCGGTTGTCAGCCTTTCCCGCCTCCTGTATGAAAAATAATCCACTAATTCGTGTTGGCGCACTCGGCCCGTTCTAAAATTTCCGGCACGATCTAGCCCGGCTGGACGGGAGTCGTAGGAGGAGAGGGATGTTTTCGATGTGGGCGCACGCCCTATGGGCGCGCGTATGCGCCGTCGCGCTGGCGACGCCGTTGCTGTTCGCGGGGGTCGCGCCGGTGTGGGCCGGACACCCCATGACCCCAGCCTTTGACAGCGAGTCGCAGGTCGAATTCATCGGGGACTTCCAGCCTGACGCGCCGCCACCCGTCGCCTGCCTGACGTCGATCCCGATCGGCTGCTTTGGGCCCGACACCATTCGTCCCGCTTACGGCATCCCAGATCTGAAGGATCCAAACGTAAATGGGGCCGGCAGAACCATCGTCATCATCGATGCCTTTGCGAGCCCGAACATCGGAAAAGATCTGGCGATGTTCGACGGGTTCTGGGGCATGACGCCTCCGTCGTTGCGGGTGATACCCCCGGCCTCGGGCTTCGCTACAGCCAACGCTGGGACCTTGATGGGTTGGTCCCAGGAGACGTCGCTTGATGTCGAGTGGGCGAATGCCATCGCGCCGAAGGCCAACCTTGTGCTGGTCCAGGCCCGAAGCGGAAACGACATAGACCTGGTTGCTGCTTTGAAATACGCCGTCGACAACAACCTCGGCGATGTCATCACGCAGAGTTTCGGCGAGGCCGAGGCGTGCGCAGATCCCGGCTTGCTCGCGGAGCAACACGCCACTTTCGAAGCGGCCAGCCGCCTCGGCATCACAGTCTTCGCATCGTCCGGTGATCAGGGCCCCGCGCGGCCGACATGCGATGGCAAACCGAACTCTTATATGTTCGCCGCCTCGACGCCCGCCTCGGACCCGGAGGTCACAGCAGTCGGCGGCACCCATCTCGTCGCCAACAAAAATGGCGCCACCACGCCTGAAACAGTCTGGAACACGACCAGGGGAGCTGGCGGTGGCGGCTTCAGCAGCCTCTATCGTCGCCCCGGCTACCAGGCGCCGTTCCAGAAGAACAACAAAGCGAGAGGCCTGCCGGACGTCGCGTATGACGCCGACCGCAACAGCGGTTTCCTGGTCGTGTGGAACGGGCACGGATTGCTCGCTTTCGGCACGAGCGCTGGTGCCCCGCAGTGGGCGGGCATCGCGGCCCTCGCTGCGCAGGTGGCAGGCCACCGGCTGGGACCGATCAACAAGACCCTTTATCACCTCGCCAAGAGCGACGCCTACTCCGGCGCTTTCCACGACGTAACCATTGGCGACAACAGCTGGGGCGGTTTCACGGGTTTCAGCGCCGGGCCGGGCTGGGATCCCGCCACCGGCCTCGGCACGCCGAACGTTTCGAACCTGATTCCGTTGCTGGCCGCTGGCGATGACTAAAACTGGATGAGGCCACTCTAGAGGACCCTCGCCTTCAGGCCGAGGCTGGCACGAGGTGCATCCAGTCGTGGACGTCGGGGGCGGCGCCGCGCTGGATGTCGACGAGGGCCTGGCGCAGCCGCATGCTGATCGCGCCGGGTTTGCCGTCGCCGACTGGCCATGAGCCGCGCGCCGACTTCACCGCTCCGACCGGGGTGATGACCGCGGCGGTCCCGCACGCGAAAACCTCTGTCAGTGATCCGTCCGCACAGCCCGCCCGCCACTGCCCCACGCTGATGCGGCCCTCCTCGACCACGCAGCCGAGGTCCTTGCCAAGGGTCAGCAAGGCGTCTCGGGTGATTCCCGGCAGGAGCGTCCCGGTAAGGGCTGGTGTCATGAGCTTGGCCTTCGCGCCGCTGCCAAAGACGAAGCAGAGGTTCATGCCTCCCATCTCCTCGACCCACCTGTGCTCGATCGCATCGAGCCAGACGACCTGGTCGCAGCCCTGCTCGGCGGCCTGCGCCTGGGCCAGCAGGCTGCCAGCGTAGTTGCCGCCGGTTTTGGCGGCGCCGGTGCCCCCGGGCGCGGCCCGGCTGAAATCCTCCGACAGCCAGACCGTGACCGGCTTGACCCCGCTCGGAAAATACGAGCCGGAGGGCGACGCGATCAGCACGAACGTGACCGCGTCGGACGGATGTACCGAGAGGTTGACCTCGCTGGCGTACATATAAGGACGGAGGTAGAGGCTGTGCTCGGGCGCCGAAGGCACCCAGACGGCATCCAGCCCGACGAGAAGATCGATGGCATCGACGAACGCGCCGTCCGGGAGCTCTGGCAGGGCCAGCCTTCGGGCTGACCGGCGGAACCTGGCGGCGTTCGCCTCGGGGCGGAACACCGCAACGCGGCCGTCTCGCATGCGGTACGCCTTGAGGCCCTCGAAGACCGCTTGCGCATAGTGAAGGACGGAGGTCCCGGGATCCATGGCGATTGGTCCGTACGGCTTCACCTCGCCGTCGTGCCAGCCGCGGTCGCGGTCCCAACGCGCGATGGCCATGTGCTCGCTGAAGACCTTTCCGAAGCCGGGGTTGGCTAGGATGCGCTCGCGGTCGGCGGCCGGCATACGGGCGGCAGCCGGGGTGACCTTGAATCTGACGTCCACAACCGAGGCCATCAGTACGAATTCTGAACGAAACAAATGGAGGTCGAGCCTTTCGGCTCGACCTCGCGAGAGGAAGGAAGGGGTTTTTCTAGTTGACGAGGGCCGGGGCGACCGCGGCCGGCATCTCGGCGAGAGCGAACGGGTCCACCCTCACGTCGGCAGCCTCCGCCAGGACCGCGGCGAGCGGCGGCGGGGCGACAGGCACGATCACCGCGGAGAGGAGACGGAGGGCTGGGCGCCCTCGAGGCCGCCGGCGAGGGGGCGGAGGAGTCCTCAACACCCTATCGAGCATCTGTGCCAGCTCAGCTTCCAGCCGACGATCGAAGTCGTTCATTTGTAGTGAAAACGCCTCCTACGACTGGAGTACTCATTGGCAGATCTACCCAAGCGCAGGCCTCGGTCGACTTTGCCTGGGCGCGTGTTGGACCCGGGCCCAGCGCCTACGCTGCTATGCGGCGAGCCTGGCGATCGTCGAGCTCGTGAGCCAGCTTGACCATCTTCAGGCGCAGGGGCCCTGGCCCGAGAAATCTCGCGGCGAGGACCACTAAAGGTTTGACGACCGGCGCGGCGCTGACGTCGCTGCCGAGCTTCGGCACCCTCACTCCCATCCCATTTAAGAAACGCGCGCCCGCAGCCGAGTATTGATTTGGCAGCGACATCTCACGCAACCGGCGGCGGGGTGTCGCAGTCAAACAGCCCGGCGTCGAGACGCACAATCTGGCGCTTGCGATTCCACAACCGCTCGATCAGCTCCTTTCGCGTCGGGACACGCCCGCCCGTGAAGACGCCGAGGTCGAGGAGCTCGCCGCGTGTGATCGGCGACTGCCATTCGTCGGTCAGTGCCGGTCTGGCCAGCATGTCGAGGACCCGGTTGATGCGCGCGAGCTCGAACGCGTCGCCGCTGCCGAACCCGAATGTCCCCGCGGTCATCTATTCCCTCCGCGCTTTCCCGGGACCTGAGCGGAGTCAGCCTCGGCCCCTTGCTTCGAAAAACGCCGGGGGCAACACGAGTACCGTGAGATGTCGGTCCGTTGAATCTGCGGGGTCCCGGCGGTCGCGTCATTTATATGCGACGCTGGGGCGTCCGTAATATCCGCTAGGGGGTTAGGCTCCTGTCCTTGGAGACCGCGGGTTATTCGGAGATTTGGCTGTGGGACCGGATCGAGGCTTTTCAGAACGCCTCGGCCGAGATGGCCGGCGCTCAAGACATGGCGCAGGTTGCTGACCAGGCCCTGCAGCTGTCGCTCGAGCTGACCGGGGCCGCGGTGGCCTTCATCGCGATGCTCGACGATGCCGGCGACCGCCAGCAGGTCTATTCGCGCGCGGCCGACCCTTCGAGCAACGTCTCGGGCGACGAGATCGACAAGCTCTTCGCGGCCGCATCGCTGGCCAGCTCGCCGAGCGGCGCCGCGCGCTTGCCCGAGCCAGGCTTGAACGCCTACGTCGGTCTGCACCTCAAGGTGGGCGGTCGCGTCATCGGCATGCTGGGCGTCGCCGGTGGCAGCGTCTACACCGTCGTGCAGCGCAGCGCGCTCGCGATCCTCGCCAACCAGGTGGCGGCCGCCCTCGAGGTCTCGCGCCTCCAGCAGCGCCGGCAGGAGCTCGTCGAGGCGCTCGTTCACATGCGGGCGGACCTCGATCGCAGTGAGAAGGAGCGTGTCCTCGGTGAGGAGCGCGCCAGGTCTGCGATGAACATCGAGAAGGCCCGTGAGCTCGCCGTCAAAGCGCTCCTCGCCGTCTCGACTCACGCCCGGACCGGGGCCACGTTCAGCGCGTTCTACCGAGGGCTCACCGAAAGCGTTGCCGACCTGGTGGGCGCGGGCAAGGTGCTGTTCTGGCAGCTGAACCAGGATCGGACTCTGACGCCGATAGCCGGCGCGCACGGTATCGACGAGGAATTCATCGCCCGCCTCTACCCGGCGCCCGCCGAACCTTTTGGCAACGACCTGACCAGCCAGGTCGTGTACGGGGACCATGTCTTCAGGGCGGCGATGTCGGAGGACAACCCGGCGCACCACGAGGTGCTCGAGGTGCTTGGCGTGTCGAGCGCAATCAGCGTCCCGTGGCGTGCTGGCGAGCAGAGGCTGGGTATGGTCGCGGCATACGACGCGCGGCAGCGTGAGGGTTTTTCGATGGAGGACGCGTGGGTGCTGCAGATGGTCGGCCTGGCCGCCGGGCTCGTGTGGCAGCTGAAGCTCGCGGAGACCGACCTGAACACAACCGTCTACCGGCTGCAAAAGGTGGACGAGGCGCGCCAGCTGCTCCTACGAAACATGACGACCGCCGTCGACACAGCCCGACGCCGCTTTGCAAGCGAGCTGCACGATGACGCGCTGCAGAAACTGACCGCCGCCGAGCTCCACCTCCAGCGAGTAGGCGACGACCGCCCCCAACCGGTGGGAGACGCGAGCAGGCTTCTCGACCAGGCCGAGCAGGCGCTGCGCAAGCTGCTCTTCGAGGTAAGACCACCGGCGCTCGAGGTTCCCGGCGGCTTCGAAGAGACCATCCGTGACCGGGTGGCGATGATGCGCACGATGACCGGCATCGAAGCGGAGATCGAGCTGGGGCTGCCGGACGACGAACCCTACGAGATCAAGTCCATCATCTTCCGGCAGGTGTCCGAGGCGCTGAACAACGTCGAGAAGCACTCCGCGGCCACGCGCGTCCAGGTCACCGTGACCACGCGCGATGGCGGGATCCACGGCACGGTTGTCGACGACGGGCGTGGCTTCGTGGTCGAGGAGCGCGACCATCTGCCAGGACACCTCGGGCTCCTTGCACTGCGCGAGCGGGCTCTGCTCGCGGGCGGCTGGTGCGAGGTGACCAGCGAGCCCGGAAACGGAACCAGGGTCGAGTTCTGGGTGCCTTCGGTCCAGTGAGCGCCCAACCGATCAGGGTTCTCATTGTCGAAGACCACCAGGTGGTGGCGGACGGACTCGCCGCCCTGCTCAACGACCAGCCGGACATGTCGGTGGTCGGCAGCGCGGCATCGGTGGCGGACTCCATCGTGCGTGCGCAGGAGCTGAAGCCCGACGTCGTTCTCGTCGACTTCCGGCTCACCGATGGCACGGGCGCCGACGCCGGCATCGGAATCCGTCAGGTCCGGCCGGACGCCAAGTTGATCTTTTTGACTCGGGAGGACAGCGACAGTGCGCGCTTCGCCGCGATCGAAGCCGGAGCGAGTGCGTTCATCCACAAGTCGAGGGCGGCGGCCGAGGTGGTCGAAGCCATCCGAACGGTCGCCTCCGGTGGCACCCTCTTCACCCCGCGAACGATCGCGACCCTCCTCAACCGTCGGCGGGCGATGGACACCCAGCTCGAGAGCCTCACGCATCGCGAGAAGGAGGTGCTGCGGCTGATGGCCGAGGGCACGTCCAGCCGCGAGATCGCCGCGAAGCTATCGATCAGCTACACCACCGTGCGCACGCACATCCGAAGTTTGGGCAGCAAGCTCGGGGTTCACTCCAAGCTCGAGGCGATCGTGAAGGCGAGGGACCTGGCGCTGATCGAGTAGCGCCGGCGGTGCGGGTCAGCCGCCCGCCGGGCGCCGCCGGCCCGGCGATCGGCCGAGAACCCGTATTGGGGCAACCGGCTTCTCCTCGGGAGGCGCCAACCGCCTGGCTTCCTTGCGGCGGCGCTTGTCCTCATACAGCTCGCCGTCCACCACCTCATAAGCCGTCTGCCAATCCTGGCCCGGCCTCCACGCGGTGAGCCCCGTGCTGATCTCGATCGGCTCCGGCGACTTCGCGGCGAGGCTGGCTTGGCTCACCGCGGTCTGAAGGCGAGCCGCCACCTCGCGCGCGCGGTCGAGATCCGTTTCCGGCATGGCGATGCCGAACTCGTCTCCACCGATGCGTGCGCAGATGTCCGACGCGCGCACAACCCTCTGCATCTGCTGGGCGACCAACCTGAGGGCGGCATCGCCCGCGCGATGACCCTGACGGTCGTTGATGCGCTTGAGGTTGTCGAGGTCGATCAGCATGACCGAGAGCTTTCGATTGTGCCGCTCCGCGAGAGCGACCTCGCGCTCCATGATCCTCTCGAACTCACGGCGGTTGGCGAGCCCGGTCAGGTGATCTGTCCGTGCTTCGTTGGAGAACTGACGCGCACGGTCGAGGGCAATCGCCACCTGGTCGGCGACCGCGGCCGTGAAGAGAAGATCCGATGCCCCGAAAATCCGCGGCATCTTGGTTCCGACCGTCATCACGCCCACGATCCGGCCCCGCACCCTCAGCTGCGCGCGCAGCGCATTCCACTCTCCGCCAAGCCCGCGGTCGACGCGCGATTCGGAGCGCCCGACCGCCGTGACGGCGGCCTTGACGTGAGGTCCGGTCTCGCGTGTGAATGGTTCGATGTCCTGCGCGTCCAGGCCGGCGGCTTGAATCATTTTGAAATGGGCGCGCTCCCTCAACCACAGCGCGCCTGCGCTGAGCCGCAGCGCGGCCATCGTCTCGACCAGCGCCACCTCGGCAGTCTCGACAACGTCCAGCGAGCGACCCATCGAGGTGACGATGGCGGCGAGACCGTAGAGCTCGCTTTCACGAGTTCGGTGCTCGGCGTCGAGGTGCTCGAGATATCCGCGGACGACGCAGGTGGTCAGCCGCTCGACGACGTCCTCGAGCCGTGACTGGGCGAGCGCGAAGATCTCATCGCGCCGCTGCGTGCCCTCGATCGGCTGGGTGATGAGCTCGATCGTCGCTCGGCGGTAGACGGCCAGCACGTCGATCAAGGCTTCGAGCGGGACTCCTTGCGCCGCCTTCAGTCGCCCATATTGCCGCGTTCGCTGCTCGTACTCGGACCAGGGCACCTCAGCATCGGACCGCAGCGAAGTCAGCAAGACGTCGATGAACCCTACCGAGGTGGCGATCAGGTCTTCGCCCGTGTCTTCGCTCATCCGTACGAGCTCTGGCGATCGCGCGCGTATGACCTTCAGCGTCTTGCGACCGGTCAGGCTCGCATCCGCTGCAAGTCCGACCGCCAGTGCGCTGAGCACGTCGCCGGGCTGGTGGCCAAAGGCGCCTGCTGAGCTTGGGGACATCCTTCTTGAACAACGCCGGGCTCGGAGCCCGTTACTTGAACTCGGTTCGAACCTCCCCTACCTCAAGTGTGCGACCCAAAATCCGCGCAACCGTACGGTGACCGTAGGGGCCCTCGCGAGGGAGATTAGAGACGGGGAAAGCGCGACATAGCGTGCGCACCTAATTCGCAGGGGGTTGTTTCGCAATAGATGCTGAACGAGATCAAGGCACCGATCGAGTCAGACGAACGCGAGCAGAAGCCGAAGTACACGCCCGGAAACGAGGCCGACTTCGAACGCCTGTACCAGACGTCCTACGGCAAGATCCTCGGCACGCTTACCGCCATGCTCGGCGATCGAGCGGCGGCGGAGGACTGCGCCCAGGACGCGTTCGAGCGGGCGTTCAAGAAGTGGAGCACGTGGCAGCCCATCGCGCCCGCCGAGGCATGGGTCCACCGCATCGCGATCAACGCGGCGGTCTCGTACCAGCGGAAGATGCGGCTCCGCGAGGTGGGCGAGGTGATCCGGCGCATCGGGCGCCCGGAGCTTGCGCCCGACCCTCAGGAGCACATCGAGCATCGCGACCTCGCCGAGGCGCTGGCCAAGCTGCCGCCGAAGCAGGCCGCCGCCATAGTGCTGCGCCACTACCACGGCTACACGAACCGCGCGATCGCCCAGTCCCTGGGCATACCCGAGCGCACCGTCGCGTCGAGGCTGGCCGTCGCCAAAGACCGCCTTCGCGTGATGCTCCGGCACTCGTACGGCGATGCGGGCAACTTCATCAGCGAACCCGGATTGGTGGCGGCGGCCGACTGAAGCCGCCGACCGCCACCGCGGTCCACACGATCTCCCACGGATTGTGAGGTTGAGGTACTGATGCAAGCCAGGTTCGACAAGCAGGGGAATCGGCTGCCCGACACAGGTCACGGCTGCGGGTGTCAACTGTGCGCCGACGCCAAGGCTCCGCGCTACGAGCGCCGCCAGACCGAGCGATCCACGGCCTGGAGCCCGATTCGCCGCCAGCGCCGCCAGACCGAGCGATCCACGGCCTGGAGCCCGATTCGCCGCCGCCTCATGCAGGCGCTGGACGCGATCATCCCGAACCGACCCGAGCCGACGTAGGGTCAGGCCTTCTCCTTCGCCTTAGCGCACGTTTGGATCCAAACGCATGCTTCCCCTCAAGAAATTCCGCACGTTTGGCACCAGCAGCGTCCTTCTGTTTGTCGCCGCCGTGGGGCTACGTACCCGGCAGGAACCAGGCGGGCTGGCCGCTCACGGTCCGGTGGATGAGGCCGGGAGGCTCGGGGTACCACTCGTCGCCGATGCCCAGCGTGTCCAGCGCGGACTGCATGAAAGCGTGCCAGGCCGGCGCGGCGACGACGTAGCTGTCCGAGTCCTTGGTCATCTTCTGGCGCCAGTCCGGGTTGCCGGTCCACACGGCCGAGACGAGGTGCGGCGTGTAACCGACCGTCCAGGCGTCCGCGAACGAGTCCGAGGTGCCGGTCTTGACCCCGACATGGCGGCGAGGAAGCGTCAGAAGCGAGTGCAGGCCGAAGATCATCGCGCGGTTGCGGTCGTTCGACATGATCTGCTCCATGATGAACGCCACCTTCGGGTCGAGGACCTGCACCCCCAGGTCCTTCTGATGCTGGTACACGTACGTGCCGTTGCGGGAGATGCTCTGGATCGCGAAGGGCTGTCGAAGGAGACCCTGCGCCGCCAGCACCGACGCGCCGGTCGCCATTTGCAGCGGCGTCTCGCCGTAACCACCGAGGGTCAGCGACGCACCATAAGTGTTGAGGGGATCGTCATTCGTGTAGACCGGGTTGCCCGATGCGCCGTGCTGCTGCCACGGAGGCGCGCCCATCGAGCGCGCCATCGAGACCACCGATGAGACGCCGATCCCGAGCTCGACTTTGACCGCGGGAATGTTGAGCGAGTTGCCCATGCACTGCTGCAGCTGGAGCGTGCCGTGGTAGCGGCCGTCGTAATTGCGTGGCGTGTACGCCTCGCCCGACATCGGGTCGCGGTACGTGAAGGGACCGTCCGCGATGCGCGTGACCATCGTGTATCGCTTGCTCGCGATCGCCGCTGTGTACGTGAAGATCTTCATGGACGAGCCGGGGTTGCGAGGCGGCCACACCGCCAGGTTGTACTGACCGCCATTGGCAGTTGGATTGGCGGATCCCACCATCGCCACGATCGCGCCCGAGGTCGGGTCGATCGCCACCAGAGCACCCTGGCTCACGCGCCGGTAAGCGAGCCTCGCGATCCCATTCGTGATGGCGCTCTGGGCGATGTCCTGGAGCTTGAGGTTGACTGTGGTCATCACCTTGAGGCCGCCGCCATACGCGAGGTCGGAGCCGAACTGGTTCACGAGCTGTGACGTCACATACCGGACGAAGCTGCTGGCGACGATCTGGTTGGTGGGCGTGAACATGTGCGCCGGCGGTGAGATGTCCACGCCATAAGCGGTCATCGCCTCCGACTGCGTGATGGCGCCGCTGCGCACCATGGCATTGAGCACCTGCATCTGCCGGGTCTTGGCAGACTTCCATTTGAGCAGCGGGTTGTACACCGTGGGCCCACGAACCAGGCCTGCCAGCATCGACGCCTGCGCAAGGTCGAGCTCCCGCGTCTCCTTGTGGAAGTAGATCTTCGCCGCGGCTTCAGCGCCCCATGCGCTGTTGCCGAAGAACACGTTGTTCAGATACATCTCGAGGATCTCCGGCTTCGAGTACGTGCGCTCGACCTCGAACGACAGCAGCGCCTCGCGCAGCTTGCGGTCGAGCGAAGCCTCGTTGCCGACCAATCGAATCTTCACCAGCTGCTGGGTGATCGTCGAGGCGCCTTCCACGGTGCCATGCGCTCGCCAGTCGATCAGCGCCGCTCGCGCCACCCCGCCCGGATCGATGCCCGCCTCCGAGTAGAAGTTGCGGTCCTCGATGGCGATGATGGCTTCGGGAAGGAGCGTCCCCATGTCCGCGAGAGCCTGCTCGTAGTGCTGGTGGCCGGGAGCATGAAGGTCGGCCAGCACGGTCTTGCCGTCCGAGGCGTACAGAACCGTGTCGGTGGGCACCGATTGCTCCAGCTTGGCCACGTCCGGCATCCGGTCCGCGAAGGCAACGTAGCCGGGCGAGGTCAGAAATAGAGCGGGGCCCGCAACCAGGATCAGCACCAGCACCCGAAGCAGCCAGCCTGCGGGGCGCAGCAGCCTCGCCCTCTTCATGACGCGGGACGTGCTTGCTCGGCGTCGCTGCCCGTTGAGCCTACGAGGCCAGTCGATCTGATTCATCCTCCCGCCCTTCCTCACGATCCGGATCACCGAAGCCCGACGGCGCGGGCACGATCGGCCCGTACCAGCCGATCGACTGCGCGCTCAGCAGCGCGCTGATGTTGACGGGGTGGTCGGCCGTCAGAGCGCGCTCGCCCTGAAGATCGGCGAGGCCGGCGCCGCCGGCCACCGCCAGTGCCTGCCCCGCCTTTACCGCAAGGCCGTTGATGGCGGGCGTGTGCTCTGCGTGCCAGGATCGCGCCGTGGCCTCGAGCTGAAACGCCCTCTCGCGAAGCGCTTCGAGGCCCGCGGCCGCCTGCACACGCCCGGCCTCAACTGCCCGCGCCTGGCGGACCTTTGCCTGCGGAATGACGACGTCTCGGGTCCAGATCAGCATCTGGACGAACCAGGTGAGGAATGCAGCCGCCAGCATCGCCGTCCCGTGCTCGGCGCGCCGGTTCCACTCGTCCATTACATATGGGGCCGCTGCTGGAGCGGGGACCGGCCCGCCATGGAGCGGCAGCTCTATCCACTCGCCGAGCATGATCCGCGGCCGGCGGTCGAGCGCCTTCCGGTGCGAACGAATCAGGACCAGCGCCATGATGTCTGCTCCCACCAGCAGCACGACGGCGTCGGCGATCGCGAACCTGTGGTCCACGACCCACCCGAGCATGCCGGCAAACATGAGCCCGATCGACGTGTTCACGATCTGGTCCGCGCCCCAGGCCGCCGACTCGGTGAGCTTGCGCGTGCCCAGCTGCTGAATGTTCGTGATGACGAGCCAGCACGTGACGATCAGGCCGAGCCAGATGGCCGCCTCCATCCATCGCGGCACCGAGCGGTGCACGGGCGGCACCACCATTGCCGCAGCCATGCCCGCGAACAACGCCAGCGAAAACTGCAGCACCGTGGCGTTCCCCATTGAAAGGGAAACGCGGTCACCGAGCCAAGTATTGGCGGCCCTTTTCCTGCGTTGACGGCGGCGCAATAAGTGATCGTGGACGCAGAGGCGTTGTATTGATGGCGTGGCTGCTGACCCGCTCAGCGGCCACGCCGTTACGTCTGATGGCAATTCTCTTCGTCATCCTGTTGATCACGCTGGGGCTCGCGTTGAGGGCCGCCACCGTCAGCCGCCGGGTGAGCCTGGCCGGATCCGATGGCGGCGACGACGCCGGCCTGGTAGACGCCTACGCGCGCACGTCCCTGCTCGTATTTCTCAGCCTGTTGGGCCTCTTTGCGCTGGGGCTGGCGTACGGCAACGTGCTGGGTGCCGGCACCGGCCCATAGCGGTCCACCCGGCAACGCACGTCCGATGACGCGACTTGGCGATGAGCTGGCGGACCAGGCTCTCGGCCTTGCCACCAGCCTGTGGTCAGAGCTGGGCGTGGATGGGTCGGTCCGCCACCATGCCTGGCAGGCAGTCGACCTGGAGCCCCTGCTCCTGTACACGGCATGGATCGGGTCGGCCGACCGACGCCTCCGCTCGCGTGTCATCGAGTGGTCGATCGCCAATCACCGGCTGGCGTCCGCGATCCGCATGCGCAACCTGTCGCGCCAAGCAAGCCCCGTCGCTCGCGCATCCCTGGCCCGGATCGGGGCGACCGTCCGAGCCCACACGAACGCACCGTGGCCCGCACGGGGAGATCCCCTGACACTGCTGCCGTCCGCGGCTGTGGACGCGCCCGACATGCGCCGACCGTCCCTGGTCCAGCTTCGCCTGCGTGCCCTCGTCGGCGTGTCCGCGCGAGCCGAGATCCTGCGGTTGCTGCTAGCGGATGGCGAGCGAGCCAAGCCGGCGAGCGTGATCGCAGAGGGCGCGGCTTACGGCAAGGGCAGCGTCGCGCAGGCCCTGGACCTGCTGACGCAAGCGGGCATCGTCCGGATGCAGCCTGCGGGCAACCGACTCGTGTACTCGCTGTCGCGGTCCGCCGAGCTCCGATCGGCAATCGACGGCATGCCTGAGGCATTCCCCGACTGGGCACCGATACTGCGCATCACAGAGTCGCTGGCCGGATACGCGCGGTCCGCACCCGCAGCGGCGCCGGCGCGCGTCGCCCGGTCGCGGCGCCTGCTGCACGCGATCGACCAGGACGTCAGGCGACTCGGCATCGGCGGCATCGTGCCGACGGTGAGCGGACCAGATTCGATAGCCGAGCTCGAGCAATGGGCGCTGAGCTTTGTCGCCGACCACGCCGGCACAACACACGTGAGCCCGGCCCGGAGAGACGTGACATATACGGTTCGGCATCTCGTGCGCGGCGGCTGGGCGGGGAGCAGGCAAGGCCGAGGCGTGCCCGCTCGACCGCTCGAGGCTGCAAGCCGGTCGAGGGATGATTCACTTGATGAAGAGTCCGGACCGCGCGAGCTGTCGCTGGCGATTTTCAGCGACGTGCTCGGCCGCGAGAGCCAGCAGTCTGGATTGGCGCTGGTCAAACCCGAGCTCTCCACCACCAGTACCAGCTTCGCCGAAGAGGCGGTGCGCCCGATCACGAGAGGTGCGGAGACCAGCTTCACAGCCGAGTTCGTGAGGCGGTGGTTCGAAAACAGACGACCGTGAGCCCGAAAAACGCTCAGGTAACCTGAGCGGTCGGGCACAAATGGGTCCCCTCGAGTCGGTTTCGGCCCATTTGACAACCGTTGAGGCAAATTAACCGCATCGCAGTGGCTGCATTGCTCGCGGGCCCCTAACTTTCCTTCTCCGGCCACCTATCGACAGGTTTCGCATGGCGCCTGATCGCCCGGTGACGCAAGGAGGGGTAACTGGGCTCAGCGCGTCGGATCATTCGTGGCCTGCTGTCTTGCAGGAAAGGCTATCTGCCGCTACTGGTCGCGGCGACCTTCCTTCACCTGAGCGTGATCGCGCTCGCCGCCGCGCCGGACGGCGGCCCGGGCCTAACTCGTTCAGCATCGAGCGCCTCGAACCCGAGCGATCAGAAACCCAGCCTCACGCTGCCCGCGGGCGGCAAGACCTGCCCGGCCTCCGGGCCGGGAGCGGCTTGTGACTCCTCCCCCGCCGCGACCCCCACCCCAGGCCGGCCGTCCGTGCCCGACGGCCTGGCCCCATGTCCGGCGGACCCGGCGAAGCCGATTCTCATCTCACCTGCTGCATGCGACGCCACGACTTCACCGGCCTCGCCGGCCCCGGACTCCCGTGCTCCCGCGCGACCGTCACCGGTGATGCCCAGCGTTCCGGTCGCGTCCCTGGGCACCGCGGTTGCGCAAGGCAGCAACCTCAGCCTGACGGCCGATCGGTCCCTTCGCCGGTCGGGTGATCCGGTCCTTCTTACGGCTCTGGCATCCGCGAGCGTCACTGGAACGGCGAACGCGATCGAGATCTTCGACAGCACAACGGGCACACTGGCCGGGGCCTGTATGCAGGCGAGCCGCTGCCTGGTGGACTACACCGCGGCAGCGGGAGTGCACTCGTTCGCAGCCTACATCACCCCTCCAACCGCGACGGCGCCCCCGGTAGAGACCGCCATCGTTTCCAACGACATCCAGGTGAGCTGGCTCGATGTCAGCCTGGAAGCCGGTCCAACCGCCGTCGGCCCAGGGAAGGCGCTTCAGATCTCTTCGTCCACGTCAATCGACGTCGGCCGCCTGGGCTTTGTGCTCCTGTTCTGGGATGTCACCACCGGCAAGCCGCTCACCTACTGCACCAGTGGCACGACCTGCAGAGCGATGCTGAGCTACGCCTCGGCCGGCTCGCATGACATCGTGGCCTACGTCGCGGACAGTGCCGCCACGACGCCGACGTCCGGTGTCAACTCCGCCTCTGACGTCGCCTCGCCGACATGGCTCGCGGTCACGCTGGCGGCCAGCACCACTGATATGCAGGCGGGCGGCACCGTCTATCTCGAGGCGGCCGCCAATGCCGACCTCACGAATACACCGTGGAGCATCGCCATCTATGACCAGGCCGGGAAGCTGCTTGGCGCGCCGTGCAAGTCAGGCCGAGTCTGCGCCACCCAGGTCACGCTGGGCGGTGGCGCCGCGCCGTCTTTTTCGGCCGCCATCGGCGCGCCGCCCGCCCCGCCCAAGACGTCGACCACAGCCGGCCAGATCCTGAAGAACGTCGCGCAGGTCCCGCTGGCGAACATCCAGGCGCGCTCTGCGTCGGTGAAGCCATCCCGGCTGCTGTGGGGCGTCGACTCCTGTAAGCCGATGACCGGCGACGCGGCCGGCTCCAGCGGGCTGTACCCGCAGGTCAACTCGATCCTGGGGACGCCCGACTTCTGGGGTCGATACCTGACCAACACCGGCAACTGCCCAGGCATCGGCGCCGCCGAGGTGGCTGCCGCGGCGAGCCACCACATGGGCATCCTCCCGATCTTCAACGACTACGACTGCTCAGCGGTCGCCGGCCATGACACCGGCCAGAGCTACGCAATCAACGCCGTCGCGGCCGCCGCAGGCCTTCACATCCCGAAGGGCACCGTGCTGGTCATCGACATCGAACCCCCAGGACCGTGGTGCTCGGGGGGGATCGACGGCCCGTTCGTCCAGGGTTGGTACGACGGGATCACGGCCGGCGGCTACGCGCCGGGTTACTACGGTGACGGCACCGCCTCCAGCACCTTCGCATCGGCCTGGTGTGGCGCCGTCGCGTCGCGCCCCGAGATCGCGACTGAATCGTACCTGTGGTCCTTCGAGCCTTCGCTCACAGAGGGCTACACGAAGGCGTGGTCGCCCGTGTGGCAGCCGCACGAGGTCGGCTGCGCCGGCAACACGACCGCGTGGCAGTACGAGCTGAGCGTGGGAGCGACGCCCGATGTCGACAGCGACGAGGCCCTATCGAAGATGCCTCTCTGGTATCCATAGGCCCCACGCACCGACCGGTGCTTTGAGCGCACCCCGGCGTTTCATTGAAGGGGGAGCTCCTGGCTCGACGAGTCGCTGAGCTGCTCGCGATGGTGTTCCCCGCACGTGGTGAAGGCGCACAGGATGGCCGCCGGCGCTGGTGTGCCTGGTGAGTACCGGGTGGCCCGCACCATCCCCGCGTTTACATTCGTAGATCTCCGTTACGACTGGAGGGTCCGTCATGGAACACGAAGAAAGCACTCACGTTCGCGATGAATCGTCAGGCACCGTCCGCGAGGAATCCTCGACGCTCGTGAATGACACCGGCGCCGCTCCAGTGCGAGAGGCGTCCGTCGTCAAGAGCTCGACACCCGCGCGGCGCGCGATGGAGGGCATCTACCTCCTGTTTGGGGTCATCGACGCCCTTCTGCTGATCCGGTTGGTGCTCAAGTTGCTGGGAGCGAACCCCCATGTCGGGTTCGCCAGCTTCACCTATGGATTGACAGACTTCTTCCTCGCGCCGTTCAAAGGTCTGCTGCCGACATTCGTCAGCGGGCAGTCGGTATTCGAGCTGTCTCTGATATTCGCGATCCTCATCTACTCGCTGATCGCGCTGGGTCTCGTGCGACTGGTCGCGATCACTCTCTCGCGCAGCGTCATGGTGTCGCAGCACAGCCGGTCCGAGGGGCTCAAGCCTCGCTCAGGCTGAATCGAAGCGACACGGGGAAGTCTCGGAATGGGGGCTGTTGACCGGGGGCGGCGTCGCCGCCCCCGGCACCTTGGCTCTACGATCTGGGCGCTGGCGGTGGCGCTTGGGACCGCCGTCACGCTCCTGCTCGTGGTCACGGTGGTTTTTCTGGTCGCGACCTCGCCGAACTGGCTGGGTCGCTAGGCGGCCACGGGTCCACAAGCCCAGGTCGGTTCGGTAATCACCCTGCCCGGAGGCCGGGAATTGCCACCAGGTCGCGGATGTCCTGCACCTGTCGCGTGATCCAGCGTGAGATGTCGTTCGTGCGCACGACCTCCCGCGCGGCTTCGCTTCTCGTCCTCCGCTCGTCGGCGCTCATTGTCAATCCCTGGTAGATCGCTTCGGCCGTGGCCTCGACGTCGAACGGGTTCACCGAAAGCACATGCCGCTGCAGCTCCTCGTGGGCGCCGGCATTCTCCGACAGGACGATCATCCCCTCGGCGCGATTGACCAGGGCGCCTTCCTTGACGACCAGGTTCAAGCCGTCGTAGACGGGGTTGACCAGGAGGACGTCGAAGTTGCGCAGCGCCGCCACGGCCTTGCGCACGTTCTCGCCGAACTCCAGGCGGATAGGCATCCAGCCGTCCCGGCCGTGCTGGCTGTTGATGCGCGCGGCGACCTGGCGGACACGACGAAGGTAGGTGCGGTAAATCGCCACGTCCTGGCGCGAGGGCTGCAGGAACGCCCAGAACTGGACGTCGCCTTTGAGCTCTGGATGTTGCAGCAGCAGCTTCTCGTAAGCGAGGAAGCCCCGCACGATGTTCTTCGAGGGATCCGTCCGGTCGATGCGGACGATGAGCTGCTTGGGGCGCCAGTCGCGGAGCCTGCGCTCCTCGACCATCACGCCATGCGAGAACGCGAGCCTCGTCGTCGTCGCCACGTCGATCGAGATCGGATACGCGCGCGCGTAGACGACCCTGCCGTCGATTAGAACTGCCTTTTCCCTCTCGTCGACCTGAAGGCCGGCGTTTTCCTCGCACGTCATGAGGAAGTTGCGGACATCGAGGCTTGACTGAAAGCCGACGATGTCGCAGCCAAGCAGGCCCTGGAGGATTGCCGAGCGCATCTCTTTCGGCAGCACCTTCCAGTACTGCGCCGTCGGCCACGGTATGTGGATGAAGTGATGGATGATCGCTCCCGGCAGCTGCTCGCGCACCATCTTGGGCACGAGGTAGAGCTGGTAGTCGTGGACCATAACGAGCGGCCGGTGCGGCAGCTGCCGTCCGACGTCGATCACTTTCTGCGCAACCTGCCGGTTGACCTCGACATATCCGTCCTTCCAGGCGCGATGGATGCGGCCGTTGATGATGGGCTGCTGCGCGAGGTCCCACAGGTAGTGCTGGATGAACCACAGGACCGGGTTTGCGATCACCGAGTAGTACTGCTCGTACTGTTCCGGCGTCGGCGTCACGTAGTGGAGCTTCGTCTCGGATCGGAGGAGTGGCGCATTCCATGTGTCGCCGTGCTCCTCGACCATCTTCCGCTCCTCATCGTTACGCGCACAGCACACCCAGTCGGCGGCCGTGACCTCGGCGAGCGTGAGGAGCGCGGTGACCACGCCGCCCGCGCCACGCGCGAATCCGCCTTCAGGTCGCGGCTCGTGGGGCGCGCGATTGCTGACTACGACAGCGGAATGCTGGGGCAGCGTCCGCGCGACGTACGCGCGCATCGACCCGCCGGGCCGGCGGCGATCCACGCTGTTCATGAAAGGGCTGTCTGCGATCTCGAGCATCGCTCTTTGCTGCCTACGGTGAAGGCTTGGTGGACGGTGACGGCACCGGGCTGGGCGAAGGGATCGGGCTAGGAGCAGGCGATGGGAGCGGCGACGGGCTCGGCACCCCGGACGGGCTCGGCAGAGGCGACTCGCTCGGTGAAGCGCTCGGGCTTGGGCTCGCCGATGGACAGCTGCCCTCGGTGCCGCTGAGGAAGATCTCCGGCTGGCTCCCGCACGACCCGCGGACGATTCCAGAAGGCTGGCTGTACCAGCTGCGCATCTTGCTGGGCAGCGCGTTGACGAAGCGCGCCATGATCGTCTGGCCCACGCTTTCGCCGAAGGCGCGGATCATTCCGCCGCCACCATCGGGTGCGGTATTGCCGACCCAGACGCCCGCGACGATGTCGGGGTTGTAAGCCATGATCCACGAGTCGGGAATCTGGCCGTGGCCGTTGTCGCTGGTGCCGGTCTTGCTCGCCATCTGGCGATTCCAGCCGAAGCCCCATTTGTACTGGTACTGCTTGAGCACGTCCGTGATGAGGTAGGACTCGGCGGGCGTCAACACCTGCTGAGGGCCGAGCACGTCGTGCGTGTAGACGGTCTTCCCGCTGCCGTCATCGATCGACTTGATCGCGTTCAGCTCGACCTTCTGGCCCTGGTTGGCGAAGACCTCGTAGCCCTGCACGTGCTCGAGCAAGGTGACGTCGCTGCCACCAATCGCGGTCGACAGCCCCGGGTCGAGATGGCTCTTGATCCCCATCGCGTGAGCGAGGTTGATCACGTTGTTCATGCCTTCCATCTGGCCCACCTCGACGGCCGGAATGTTGCGCGAGTAGACCAGCGCCGTTCGCGCCGGAATCATGCCCATGCCTCCGTTGTCGAAGTCGTGGGGAACGTAGCCGTTGAAGCTCTGGGTATGGTCGTCGAGAACCGGACGACGTCGTACTGGCCCGCGATCGCGTCGTTGCCGTAGTCGGCCGAGCCCACCCACGCCAGTATCTCGCCGGTCTTTGGGTTCGCGGCGAGCAGGGCCGAGTTGTTGATGTTCGCCCAGGCCAGGTCCTTGATGCCGTTCTTCACTGCGGAGTCGGCCGCCTGCTGTAAGTCGAGGTCCAGCGTCGTGTGGACGACGATGCCTCCCTGCTGCACCGCCGCCGCGCCGAATGTCGACTCCAGCGAAGAGAGAACGTAGTCGACGAAATGCGGCGCCTTGCTCTGCCGCGCCGAGGCCTGGATCTTGAACTCGGATTTGACATCCTCGTTCGCGGCCTGGTCGGCCTGGTCCTGCTTCAGGGCGCCGATGGTGACCATCCCCTTGAGGACGTACAGCTCGCGATCGCGCGCGAGGTCGTAATGGACCTTGGGGTCGTAAGCCGCCGGGGCCTGGATGAGCCCGGCCAGGAACGCGGCCTGTGCCGCTGTGAGGTCCTTCGCGTCCTTTGAGAAATAGGTGCGCGCCGCGGCGCCGATCCCGTACGCGCCGTGGCCGTAGTAGACGCGATTCATATACATGGTGAGGATCTGGTCTTTGGAGAAGCGCTCCTCGAGCGCGACCGCGAGCACCGACTCCTGCAGCTTGCGCGTGAACGATTTCTGCGGAGTCAGCAGCTGGATCTTCACCAGCTGCTGCGTGATCGTGCTACCGCCCTCCCTCAGGCCAAGGTGCGTGACGTCAACCCAAACTGCGCGCGCGGTCGAACCGACATCGATGGCGCCGTGGTGATAAAAGTTGCGATCTTCGGCGGCCAGCGTCGCGGCAGCCGCATTGGGCCCCATCTCACTGAGCTTCAAGCTCACGTGGTAGTGGCCGGCCGGGCTCCAGTCCTCGATAAGCTTTCCGTTGCGATCGAGCACGACGACATCGCCGGCGGCCAGCACGTCCTGGCTCGGGTCCGGCAGATCCTTCACCGCCCACAGCACGTACAGCGTGGACAGCAGGAACACGGTCCCGGTGACAGCTGCGATCCAGCCTCGCTTCGCCCAGATCCAGCCGAAGATGCGGTGGCCGTGGACTGGGTTCTGCGGGACGCGACCGGTTGAGCTCTCAACCACCCTTCGCGTTTCCTCCTCAGCACCCGCGCTTTCGAGCCGGCCTCCTTGGCCGGCTCGGCAATGGCGAGCTTCGAGAGGACAACGCCGGGTTGGATCCGGCTACTCGGAGCCGGTTACCCCATCAGAGGGCTCTAGCTGAACTCCACGGCTAGGTACGCCGCGCCGTTGGAAGCCACCGCCCATGCCGTTCCAACGTAGCGGTACGGGCCGAGTATGTTCGCCTTGTGCTCTGGGCTCGCCCAGAACATCGCGTTGAGCTGCGGATCGTTGATACCTCCGCTCCAGTAGCCGACGTTCTCGCCGGCCTGGTTGCCGAGGTGGCAGCCGAGATCGACCGTCGGACCGTTCGTGTGATAGGGCGGCACCCAGCCTTGCTTCGAGAGCCGCACCGCATTGGACACGGCGACGTTGTGCAGGCATGAGCTCCACGTCAGGGCCGCAAGGCCCGCTGCCGCCCGATCCCTGTTGATCAGCACCTGCTGCTGGGAGCCGATCACGATCGAGGGTCGCGCCGGCGGTGGAGCCGGTCTCGATGCTGTCGGCGCGCTGGAGGTCGTGCTCGGTGGGGTCGACGGTGACGGGGTCGGCCGTGGTGGATTGTGGTTGGCAAGAAGGTTGGGAGTGAACGACCGGCCGCCGTCTGCGGCCGCAGCCGCCGGTTGCGGTGCCGCGAGGGCCTGAGCGGCATTGTTGTGCGTGCGCAGCGTGGCGGCGGTCGCCGTGCTGATGACCGCGACCAGGACGACGCCTCCGATCCAGGAAAGAATCCGCATGGCCAGGCGCAGAGTCTGACGGCGCCAGGCCGGAATCGTTGCCGGTGATCGGGTAAAAGGTTGTAAAAGGAATCGTGGGCGCCGGCTCAGGCCCCCTTTACTTTCTTAACCTCGTCATACCTCGGGAAATCGGCTGTAGAGCCGTTCGTGCGCCATCACCAGGAAGGTCTCCGCGATCCGCTCCCAGCCATGCTGCTGCGCCCACATGAAGCTCATGGCGCGCAGCGCCAGCTGCAAGGCCTCGTAGATCGGAAACCGGTTGACGGTCGCGTGCGGACGCAGCTCCAGATACCGCCGCAGGAAGCCTACGCGCGCTGCCTCGGCCGCAACGGTGTCCTCCCAGCCTTGCGGATTGGACGGCACCAGGTAGGCGCAGAACTTGCCCAGGTCGTAGCTGGTCTCCGCGAGGCCGTAGTAATCGAAGTCGAGCAGCGTGTAGCGACCGTTGTGATGGACGAACTGGTCGTACTTGAGATCGCCATGCGTCGGGCGCCACTCCTCGCCGAAAGACACGCGCGCTCGGTTGCGAAGATGAACGATCAGGTCGCTGAGCAGAAAGTGTCCCTGGGGATGGACGTACGCGAACTGATGCGCCACGCGGTCGAGCCGCTCCAGCTCGGCGTCGAGCAAGATCTCGATGTCCGTCTCGACGCCCGATTCGTGGACGACGGCCACCGCTTCGGCCGCGGCGAGGGCGGCGTTCTTGAACTCGTTGCTGCGCCTGTTGCCCTGCACGGGCGCACCCGGTATCGCCTGCTCGAGCAGGAGCCCATACCTGTCTATGAATCCCAGCGGACGCGGCAGGTTCAAAAGCCCATCTGAATTCGCCACCTTGGAGCTCCACAGGCCTTCGACGATCTTCTGCGTCCGCAGCCCACGGTCCCCCGGCTGGACCTTGCCGTAGATCGACAGCGGTCCGGCGGACGTTTCGAACCGGTAGCGCAGGATGGCCCCCACCTCGGGCAGGTAGCGAACCCTTTCCACCGTCAGGTTGGGCGAGGCATCAGGTAAAGGAGCTGGGTGGTCCTCGTGGCCGAGCAGGAGCCGAGTCATCGTTTCGGGGTCCGCGGCCTCCGGCAGGCCGGGCATGGCGGGATCGAACGGATAGAACCAGAACGCCACCTGTGACTCCGGCAAGATCGTGGGGTAGCCAAGGCCGTCGATCGGATCGGATGGCTGGCCGGTGTGGCGCTGGAGCCTCGCCTGCAGGTCCTCCCAAGCATCGGCCCCGAAGGCGCCGCGCGCCACCAGCCTGAGGCTTCGCGCGCGCGCGTCGCTCTTCGCTTGGATCTCAAACATGGCCCAGTACCGATCGGGAGGCTCGAGTCGAGACGCACGCTTGCGCACCCCTTCGACCTCCCAACCCTTGGGAGCCAGCAATGTCGTCACGAACTCGCCCACGACGTCTTCGCTGGTGGCATCGAGCATGGTTACAAGCGAGACCTTCGGCGTTTCCGTGTTAAGCATTGCCAAATAGGGAACGCTGAGCGGGGCGTTCTGCGACATATCCTCGTGCCGGCAATTTTCAGCAAGCCGGGGTCCGTGTCCAGGATGGCGGCGAGGGCAAATGCTCATATCCACGTGGAGGTGAGCGTTCTTGGACAGGTTGAGCGAATTTGTCGCAACTCGGCCGTCGTTCATGCGTCGGTCTGCAGTCAAGTTATTCGTTCTCATGGCGGGTACGGTTCTCATGCTGTCGCGAACCACGCCTGCGCTCGCAGCCGATTCTCACAACGACCACGCCAAGACATCCGGCAAGACGACTGCATCGGTGGTCGTGCACAAGTCCGACTCCGCACCCGCCAAGAGCGATCAGCAGATCGGCGGTGGTGGAGGTGGTGACGGAAAGGGCGATGGCGGGAAAGACGGCGCCAGTACCAAGGGCGCCTCGAGCGCGAAGAGCAGCTCGAGCGCCAACGCCAACGTGAGCGCGAGCGCGAGCGCCAACGTGAGCGCGAGCGCGAGCGCTAACGCGAACGCGAACGCGGGCGCCAATGGCAGCGGCAAGGCCAAGGACTCGGGCGGCGCAGCGGCCAAGACGACCGGCCAGCACAAGGAGCCGGGCGAGAACAACTCCGACAGCCGCGGTGACACCGCGGGTGGGAAGACAGGCAACGGCGACGACAAGACCAAGGCGACGACCCACGAAAACGTAGGCAGCACCGGCAGCGTCGGTTCGGCGGGCAGCGCCAACGGCAGCACCGGCAACTCGACCCCCAAGGTCGGGAGCACCGGCAGCGTCGGCAGCGCAGGCAGCGCGAACGGCTCGACCGGAAACTCGACCGCCAAGGTTGGATCTACGGGCAGCGTCGGCAGCGCAGGCAGCGCGAACGGCTCG
>WNGN01000238.1_pt1 | contig 34012 bp, 26 predicted proteins | sample 5400561 | NCBI WGS metagenome assembly WNGN01 (sample SAMN13153379, study PRJNA577476) | soil metagenome | isolation source: 115 cm soil or saprolite under Garry oak tree replicate 2 | place: USA:California | collected 2016-06-15 | reverse complement strand
TGCTTCCATGACCGGTAGATGTCGAATTCGTTTCTCGGTCATCACGGCCATGCACTCTTCGATGTTCTGCCCGGGCTCGGCATACGCAACCCGAGACGTCATAATCTCCTCGACAGATGTCGTTCTCGAAGAACGTCCTTGGAGAATAACTTTCCGAGCATAGTCGCGCTCAGAGATGATTCCCACCAGCTTTTCCCCTTCCATGACCAACAGCGCCCCAATTCCCTTATCGGCCATGAGCTTCATCGCGTCGTAAACCGACGCACTAGGCGAGATCGACCAAACATCATTGCCTTTCCTTGTTAGGATGTCTCGAACTCTTTTCACGGAGACCTCCTTTTAGAGCTTACGTTGTTCTAGCGGGGATGTGGCAGTAGATCGAAAGCGTCGGTAGCGAATCTACTGCCAACGAGTCGGTTTGTAAAGCGCGACAACGGACAGTAAATTGACGATACCCTTGTATCGGTTGCTTTCTTCCGTGAAGACGTCGCGAAGATCAAATTCGGGGACGGATAGAACCTTGGTTGCGTGCCGCAATCGAGGGAATAAATACGTAGGAGGTTTGCGACGGAATGCTAATTCCGTTGAGTAGAATTCATATTCGGGTTTAAGGACTGATTTAAACGAGAAGAGTGGCGGCCGCTGTTTTCAGATCCGGGTACAATCCTTCTGCGATCCAGGGACATTGAACAACAATCGCGGGATGTTCGGCGAGGAGCTTTTCCAGCGAGATTCGCGCGCGCGGATCGGACACCTCCGCTTTCGCTGCTTCCACCAACATCCACGCCGCCCCCTTGAGATTGCCTTGACCCTCCAGACTGACGCCGAGGTTTCGGTACCCGCTCGCGCGTCTCGAATCGATGTCTATCGCCATACGACAATACTTTTCTCCCTCCGCATAACGCCCGAGCATGTTGAGGCAATAACCGATGTTATTGTGGAGGACATAGGTGATTTTCTTTTTACAGCGGAATCCAAGAGCCGCTCGGAAGTGACTCAAAGCAGCCTCGAGACGATCCTCATCAGTCGCTATTTGCCCTAAGGCAAGCTGACAGTGAGCCTTCTGCTCATCGTTATGGCTCTTCTCAATGAAACTATCGAGCAATGCGATAGCAGCTTCAGCCTTATTGACGCCGCGGTAGAACCCAACGACAAAAAGCAGCCAACGAAAGTAATCCTCCTCCGTGATGCTGTTTTTAAGCCGTTCAAGGAGCAGTTTTTCACTATGCTGCTCTGCTGAAGCGGGTTGCGGCAATGTGGTCTTTTTATCCATCGTGCTCATAAGGATTGAAACATTGAGCAAAGTCAGTACCAGGGCACAATTGGAAGCGAAATTGCCAACGTTGGAATAGAATTCCGAAAAGGTGCGAAAGCAAGCGGTAAGAGAATGGGAGAAATCTCTTCCGAAAAGGCTGAGTGGGGCGATGCGGCCCGATCGACTCGTCTTTGGCTCCTCTGGTTCGCCACTACGCCGACGTTATTGGTGGGAAGAAGTTGGTGGGCCCACCTGGATTCGAACCCGAACGGGGAAAAAATCCTCGTGAAAACGTACCGAAGGAAATTTTCTAGGCTTTTCCTCGACGGAGCGACCGGCGAGCAAAAATCGCTCACCCCTAAACGTCCCTCTTCACCTTCCAAACGACCCCAAAAAAGTGCAACGGTTTCACTTTTCCTGCGCGGATTGCATGTGATGGAGAATTTCAATTCGATTCTGCAATAACCGCTCTGGCTAAGCGGAGCAGTCAGCGCGTCCGCTTCAGCCGCTTGTTATATCTGCCGGTGTCAAGCCTATGGTGCTAGGTAAAGCCTCCTCCGTCTTGGCTTTCCCTTCAGGAATTGGAGGAAAGGGTGACGGAAAACCTTGAACTTATCTGTCGGTCTCGCTCGATTCCGCTAACGGCGCAAGGCAGTCTATGACTGTAGCTCAAACCCGGTTCTGACCTCTCTGCCCGATTCTCAGTTGACTGGCAATGCCGCCCGACAGAGGTGTCATTCAACACTTCCGCGAGTTCCAACGATTACTCACGTCGGCAATGTCTTCTATGGCGCGTACTTTGCGCTCAAAAATCGCGCATGAGCTCGTCCATCAGGGCGCCACTTCCTCCCGGAATACCCGCCACACGTACGCGCGTTGAGCAAGAGATTCTTAAAGCGATTGACGCAGCCAGTGAAGCTCAGGAGCGCAAAAGAGCTCTCTGGCGGCTCGCTCTTTTTTATCACGAACAGGCGAAGCGTAGTGATCTCGCAGGAGCAGTTCTTCAATTGATGATTCAGGAATTTGACGATCCCCTGGAGAACCCATACAGCGGCTCCCAAGTCCACATAGATCGTGGCGTAATCATCGCCAAGATCGCCGACCTGCACCGCCAGCTCGCCCTGCGCGACGAGTACATTCGATGCGCCGAGGCGCTTCGCGGGTATTATGGCCCCAACGCATTCGAGGGGAAGCGATTATTTGACGAGCTTCAAGCCGCCCGCAACAAACTCGTGGAGGCGGGGGTGATCCGGTGACTACTCCCTTGACCCCAGAAAACATTATCATCGCCGTTATCGCGGCGGCGGTGTTGCTGGCGTTGCTGGTGGCGATGGGGCGGTGATCAAATGATGATGTTGCTCTGTTTTGGTTTCCTCTGCTTTCTTGGCCTGTGGCTGGGACCGGCTGGTCCGGATAGAGCTTGCCAAAGGCCGCATCCTGCTCCTCACCTGGGCCGAGTACGCGGCGGGCCTTGAGCGGGGGAAGCGGGAAAGGCGGAGAGAAAGAATGGAGAAGGGGAAACAGAAAGATCGTGACGACTGAGATGGAGCGGATTCCGGTCATCACCGGTTCCAGAAACGTCGCCGTCATGATTCCACTCAGGCTCTTAGGGCGCGGCGGTATCGAATGCGCAAGGCCGGGGCGAGAGTACCGAAATTGAAACCGCGTCCAAAGGGGCGAACAGCAACACGTCCGCGTCAACGTCCCTCGAATCCTCGACGCCATGAAACAAAAGTCACTCGGTCACAAAACGCGATCGCATTAAGATGTCCAAGATACAGCATTTGACAGGGTCTAAGTCCGAAGACCGGCGACCGTCCAAAAGCGGACAGTTGCTCAAGAACGAGATCGATCTTCCCATTCCCACCCTACTGGTAGTAGACGACGACCCGACGGTTCGTCAGCAGCTGGAACGCTTGTACACCCAAAGCGGCTATTCGGTGGTCGCGGTTTCTTCAGCGGAAGAAGGCATTTCCCGGGTCGCGGAGGAAGACATCGATTTGGCAATCACCGACATCAAGCTTCCAGGGATGGACGGCGTCCAGTTTATATCGTACATCCACGAAAACTTTCCCGACGTGCCGGTTATCGCCATTACAGGCTATTCCGATATAGAGACTGCGGTCAATGTTCTCAAACTCGGAGCCAGCGATTTCATGGTGAAACCTTTTGATCTGGGAACGGTGCAGGAATCGACTCGCGCTGCCCTGGAAAAATCCAATGTGTACATGGAAATTCGCCACCTCCGCCGCTGGCTCAAAGATGGCTCCATCTTCGGCGGCATGCTCAGCAAAACTCCAGAGATGCATCGAGTCTTTGAGATCATTCGGATGGTGGCGCCCACAGACATGACCGTGCTGGTTCAAGGAGAAACGGGAACTGGAAAAGAGCTGGTTGCGAGCGCCATCCACTACCAAAGCCAGCGGCGTGACGGACCGTTTGTAACCATCAATTGCGCCGGCTTTCCCGAGAGCTTACTGGAAAACGAGCTTTTTGGTCACGAGAAGGGCGCCTTTACCGGTGCGGATCACCCAAAACCGGGAAAAATCGAACTCGCCCATGGAGGAACCCTGTTTCTGGACGAAATTGAGAGCATTTCGGTGGTGATGCAGGGCAAATTGCTGCGCGTGCTTGAGGACCAGAAAGTCCACCGGCTGGGCGGAGGCGCAAGCATTCACGTGGACATGAGGGTGATCGCTGCGAGCAACATTCCGTTAAAGGAAATGGTTGCTGAGGGTCGGATGCGGTCCGACTTTTACTATCGGATCAATGTGATTCCCATTCACCTGGTGCCTCTGCGTCAGCGCAAGGTCGACATTCCGCTGCTGATGCATGATTTTCTCCGTCATCAGCCGATTGCCGCGGAAAAGGGTATTAATACCATTTCCAAGCATGTGGTGAATGTTTTGATGGATTACGCCTGGCCGGGAAACATTAGAGAGCTTCAAAACATTCTCGCGCGAGCGATCGTGTTGGCTGGGGGACCTATCATCGACGCAGTAGACTTGCCCGACCTTATGCCCCAACCTCAGCCGAAGGAAAACGGAATCATTGCGTGTGCTTCATTGGACGAATGGATGAGGGAGCAGGAAAAGCGTTTTCTTGAGCAAAAGCTGGAAGATTTCGGCGGGAACGTTGCGCTTACGGCAAAAGGGTGTGGAATCGGGCTGCGGACCCTTTCCCGAAAGATTCGACTGCACAATCTTGATCCCAAAGGCTCTCAAAACAACAAAACTTAGTGAGAAATACCTGGAATGCATCATATTTCCATTCGCTGCCTTTCTCGTCGCGCAGTGGAGTATCGCGAACCGTCTCGATGAGACTGTTCTTCAAGATCCATTGCCGTGATGACAATTATCGAAGCGATATTGCTGCTTGTGCTCTACTTCGTGCCAACCATCCTTGCCAAGAAGCTGCATGTGAAAGATGCCTCGTCCATCTCCTACGTGAATCTCGTTTTCGGCTGGACCGTTCTGGGTTGGATATTGGCGCTGACGTGGGTGATGACCCAATGGATTCAACAACCGCCAGACTATGAACCAGAGAACACCACGGAAAAATCATCCGATAAAAAAGATCACCAAACGTAATTATTAACCGCTCATAAGACGGACGGCTCTCTTGCATCTAATAGAAAGTGTCAGTTGAAGTTGCTCTCGTCCAGCTAATCCGATTTGTTAAGTATCCAACGCCACACTGATTTAAGCGTAATTTTTGGGTATTGTGTTCGCCCCGCCGAGTCGCCAATCTTATCATCAATCCACTTTTTAGCTTCTTTCATCATGTGTTCTTCGGATTGTCTCTTCGTCTCAAAGCGAACAGTGGGACTAGGTAGCCAGACATCGCGAAACGTTCGAGAGCTTTCATTAAATTGTATATGGGCACGTGCTGTCCATAAATTTGTCTGTGGTTCTAGGTCCCCTGTCACGAAAATTAGGTGATTACGATATCGTTCGGCCACTGTTACTCGCGGTAAAGTGGGTTTAAGCCTAAGCTTCTCTTCCATTATGGACCATCAGGTTTTTAAGGATTTTTGGGCTGGTAAAGACGCCGAGTTCCACGGGCGCCCACTCTATAGTATCTTTAATCAAGTTGTATACAATTATTTTCTGATCAAGGCCGGGTTCGCTTGGCTCTGCGGTGGATGTTACATGCTGCGCGCAGGCGGTCATTTGTTAAGGTGACTTAACCAACAGAGTCAAGACATCCAGGGTCTTCCGCTCTTTTGGTGATGTGTCCTTCGCTGGATCACGCTGCACGCGTTAGCGGCAGCATCGGAACAGATATGTGGTACACTAGATATCTGTTCCAGTGCTATTCAACGGCCGCATATCAGCAGGTTACAAAGAATCCAGAAATGCCAACAACGCATCGTGGTCGGCTGGACTGAGCCCCCCGAAGCGATCACGGGCGTTCTGGGCTTCCCCACCATGGCGTAGGATCGCTTTCTCGATGGTGTTCGACCCTCCGTCATGCATGAAACGATCCCGACGCGACAGTCCCCACAATGGCGCCGTGCGAAACTCGGTCCCCTTTGGCGCGGCCTTGCTCAATGCCGTCAGCAAGCCCTGCTCCCATGGCGTGCAGCAGCAGGTCTGAGAACAAGTTGACCCTTTGGTTGCTCAGCGCTGCGACCGGGTTGTTGCCGGTCGTCAGCGTGGGCACATGGCAACTAGCGCACCCAATCTGACTAAACACTTGCTCTCCTTGCCGCACTTGATCCGTGATGGGACGCCGAGGCGCTGGGGCTAAGAACCGCATAAAGTTTGCAAACGCGTTCAGGCCTGAGCCGTCGTCCTCGGGGTCCGCCACCGTGTCACACTCCGGCGGGATCGGCTGGCCCCGCGGGTTATTCTCATGCGGGAAGGAGGGGTTGGTAATGCCCATCTCGTTGAGGTAGGCGTCCCCGGCGAACTGATGCAAGGTGGCCACTTGCGCCTTCCAGCCGAAGCGCCCGAGTTCGGTCCGCCCGGTGTCGGGGTTCAACACGAAGTTGGCTATGCCGCCGTTGCTTGTGTTCCCCAGAATAGTGGTGTCCGGAATGGCTTCCATCAGCCCCGCACCAAACAACGCTGTGCTGATGCGCAGCGAAACGAAGGTGGCTTCGGGAGGCACCACCTCCCGCTTCAGGTGACAGCCCGGGAGGTCGATGGCGCGCTGTTGCAGCAGTCCGCCGCCTTTGTCGACGGATACCGAGCCGTCCAGCGGGTCGAAGACCCCGTTGAACAGCCTGGCGATGCGCGTCTCACGCGCCACGCCCAGATTGGGCTCCGACCCCCCCACGCTCGGCACAGCATGACATTCGGCGCAACTCTTTCCGTTGAACACCGGCCCCAAGCCCTCTGCGATGGTCTCCACGGCCTGGAACTCGGCCAGTCCGGCGTCGAAATCTGCCCGTTGCGCGGTGGTCAGACCCAGCAGTGGAGTGGTCAAATTCTCTGCACGTGCCGACATGAGCGCTTGCGAGTGGGTCCGCCATTGCGCAAACAGCAGGACGAAAACGCCTGTTGCCGCTATAAACACGAACATCGTCTTCCGCACTCTAAGCTTGAGCGACTTCATAGTTACCCCCTCTTCTCACCAAGTACTTCGTGTGCCTCTTCGTTCCTACCGGGCTTTGTCAGAGCAATCCAGGGATTTTTGCATCACCAAACTTTCCTGACGTCTTTCCAGTCTCTTGTGCTCGATTGCTCCTCCCAGCACAAACCATATAGCCGAAATAGATACAGTGGCGCAATCGAATCCAACGACACGAGGATTTTGAATCCTCTGCGCGCACAGGATAGAACGTCATTGGCTGGACACCATTGACACCTATGGATAAAGTCGAGGAACGTGCGCGTGCGAAAGCCGTACACGATGCGTCATACGTTTATCTCTATGGGGCTCACCAAAGGAGTGAAGATCAGATGGCTGGCCGAGTATTGCGGAACGTCGGTAGCAATGATCGAAAAGCACTACGGGAAGTATCTTGGCGGCGACAGTGAGGAGCAGTTAAACCGGCTTTTAGGGGCCGAAAGTGAAACCTTGAGTGAAACCTTTGGCACCCCTGGACCCCAGGAACAAGACCAAGCGGAGGAAATCATTAAGAAAGGTGAAAGTGGGCCCACCTGGATTCGAACCAGGGACCGACCGGTTATGAGCCGGTGGCTCTAACCAAGCTGAGCTATGGGCCCGTAATTTTTTTCGGCTGTCGGGTCGTGTGTTAGATTGCGGGAAGGCAAGAGAATAAAATTTAGTTTTCCATGAAGCTCTTGAGCCGCTTGCTGCGGCTTGGGTGCCTGAGCTTCCGCAATGCTTTGGCTTCGATCTGGCGTATGCGCTCGCGCGTGACGGTAAACTTTTGACCCACTTCTTCCAAAGTATGATCGGATTTTTCGCCAATGCCGAAGCGCATGCGCAGTACCTGCTCCTCGCGCGGCGTGAGCGTGGCCAAAACCTTTCGTGTTTGTTCCTGGAGGTTGATATTGACGACCGCATCCGAAGGCGTGATGATTCGTTTGTCTTCGATAAAATCACCCAGATGGCTATCTTCTTCTTCGCCGACGGGAGTTTCCAATGAGATCGGCTCTTTGGCGATCTTGAGAACCTTCCGCACCTTATCCAAAGGAATCTCCATCTTGGTGGCAATCTCCTCCGGGGTCGGTTCCCGTCCAATCTCCTGAACCAGATATCGCGAAGTACGGATCAATTTGTTGATGGTTTCAATCATATGGACCGGGATGCGAATGGTTCGCGCCTGATCGGCAATTGCCCGGGTAATGGCTTGACGGATCCACCATGTGGCGTAGGTGGAGAATTTATAACCTCGCTGATATTCGAACTTATCGACCGCTTTCATCAAACCGATATTACCTTCCTGGATCAGATCCAAAAACTGCAGTCCCCGGTTGGTGTATTTCTTCGCAATGCTTACGACCAAACGTAAATTGGCTTCGATCAGCTCTTTCTTTGCCAAATTCGCTTTGGTTTCACCTTCAATGATCGACCAGACGCGCCGCTTGATCTCCTCGGCCGGCATTTCCAAATCTCTCTCGATATGTTTGATGTCACGCCGCGCATTCTTGATCTCCTCCACCATGTTGAGAATCGCGTCGTGTCCCATGCGAAGCGAGCCCATGATCCGGTGCCAATCCCGCTTGCGCCCGTTAAGCCCTGACACCAGTTTTAGCACTTCGGTAGACGGTTTCCCGGTTTTCAACTCGAAATCCTTGATGCGTCGTTCAAAAGTCTGCATCCTATCCATCGCCTTCTTCAGTCCTTCGGCGATGGCTTCCGTCTGTCTGCGATTGAGCTGAAGCGCTTTCAGGCCATTGATGAGCTTTACTTGATTTTTAGCCAGGCTCTCCAGGAGCGCGTCGCGTCGTTGCGCCGAAAGCCTCCTTGCCTCCAGCTGCCTTTTGATTTTTTCTTTATCATTGGCGGTACGCCGAATTTTTCCTATTTGATCGAGCAACCGCTTTTCATGTACCTCTTCGTTCTCGAGATATTCGGCTTCTTCCTCGCCTTCCTCTTTAATAATCTCCCGGACACGGATCTCGTGCTGCGCCAGTTTTTCCCCCAGCTCAAGAACGTAAGTTAACGCCAACGGGCTTGATAGCACTTCATCGATAACCTGTTTTTCTCCCTCTTCGATTTTCTTGGCGATCTCGACCTCGCCCTCACGGCTCAGAAGAGAGACCGTTCCCATTTCACGCAGGTACATCCGCACGGGATCACCGGTCTTGCCGACCATATCGCCTTCAACGTCGCTATCGATTTCCTTTTCTTCTTCCTCCTCTTCGGCCAGCTCCTCGCCAGCGCTACCAAGACTCACCCTTTGGTTGGCATCGACAACTTCAATGTCCATTTCCCCAAAAATGGACATGACATCGTCGATCTGATCGGGCGATACGACTTCGGCGGGGAGCATGTCGTTGACGTCGTCATAGGTCAAATAGCCCTTTTCTTTACCCAGATCGATGAGCTTCTTGACCTCCTTCATGTTTTTCTTCTCCACCGGCTGCCCGGCCTCGGCGGCCAATTTCTCTTTTCTTACCGGCTGGTGATCTTCGGTTCGGGCCTTCGGCGTTCTAGTTGGCGTTCTTTTCGTACGACGTCTTGCCATTCTAGTATCCTTTCTCTCTTGGCTTTCTCGTCTTTCTGTTCTTCCGCGGTGCGAATTGCGATCCGCAGATTTCGCTCCAACCCTCGTAGATGCTTTCGTCGCAAGTGCGCCAAGCAGTCAGCCGCCATCTTTGCACAATCAGCCTCAGGGATGGACTCCGCTTCCAAAGCCAGCGCCGCCATCTGAGCCGCCATATCCGGCGATAACCCTTGGGTGACCCGAAACAGATCCAACCTACCTCGTTCTTGCCACTCGGAGAGGATCAGGTCAATAACCGGTTGCCATGGCTGTTCAATCCAGCGCCTAACTTCCTTCTCTTTCTCAACGTCTCCGATCACCGAAGGGAAGCGGAGCATTAAGCTGATCAGTGAACGCTCCGCTATATCCTCACGATTTTGGGCGAGCGATGATAGCGGAACCGCTGCCGTTCGAGCTGCCGGCGGATGACTTCCTCGGATAACATTCGGACGACGTAGAACCTCTTCGCGCACACCTAGAGTATCCACGGCACGGCGTACTAACAGATCAACTTCAAACGGGCTCCTTACCTTGGTCAAAACGCGACTGATCTCCGACGCGGTCTGACTCTTTCCCTCCAAGGTCTTGCCATAGCGGTCTTCCAACCATGAAAAGTAGTAATCCGCCAACGACACCGCCCGTTCGAGGATATCTTCGACGGCCGCCTTGCCATTGCGACGAACAAAAGTATCCGGGTCTTCGCCGCTCGGCAAAAAGGCGGCCCGTCCCAGCAATCCCGCTTCAACGAAAATCTCAAAGCTGCGCGCCGCCGCCTTGTGTCCGGCATCGTCGCCGTCGAACAAAGCGATGATGTTTTTTGTGTAACGCGCAAGGACGCGGACGTGGTCAACAGTGAGAGCGGTGCCCAGAGTCGCCACGGCGTACGAGACGCCGTATTGAAACAAGGCGATGACGTCCAAATACCCCTCCACGACAACGACTCGGTCGACTTTGCGAATTCCTTCCTTTGCTTGGAAAAGACCGTACAGTGTTGAACCCTTATGAAACAGCGGCGTCTCGCTCGAGTTCAGGTATTTCGGCAACCCTTGGTCGAGGACACGCCCCCCGAAACCAACAACTTTCCCGCCGGCATTGACGATGGGAAACATCACGCGCGCAAAAAACTTCTCGTAAAACTGCCGGGGATTGCGCTGTCCCATGAGCCCCAGACGAAGGGTATCGTTGACTGAGATCTTCTCTTTCTTGATCAAATCCAGCAAGCCCGACCCGTTTTGGGGTGTGTAACCAAGCATGAAGCTCCGGCCCGTAGTTTCATCCACGCCTCGTGATTTCAGATAATCCAGCGCCTTTTTTCCCTCTGGATGGCTATAAAGCAGGCTCTGGTAATGGGCTGCGACCCGCTCATTGATGCGATACAAGGATTCCCTTTCGCCCATTTCATTCGGCGCGCCTGCCCGCTCTGCCCGCCCGATGGTGATACCGTAGCGCTTGGCAACGCGCTCTACGGCCTCGGGAAAAGTCAGGTGATCGTACTGCATTAAAAACTGAAAAATGCTCCCGCCCGTCTGGCAACCGAAGCAGTGGAAAATTCCCTTTTCTTCATTGACGGTGAACGAAGGCGTCTTTTCCGAATGGAAGGGGCATAGCCCCATGTGGTTTCGGCCAGTCTTCTTGAGCGTGACATAATCCGAGATCACCTCGACGATCGAAGCGCGGTCTCGAATCTCAATGATTTTGTCCTGGCTAATCATCCGCGCCCGTTACACGACAAGAAGGCCGAGCAAATTTTGCGCCTCGTCATGCGCTTTGGGGAAAAGTTTTTCTCTACCGATCCGAAGGATACCTTCCCCGAGTCGAGATAAGGGTGATATGAGGTAGGCACCCTCGATCTCATCGCGAGTTGTATGCGGCACCCACGAGGCCGAGCTGACGAGCAAAACAATCAGAGCGGTCACCGCAGCGCCTTTGCCGATCCCGATAACCACACCGCCGACGCGGTTTAAAGTTTGGAGAAATAGTATTTTTTCAGAACGATGGAGCAGCCAACCAGTCAAGTTCAGGAGAAAATAGACGACAAAGAATAGTGTCACAAAAGCTACACCTTTGAGTACTAAAGGGGAAGCACTCCAGTAAGCGCCTGCGACTGCAGCTATCGAGAGGTCATAACGAACCGCCACCAAGAAGCCCAGCACCAAACCGATCAAAGAAAAAATTTCTCGAAATAATCCTTTGAAATAGCCGCGCACCCCGAAGAGAACGAGAATGGAAAGAAGGGATAGATCGATCCAGTTCACTGGCGGGGACCATTCAGACTAGGATACATTCAATCTTAATCCCAGAGCTGACGCCTCTGAAAAAGCACCGGCCAGATAAAATGCAACCTACGCCCGCCCCCAAAATCCGCAACATGGCCGTCATACGTCAGCTTTGAATTCCCGCTTGATTTCCGGCTCTTGTCAGACTCTGGCTAGGAGCGCACTAGTGCTCCACGCGAGGGATAACCTTTGGACCTCCTCTAAGTCTCATGGCGTTATCCCCCGAGTAACGCCTTAGCCAACTCGTTGACCCGCTTGCCGTCGGTGCGTCCCGTGACTTTGGGCATCACGAGCTTCATGACCTTGCCTAGGTCTTGAACTCCGTGCGCGCCGGATTCGCTAATGCTTTCCCTAATGAGTGACTGTACTTCTTCTTCAGTCAGAGGTCCGGGTAAGTATCGCTGCAGGATGCTAAGCTCGGCCGCTTCTTTTTGGGCCAAGTCGTCTCTTCCCGCTTTTGCAAAGAGGTCAATTGCCTCAGTCCGTTGTTTACACACGGTCGAGATGACTTTATGAATCTCCTGGATGCTCAGCGCTCTGCGAACTCTTATCTCCTCGTTTTGTATGGCCGATAAAAGCAACCTCAATGTGGAAAGAGTCACCGCGTCGCCACTCTTCATGGCCCTTTTTACGGCCTCCTGGATCTCCACCTTGAGTTCCATATGATCTCGCCTCTAATCTCACCGGTCCTGATCAAGGCTTAAAAAGAATGACGCACGCGTCTCATCGCCCTTTTCTTAGCGGCAATGGCTTTTTTCTTTCTTTTCACGCTGGGTTTTTCGTAATGTTCCCGCTTGCGTAGTTCAGCTAGTATGCCCGCCTTCTCACAGAGCTTTTTGAAACGTCGAATAGCGCTTTCTATGGACTCATTTTCTCGAACTCGAACTCCGGTCATGAATGTAACTCACCCCCAATCACCTCAGGGCCGCTTTTTTAGCGCAATTGATTTTAGCTTATTTGCTGTCCAAGTCAAGCAATTCACATGAAAAATGGAGTGCTTGGAGCTACTGAAAGCATGCCCGCAGGCATCTTTGAACGTGCAAAATTAACCCGCGGGTCTCTTTTGCTCGAGCGTCATAATCGCGCGCGTCCGCGACGGCTAGTTCGATCTTAGTTTCAGCTTCCAGAATTTCTCAGGCCAATCGGAGACGAGACCTTGCACACCCAAAGAGGCAAATTTCTCCATATCGCGAACCTCATTCACCGTCCAAACATGAACATCCAGCCCGTCTTCCCACGCTTTGTCCAAAAACTCGCGGGTGGCGAGTTCCTTCTGAACGTGGATCGATCCAGCCTCTAATCGGCGCGCCGCTTCAAACGGATCTTCTTTGATACCTGATCCGAATAAGATTCCGACGCGCGATTCAGGTGCCAGCTCTCGGACCCGATCCAGGCACCGATAATCGAACGAAGAAAAAATGGTGCGATCTAAATAGTCGTAGTGGCTGAGCGTGAACAAGAGCTTGAGCTCGATGCCTTGAAGGGAATGGGGAAAATGTTTGATATCAAGGCAGAGATCGACATTGCCGACGACAGTCTCCAGAACCTCCTCTAGAGTAAGAATCCGCTCCCCTTTGTAGGCTTTTTTCCGCCACTGGCCGACATCGAGTTTTTTCAACTGTTCGAGAGTCCTGTCGCTCACCTTGCCGCGCACACCCGCCGTGCGCCTGAGTCGCTCGTCATGGAAGACAACCACATGACCATCCTGAGAGAGCTGACAATCCAATTCGATCATATCGACGCGAGCTTCGATGGCCTTTGCAAAAGCAAGGCGGGTATTTTCCGGAAAATTACCTGAAGCGCCTCGGTGAGCTACTTTGATAAACCCCGCCATTTGCCTTAATGAGCCAAAATCGCCAAGAGAATGAAACTCTACCGGACGAGCTGGCTAACTTTGCAATACTGAAGGAACAGTCAGATAGATAAGAAACTCCCGATTCCCTTTCGGACCGAGCAACGGCGACTCAATAACGCCCTGGACCTCAAAATCAAGCGCCGCGGCTGCAGCTTTAATCTCATCGATCACACGTAGATGCTCATCGGATGACCGCACCACGCCGCCTTTCCCTACCTTCCCTTTTCCGACTTCAAACTGCGGCTTGATCAGCGCCACGACTTCGCCGCCGCCAACCAAAAGCGCCTTAACTTGCGGTAAAACGAGTTTCAGAGAGATAAAAGAAACGTCGATGGTCGCCAGATTCGCCGGGCTCGGCAAATCGCCGGCCGCAAGATAGCGGATGTTGGTTTTCTCATAGATGACCACTCGCGGATCGTTTCTTAGTTTCCAATCCAGCTGGCCGTAACCAACGTCGACGGCATAGACTCGGATGGCCCCGTGAGCAAGCAAACAGTCGGTGAAACCACCCGTTGATGCACCGACATCGAGGGCGACTTTCCCGTTTGGGCTGATGTGAAATTCTTGCAGTGCTTTTTCTAACTTCGTTCCACCCCGACTCACGTAGGGTGAGGCCTTGGTCTTCAATCGGATAGCGGCATTCTCGTCCACCAGGGTTCCGGCTTTGGTGACCGGCCGGTCATTCACCAGAACGTCGCCGGCCAATATTTTACCGCGCCCCTCCTCCCGACTGCCCACCAATCCGCGGTCGCATAAAAGTTTGTCTACGCGCTCCCTCTTTCCCATCCCTCCTTGTGTCGCTTCCTTTCGAACCGAACCACTTGCAGCGCGGTTTGGGTAATAGCCTCTCGGTCGAAGCCGCAGAGTTTTCTCAATTCATCCTGAGTTCCGTGAGGAATGAAACGGTCCGGAACACCCAAGCGCCGAACGCGCACATTGCTGATTCCCTCTTCGGCGAGAAATTCCAGAATCGCGGCGCCAAAACCGCCGGCGATGACATGGTCTTCGACGGTGATGATGTTGGGAACCCGTGTCAAGACGTCACGCAAAAGATCCTTGTCCAACGGTTTCACGAAGCGAGCATTCACCACAGCAGCGTCAATACCCAACGGCGCCAGGTCCTGCGCCGCCTCCAGTGCAGGCAAAACCGTATGGCCGATCCCCAGAATCGCAACGTCCTTTCCTGGCCTCAAAAGGTCCGCCTTGCCGATCTCGATCCGCCGCAGTTCGCGGTCCATTTCTACGCCCCAACCCTCGCCGCGCGGATAGCGTAACGAAATAGGCCCGTCGTGCTCGATGGCGGTCTTAAGCATGTGCTGAAGTTCATTCTCATCCTTGGGCGCCATGATGACGATATTGGGAATCGCACGCATATAGGCAAAATCGAACACGCCGTGATGGGTGGGCCCGTCCGCACCGACAAGACCGCCGCGATCCAGGGCGAAAACAACGTGGAGATTCTGCAAGCAGACGTCGTGCAGAATCTCGTCGTATCCTCTCTGGAGAAATGTCGAATAGATGGCCACCACCGGGATCAGACCTTCGGTTGCCATCCCCGCCGCAAAGGTCACGGCGTGCTGCTCAGCGATGCCGACGTCGTAGGAACGGTCGGGAATTTCCCTTGACAGTTTATCGATTCCGGTTCCGCTTCCCATAGCGGCGGTGATGCCGATCACCTTCGGATTTTCTTTTGCCAAGCGAATAAGGGCGTGGGCAAATACATCCGTGTAACTCGGGGTGGCGCTCTTTTCCTTCTTTGGCTTGCCGGTGAGCACGTGAAACGCAGTCACGCTGTGATATTTGACCGGGTCTCTTTCGGCCGGCGCGTAGCCTTTGCCTTTTTTCGTCAGGACGTGAATGAGAGTGGGTCCGTCGATCTTCTTGACGTTTTCCAGGGTCGTCACCATCTCGGCAATATTATGGCCGTCGATGGGACCGACGTATTGGAACCCTAAGCTCTCAAAAAGAAATCCCGGCGTGACTAAGCCTAAAAAAGAATCCCTAAATTTGCGCGCTACGTATTTAAGGTTCTCGCCGCTCGGCAAGTTGTGGAGCAAGGCCGAGAGATTCTTTTGCAATCGAACGCCAAGATCGGTGGTGAACTGTTTGCTGAGGAAGGAAGAGACGGCACCGACTCTGGGATCGATAAAATGCTCATTGTCGTTGAGAACCACGATCAGGTCTTTGTCTAGATGACCCGCCTGGTTGAGGCCTTCAAAGGTCAACCCCGCGCTGAGTCCGCCGTCGCTAATCACCGCCACGACTTTTCGCGACGATCCTTCCAAGGTTTTCGCTTCCACCATTCCCAGGGCTGCGGATATGGACGTCCCGGCGTGGCCCGCGCCAAACACGTCATATTTGCTTTCCTCTCGGCTCAAGAAACCACTGACGCCACCCAACTGACGGATGGTTGCGAGACGCTTGCGTCTGCCGCAAATGAGCTTGTGCGCGTACGCCTGGTGTCCGGTGTCCCAGACGATGCGATCTTCGGGGGTTTTAAACACGTAATGAAGAGCCAGCGTCAGCTCTACCGCGCCGAGCGTCGAGGCCAAATGACCACCGACTTCCGATACTACGGAGATGACCTCTTCCCGGATCTCCGTAGCCAGTTGAGGAAGCTCGTTTAGAGTCAACTTGCGAACGTCTCTGGGATATTCGATACCATCAAGCAAACGTGCCATTAGAACTGGATCTCCGGTATTTTTGAATTCCTCTCTTCGTGTAAGGCCCGCCCCGCGACAAAATGAGCCATAGCTCTGAGATGCTCGGCCTCCGCGCCGAACCCGCTCAACTGCTTGAGCGATTGTTGTAATAGCTCTTTTAACCGTTCTTTCGCTTGCACCACGCCCACGACGGCCGGATAGGTCGCCTTCTTCCGTTCCTTGCGTCCGGACTCCGGCCGCTCACCGGGCGGCGTTTGCCCTTTCACGTCTAAAATATCGTCGGCGATCTGAAACGCGAGCCCGAGAAATTCGCCGTAGCGAGAGACGCGCCGCAACTCCGTCCCCTTGGCACCCGCCGCTCGGGCCCCGACTCGAATGGCGGTGAGGATCAGAGCGCCGGTCTTCCTGACGTGAATGTATTCTACGGTGGCAAGATCCACCTCTTTATTTTCGGCTTCCAGATCAAAAGCCTGTCCGCCCACGAGACCCGCCGCCCCGATCGCGTGGCCAATTTCATGGATCAAATCCAGGACCAACGCTGAAGGCACCGAGCGTGCCACCTGGGGCGCTGAAATTATATGAAAGGCCTCGGTCAACAGCCCATCCCCGGCGAGCAACGCCATCCCTTCGCCAAATACTCTATGAGCGGTCGGTTCGCCGCGCCGCAAATCGTCATCATCCATGGCCGGCAAATCATCGTGAATGATCGAGTAAGCATGGATCATCTCCAACGCGCACGCGAACGGCATCAACAACTTGTGCTTCGCGCCGAAGAGTTCGCCGGCCGCCAGGGTTAAAATCGGTCGAATTCTTTTTCCGCCGGGGAACAGCCCATATCGCATCGCCCGCCAGACGGCGTGCCCTTGGCCCTGCTGCTCTCCTACATATCGATCTAAGGCACGATCAATCGCGGCTCGTCGGGTAGCCAAATAATGATTAAAGTCGAAACTCGTCACGTGTGGCGTTGAAAACCGGCGCCGTTTGCCTCGTCAATGTATCACTGACCCACTTTGATCTTCAAACGCGGGGTTGCTTCGAACAACAACGCCAATGGTTGGCCGCGTCCCGCCCGTAACCGTTGCGCCGTCTAGGAAAGCAACGGCTACTCAACTACTCCTCCGGCTCTTCATCCTCACCCCTGGATGCCATGTCCAGCGTTTTGAGCTGGAGCCTTCCCTCTTTGTCGTTGAGCAAAAATTCAACTTTCTTTTCCACTTCGGTTAATTTTTGATTGCAGTATTTAACTAACCCGACACCTTTTTCGAAGGCCGCCAGGGAATCCTCCAAAGACAAGTCGCCGGATTCCAACCGCTCCACTACGTTTTCCAGCTCTTCCAGCGCCGCCTCGAATGGCTTGTTGATCTGATCCTTCTTCGTCATATTATTTCTCCACTTTATCGGCGGCGGCATCCGAACGGAAAGCTTTGTCGGACATCCCGCCCGATTTCTTGACTAATTCGAATGGATCTATGCGAGCGCCATTGAGACGCGCGCCCCAGTGGAGATGGGGTCCGGTGACCCGACCCGTCATTCCGGACAATCCGATCACCTCGCCTTTTCGCACTTCAGCTCCCTCCTGGACTCTGAATTCGGAAAGATGAAAATACATGGTGTATAGCCCGGCGCCATGATCCAATACCAAGCTATTGCCGCTGAAAAAAAAGTCCCCCACTAGAACGACTCGACCGTTATTCGCGGCCAGCACTTCGGTTCCCATGGGCGCCTTGAGATCGACCCCCGTATGCGGCGCGCGCGGCGCGTCATTGATCACCCTACGGTAACCGAACGAAGAACTGATATCACCCTGCACGGGTGCGATAAACGGGTTCTCCCATAACCGTTCCGGGACGGATGTCGAAAAGACGCGAGTCAGTTGTTCCTGCTCGCGGTGAATTCTTTCGAGCACCTCCGGACGCAGTTGGTCAAATTCTGGAGGAACAGAAAAGGATTCTTTCTCGAATGCCTTCGGTTTGATCTTAAGCGCGATTTGGGTCTCCCGATACCCGCCCGCCCGTTGCGTTCCCTTAACCAAGACTCTTGCCGGGCCCGGCTTGGCTTCCAAATCCACGCCCACCAGTGCGGAAAAAGTTCCACGCCCGCTCGGATAAAAGCGGACCGTCTCTTTCCCCAATTGGCCCTCGACTGCTGCCAATCCGGTGCCAGACACTTTCAACTCCACAATCTCGCCCTGAAAAACTTCGATGGGTTTTACCGCGACCGACGGCGATCGTGATCCGCCAAAAGCGGCGCCGAAAAAAACCCCGAGCGCAGCGATCGTGATCGTCACAATTCGACCCACGATTATCTCACTCACATTCTTCGACCTTACAGACGGATTTTCCTTTGGCAAAGCGGACGCGCAGTCGATCACCGATTTTCAAGGAGGCCGCATCTTTGACGATGACTTCCTCGGGCAACTTATGGGCAATGCTGTAGCCGCGGTCCAACACCGCCAAAGGGCTTAAAGCATCGAGCCGTCCGGTGGCCTGGGCGAGTTGATCTCTCAATCGGCGCAGACGGTCTTGGAAGCGACGCAGCAAATCTATCGACAACTCATCCAGCCGTTGCTGATTCTCACGCAACTTCCGTCCCGGATCCGTGAGTCTTTTCACCAGACCACGCCAACGGTCATGCGCCATCTCCAGTTTCGCTTGTATGGCGCTGACAAGTGCGTCCTCGAAATTTACAAGCTGCTCGATGAGATCGGTTTTTCTGGGGATCACCATTTCGGCGCCCGCGGTCGGCGTCGGCGCGCGTCGATCGGCGACGAAATCAGCGATGGTAAAATCGATCTCATGGCCAACCGCGGAAATAACCGGAATCGGCGAAGCAAAGATCGCCCGCGCTACGATCTCCTCATTGAAGGACCACAAATCTTCCAGCGAACCGCCTCCACGCCCGACGATCACCACATCGACGTCGCCGTACCGAGCCAACTCTGCAATGCCGGCGGCGATTTCCTGAGCGGCGCCCTCGCCCTGAACCTTAACCGGACGGATTACGATTCGGCGCTCGGGAAATCGGTCACCGATGATTCGCAGCATGTCATACAGGGCCGCTCCTTTATCCGACGTAACAATTCCAATGGATGCCGGCAAAAACGGCAAAGGCCTCTTCCGCTGCTGGGCAAAGAGCCCTTCTGCGCCGAGCTTCTTTTTTAGCTGTTCAAAGGCGAGGTAAAGAGCGCCCTGGCCCCTTGGCTCGATGCTTTCTACGTAGAGTTGGAGATCTCCCCGGGCCGAGTAAAGACTCACTCGTCCGAAGCAGAGCACTTCCATGCCGTCCTCAGGCAGGAACGACAGACTCGCCCCTTGCCGCCGGAACATGACCGCCGCAATCTGGCTCTTGTCGTCCTTGAGTGTGAAGTAAAAATGCCCCGAGGGTGGCACTCTAAAATTGGAGATCTCTCCCAAAACCCAAAAAGCGTCCAGTTGTGATTCGAGAGCGCTCTTTACAATCTCGTTGAGTTCGCTAACGGTGAGAAAACGCGGACGTTCACCTGCAAACAACGGTAGGTCGGACACTTCGCTACGGTTTCTTGCCATATCGATGAACGACCTGGCTCGCGAAAAAAGTTAGCCCTCCCCAGGGAGGGCTAACTGAGACGACGCGCGGCGATCACTGGAAGAAGCGCTACAAAAAGCTAGGCCGCCTTCTTTTGCACTAACTGTTTGAATACGTCCCAGCTCTTGAGCAAATCGAGCGCCCGTTTGAGCTGGACATCGTTGTCGATGGTTTCGTCTCCCGTGGGAGCAGACGGCGGAAACAATTTTTCTTTCTCTTTTTCACCCGGGTCCTGCTGTTGCCCAGGTGCTTGCTGTAGGGGGTTCTGCAAGTGCCCGGGCAGATTCTCCTCGCGCAGGGGCAGGCCCGGACTCCGTTTCTTTTCTTCGACTTTTCCCTCTTGCTGCGGGGAGCCGTCGACCACGATATCCGGGACAATACCCGTCGCCTGGATCGAGCGGCCCTTTGGCGTAAAGTAACGAGCCGTCGTCAGCCGCAACGCGGAGTTGTCGTCCAAAGGAAGAATGGTCTGGACGGAGCCTTTTCCGAACGTCTTGGTGCCTAGAACCACGGCCCGCTTATGATCCTGTAAGGCGCCGGCGACGATCTCGGAGGCGCTGGCGCTGCCGCCGTTGACCAAGACTACGATCGGGAAATCCAGCCAAGAGCCTTCTTTTTGTGCGAAGAATTTTTGTTTTTGCGACTCGATACGACCTTCCGTATAAACAATCAAACCGGAGTCAAGAAACAGGTCGGCAACGCGCACCGCCTGCGTAAGAAGTCCGCCGGGATTATTTCGCAAATCGAGAACGAGGCCTTTGAGCCCGCCTTTCTCCGCAGCCAGCTTCTCCAGCGCCTTCTGCACGTCGCGGTCGCTGCGCTCTTGAAATTGAGCGAGCCGAATATATCCATAACCCTCGTCCAGCCCGCGGCTGCGAACGCTTTGCACTCGAATGGTGTCACGCTCGAGCGTGTAGTCAATCAGCTCCGGGACACCCTCTCTTTTGATGGAAATTTTTATTTTCGTACCCTTGGGGCCGCGCATTTTTTTTACGGCATCCACAAGAGTCATATCCTTAGTGAATTCGTCGCCGATTTTGAAGATCATGTCGCCTGGTTTAATGCCGGCCTTGAACGCGGGCGTATCTTCAATGGGCGACACCACCGTCAGGACCCCGTTTTTGACCGTGATCTCGATTCCCAGACCGCCGAAGCGTCCCTGCGTATCCATCTGCAGTTCTTTGTAAAGATCAGGGGTGAGATAGGCGCTGTGCGGATCGAGCGAACTCAACATTCCGTTGATAGCGCCGTTAACCAAATTCTTGGTATCGACTTCTTCCACATAGCTTTTCTTGACGATGGAAAGAATGTTCGTAAAGGTTTCGAGGCTTTCATAATCCTGGCGCGGCACCGCCGCTACATTAGGTACCCAGTGACCGGCCAGAAAAAACCCAAGTGCCATTCCCACAAATAACAGGGCTACCGGCATACCATGTTTTCCTACGAATCTCATAGGCTGTCTCCTCGCTGAATTCCTTTCAATCGGTTCGTATACTATCTTAACCGAATAGAAATATCTATGGCTTCTTAAACCAGGGCAAAGGATCGACGGACCGGCCGTCCTTACGCATTTCGAAGTAGAGCGTTGCCCCCGCCAAGGAATCGCTGTCGCCGACCAATCCGAGGGTTTCCCCCCGTTTGATCGGGTTTCCCTTTTTCTTAAGAATTTCAGAGAGGTGGGCATAAATGGTATAGTACCGCTCTCCGTGATCGATGATGACCATGTTGCCATAACCGGAGAAGCGGTCCGCAAAAACCACCGTGCCTTTCTCCACCGCCTTGATCTCCTGACCCAGGGAAGCCTCAATGTCGATGCCGTTGCGAAAAACTTCGGTGGCAAATTCCCGATGTCGGGTTCTGCCGAAGCCGCTTGTGAGCTCACCCCGAACAGGCCAATCCAATTTGCCCCTCATGGCCCCAAGTCCAACACCGGAAGGCACTTCCGGCGGCTTGCTGAGGGCTCGTTTAGCAAGCTCATCCATCATCTTTTGTAGGCGGAGCGCCGCCTGTTCTAGTTCTTTGAGAGCGCGAACCCGCGTCTCTTTTTCTTGTCGGATACTGGCAAGCATCTCTTTCTTCTTTTCGGCTTCTTTACGGACGGAATCTTTGGACTGGGCAAGCACTTGTCTTTGATCGCTCAGCTCTACTTTTTTGCGCGCGAGCTCTTCTCGAAGCACTTCGTGCCGTTGCGCCTGTTCACTTAATTTCTCGACCAGCTCGCGATCGTAAGACACCGTCGTTTCCAAATAATGCTTGCGTTGCAAAAACGCGGTCAAGGAAACGTCTCCGTTAAGGATGACAAAAGGGCTTCCGCTGCGATACCAGCGATAAAGCGCCGCGGCGCGTCGCTGCAACAGCTCCTGTCTATTTCTCATGGAATTCTTTATTTTTTCCGCTTCCGCCTCTTTCCTTTGTATTTCCGTCGAAATGGAATCGAGCTTTGCGTTGGCGTCCTTTAACTCTCTCGTCTTCCTTTGCCAATCTTCTTCGATCTTTTCCAACGATTGCAGGATAGAACCCTCTTTTTTTTGCGTCTGCGAGATACCCTGTTTCTCTTTCTCGATTTTTTTCTTGATACCCTCGAGGTCTCTATCCACACTCGCCGCTTTAAGACCCAGCGGCACAAGAAGGGCTAAGGCAAGCGAAAAACTCAGCGTTCGCCAAGTCAGCCTCACCACGTCTTAATAAACCTCCGCAGAGAGAATAGACTACCCGCGGCTCCAAGAAGCCACCCGATCGCAAGCATCAAGGCGATATGGCGCGCGTTGAGGAAGTGAAATTGGCTGAACGGACCCAAAAGACCGAAGGTTGGAATTTCATTGCGCAGCCATTGAAATGTAAACCAAAGCCCGATGATCGAGAGAGTCGCGCCGGCGATGCCCTGAATCATGCCCTCAACGACAAACGGCGCTTGAATCATGGCTTCCGACGCGCCGACGAGCTGCATGATTTCGATTTCGTCTCGGCGCGCTAGGAGGGCGAGTTTCACCGTGCTTTCCACGATGAAGAAAGTCGCGAGGAAGAGCGCGCCGCCAAAAATCCATTTGACCCACTGGACGGCAAGCACCACAAGGCTCAACCGATCAACCCATTCCTGCGGATATTCGACGAGTGCGATGCCCTTTTCCCGTTTGAGTCGATTGACGAAATCCTCGATCATCGGTCCATCGCGGAAATTTTCCCGGATCTTAATTTCGAATGACGCCGGCAAAACATCCTGCGGAAGCCCCTCAAGCACACCCGACTGGGCTCCCAGAGCGGCTTGGAAGTCCCTCCAGGCTTGCTCTTGGGAGATATGGCGCACCCCTTCCACCTCGGGAAAGGTCCGCACCCGAGCCAAGAGCCTTTGAACGTCGGCGGCGTCCAGACTTTTGTCCAGATAGGCATTGACTTGGATTTGCTCACCCCAGGCCTTGAGAAGGTTCTGTAAATTTTCTTGCAAGAGCATAAAGGCCCCAAAGACAAAAAGGGTCGTCGCCATCGTTGCCGCGGTAAGCACGTGCGTCCAGGGTAATTCCCAAAGATTGTTCCTTACCCGGCGAACGACGAAGCCAAGTGGCGCCAACTTCAATGCATGCCCTCGTGTCTTGCGACCTTTTGCAGGTCATCGGCTACGAAACCATGCCGGAGAGAAATGATCCTTGTGCCGTATCGTTTAATCAATTCAAGATTGTGGCTCGCGATGATGATCGTGGTCCCCCGCTCTCTGATCTTGAGGAACATACGCATCGTTTCGTCCGCAATCTCCGCGTCCAAGTTGCCCGTAGGCTCATCGGCCAACAAAAGCATCGGATCGTTGACCACAGCGCGCGCAATCGCCACACGCTGCTGCTCCCCGCCGGAGAGCGTCAGCGGCTTCGCCGTGTACTTCTCCTTCAACCCAAGCTCCCGCAGCAAATGATAGGCCTTGGTATGACTTCCATTTTTGGAGGTTCCGACCACCTCCGCGGCCAACGCCACGTTTTCCAGCGCCGTCAAGCGAGGCAACAACTTGAACTCCTGAAAGACTAAACCGATCTGTCGCCGTAGCCGCGCGACCCCGCGTCTATTCAGTCGGTTGATATTCTGGCCATTCAGCAAGATCTGTCCGTTGGTAGGCTCCTCCTCGCGAAAAAGCAGCTTGAGCAACGTCGTTTTACCCGCGCCACTGGGGCCCGTAAGGAAAACGAACTCGCCTTTGTCAATTTCCAAACTAATATCGTTCAGAGCCTGGGAGTTTGGCGGATAGGTCTTGAAAACGTGGAACAGCTGAATCATGGGAACTGCGGTAAAAAAGCAGTCATGAACGTTACGCGCATGAAAAAAAGCCTTGACATGAAACAGAGTGGTTGTTACAGTTTCAAAAATATTGATTTTACTCGCCTATTTATAAGAAATGCCGCACAAACTTACAAGTGCTCAGGAGGCAGAGATGCCGAAGCCGTGGAGATTCGAGAAATTTCGGATTGTGCTGATTAAGCCTTCCAAGTACGACGATGACGGGTATTTGATTCGGTTCTGGAAAGGTGTCCTTCCGAGTAACACACTCAATGTTCTTCACGGTCTGACGGATGATGTAAAAGAGCGCCGCGTGTTCGGCGACCTCCCCATTGAAGTCACGACCTTCGACGAAACCGCGGAAAAAGTTCCGATCAAGAAAATCATAAGGTGGAGCCGGGAGCCCGGCACGAAGCTTTTAGTCTGTCTAGTCGGCGTGCAAACCAACCAGTTTCCGCGTGCACTGGACATGGCGAGGCTTTTCCGAGCCGAAGACATCGCGGTTATCATCGGCGGGTTTCACACCAGTGGGACGATCAACATGTTGGGTGAACAAGAGCCGGATATCCAAGAATTGGTTCGCGAGTCCATTTGCGTGGTTTCCGGCGAGGTCGAAGGCAAATGGGAGATGATCCTGTCCGATTTTCTCCACGATCAACTGAAACCCATTTATAGTTTTGCCCAGGACTTGCAGAGCCTAGTCGATATTGAATCTTCTCCGCTGCCGAAGACCAGCCCCAAGACTATGGAGCATTTTGCCTATCCGACTTTCGGAACCGCGGATACTTCGCGGGGCTGTCCGTTTGCTTGCAGCTTCTGCACGATCATCAATGTGCAGGGACGCAAGATGCGCGAGCGCAGTCCGGAGAGCATCGCGGCGCTCCTGCGTAGGAACTATTCGGAGCATGGCGTATCGTTTTATTTCTTCACCGATGACAATTTTGCCAGGAAGAAACTCTGGCGCGAGACTTTCGAAGCCATCATCAAACTCCGGCAAGAAGGCATTAAGGTCTCTTTTATGATGCAGGTGGATCTGGCCCGCAAGCCCAAGGATTTTGTCAGCTTGGCGGCTAAGGCGGGGTGTACTCAGGTCTTCATCGGCATGGAAAGCGTTAACCCGGAGAACTTGAAGGCCGAAGGTAAGAAGCAAAACAACGTCGAGGAGTATAGAGATATCATCGAAGAATGGCACGAGGCCGGAGTGGTGGTGCACACGGGATACATCATCGGTCTTCCTTGGGACTGCAAAGATCAAGTGCCGAACGACATTCGTTTTCTGATGGACGAAGTCGGGCCCGACCAAGCCTCTTTTTTCATGCTGACCCCACTGCCCGGTTCTCAGGACCATCGCGAAATGAGGCAACGCGGCGAGTGGATGGATCCCGATTTCAACAAACGCGATTCGTTTCACGCCACCATCCATCATCCGCGCATGACGGCCGAGGAATGGACCGAAGCCTACGAAAACGCCTGGAAGACTTTCTATAGCAAAGAGAATATGATCAAGGTCCTGTCGCGCTGGAGTGATAACGCGAAGAACTATTGGAACCTTATGTCGGTGTTCTTCTGGTACAAAAACGCCGCTCTGATCGAAAAACAACACCCCATGGTTGCTGGCTTCTTCCGTTTGAAAGACCGCAAAGCCCGCCGTGCCGGATTTGCCATCGATTCCCTGCCCATGCACGCCTGGAAGCGCGCCAAGGAAATTACCCAGCTGCTCATTTCCTGGGCCAAATTCATGAAGGAGATGGAAGAGGTTTGGCTACAGACTCGGAAAAAAAGTGAGACCGAAGAAAAATGGCTGGAGCAAATTCAAAGAGTCCAGGGTGACGTCTGGCAAGCCCTTCGCATCGGCGAGTTGCAAAGAATCTATACCAACGCCAAAGAAGCATTACCGGAGAAAGCCCGAGCTCTGCTCGACCCACTGGAAGAGCTCTCCTCGAAAATCCTTTGGACCCGGAAGGATCTCAATCGGTTTTTAAAACAATGGGAAAGTCTGAGAGGCAGAATCCAGGAGCTCAGGCTGCGCGAGGGAGACGCTGCGCGACGTTGGCTGGACGAGATGCATAAGATTCAAGACGGCATCCGGTTCGGAGACCGCATTCACGAGTGGCAAGACGCCTACGGATGTTTGCGCAAATCTCTCCCTTCGAAAGCACGCTTGCGCCTGGTTAAATTCGACCCGTTGAATAACCGCGCCATCTACTCACGCCAGGAATTGCAACGCATCTGGACGCAGACGCTGGCAAACGCGCGGCAAATGCGGCTGTGGCAGATTCGGCCTTGGCAGCTTACCTCGGCGATGGTGAAGGACTTTTTTCTGACCACGTCATTCGCCTTCAGTTTTCGCGAGTTCTCGAAGCATCAGTTTTGAACCGCTGACACACGCGCCCGCTAATGGATTTGCGTCACTTGCTTCGCTAAGTTCACGACCTGTTCTTTAATCGCCACCGCGTCTTCGGCGTCGGGGGCCATACGAAGATAGGTTTCAAAGTCCGCCAAGGCTTGGCTGAAACATTCAAGTTTTAAAAAAACCGCCCCGCGATCTCGTAAATCGTCCGCCGAGCCGGGTTCGAGAATCAGAAGGCGCTCGATAATCGAAAGCGCTTTTAAGAAATCATTCCGCCTCAGGTAAATCGCCTTGAGGTTGTAAAGCATCCGCCGAATGACTTGTTTCTTTGTCACTGGCTCGAGGAGATCAGCGTGCAGCACGATATTTCCGCCAAAGAGTTGGCGCAGAAGCGTTTCCAGGCTGTCCGTGGACAAAACCTCGCCACCGTTAAAGGGATCGATCACAATCTCCTGCTCGTCATCGATATATTTAACCAAAAAGTGTCCTGGAAAACCGACTCCAAGAAGAGGCAGTCCGATCCGCTGTGCGACTTCCATGTAGAGAACCGATAGCGTGATCGGAATCCCTCTCTTGCGCTCCATGACCTCGTTTAAAAAGCTGTTCTTCGGATCGAAATATTCAGAACGATTACCGCGATAACCGTGGCGTTGAAAGAGAACGTGGTTAAGGCCAGCAATGGAACGGTAAACATTTCTTTCCTGACCTATTCGCTCGGCGACTTCTGCCGCCAGCAAGTCGATCCGCGAAAGATATTCGGCGATAAGCAGGTTCGGATACTCGCCCGCCGCGATCGTCAGCGCCGCGCGCGCGAGCTCAATTTTTTGGTCGGGGCATGCGACCGCGCGACGAAACTCTTCGTACGGATCGTTGGCCATGGGAAATGGCTCAAATCTACCGTGGCTCTACAATGGCATCGACCAGGTACGGCAGTTTCTTTTCTTTGACATATTTGAGCCCGCGCTCGAGAGCGGGCCTCACGTCCGCGGGCCGTTGAACCGGTCCTTCGGCGCTCACGCCAAACGACTGCGCCATCTTGGCATAATCAACGGCAGGATCATCCACATGGGTCCCGATGCCAGCGTTCTCCACCGGCCGGTTGCGGAATTTTGCGACTTCGATCCCATGCTCCTCGGAATTATAAAAGGACTGGTTGTTGTGCATCACGATCAGCAACGGAATCCTGTGCTTTGCCGCCGTCCAAAGAGAACTGGACGTCATAAGCAGGTCGCCGTCCGCTTGAATATTTACAGCGAGCTTGCCCGTGTCCTTGAGCGCCAGCGCAGCGCCGATGGCCGCACCCGAACCGTAACCAACGCCGGCGCCGCCGCTCGCCCCGAGATATTGGTTCGGTTTGGTGAAATCCCACAGGCGCCGGGCCCAACCGTTAGAACTTCCGTTCACCAGCACCCAGTCCTCTTTCCTGATAACCTCGCCGAGTTCCAGAGCCAACCATGCAGTCGATATTTCTTTTTGCGAGCCCTTGGCTTGTGCATCCGCCAGCCACTTGGCAAGTCGAGAACTGTGCTTTTCGGCGAGCTCCTTCTGCCTGCCTTCGATGGCAGCCTTTTTCCTGCCGTCGTTGCCGAGGAGTTCGCGGCAGAGCCGGCTCAGTTCCGGAACGGCGACCGAGGTGTCGGCAGACATCGGCAAATCCACGGCCTGCAGCGCTTGATAGTCGCCGGCCCAAGAATGCACCAACATGTCATGCATCCCGATGCTGATGAGCTTCACCCCGGGCGAGGTGACATATTCGCAGACGCGCGTTTGTTTACTGACCGTCGTCAACGAGCCGAACAGGTCCGCCACATCGAGAGCCAAAATAACGTCGGCTTTTTTCAGTAAATCTCGCGCGCCGTCTGTCACATCCAGAGGATGGGTGGTGGGGAAATTGAAGCGCGCGCCTTTGTCAACGACCGGAATTGACAAGAGCTCCGCCAATTCGATCAGCGCAGGCACGGTTCTTGGATTTCGTCCAAGCGTGTCGGCGATAATGAGCGCCGACTGCGCATTGACCAGCAACTGAGCCGCTTTTCTGAGCGCTTCCGGATTCGCCTGCATCGGCGCCGGCGGCGCATACCGACCGACGTCGGGAATCTCAGTCGGCGACGTGATCGAATCTTCCTGGATATCCGCATCGTAGTTGATGTAGACGGGCGCCATCGGTTCGGTCGTGGCAATGCGGTAACCGCGAATGAAAGAATCCGGCACGTCGGCCAGGGAGTACGGCTGATCGTCCCATTTCACGTAGTCTCGCACTTGGTTTCCCTGCACGAGGGCCGTGTGAATCCAATCGATGCGCGGCCGGCGGCGCTTCGTATTCATCGGCCCGGTTCCGCCCAGGACCATGATCGGAACCCGGTCAATATAGGCATTGAAAATCGCCATGCTCGCGTGCTGCAAGCCGACCATGTTATGCACGATGGCGATCATGGGCTTGCCTTTAGCCTTGGCATAACCGTGGGCAACTGCCACGGAAATTTCCTCGTGATTACAAAAAATAACTTCCGGTTTGTAATTGCCGCCGTAATTGACAATGGAATCGTGAATTCCCCGAAACGTCGCGCCCGGATTGAACGCCGCGTATTCGATATCAAAAGCTTTCATCAAATCGACCACGACATCAGAACCGTACTCCGGCTGCTTTTTTTCCACTCGGCTTTGTGGTTTGGCCACTTTCTTTTCCTCCTGTGCCTTTTTAATCCGACCTCAATATCAGGAATTCCGCAGGATGACTAGCCCACCGACGGGCTGGCTGACGTTGCCCTAGCGTTCGAGCTGTTTTGCAACAGTCCTTTTTGGAAGAACAGTTCAACTGTTCCTAAAAGATCTCCGTCACGCGCCCCGGTCTCAGAGGCTTTGCCGATCTCCAAAGCCGCGATGGATTGTAGAACCTTCTTAACGGCCGGCGCCATGAACGCATCCATCCCGTAATGGTTAAAGGTCCGTTTCAGCTCATCCATCTCCTCCGCTCGTCTGCCCGCGTGGATGCGCAAAGCCACGATGCTCGAAGTCACCTTCTCCAGTAACCCTGGGAAACTCTCTTCGTAACGCTGAAGAATTTCATCCAACAGACCAAAATTTTTCGCTCCCATCAAAAGTTCGACGAACAGCCCCTGAAGGCCCTTGGTCAAGCCGGCGTAAACGACCTTGAACGCGGAGGCTTGGGAGACCTTAGGCCCCAGTACCTTCACGGATAAGCCGTAGGAGTCCAACTCCTGCATGCGCGCCGCTTGAGGTCCGGAAACATAGACCACAGCTCCCTTGTCCATCTTCGCGGCAGAGCCGATAATGCAGCCATCGACAAAATTCACTCCGATCGCGGTCAACGTCTTGGCAATTTCATCGGCCGTCATCGGAGAAATGGCATTCGCGTCGAGATAGAGAAGATCCTTTCGACCCAACTTTGCGGTTGCCTTGGCGACCTTCGCAGCCACGCGCTTTGCCGCAAACGGGACCACAATAGATACAATAAGATCGGCGTCCCGGACAAGACGATTCATCGACGGAAGACATTTCACGCCGATAGTCTCCGCTCGCTTGCGTGTGGTTTCGCTTCGGTCTTTGGCATAGGTCAGCACCTCAACGCCGCGGCTGGTTAGAATCCGCGCCCAATGATAGCCCATTTCACCGATGCTCAAGATAGCAATTCGCTGGAACGCCATAGTCTGTTCCTCTTAGCTAATCTTCTTGATTGATAACGTCGATCATCTGCCTTAGGCGGGCAAAATCCTGTCGGTTAAAGTGGACGAGCAGGCGGTGCAGGTGCAATGTGTCCGGCTCGTCCGATTCATCCGGTAAGAGCTCAGTTTGCCGAACCTTTCCGTCACTCAGAATGTCGTGAAATTCTCGATTCAAGTGATCGATCAGCGTAGGCGAGGGTGGATGATTGAGGCGAATCACCAAGTTATGCCTCACAAAACGGTAGGAGTGATAATTACGATAGAAGCTCTTGATCTCTCCAACCGCCGCGTCGACATCGTTGATGACCTTGAACAGGCTCAACTCCTCTTCAGAAATATAGCCGCGGCTCAATATCGCACGGCGTACAAACCCTTCCCATTCACCCCAATAACTGTTGCCTGGCAGGTCCATGAGAATAATCGGCACCAGCTGGCTCTTGCCGGTCTGCGCCAACGTCAGCACTTCGACCAGTTCGTCTTGCGTCCCATATCCACCGGGAAAAAAAATAAACGCATCGGCTCCTTTGACGAACATCAACTTGCGCGTAAAAAAGAAATGAAAGGTCATCAGTTTGGGGTCGTCTTGGATAAATCGATTGGCCTTCTGGGTAAACGGCAAACGGATATTGACTCCGAAGCTCTTTTCCCGACCGGCCCCTTCGTGACCCGCTTGCATAATCCCGGGTCCGGCGCCCGTGATGATCATAAACCCAGCCTCGGCGAGACCGCGGCCTAGATTCTTGGCTAATAGGTAGTAGGGATCGTCTTCCGCTATGCGAGTTGAACCGAAAATACTGACCTTCCGCACCGAGCGATAAGGAGCGAAGATTCTGAAGGCATAGCGCAGCTCTTTCAATGCCCGGTTGAGAATTTTTAAATCGCCGCGACTCGTTCCATCTCGGGTGAGTCTTATCACCGTCCGAAGCATCTCGGCGATAAAGGTCTCGTTGGCCCCGCCGGGCTGAGTCTCCAGCCATTCTACGATTTGGGCTTCGATGCCAGCCAAAGTCACCTTCGGTTGTTCCATGATCATTTTTCACTTTATCACATAACACTCCCGGTTTTTAAAGGACTTTAGCTTACGCGACGAAAGAGTTATTGGACGGTCGTGCATCTATTGCGGGTTGCCTAGAGCAAAGCCAAACGCGCTGCGGCTCAGTTCGTCTCGTGAAGAAGTCGACGAGAAGCTCAAAAGATTATGAAGGAAATCCACGGTGCTGGCTCAGTGAATGACGCGCGCTAAATTGAATTCGTCAAATTTTAATCCAGAGCGGCCAAAACGCCTATTTTGGTCTGATTGATAAGGAATGTTCGAAGTTCAGATTGCACCGGCTTGAGCAGCCTTGCCTCTGTCAGAGGAACGAACCCGGTCTTGCCCGTCAAGACCTGTTGGGGCGTATTCCCGGGTAAGATGTGAATCGTTCCTTGGAGCCAAAAGGGGCCGACACTCAGCATGACTTTTCTGGCTTCTTTATCGATCCGCTCAAGATTCACTTCTGATGAACCGGCTTCCTCTGTTTCGCGCATGTCGGCGACCAACATCACTTCCGGTTTGTATATCAGAAATTCCCCAGAGTTGACCGCAAAGGGATGGCCGTCGAAATCTTCCGCGCTCGAGTCTTTGAGAGTGAAGCATTCGTAGCCGGCCGCCAAATTAAAATAGTCGCTTAGTCGCTGGTGCTTGGTAGGAAGCATCCCACTGACCATCACCGACTCAAGATAAACTCTTATCGGTTTAAAATGTGGATTAACGTTGTCCATGGCTGCCCTTTCGTCTACATCCGGCAGTATCTCCCTTGCGCTTATCGCAAGACCGCGAGCTTTCGAATCATTCTGCGGCGACCGCCTTGGCATTCCCTTTAAAGTCAATCTCGGAGATCAATCCCAATTTTCGCGAAAGTACCGGAGCCCGTTCCGTTTAACGCGTAGTATAGCGGCCACCGCGCAACAGCTCCACCGAAAAAGTTGTTGATTTTGGTGCCCGGAGCCGGACTCGAACCGGCACGGACCCTTCCGGGTCGTCGGGATTTTAAGTCACACCACTACCCGATGCAACAACATCCACGAACACCCAAGCGCCCTAATTCCGGGCGTTTGGGTGCTGGTGTGTGCCCTTTCATGGAGAATACAATTCAATCTTACGGCTAACGGCTTTGGGTGAGAGGCGCGGTCCGCCGCGTCCTTCTCAACCCCATGATACTCATTGAGGCCCCCTCCTGAGTACGCATCGCGTATACTCGGGAGCCAAATACTTTAAAGAAGGAGACCTCAATGAAATTCTATACTCAACAGCACCGATACTACTGCGGAATCGATCTGCACACGAGGACCATGTACCTCTGTGTCCTGAACCAGCAGGGCGAAATCCTCTTGCACCGAAACATGCCTTGTAGCCCTGACTTCTTTCTCAAGGCCATCGCCCCTTACCGAGAAGACATGGCGGTGGCCGTGGAGTGCATCTTTACCTGGTACTGGTTGGCTGACCTGTGCGCCCAGGAGAACATCGTTTTTGTCTTAGGTCACGCCCTCTACATGAAAGCCATCCACGGCGGCAAGGCCAAGAACGACAAGATCGACGCCCACAAGATCGCAGCCCTGCTAAGAGGCGGCATGCTCCCCATGGCTTACGTCTATCCCGCCCTGATGAGATCCACCCGAGATCTGCTGCGCCGCCGCATGCACCTGATGCACAAACGCTCCGAGCTTCTCACCCACATCCAAAACACCAACAGCCAGTACTGTCTGCCCCAGTTCGGTAAGAAGATCGCTTATAAGAAAAATCGCCAAGGAGTGGCCGAGCACTTCGCCGACTCAAGCGTGCGTAAGTCCATCGAGATGGACCTCTCGCTCATCGATCACTACGACAAGCTGCTCACTGAGGTAGAGCTCTACATCACCCAAAACGCCAAGATCCATGACGTTAACGCCTTCAACCGGCTTCGCTCGGTGCACGGCATCGGAAAAATCCTGGCCCTAGTCATCCTCTACGAAATTCATGAGATCGACCGCTTCCCCACAGTCCAGGACTTTGTCTCCTATGCTCGGCTGGTCAAATGCTCCAAAGAGTCGGCCGGCAAACGCCACGGCTCCTCGGGAGCCAAAATCGGTAACGTGCATCTGAAGTGGGCTTTCTCGGAAGCCTCGGTGCTTTTTCTTAGAGCTAACCCGGCGGGACAACGATATGCGGATAAACTTACCTCCAAGCACGGCAAGGCCAAAGCTCTATCGATCCTCGCCCACAAGCTGGGACGGGCCGTCTATTACATGCTGAAACGAGACAAGGCTTTTGACATGAACAAGTTTCTCAATTCCTGAGCTGGGAGAGGACGGCTAAGCCTGCCGCCTAACTGGAGCCGCAGCGGAACAGCCTCAACCCAAAGACCAGCAATCATGGCAACTCCATGTGGCATCGACCACGCATCTGGTCGTAGGACAATTTCCAGGAGCCCTAGCGCTTGATTGGATGGCCGTCCTGCTCCCTTATAGATATCCCGATGTCGCTCATTGGGGTATGCGCTCTGCCCCTTACCCGAACCCGCAGTCTAACTGGAGATCTCGAAAGGGCTTAGCTCTCCCTTTGATTGGGACGGTACAAGGGCACGGATGTATTTCTAGGTCGTAAAGGAACTCTGATTTCCTTTGCTGTCGTCATCCAAGCTGCCCCAAGGGCGGCCGATGGCTATTGAACCTCGATAGGTGTTTGGTGCAGGGCCTTTGGCCCAGCACCTGAAATTTCGAAACTAAGTCAGAGCGGAATTACTTCCGAGCGTGACGTCAGGCTAAAGGCGAAGATTTTTCGTCAACGGAGTTCTGTGCTGTTGACAACCGGGGGCCTCATAGGTGTTAGAGGTCATCTGTTGGTTCGACGGTCTCATCGGCGGCAAGATCCTTGAGAGTGCCGGTCGCCGCGTCACCGACAGCGATGCGAGTAACACGTAGATTGTGAAAAACCAGGCGAAGTGCGTATGCGTTCGTCTCAATCAC